>Ga0209211_10001413_pt1 | contig 45516 bp, 47 predicted proteins | sample RifGroA2_FD_183992 | JGI IMG/M metagenome (GOLD analysis project Ga0209211, IMG submission 183992) | Groundwater microbial communities from Rifle, Colorado, USA - Groundwater A2 (SPAdes) (version 2) | ecosystem: Environmental > Aquatic > Deep subsurface > Groundwater | place: Rifle, Colorado...
AAACTATCGGTGCACGGGCCGCCGCCGACACAGGGCCAAGCAGACGCAAGGTCGGGATACGCTGCAGGCCCTCGATCAACAGTTCGCACAGGCGACTTTCGCGGGCATGTATCTGCCGCCAGTCAAGTGTCATCATCCAGTCCAGCGCAGCGGCCAGCCCGACGGCCGGCGCGATGGGCGGCGTCCCGGCTTCGAAACGCTGCGGCGGCGAGGCCCAGGTGGTCGCCTGCGGCATAACCTCGCTGATCATGCCGCCGCCGGTGAGAAACGGCGGCAAATTTGCCAGCAGTTCTTCCCTGCCCCACAACACTCCTACGCCGCCAGGGCCGAAGCACTTGTGGCCCGAGAATGCGTAGAAATCGATGCCCAGCGCACGCACGTCCTGCGGGCCGTGTTGCACCGCTTGCGCACCATCGAGCAGGACCTTCGCGCCGACCTTGCGCGCGGCCGCCACCAACGGCGCCACATCGGTCCACGCCCCGGTGACATTGGAGCATTGGGTGACCGCCACCAGGCGACACCTGCCGTTGATCAGTTCCGGCAGACGCGCCAGATCCAGTTGTCCGGCGGCAGTCACCGGGATCAGTGCCAGGTCGATTCCCGTCCGCTCGCGCAGCATCTGCCATGGAACAAAATTGCTGTGATGCTCGGCGACCGAGATCACCACCCGGTCGCCGGCCTGCAACGTGTTGCCAAAAGCGTGGGCGCCCAGATTGAGGGATGCCGTGGCACCCGAGGTAAAGATAATTTCAGCCGCCGACCCGGCATTGAGGAAGCGCGCTGCCGTTCGCCGCGCCTGCGTGTAGGCGATGTCCGCGGCTTCGGCGAGGCGGTAAGTGCCGCGCAACACATTGGCGCGGCAGGTGGTTTCATGGCGCACCATCGCGTCCAGCGCCGACCGGTGAATTTGCGCGGTGGCGGCGCTGTCCAGGTAATGCAGTTCCGGTGCCGCCGCCAGCAGTGGAAACTCGTCGCGAAGGGGAATAGCCTTCGTGTTCATCTCCCTGCCAATCCGGTCAGTGCTTCCGGCGTATCGACATCGGCGAAAATTGCATCGTCATCGAACGCGACATGGTCGATCTGGTCCGCATGTCGGCGCAACACATCGCGGGCGCCGACATCGCCTTCCACAGCCTTCATTTCGGCGAAGAAGGAACGCGGCCAAAGGATCGGATTGCCGCGTCGGCCGTCCTTGACCGGGACGACGATTTTCGGCTGCTGCGGATCGAAGGCGGCGAGCAGGCGATCAACATGACCGCCGTCGATCCAGGGCATGTCTGCCAGCAGCACCACGGCCGCATTGGCATCGGCCGGCAGGGACGCAAGCCCGCAGCGCATCGAGGACGCCATGCCGGTTTCGTACTCCGGGTTGTATGCGAAATTCAACTCCAGACCGGCCAGGCAGTTTTGTACATCCGCCGCCGCAAACCCGGTGACAACCAGTACAGAGGTGCAGCGCGAAGCCAGCGCCGCATTCGCCACGCGCCGCAGCATCGGCACGCCGCCTGCTTCCTGCAGCAACTTATTGCCGTTTCCCATGCGCCGACTGCTGCCGGCGGCCAGTATCAGCGCCGCGACCCGACGACCGACGGGCGCCCTGACCGGTTCCGGCTCAGGCGCCTTCTCGTCATCGTCGGCCTCCAGAGGGCTGCGAATCAAGCCGCCGACGCCCATGGCCATGATCTGTTCGGCCGCCATCGGCAACCCCGCCAGCATCCGCTGCAACACCCAGTCGAGGCCATTGGTGCGCCGCGAGCGGGCGCAGCCCGGCAGGATGATGACAGGTACCGAACCAATGCGTGCCAATAGCAGCATGTTGCCGGGCTCGACCGGCATGCCGAAATGAAGTATCTCGCCTCCCGCCGCGACGATGCCGGCGGGAACGATATCCGCCCGGTCCTTGGGCACCGTGGTGCCGGCGATCAGTATCATCGAGCAGCCAGCCGCAATCGCCTCCTGTAACGCGGCCGCGACGGCTCCAGTGCGGTGCCCGCAGCGCTGCACCAGGCCAAGATGACTGCCGAGATCTTGCAAACGGCGGCGACTGCTGTTCACTGCCGCGATGTAGTTTCGTTGCGGGTCGCCGGGCTGTTCGGTGACGATGAGAGCTGCGCGTTGCGGCTGGAAGGGCAGCACACCCAGCGCAGCGCCCTGCCCTGCCTGTGCAACGCAGGCAGCGACCAGCGTGCGGCTGACGGCCAGGGGAATGATCTTCACCGTGGCGACGACGGCGCCGCCCCTGACCGCCGAAAGCGGTGGCAGGGTGGCCACCGTGACCGACTCGTCGATCCGGTTGATGCGGTGGATGATGTCGGGCTCAACCGTCATCAGGCCGCGCACTGTCGCGAAAAGATTGCAGCGGCCGGCATGCGCCGCGCGTACCCCGATCTCCGCTCCGCGCAAGGCGTCGGCAACGGCACCGGCAGCGGTGTTTTCATCGACATCGCCGGGTTCCAGTCGGGCGCCATGCACCCGCGTGATGCCCGCCGCCGAGAGCATCGGAAAGTCGGCGCTGGTGAGACGGCGACCTTTCTTCAATATGCGATCCGGCAGACGCAGGCTGTGGGCCAGCAGCAGCCCGTCGCATTGCGCCAGGGGAAATTCGCCGAAAATCACGTGCGCTCGCCGCGATAACGGACCTGGATGAGCTCGGCAAGAATGGCCACCGCAATTTCCGCGGGCGAGCGGCCGCCCAGATCAAGGCCGATCGGCGAATGGATGCGTCCGGTCAGTTCTCCGAGGCCGGCCGCACGCAGTCGATCCAGCCGCTTTTCGTGGGTGCGCCGACTGCCCAGCGCACCGATGTAAAACACCTTGGCGGGCAAGGCCAGCTCAAGGGCCGGATCATCCAGTTTCGGATCATGGGACAGGGCCACAAGTGCCGTCGCTTCGTCCAGACCCAGACGCGCCAGCGCCTCGTCCGGCCATTCATCGCTCAAAGCTACGCCGGGAAATCGCTCGGCCGTGGCGAAAGCGCCACGCGGATCGATCACCACGACCTCGAAACCGGCGGCGTCCGCCATCGGCGCCAGCGCCTGGGCGATATGCACGGCGCCGACAATCAGCAGGCGCGGCGAAGGCACGTAAGCGCGGGCAAACAAGCCGCCTGCGCCGGAAAGCGCGCTGGACAGCAATGTGCTGCGCCCTGAACTCAGCAGACTTCTCGCCTCGCTTGCCTGTGCCGGCGATAGCGCCAATTCACCGTCAACAGTTTCGGCATCCACCAGGCACTGCTCGCCATCGCCTAGGCGGGTAACGGCGACGAGCGCACGACGTCGGCTCTGCGCCTCGGCAATCCTCGTCAAAACCGCGCGCTTCATTCAACGGGCTCCACGAACACCTGCACCCGTCCGCCGCAGGCAAGCCCGACATGCCAGGCCTGTTCGTCGCTAACGCCGAATTCCAGCAATTGCGGGCGGCTGGTGGCCATGACCTGAGCCGCGGCTTGGATCACGGCACCTTCGATACAACCGCCGGAGACCGATCCGACAAAGTTCCCGGCTTCATCGACCGCAAGGTGGCTACCCTCGGGACGCGGCGAGGAACCCCAGGTGCTGACCACGGTAGCGAGCGCCGCTGGTTTGCCTTCTGCCCGCCATCTGCGCAGGGTTTCAAAAAGAGACTCGGTGTCCGTCTTCACGTTTGCTTTCGGTTTCTAAGGCCAGCGCCAACTGTACTACTTCAGGAAACGGAAGCCGGCGAAATCAGAAGGCCGAAAAAACCATATCAAAGAGATTGACATCACGCGGTTAGTTTGCATACAGTGTACCGTATCCGGTATTAGACGTTTCCGCAGAAGACGAATGAGAACCCGAATCCGTCTTCGAGTCGTCACTGATCCAGGATTGAGAAGTAGTATTCGGTGTTGCCTGAACAGCCCAAAATAATTATCGAGGAGACAAGACATGAGCCAGACCCGCATCGTGCTTGACGAAAGCGAAATCCCGACTCACTGGTACAACATCGCCGCCGATCTGAAGAATCCGCCTTTCCCGCCACTGGGGCCGGACGGCAATCCGGTGACCCCGGACAAGATGCTGGCGATCTTCCCCGGCCCGGTGCTGGAGCAGGAGATGTCGGCCGAGCGCTGGATCGCGATTCCCGAAGAAGTGCGCAAGATCTACGCGCTGTGGCGTCCGAGCCCGCTATGCCGCGCCGAAAGGCTGGAGAAGATGCTGGGCACGCCGGCCAAGATTTTCTACAAGTACGAAGGCGTTTCTCCCGCCGGTTCGCACAAGCCGAATTCGGCCGTGCCGCAGGCCTATCTGAACAAGATCGCCGGCACCAAGCGTCTGGTGACCGAAACCGGCGCCGGACAGTGGGGTTCATCGCTGGCCTTCGCCGGCCAGATCTTCGGTCTGCCGGTAGAGATATACATGGTCAAGATAAGCTACAACCAGAAGCCCTACCGTCGCCTGATGATGCAGACCTGGGGCGGCGATGTGGTTGCCAGCCCGTCCAATCGGACCAAGACCGGTCGCGACCTCCTGGCTACCGATCCGGACAACCCCGGCAGTCTCGGCTTCGCGATTTCCGAAGCCATTGAAGCCGTGGTGACGAATCCGGGCAGCAAGTACGCGCTGGGCTCGGTGCTCAACCACGTGCTGCTGCACCAGACCGTGATCGGTCTCGAAGCCAAGAAGCAGTTCGAGAAATTCGGCGAATATCCGGACATGATTTTCGCCCCCTGCGGCGGCGGCTGCAACTTCGCCGGCGTCAGCTTTCCCTTCCTCGCCGACGCCGCTGCCGGCGACAAGCGGGCGCAGAAGATCCGCTTTGTCGCGGTCGAACCGGCCTCCTGCCCGACGCTGACCAAGGGCGTGTATGCCTATGACTACGGCGACGCCTCCGGCTACACGCCGATAATGAAGATGTACACGCTGGGCCACGACTTCATGCCTCCCGGCATCCATGCCGGCGGTCTGCGCTATCACGGCGACTCGCCGCTGATTTCGCAGCTCTATCACGAAAAGCTGATCGAAGCGGTGGCCGTGCATCAGACAGCAACTTTCGAGGCCGGCGTGATGTTCGCGCGGGCCGAGGGCATCATCCCGGCGCCTGAATCGGCGCACGGCATTCGTGCCTGTATCGACGAGGCATTGCGCTGCAAGGCCAGCGGCGAGCCGAAGACGCTGTTCTTCAATCTTTCCGGCCACGGCCATTTCGACATGAGCGCCTACGAGGACTATTTCGCCGGCAAGCTCTCGGACTTCGAATATCCGGCCGAGGCCATCCAGGCCTCGCTGAAGAATCTGCCGCAGGTCGATTGGCCGCCGAAGGCTGCCTGAGTCCCGACATCAGCCGGGTACGCTGCAATGAAGAAGAGGGCCACGGCCCTCTTCCTTTTTGGATGCCTGCGAACTGATGCGGACGCGGCCTGCCCGGTCTTGCTGCCCTGGGCGTCGCACCCTGTGCCCTAGCAGCCCCAGCGCAAGGCGGCGGTATGCACCGGCGCATCCCAGAAGCGCCTGATCTCATCATCCAGAACGCATACCGTGAGCGATGCGCCCGCCATCTCCAGCGCCGTCGTGTAGTTGCCGACCAGGGAACGGGTGACTTGCAGGCCTTCTTTCGCAAGGCGCTTCCGGGCACTGTGGAAGAGCAAGTACAGTTCCATCAGCGGCGTGCCGCCGAAACCATTGACGTGCAGCAATACCTCGCTTCCGGCGGCGGGTTTCAGATCCATGAGGATGGCATTGAGCAGTTCGTCGACCACTTCGTCCGCCGGGCGAATCTTGTCGCGGCGACGGCCGGGTTCGCCGTGGATGCCGACGCCCACTTCCATCTCGTCGGCGCCGATATTGAATGTGGCCACACCGGCCGCGGGAACGGTGCAACTGGTAAAGGCAACACCCATCGAGGCCGTTCGGGCATTGACTCTGTTGCCAAGGCTCTTGCATTCGTAAAGACCGAAGCCGGCTTCGGCTGCCGCGCCGACAACCTTCTCCACGATCAGTGTGCCGGCCACGCCGCGGCGCCCGGTGGTATGGGTCGAACCTTCCACCGCCACGTCGTCATTGACGATGACGGTTTCGTTTTCGATATCGAGCATTTCTGCGGCCATTTCAAAGTTCATGAAATCGCCGGCATAGTTCTTTACGATGAACAGCACACCCTTGCCGCTATCCACGGCGTGCGCGGCTGCCAGCATCTGGTCCGGAGTCGGCGAGGTAAACACCTGACCCGGGCAGGCGGCGTCGAGCATGCCCCTTCCGATGAATCCGGCATGAAGCGGTTCGTGCCCGGATCCGCCGCCGGAGACCAGTCCCACTTTGGCCTGGGAGGCTGCGTCCCGCCGGCTAATGTAGACGGGATCCAGATGCAGGGTAAGCAGGTCGGAATGCGCTTCGGTGAGGCCCGAAAGGCTCTCGACCAGAACGTCGTCAATGTTGTTGATGAACTTTTTCATGCTGAATCTCCTCAATTGTTCTGCACCGATACTGCCAACAACCTGTCGCATACGGCCCAGATCGCGACTTGGCTCGTCTTGGAACCTGGATCGATATGTCCGATCGCGCGTTCACCGAGAAAGTATGCCCGTCCTTTGCTCGCAATCATGTCCTTGGTGGCGAGCATGCCACGTTGCGCTTCGTCTTTCGCTTTGGCACACAGCACATCCAGTGAACTTCCTTCCTCGCTAAGTCGCGAAAGAAGTCGCGCTACTGGAATCAATACATCCAGCATGGTCTTTTCACCAACATCAGCCTTGCCCCGGCTTCGAATCGCCTCGACCCCCGCGGCAAAAGCATCGGCGAAGGCCGGCGGCCTGTTCGCCGGTGCCGCTTTGAGAACTTTACCCGCAGCCAGGAAAAAACTGGAAATCAGCGGGCCCGAAGCACCTCCGATCGTGCCGAGAAGTTTAGTGCCGATGGCGGTGAATGCATCGGCAGCACTCAGCGGGGCGAGCTGATTCCGCATTTCCAGCAGCACCGAGCAACCGCGCTTGACGTTGATCAGGTGATCGCCGTCGCCGATCTCGCGGTCCAGATTTTCGATTTCGGTTTCATGGGCAATGATCGCCTCGCTGACCGCCTCCAGGCAGTCGATGATGGTCTGTGTGTTCATGTCTGGGCCTTTGTAGGATGGGTTGGACTGAATCGCATTGACGTTGCTTTCGTCGGATCAGCTAGCGAGTCGTTTGCCGGAGCTGTCGAAGTAGATTCGCCTGTTCTTGGGGAATGCCAAACGGATTTCGGAACCTGATGCATAGGTGTGCTCCATCAGGAGCGTTACCCGCACCTCGATCGCGTCGCGTTCGGCAACCAGCAAATGCTTTTCCAGGGAGCACTCGATCGCCGAGAAGGGAAAAGCCGCATCGAATTCCGGGTGTTCGGGCGCAACGACCTGGATATCCTCCGGGCGGATCGCCAGGTGATGCGCATCCCGAGGTGCGTGCCCGTTCATCCAGGCCGCCGGCAACAGATTGATGTGCGGGGAGCCAAGCCGCTGCGCGACCTGCAGCGATTGTGGTTCATCATAAATTTGCTGCGGGGTATCGACCTGAAGCAATCGGCCGCCTTCGAGAATTCCGATGCGATCGGCCAGGGTAGTGGCCTCGACCTGGTCGTGGGTCACGTAGATGACCGTTGCGCCGAGATCGCGCTGGAGTCTTTTCAGCTCGATCCGCAATTCCTCCCTCAGCTTTGCATCCAGCGAAGACAGCGGCTCATCCATCAGGAAAACCCTGGGTTGCCTGACCAGCGCGCGGCCGATGGCGACCCGCTGCATTTCACCGCCGGACAAGGCGGTCGCCTTGCGCGCCAGCTTGCTTTCGATATGCAGGACCGCGGCAACTTGTTCGACGCGCTGCCGAATGTCAACCTCGGCGATGCGGCGTTTGGGCGAGCGCAGCGGAAATGCGATGTTGTCGAACACCGTCAGGTGCGGATAGAGCGAGTATTGCTGGAACACGAAGGCGACGTCGCGTTCGGCCGGGTGGGCATGGGTCACGTTTTCGCCATCAAGATGGATGGCGCCGCCATCGGGGGTTTCGAGTCCGGCGACCAGGCGCAGGGTGGTGGTCTTGCCGGCACCGCTGGGCCCGAGGATGACGAAGAACTCACCGTCGGCAATCGTCAGGGACAAGGTGTCCACCGCCGCGGTGGCGCCGAAAGTCTTGCTCACGCTGTCGAGTCTGACGCTAGACATGGCAGGCCCCCTTCTGCACCGATTCCCGGTTGGGAATCAGCAGTTCGGTCCGGGAATCAAAAAGCACCACGCGCTGACTGTTGAACTTAAGGCGCACGTTGCTGCCCATCAGCGGCCGCTCCCCCTTGGGCACGTGGACCTTGATCGGCCCGGCGCTGGTCGCCACCGTGGTGATGTGATGCGAGCCGAAGTATTCGGAGGTGACGATTTCACCCGCAAGCGGACCGTCCGCGGCGAAGGCGACATGCTCCGGACGCACCCCGAGCAGTCCCTCGGCAGCATCGGCGAGGGGTTCGGCAACGGCGGTCTGCGCACCGCCGACCCGCACCATTGCGGTCCCGCAGCGCACGGGCTGGTCTAGCTTGAGGAAGTTCATGGCCGGCTGGCCGATGAAGTTGGCGACGAATTTGCTCGCCGGAAAGTTGTAGATGCGTTCCGGGCTGTCGGCCTGCAGGATGTCGCCGCGGTTCATCACCACGATCATGTCGGCCAGCGCCATGGCTTCGTTCTGGTCGTGGGTGACGAACACCGTGGTGGTGCCGATCTGGTTGTGCAGGCGGCGCAGCTCGACGCACATCAACTCGCGGAATTCGGCATCCAGCGTGCCCAGCGGTTCGTCCATCAGGAAGGCCTTGGGGTGACGGACGATGGCGCGCCCCAGTGCGATGCGCTGCCGGTCGCCGCCGGAGAGCCCACCGACCGGACAGTCGAGGATCTCCCCGATGCGCAGGATCTCGGCCACGTGCGCGATGCGGCGCTCGATCTCGCTGCGCGGCAGCCCTTCGTTCTGCAGCGGAAAGGCCAGATTCTGCCGGACGCGCATGTGCGGATAGAGGGCAAACAGCTGGAACACCATGGCGATGTCCCGATGCCGCGGACGCAAGTAGGTGACGTCTTCGCCGCCGAGCAGGATCTGGCCGGAAGTGGGGAATTCGAGGCCGGCGATCATGCGCAGGGTGGTGGTCTTGCCGCAGCCCGAGGGCCCAAGCAGCACCACGAACTTGCCGTCGGCGATATTCAGCGAGCATTGCCGGACGGCGACAAAGTCGGCGAAGCTCTTGTGCAGGTTTTCGATGCGTATTTCGGCCATGGCGGCTTATTCCGGCAGCTTCCCCGCCACCGCAAAGCCGAGGGTGCCGAGCAGGGTGACGGTGAAGGAGTAGCGGAAGAGTTCCGCCGAGAACGGCTGCATCATCATGACCAGGCCGAGCGCGATCAGGCCGAGGGTGAGGGGTTCCCACAGTTGGCGGCTGGTCCAGATCGAGGGCAGGCCGCAGCGACTGGGGCGGGTGCGTGGCGGGCTCATTTTCTTACGGCTCCGAAGGTGATTCCGCGCAACAGGTGCTTGCGCAGGATGACGGTGAAGATCAGCACCGGCATCAGGAACAGCGAGGTTCCCGCCGCCATCGCCGGCCAGTCCAGGCCGCCCTCGCCGATGATGGTTGGAATGAAGGGTGGCGCGGTCTGGGCGGTGCCGCTGGTCAGCAACAAGGCAAAGGCATACTCGTTCCAGGCGAAGATCAGGCAGAAGATGGCGGTGGTCGCAATCCCTGTGGCGGCTTGCGGCAGCACTATCCTGACGAAGGCCTGCATCCGGGTGTAACCGTCCACCAGTGCGGCTTCCTCGTATTCCTTGGGTATTTCATCCATGAAGCCCTTGAGCAGCCATACCGCCAGGCTGAGGTTGACCACCGTGTAGAGCAGGATCAGCCCGAGATAGGTGTCGCTGAGTCCGAGCTGCCGGTACATCAGGAACACCGGGATGGCGACCGCGATCGGCGGCATCATGCGGGTGGACAGGATGAAGAACATCAGGTCGTCCTTGCCCGGCACCCGGAAGCGCGAGAAGCCATAGGCCGCCAGGGTTCCCAGGAACACCGAAAGGAAGGTGGAGCCGAAACCGATCACCAGGGAATTCAGGTAGCGGTCCTTGAAGCGCGAGGGACCGACGATCAGCATCTGTTCCTTGCGCACCTCGGCGTCGTACCAGGTGGCCGGCGCCGGGGCGCTGGCCAGTTGATCCGGCGTCACACGGGTACGTGCCGTGAACAGGTGCACGTAGCCGAGCAGGGAAGGTTCGGCGAGCACTTTCGGCGGATAGGCGATGGCGTCTTCCGGCGTGCGGAAACCCGCCATGAAGATCCATGCCAGCGGAATCAGGGAAATCACCGCATAGCCGATCACCAGCACGGCGGCGAGTCGCCTGGCCCAGGGGCGCGGTTCGAGCGGGCTGTGAACCGTGGTTTTCATCGCTGTTTCATCCGGTCAAGAAAGCGCACCACGATGCTCGACAGGCCGTAGATTGACACGAACAGGATGATGGCGAAGGCCGAGCTGTAGCCGGTGCGCCACTTCTCGAAGGCTTCGCGTTTGAGGTTGATCGATGCCAGTTCGGTCACCGAACCGGGGCCGCCGCTGGTCAACTGGTTCACCAGGTCGAACATCTTGAAGTTGTCGATGGCGCGGAACAGCACCGCCAGCACCACGAAGGGCAGCACCATGGGCAGGGTGATCCTCCAGAACTTCACCCATTCCGAGGCGCGGTCGATTTCAGCGGCTTCGTAGATGTAGGGCGGGATGGAGCGCAGTCCGGCGAGGATCAACAGCATCACGTAGGGGGTCCACATCCACGTGTCGACCATGATGATGGCCCACGGCGCCAGATCCACGTCGCCGAGCATGGTGAAATTGGCGTCGAAGCCCAGCAGCGCGGCAAGGGCGTTGAATATGCCGTACTGCGGCTGGAAGAAATAGGTCCAGAAGGTGCCGACCACCGCCGGCGACAGCATCATCGGCAGCAGGATCGCGGTGGTCCAGAAGCTGTGGCTCTTGAACTTGCGGTTGATCAGCAGCGCCAGCGCAAATCCGAGCAGCACCTGCAGCAGGATCGACCAGCACAGGAAATGGGCGGTCGCCTGGAAGTAGCCCCAGACTTCGCTGTCATCGAGCAGTCGCCGGTAGTTGTCGAGACCGACCCAGCTGACCTCCAGGCCGGGACGATTGGCCCGGTAGTTGGTGAATGACAGATATATGCTCCAGAGCAGCGGAAAGATGTTGAAGGCCAGCAGCAGCGCGAAGGTCGGGCCGACGAACAGCCACGCCAGCGAGCGGTCGGACAATCCGTGTCCCGATGCTTTGGATCGATTCGGTAGTAATGCCATGATGAATCCTGATTCTCAAGAAAGTGGTCGGAAGCCAGGCAGGGAAGTCACCCGGACTTCCGACCGAAGGTGGGGAGGCATGAGGCCCCGCCCACCACCCGGAGAAGACTTCGATTCGATGTCTGGTTGTACGATCGACGGCCTTATTTGATCTTGCCGTCTTCCTTGAACACCAGGGTCCAGTCCTTGAGCAAGCCGTCGAGGGCATCCTGGGACGTGCCCTTGCCCGCCACCACGAAGTCATGCACGCGCTTTTGCATGGCCTGCAGCAGTTGCGCATAGGTCGGCTCCTGCCAGAAGTCCCTGACGATCTTCATCGAGTCCAGGTAGACCTGGGCGTAGGACGTGCTGGTGGCAAAGCCGGGGGCGCCGGTCACCGAGGTGTGGGTGGAGAAGCCGCCCATCTCCCACCATTTCTTTTGCACCGACGGCTGGGCGAACCACTTCAGGTAGTCCAGCGCCAGATCCTTCTTGTCGGAATACTTGACCACCGAAATCCCCTGGCCGCCGAGCTGGGCCGCCGAGATCCTGGCCTTGGGCATGGGGAAAAAGCCGGTCTTCTCGCCGCCGACCGCCGGATCCTTGGCGATCCCGGGGAAGAAGGCGATGAAGTTCATCTGCATCGCCACCTGGCCCGACTTGTAGGCATCGAGGTCTTCGGTCATGTAGGCGTTGGAATGTCCCGGTGGCGTGCAGCAGTCGTAGAGATCCTTGTAGAGCTTGAGGCCGGACACGGCTTCGGGCCCGTTGATGTAGCCCTTCATGTCATAGGGCTTGGCCGGGTTGTCGTACTTCATGCCGGAGGCGTAGAGGGTGTTGGCCACCCCCATGGTGATGCCTTCCGAGCCCCGCTCCGTGTACAGCGCGGCGCCATAGACTTTCTTGCCGTCGATGCTGCGGCCCTGGAAGAATTTGCCGATCTCCATGAACTCGTCCCAGGTCTTGGGCGGCACCAGGTCGCGTTTGTACTTGGCCTTGAATTCTTTTTGCAGCTCGGGCCGCGCGAACCAGTCCTTGCGGTAAGTGAAGGCCACGGCGTCACCCATCGCCGGCAGCGCCCAGTAATGCTTCGATCCCTTGGGCCAGGTGCTGTAGCCCTCGACCGTGGCCGGCATGAACTCGGCCATCTTGATGCCGTTCTTGGCGAAGAAATCGGTCAGCTCGATGTAGTGTCCTTCAGTGGCCGCGGTACCGATCCACTGGCTGTCGCCGATCAGCAAGTCGCACAGCTTGCCGCGCGAATTCAGCTCGTTGAGCATGCGGTCGGCGAAGTTCGGCCAGGGCACGAACTCGAACTTCATTTGCACGCCGGTCTGCGCCGTGAATTCCTTGGATAGCTGGACCAGCGCGTTGGCCGGGTCCCATGCCGCCCAGCACAGGGTCAGGCTCTTGGCCTGGGCGTGGACGTTGGCGCTCAGGGCGAGCGCGGCGATGGTGACGGCGCTGGCAACGGCGCCTTTGAATCCTCGTTTCATGCTTGTCTCCTCGTGACAGTGGTAAGTGATGTGCTCGTTCGCACTCTTGGATGGCATATGAATCGACGAAGCCGCAGAACGTCCATGCATGCCATATCCAGAAGTCCGCGCATCACCCGGTGCCTGGGGAGGGACAGCGCAATCTCGTCAGTCGAACTTGCTGCATCGACGCGGACCGGGGCTAGCGGATTGGCGAAGCGCGCGTTGGAGGCAAGGCAAGTCATGACGATGGACTTCTAGAACAGGTTTTCCGAGGTCAGGATTTCGACCCTCGGCTGGACCACGGACAGGGCACCGCGCATGTGGTCGCACAGCGAGCGCAGCACCTTGGCGGCATTGATGACGCAATACTGGATGTCCTGATGCAGCAGGTAGGAGAGGCCGCCTCCCACCAGCAGGGAGCGATTGGTTTCGGTCAGGTCGTGGGCGACCAGGCCGAAGGCCGGTCCAAGTTTGGCTTCGGCCACGGCCTTGGCCAGACCATAGGTGCCTTCGCCGACGTTGTACATGCCGATCAGGTCGCCGGTGTCGCCCAGCCCGGCCAGAAAGCGCTTGCACTCGGCGTAGGCCTCGTCTTCCGAGTCGGGCAGGTCGCTCATGCGAAGCACGGAAATCTGGGGAAAGGCCTCTTCGATGATTTGCGCGAAACCGACGCGACGGTCGATCACCGATGAAAAGCGGCTCGAGTTGGACGTCAGGATCAACCGCCCGGCCCTTGCGGCGCCCGCCAGGCGGCCCAGCAGCAGTCCGGCGGTCCTGCCGGCGGCCCGGTTGTCGGCGCTGATCAGGGTTTCCCGCATCGAACCGCCGATGTCGGAGAACAGCGTGACGACATGGACCCCGGCGCGTACCAGCTCATTGACCGCGAGCTTGACTTGGGGCAGGTCGGGCGCCAGCAGGGCAATGCCGTCGTAGCTATCGAACTTCGCCAGCTCCTTGGCGAAATCGACCGGGTCGGCGACGTCGAGGCGCTGGGTGACTTCGGTGATGTGCGAATGGCGGAATTCGCTGGCCGACTTGGCAATGATGCGGTCGACCAGGTCGAAAAACGGCGTTCGTGCCGCCGGCAGGATGTAGGCGAACTGGTAGTTCTCGCTTTTCTTGGGACGTCCCTTGAGGGGTTCGGAGGCCCCGAGGGCGACCATTGCGTCCATGACCCGACGGATGGTTTCACGGTTGACGCCAGGCCGCTGATTGATGACGCGGTCCACCGTAGCGGTGCTCACTTCAGCTTTCTTGGCGATGTCGGCGATGGTGACGGTAGGGTTCATTCGCAACTCCATGATGTGATAAATGTACAACGACGATAAAAAGAAATCAATCATTTTTTGACTGACATATTGTGCAAGGCAATATAAAATATGCAATCAAGTGCGGAGTTTAGTCTGCAATCCGGACTGATGTCACGCATGAGCCGAAGCGCGCCGCATGGCCGGGAAAAAGACCATTCGAATTGTGCGACGCACCATGGAATCGAAAAAATTATCCCGCCGCGATGACTCGGATCCGGTAGAGCCGGCATTTTCCCGACCTGGATCGTGCGACGGGTGAAAAAAGAGGGGGCATAAGCCCCCTCGGTGATGTGCAAGCGGCCGCGAATGACCGCGATTGCGGCTTCCGCCGCCGCGCCCGTGTCAGAAACTCACACGGAAACCGGCCTGGAGGCCGGTGAGGTCGCGCCCGGCCACCAGCGCCGGGGAATCGGAGCCGGTCCAGGTGGTACGCGTGGCAAGTGCCTGGTTGTTGACCCGGCCATATTGCCCATAGAAGGTCACCATGTCGGTGTAGGGATAGAAATAGGAAACCGCGGCCAGTGAGGTGTCGCGGTCCGCCCCGGTGCTGTCCGCGACCTTGGCCAGTTGCAGGTTGAGGTCGCCACCGCCGAGCTTGAAACCCAGGCCCATGGCCGCATAGCGCTCGTTGGTGGTGCCGATGCCGCTGGTCTTTTCATTGCCGAGCAGGGCATACAGTTTGGCCGGGCCGAAGGCCACATTTCCCGCCAGGTAGTTGCCGTTCTGCGTCGCGCTGGCGCTGAGCTTGGTGCTGCGATGGGCGAAGGCGCCGCTGAACGGGCCCTTTTCCATGAAGGCAGCCAGTTCCCACTTGTTGCCCTGCCCGCTGGTCACCTGATGCTCCCCGGCAGCATGGGCGATGGCGACGCTGAAACCGTTGAACTTCGGGCTTTCGTACTTTATGTAATTGCTTTCGCGCACGCCCTGCTGGGTCAGGCCGGCCGGCGATGCGATGCCGCACCACCCGCAGTACTCGCCGCGAAACGCCGCAAGGAAGGTCAGACTGTAGTCGCGACCAGCCACCAGCGAACCGAAGTCGCCGCTCAGTCCGGCCCAGGTCTGGCGAAAGAACAGGTCGGTCGATGCGCCGTTGCCATTGCCGTCGGTCGGGATGCCGAGCTCGATATTCCAGTTCGCCTTCAGGTTGCCTTTCCCCATGTCGTGACTGCCCTTGACCCCAAGCCGGCTGCCGCCTGAACCGGCATCGCTCGACACCCGGGACCGGGTCGCGCTGCCGTAATCGAGACTGGAATAGGCGACATCGGCAATGCCATAAATGGTGAGGTTGGCATTCTTTTGCAAATTCACTTCGGCGAACGCCAGCGGAGCCGTGAGCGCTCCGGCAATGGCGACGAGTAGCAAACGATTCTTCATTGAAACTCCTCTTTGATTTGATTGATAAGCGTGGGGTGACCAGGCAACAGGACCGCTGCTTCCGGTCAGATGCTTCCGCCGCGACCGACGAGAAGTGCCCGGATAATACCTGTAGTGCTTTTATTAAAGCAATCATTTTCTGCTTTTGTTATACTCTCGACCTGGATTGCTGCGGTCGAGGAGCGACATTGGCGCGGTCCGCCGCCTGTCCTTGCGCGACACGTGGCGCCGGCACCAACGCAGCGACCCACGAGTTCCTGTCACAACAAACCGAAAGCGAGCCCGCCATGGAAATCCAGACCTCCGTCCCGACCGCAAACTGCACAACCGACAGCCGATTTCGGCGCGGCCATCGCCGCACCAAGATTCTTGCCACGCTGGGCCCGTCGAGCGACGGCGACGAACAAATCCGCGCACTGTTCGCGGCGGGCGCGAACGTCTTTCGCCTGAATTTCAGCCACGGCACGCATGCCGGGCATCGCGCCAGGGTCGAGGCGATTCGCCGCATCGAGCAGCAGGCGCGACGGCCGATCGGAATCCTCATGGATTTGCAGGGCCCCAAGATGCGGCTCGGCGTGTTTCAGCAGGGCAAGATTGAACTCGAAGCCGGGCAAGCCTTCCGCCTCGACTTGCAGTCCCTGCCCGGCAGCCAATGCCGTGCGCCACTGCCGCACCCCGAAATCTTCGCGGCGCTGTCCCCGGGCAAGGAGTTGCTTCTCGACGACGGCAGGATCTGCCTTCGGGTAAGCCAATGCGGCGCCGATTACGCGGAGACACTAGTGGTCACGGGCGGCGTGCTGTCGGACCGCAAGGGAGTGAACGTGCCCGGTGCGGTGATACCGATTTCCGCGCTGACCGAGAAGGACCGTCGCGACCTGGCCTTCGCCCTGGAGTTGGGCGTCGACTGGATCGCCCTGTCCTTCGTCCAGCGCGCGCAGGATGTGATCGACGCGCGGACCCTGATCGGTGGTCGCGCCAGGATCATGGCCAAACTGGAAAAGCCGGCCGCGATCGACTGCCTGCGGGAAATTGTCGCCGAGTCGGACGCAGTGATGGTGGCCCGCGGCGACCTCGGCGTCGAACTGCCCCCGGAAGACGTGCCGGGAATCCAGAAGATGATCATCCGCGAATGCCGCCGCAGCGGCAAGCCGGTGGTGGTCGCCACGCAAATGCTGGAATCGATGATTTTCGCCCCGACGCCGACCCGTGCCGAAGCCTCGGACGTCGCCGGCGCCGTCTATGACCGCGTCGACGCCGTCATGCTCTCGGCCGAATCGGCATCGGGGCGCTACCCGCGCGAAGCGGTGGCCATCATGGACCGCATCATCCGCCGCGCGGAGTTGGACATGCAGTCAGGAAACCCGCCATCGGGCGAATCGTTGCGGCCCGAAGCCACCGAGGCGGACGCGATAAGTCTTGCCGTGCGACAAATGACGGAGTCGCTTCCCGTCGCGGCTACGGTTGCCTACACCACGTCGGGCGCTACCACCTTGCGCCTGGCCAGAGAACGGCCGGTGGCGCCGATCCTGTGCATTACACCGAAATTGTCCACTGCGCGCTGGAGCACCCTGATCTGGGGCGCTCATACCGTCAATACCGATGACGCAAACGACGTCGAGGACATGGTCAACAAGGCCCGCAGCCATTCCGTCAGGGAAGGCTTTGCCGACCATGGAGACCGTCTGCTGATCGTCGCCGGCATGCCCTTCGGAACCCCTGGGGCAACCAACCTGCTGCGTATTGCAAAAGCATGAACCGTTTGCCGCCAATCTCGGCGGCAGCGCAACCAAGTACGCAAGTACTTTTCTTGGAAGGAGTCGATATGTCGCACATCGTAGAAATCCGGGCTCGGGAAATCATTGATTCCCGGGGGAATCCCACCGTGGAGGCGGAAGTCACGCTGATGACCGGAGAAAAGGGGTATTCGGCCGTGCCGTCGGGAGCATCGACCGGCAGTCGCGAAGCGGTCGAACTGCGGGACAAGGACAACCGCCGCTACATGGGCCGAGGTGTCAGGCAGGCGGTCGCCAATGTCAATGGACCGATCAACGAGCGACTGCTCGGGCTGGACGTCCTGCGCCAGGAGGACATCGACCAGGCCATGATCGAGCTTGATGCAACGCCGACCAAGGAACGCCTGGGCGCCAACGCGATGCTTGCCGTATCGCTGGCCGCGGCAAGAGCCGCCGCCAAATATTGCAAGGTTCCCCTTTACCGGTATCTGAATCCCGAGTCGCCTTGTCGGCTTCCCGTGCCGATGATGAACATCATCAATGGCGGCGCCCACGCCGACAACCGCGTGGATTTCCAGGAGTTCATGATCCTGCCGGTCGGCATGCCCTCCTTTGCGGAAGCGATCCGCTGCGGCGTCGAAATATTCCATTGCCTGAAATTGGGCCTGCGCGAAAAGGGGCTGAACACTGCGGTCGGCGACGAAGGAGGTTTCGCACCCGACCTGGCATCGAACGAAGCGGCGCTGGAGCTGATACTCGATGCAATCGCGAAAGCGGGCTACGCGCCCGGAAAAGATGTGTTCCTGGGACTGGACGTTGCCAGTTCCGAGTTCTACAAGGATGGCTCATACACCCTTGCGTCGGAGAGAAGGCAGCTCAGTTCCGAAGGTTTCGTCGAGCTGCTGGCGAACTGGGCACGGCAGTATCCGATACTGTCGATCGAAGACGGAATGGCAGAGAACGATTGGGATGGGTGGTCATTGCTGACCCAGCGGATCGGCGCCCAGGTCCAGTTGGTAGGCGACGACCTGTTCGTCACCAACGCGGCGATCCTGGGCGAAGGCATCACGCGCCGGATTGCCAACGCGATTCTCATCAAACCAAACCAGATCGGCACGCTAAGCGAAACGCTGGCGGCCATCGACACGGCCAAAGCCGCCAATTACCGTCCTGTCATGTCGCATCGTTCCGGCGAAACGGAGGACGCGATCATCGCCGATTTTGCGGTCGGCACCGACACGCCGCAAATAAAGACCGGTTCCTTGTGCCGTTCCGACCGTACGGCCAAGTACAACCGCCTGCTGCGCATCGAAGACGACAATCCGCGGGCCGACTACTGGGGTCGCGACGCTTTTGCCGCCAGGCATCTGGAAACATGGACCGAGCCATGTCGCGGGTAGGTTTCGCCAGCCGCCGTCGCACCAGCGCCGACTTTCATGCCGCCTGCCATGAACACACGATCGAGGAAGGCCGCAAGCGACGCTCGCGGCGCCAATGCCCATGACCCGGCCAAACTCGGCGTCCAACACGGACCAACCCTTGCGCGACGGCATCCGCGCCTGCATCAACGAAGCGCTGCGCTGCAAGGCCAGCGGCGAGCCGAAGACGCTGTTCTTCAATCTTTCCGGCTACGGCCATCTCGACATGAGCGCCTACGAGGACTATTTCGCCGGCAAGCTCTCCGACTTCGAATATCCGGCCGAGGCCATTCAGGCCTCGCTGAAGAATCTGCCGCAGGTCGATTGGCCGCCCAAGGCCGCCTGAACATCAGGCAAATCGTTCTAAACTACGAAGGAAGGGAGCCACCGCTCCCTTCCTTCTTTTTTTCATGAAGCGCCAACCGCACTAGCCGAGGACATCGCCGTGACCGCAACCAATTTTGAATGTGACAAGCTGATTCGTTTCCATCATTGCGATCCAGCCGGCATTGTTTTCTATCCCCAGTATTTCGTCCTCTTCAATGAACTGGTCGAAGACTGGTTCAATCAGGGCCTCGGCATCGACTTCGCGAAACTCCATGTCGAGCAGGGCATGGGTGTGCCGATGGGCAGCATCGTCTGCAGGTTTCTTTCGCCGAGCAAGGTCGGCGAAATGTTGCGCCTGTCGCTGTCGATCAAACGAATTGGCACAAGTTCGCTGGAACTGAACGTGACCGCAAAGTACGCTGGCGAGACCCGCGTTCAGGCCACACTGACCATCGTGCTGGCCTCGCTGAAATCCGGGCGTTCCGTGCCATTTCCGGATGACATGCGAACCCGGCTGGAACCTTATCTGATGGTGCGACCCGGCTGAAGACCTTTCGCCGCAAACTCCAGCAGGGCGCGCTGAAATTCGGCGATTGAATCGGCCGTAATTTCCTCGCCGCATTCATAGCAGTGATTGCCATTGGTGCGATCGACCCAGCGGCAGCCGCAATGGTCGCAAGCCAGTTCCGGCGCGCCGCGCGGGTTGGTGAAGATCATCGACAGGCTCCGAGGAAAGCCAGCCCGAGCGAATCGAGAAAGTCCTCGTAGCCGGCGTCCTGCAACTGGGCCTTGTTCTTGAATACGAAGAACATCATGCGGCCGCGCCGGATCAGGCGCTTGATGGCTGTCGGCATGTCGCCCTCCATCTGGTCGAACATGGTCGCCATGGCTTCCTCGTCAGCCACCAGCAACAGATCGACCTTGGTTGAGGACATGCCGGCGAAACGCTCGATACGCGCCGACATGCCGGTGCTCTCCAGTTGCCATACCAGCATCGATACTTCTGTCGCGACTTGCACACCTTCCAGCCGCTTGCCGGGAAGGATGCCCGACGCCTCGCGTGAAACGAAGCCGATGCGTGAGCCCTGCTGCATTTCGACGAACAACTCGCGATAACGGTCCAGCATGCGCTGCCATGGAGCGATCTCGCCGAAGGTTTGATCCGTGGCCGTCGTCATCAATGTTTGGGAGTGGCGAGTTCAAGCGACTCAATGAAATCGTCCAGCCCGGCGGCTTCCAGAATGTCCATCTGCTGCAACAGGAAAGGCCTGATCTGCACCCGGCGCACGAGGCCCGCCAGGCATGCGTCGCCCTCGATGCACAAGGTGTCGAGCGCGGACTCGCTCATCACCAGCAGCATGCCCCATTCAGGAGGAAAGCGGCCATCGAAATCGCAGCGCCCGCCCTGCTGGCCGCTGTCTGGCCACCACAGCCACGCCGAGCCGCTCTTCGACGCAAAATTATCGGCATCGACAAAAGCCACCGCCAGGGCGTCGCTGACCTTGCCGCAAGCCGCAGGCAATACCGCGAGCACTTGCCGCCAGGTCGACTCGTCCAGCCTCATGCCTCTGGAATCACCGCCGTAACTTCAATTTCGACCTTGGCGCCTTCCTCGACGAAACCGCCGACCTGCACGGCCGTCATCACTGCATCATAGGTGCCGATGATTTCCCGGAAAACGCGGCCCAGTTCCTTTTGCGACACGTCATACTCGTCCTTGTCGCCGAGGTACCAGGTCATGCGCACGATATGCTCCGGACGCGCGCCGGCCTCCGCCAGAATCGCCACGATGTTCTTCAGCGCCTGCGCCGCCTGACCCACCAGATCGTCAGCGTGGAACTTGCGCTGCCCGTCCCATCCGACCTGCCCGGCGACAAATACCAGTTGCCCGCGCGGGGCGACCAGGCCGTGGCTATAGCCCTTGGCTTCCATCCAGCCCGGTGGCCGCAATTTCTTCATTGATGATCTCCTTGATTGGTCTGACGCAGCCTGAAGCGTTGCAGCTTGCCGGTTTCGGTGCGCGGCAACGCGGTGACGAACTCTATGCTTCGCGGATACTTGTAGGGAGCGATGCTCTGCTTGACGAAGTCCTGCAGTTCCTTTGCCATCGCGGGCGTCGGCTCATTGCCGGGGCGCAGGACGACGATGGCCTTGACGATCTGGCCGCGCTCCTCGTCGGCGGCTCCTATGACCCCGCATTCGGCGACCTTGGGGTGCCGCAGCAGGGCATCCTCGACTTCCGGCCCGGCGATGTTGTAACCCGCCGAGATGATCATGTCATCGGTGCGGGAATGATAGTGGAAGTAGCCTTCGGCGTCGAGCGAATAAGCATCGCCGGTGTAGTTCCAGCCATCCTTGACGTACTTGGCCTGACGGTCATCGGCCAGGTAGCGACAACCGGTAGGACCCTTGACCGCAAGATTGCCAACCTCGCCCAAGGGCGTCGGCTTGCCGTTGTCGTCCATCACGCAGGCGACGTAGCCGGGAACCACGGTGCCGGTGGCGCCGGGAAGCGCGTGCGCCTCGTCGGCCGAAATAAAGATGTGCATCAGTTCGGTGGCGCCGATGCCGTCGATCATCTCGATGCCGGTGGCTTCCTTCCACAGCGCCCGGGTCGCGGCAGGCAGCGCCTCGCCGGCCGACACGCATTTGCGCAGGCTGCTGCCGCGCAATGGACCGGCTATCGGCGCGATGGCGCGATAAGAGGTAGGCGCGGTAAACAGCACGGTCGCCTTGTAAGTCGCTATCGCGTTGATCAGGTCCTGCGGCGCGCCCTGCTCCAGCAATACCGTCGACGCCCCGATGCTGAGCGGGAACAGCAGCAGCCCGCCGAGGCCGAAGGTAAAGGCCAGCGGCGGCGTGCCCATGAAAACATCATCGGCGGTGAGGCGCAGTACATGCGGCGGCCAGCAGACGCAGGATGCCATGACATCACGATGAAAGTGCATGGTGGCCTTGGGCTGGCCGGTGGTGCCGGAGGTGAAGGCGAGGATGCAGGTGTCGTCGCGCGCCGTGTCGACGTTGTCGAAACTCGCGGAATGCTTCGCCATCGCCGCCTCGAGACCTTCTGCCGAGCCATCGTTGAACCAGCGGATATGCTTCAGTTCGGTCGACTCGGCAGCAGCCAGCTTGAGTTCCTCTGCCAGGCGCAAGTCGCACAGCGCGTGGGTCACTCGTGCCTTGGTGATAACGTGATTGAGTTCCTTGGCGCGCAGCAGCGGCATGGTCGCCGTGGCGACAGCGCCGACTTTCATCACGGCGAACCAGCAGGCGGCCATCATCGGATTGTTGGGCGCGCGCAAGAGCACGCGGTTGCCCGGCACCACGCCGAGATCCTTCACCAGCACATTGGCAATGCGATTGGCACGCTCCTGCAGGTCGGCGTAGGTCCAGCGCAGGTTTGGCGCCTGGATGCAGACGCGCTCGCCGCGCCCTTCCGCAACGTGCTGGTCGAGCAAGGGCCAGGCACAGTTGAGCCGCTCGGGAAATTTGAGCTCCGGCAGGTCGAACAAAAACTCCGGCTGCTGGGCCAAAGGCGGCAGGTTGTCGTGGGTAAAGGTATCAATATGGGCGCTATAGGTCATGCCGTCACTCCCTTTCGAACCGCAATCTCGTCAGATTCTCACGCCTAGGCGATAGCCTTCATGGATGGCCTGATCGAGGCCGCGCGGCACCGTGGCGTCGCCGCCACCGTGCAGTTCATCGACCATCCACTGGAACTCGTGGAACAAGTCGTGGTTGGCCTTGCGCGGACTGGACACGATCACGCTGTCGCAGGGGATGAACTGCTCGCCCTTGGGTGTCTTCACCGTCGCGCCCTCCTTGCTCACCTTGACCAGACTCGCCAGGGTCACGGTCTGGATGCCCAACTCATCCACCCAGGCGGTGTGGCGCCACTTGAAGGTCGGCATGATGTCGCCGCCGATGCGTTTCTCCTTCTCGACCACGGTCACTTCGTGCCCGGCCTTGGCGAGGAATTCGGAGATAGTCAGGCCAATCATGCCGCCGCCGATCATCACCACGCGCTTGCCGGTCTTGGTCCGACCGTGCGCCACGTCCAGCGCATCGACCAGCAGTTCGGCGCCTTCGAGGTACTGGAACACCGCCATGTCGGTGCGCGATCCGGCGGCGACGATGCAGACGTCGTACTCGTGCAGCACGCTGCGCATGAACTTGGCATTGGCCTCGGTGTTGAGGCGCACTTCGACTCCCAACTTCTTGGCCATCACGCCGTAGTAGTCGATCACGCTTTGCAGGTCGGCCGGTCGCGCCAGGTCGTTGGCGGCATAGGCGCCGAGCGCGCCACCGATCTTGTCGGCCTTGTCGAATACCGTCACCGTGTGGCCGCGCTTGCGCGCCGTGATGGCCGCTTCCATGCCGGCCGGACCGGCGCCGATAATCATGATGCGCTTCTTCTCGGTGGCCTCGGTGACGTGGTACTCCGGCTCGACCTCGTGGCCGAGCATCGGGTTCATGGTGCAGGTGTAGGGCAGATCGCGGAACAGGCGCGACAGGCAGTTGAGCGAGCCGATGCAGGGACGGACTTCCTCCATGCGATCTTCGGCGGCCTTGTGAATCATTTCCGGGTCGGCCAGCAGCGGCCGGCAGACTTCCCAGTAATCGAAGACGCCATCCTTGACGCACTGATTGGCCATGGCCGGATCGGGCAGCCGGTTGCCGAAGGCGACCAGCACGTTGGGGAACATTTTCTTGGCTTTTTCGGAGAGGAAGTTCCAGTAGCCCGGCTCGACGTCGCGGCCGAAGGAGGATTCCGGCGCCTCCTGCCAGCCGACCGTGACCGAGATCATGTCCACGCCGCAATCGACGGCCTGCTGCATCAGTTCGAAGGATTCATCCTGGGTATTGCCGCCCCAGCGGTCCATCAGTTCCGCCCCGTTCAAGCGTATCGAGAGCGGGTTGTCGGGCGTGGCCTGCTTGATGGCGTCGATCAGTTCGCGCATGAAACGGCCGCGGTTCTCGACCGAGCCGCCGTATTCATCGGTGCGCTGGTTGGTGAAGCGGGAATTGAAGTTGGCCAGCAGGTAGCCCATGAAGCTTGTGACCTCGGTGGCGTCGAAGCCGGCGCGAATCGCGCGCTTTGCCGCATCGGCATGCTGCGCGATGACGACCTTGATCTGCTCCTTGGTCAGTTCGCGCGGCGGACGGAAATGCGGCAGCGTTTGCGGCACCACGGAAGGCTGCACGCAGTAGCCGAGGTCGATGCCACCGTAGCGGCCGGCATGCAGGATCTGCTGCATGGCCATGGCGCCTGCGTCGTGGATGTAGCGGGCAATCATTTCGAACTGCGGCAGGAACTTGTCGTCGTGGATGGCGATCTGGCGGAAATAGGACTTGCCCTCTCCCAGTGCATCGGGGTAGGCACCCTGGTTGGTGATCAGGCCGCAACCGGTGCCGGCGATGACGCGCACCCGCGCCAGTTCGCGCGGCGTGATGGTGCCATCGCGACCGTTGTAATTCGAGACGCAGCAGGCGCCGTACTTGATCCGGTTCTTGACCTCGAACTTGCCGATCCGTCCCGGTTGAAACAGGTGATTGAGCTTTGATTCGCCTGGTCTTGTCACTTGTTCTTCCTCCTGTGGTCCTGCAATCGGCGCAGGCCGAAATGATTTTGAATTAGCTATTGGATACTGTATACATTAAGGGCAAAGCATCAGCCAGTCAAGCCAATCGATTCGCATTTTGGCCGCAAAGTCGCGGTGTTTCACCGCTCGCTGCCGCCTCAATCGAATACTTCATAGATGCCGAGTTTTCGATGCAATGGAGCGTCGTCGACCATGAACAGGTAGGCCGGCTCCTTCTGTGATGCATTGCTTAGCGCGACCTCCGCATGGGTCGGCACGGCAATCGTGTCGGCTTCCACAAACGAGTGCGCTACGTGATCAATTACCGCAGTCCCGGCACCTTCAACACCATGGAGAACGGCGGATGCCGAACGCTTTGGCATGCGAATTTCCTCACCGGGACGCAACATGATTGCCGAGAAGCCCAAGGTCGGCAGACACTCCCGGCCGGTTTCCGGGTTCACGTAGGCCAGGTGGACCAATTCGCCTTTCGCCGTCACGCCAGCCAGAGCCGCCAGCGATTGCCTGACCTCGCGCCACGGAAAACGCAGCAGGGGATAGCGCGTCGAATTCGAATCCAGGGCGCGATAGGGAATGACTCCGCCCTGACGGAATTCCGCGTTGCATTTGCCCGGCTGCTGGTTCACGGCCTGCGACTTGCCCTCGATGCAATAGGAAGCATCGATGCCATAAATCAGGGGCAGGTCCAGCGCGTCGAGCCACACCACCGGCCCCGAGCCCTCATGACCATGCTCGTGCCACAGGCCCGGCGGAGTGAGAATCAGGTCGCCTTTCTCCATGGGCAGTTTCTCGCCCGACACCACGGTAAATCCACCTTGCCCCTCGATCACGAAACGGACCGCCGATGGTGTATGCCTATGGTTCGGCGCCGTTTCGCCGGGCAGGATGAGTTGCAGGCCGATGTAGATGGAGGCAGTGGCCTGCATGTTCTGCAAACCCAGTCCCGGATTGCACAGCGCGAGTACGCGGCGCTCAGCCTTCTCGATGGGGGTCAATTCCCCAGCACGGATCAGATTGGGGCGGAGGTCGGCGTAGCGCCACATCACCGGCTGCGTACGACGGGCCGGAATGTTGTGCGGCAGCATCGAACGCAGCGAGGGCCAAAGCGGCAGGGTATTCATCGACACCAGGCTCTGGTAGTAGTCGGCCGGCAGGTCTTCCACCCGCCCGAGTTGATTGCTCATTGCGTTTCCCCTTCTCAGATCACCCTGACGGACAGTTCGCCCAGACCGTCGATGCCACCCGACATCGTTTGACCGACCAACACGCTACCGACACCTTCGGGGGTGCCGGTGAAGATCAGGTCTCCGGGTCGCAGCTCGAAGTAGGTCGAGAGATTGGAGATGACCTCCGGCACTGACCAGATCAGCTTCGCGATGTCGCTGCGCTGACGATCCTGGCCATCGACTTGTACCCAGATTGCGCCCGCGGTCGGGTGACCGATTCGCGATGCCGGCACCAGCGGGCCGATCGGTGCCGATTGATCGAAGGCCTTGCCCAGTTCCCAGGGTCGGCCTTTGTCGCGCAGTCTTAGCTGCAGGTCGCGGCGCGTCATGTCCAGGCCAACGGCGTAGCCCCATACATGCTCGTTGGCACGCTCAATCGGAATGTCGCGTCCCCCCATGCCGATCGCAACCACCAGTTCGATCTCGTGCTGAAAATCACTGGTCTGCGAGGGATACGGCACTTCGCCGACCTGACCGCGGGCAACCGCCACGATGGCATCGGCCGGCTTGCAGAAAAAGAAAGGCGGCTCACGGGTTGGATCAAAACCCATCTCCCTGGCATGAGCCGCATAGTTGCGTCCGACACAGTAGATTCTGCGCACGGGAAAGCGCGCTTCGCTTCCCTCCACGGGAATGGTTACGGGTGCTTCCGGTTCAAGAACATAGGTCATTGGAAGTGGTGTCCTCAATCTGGTTGATGGCTACGGCAAGCGGGTCATCAATCCACCCGCACGTCCGCATGATTTCTCTCGTAGGCTGCGGCGAGAGCGGGATCGCGACGACGCACCTCGGCATGGCTGACCCGGCCGGTGCGCGTCATGTAGCTGTAGGCAAAATCGACAGCCGGCAGGGCCATCAATTCGTCCATCTCCTCGTACCAGCGGATGCTTACATTGGCCGCGTCGAGGATCTTCTTCATCGGCGGCAGACGGCGCTCCTGGTAGAGCGCCAGCGCCTCCGGCAGGCTGCCCGCATCGCGTAGCGCCTTCCACAGCGCGATGGCGTCCTCCATGGCCAGGCGGGTGCCGGAACCGATCGAAAAGTGCGCCGTGCGCAGGACGTCGCCCATCAGCACGACATTGCCGAAGCTCCACTGCCGGTTCGAGATCGCTGGAAACTGGCGCCAGAAGGACTTGTTGGAGAGTATCGGCGCGCCGTCGAGATCCCCGGCGAACACCCGCTCGCAATGACGGATCGTCTCCGCCTCGCTCATGTCGGCAAACCCGGCACGCCGCCAGGTGGCGTCCGTGACCTCGACCAGAAAGGTGCTCATGCGCGGGCTGTAGCGGTAGTGGTGGGCGCAGAACACGCCGTGTTCGGTAGTGCGAAAGGTCAGGGACAGGCTGTCGAAGACCTTGCTGGTGCCGTACCAGATGAAACGGTTGCGGCGCAGGTCGGTTTCCGTGCCGAACTTGTCCTCGTTCTCGTTGCGCACCCAGGAAAAGGCGCCATTCGCGGCGACCACCAGGTCCGCACCGCCCAGCCTCGCGGCATCGTCCAGCGAGGATATCTCGCTATCGAACTCGATCTTCACGCCCAAGGACTCGGCATGGGCGTACAGCCGGCTCAGGAATTCCAGGCGGCCGATGGCGGCGAAGCCGTTGCCGGCAATGGGAATGCGCGTGTCGTTGTGCACGATGGTGAGATCGGGCCAGGTCTCCATCAGCGGCGTGAGCAGCCGGTACATATCCTCGTCGTCGGCGCGCAGGAATTCCAGCGCACGGTCGGAGAAGACCACGCCGAAGCCCCAGGTCGCATCGCGCGGACCGCGCTCGTAGACCACGATGTCATGGGCAGGATCGTCCCGTTTCATCAAGGCCGCGAAATAGAGTCCCGCCGGGCCGCCACCGATGATGCGGATATTCATGTGTCCGCGGCCCGTTCCTTGTCCATCTTCTCGGCAATCGTCTCGCGCAGGGCCCGCTTGAGAATCTTGCCGACCGGACTGAGAGGAAATTCGCTCACTACCTCCAGCCGCTCGGGTAGTTTGAAGCTGGCGATGTTCTGTCGGCGCAGGAACGCGATCAGTTCGCCGAATTCGAGGTCCTGTCCGTCCCTGGTGATGACGAAAGCGCAGGCCTTCTCGCCGAACACCGGATCGGGCATCGCCACCAGGGTGACCGCCTTGACCCGTGGATGACCGAAGATCAGGTTCTCGACTTCCTCGCAACTGATCTTCTCGCCGCCGCGGTTGATCAGATCCTTCTTGCGGCCCTCGGTGAAAATGTAGCGGCCCTCCTTGCGCACGATGTCGCCCATGCGGTAGAAGCCGTCGGGCGTGAAGGCCTCGGCGTTCTTCTCCGGCGCCTTGTAGTAGCCGTGGATGGTGTACGGACCGCGCGTCACCAGTTCGCCAATGCCTCCATCCGGCACCTCGTTGCCCTCGTCGTCGAGTACCCTGATCTCGTCATCCTCGCAGACCGGCGCGCCGGAACTGTGAATCACCATCTCGTCCGGCGCATCGAGCGGCACCATGTTGATCAAGCCTTCGGCGGTGCCGTAGATCTCCTGCGGCATGCAGCCGAAACGCGCACGCAGCCGGGATCGCAGCTCGGGGGCCAGGCGGGCGCCACCGTTCTGGATCACCCGCAAGGAGGACTGATCGTAGTCGTCGGGGACCGGCGAATTGAGCCAATTGGAGATCAGCGGTACGACGGCGGCGATCGCCGTCACCTTTTCGCGCTCGACCAGCGAAAACACGTCGGCGGCGTCCCCGGACGGCGCCAGCACCACTGTGCCGCCGTGGTACCAGGTGCCGAGCATGCCGGGAGAGGCCAGGTTGTAGTTGTGGCCGAGCGGCAGGATGGCCATGAACACCGTGCCCTCGTCGAAGCCACCGGCACGGCCGCACAGGCGGGCGTTCAGCACGTAATCGTCATGGGTGCGCGGAATCAGCTTGGAAAGGGATGTCGTGCCGCCCGAGAGCAGCATGGTCGCGACTTCCGAAGGATCGGGGCGAAACCCTGCCAGCGCGGCGCGCACCGCATCGACCGCCATAGGCGCGGCGATCATTGCGCGCAGGTCTTGCTGTCCGGCTCCCGGCTCGCCGGCGACGAACACGGCGCGCAAGGCGGGAAAATCAGCCAGGACCTCCGTCGCCATGGCCCGGTAATCGAAGCTGCCGATGCGGTCCGGGATCACGTAGGCCGTAGCGCCCGAGGCGCGCACGAAGTGGCGGATTTCCGTATGCCGGTGGGCACGCAAGGCCGTGACGGGCACGGCACCGATGCGTGTCAATGCAAAGTAGGTATGGACGAACTCCGGCCCGTTGGGCAGTTGCACCACCACGCGGTCGAGCGGCCGGATGCCCGCCGCGATGAAGCGGCAGGCGAGCCGGTCGGACATTTCGACGAGGTCGCGGTAGCGCAGGCGCAGGTCGCCGCTGACCAGGGCCGTCTTTTCAGGATGCCGGGCGGCACTGCGCGCCAGCATTTCGGGAATGGTGATGCCTTCCCACCAGCCACGACTGCGATAACGTTGCGCCAGGTCGGCGGGCCAGGGCACACAGCCTTCGAGCATGGTTCTCCTCCTTCCATTTTCTCCGGGATATTCCCGGTCGTCCGGCGCGAAACCTTTGCCGTGACTTGCACTCTAGAGCAAAACACTATCTACTTGTAGCGAATAGGATCAATACACTTCATTCACACCATGAATATTGCCGAATTCGATCTGAACCTGCTGGTGGTCTTCGATGCGGTACTCGCGGAGAGTTCGATCAGCCGCGCCGCCGAGCGCCTCGACCTTTCGCAACCGGCGGTCAGCAACGCCCTGGCACGCATGCGCAAGGCCACGGGGGATCGCCTCTTCGTCCGCCTTGCCAATGCCATGGTGCCGACGCCCTATGCGCAGGCCATCGCCGATCCGATCCGGCAGGCGCTCGCCAGCATCCGCGTTTCGCTGGCCGCCAGTCAGGAATTCGACCCGGCCACCTCGCAGCGCAGCTTCGCCATCTATCTCACCGACCTCGGCGAAGCCTACTTCCTGCCGCGCCTGCTGGCGCGCTTGAACCGTACCGCTCCCGGCGTACGCATCCACACCCGGCCCATGCCACCCGAGTCGGCCGAGAATGCCTTGAGGGCCGGCGAGGTCGATCTGGCGATCGGCAACCTGCCCGACCTGGGAGCCGGCTTCTTCATGCAGCGGCTGTTCCGCGACCGTTACGTCTGCGTCGTGCGCAAGGGCCATCCAGTCATAGGCGAACGCATCACGGCGCGCCAGTTCGCCGCCACATCTCACGCGATCGTTACGCCGGGCGGATGGGGTCACGGCATCATCGAGCGCACACTGGTCGAGCACGGCCTGGAGCAGCGCATCACTTTGCGCATGCAGAACTTCCTGGTGCTGGCGAGCATCGTCGCCACCACGGACATGGTGGCCATCGTGCCGCACAGCGTCGGCAGCCAGTTGTCGCAGCACAACGACGTCAAGCTGCTGCCGCTGCCGATCGCGATCCCGGCATTCGACATCAAGCAATGCTGGCAGGAGCGCTTCCACGACGACAAGGGCAACCGCTGGCTGCGGCAGCAGTTCGCGGAATTGTTTTCGGCCTAGAAAATCGGCGCTGGTGAAACGGCGATGAATCCGGGAATCGGGAATGCCGTGTTGGCTTTTGTTGACTGGCTCAGTTCGGCCTATTGTGTTGAAAAAGTCGCTGTTCCGGATTTTCGGCAAATTTTGGGGGTCCTCTTTGTATTGCCTGAGAAGCGATCGTCGATTGTAGAGCGATCTGAGAGGTCGTCATACGCCATCGTCATTGCTAACATTTCGGAGGCGACTTTTTCAACACAATAGGCCATCAGCGGTCCGTCGCTGTCACATTTCGTTTGTGATCGACTTTGCGCTACCGGCCAATATAGTCGGAGATGCCATCGGTCACGATGACGCGAAATCATCGGTCACGTTCCGCGAAATACGTCAGTGAAGCGATACCGGCTGATTGAGGACCGCCTCGTAGATATCCATGAAGTCCTCGAATTCATCCTGATCGTGGTCCTCGGCCAGAAATTGGCTGAATTCGCCGCGAATGCGGTAAGCCGTTGCGCCACGCAACAAACCCATCCGACCATTGCGTTTGTCCAAGATCTCCAGGGCATCAAATCCTGGATAATCGATCACGTAAAGCAACTGATTATTGAATAGGACATTCATGGCAATATGCATCTCTACCGCCGTAAGTAGTTTCTTAGGCTTGCTACAAAGAATACACAGCAGGCATGACACAGTCTGTGCGGTAGCGTCCATAATTTCCTTGGTCTAATAATCCTTGCACGGTTAGCAACGACGGATACTTTGACTACCGCGACAAAGCGACCAGATACGTGGCGCATTTGTTCGTATCGCCGAACGTCCGCTCCCCGAATACCGAATGACAACAATGGGTCTTGGAGTGCCAGGCTGCTATCATTCGTCATCAGGCAGCACCCGGCCAGAAGCGGAAGTCAAAGGTGGCCATTCCATGTTCATAGCGGCACGATGCTCTCATGAGGAGGTCCGTTTGACGATTAGATTACGAATTGCCCTGCTAGTGCTGCTCTGCGCTGCCTGTGCCTCAGCAATGGCGTATTCATCGCGAACGGAGCAGTGGAGCGAGGATGTCGTGCTTCAGGATGGACGTCTAATCAAGGTGGAACGTAATGTGGAATGGACCACACATATCGAATTCCTGGATCCTTTTTTCGGGCTACCGACAATCCCACGTGTTTCCAAGAGTTGGCCGGACAAGTTTGGGTTGAAATTCCAGCACCCCGATACCAAGGCCATGATTTCATGGCAAGGGGAACAGCATTTCAATCCAGTGTTGCTCGACATTATCAGCGGGATTCCATACCTTGTGGTTTATGGAGACTCCACCAAAACAACCGAAAGGAAATACGGGTGTCCTGAACTTCCGTTTATCTATCTGAAATATGACGCAGGGCAATGGTCTCCGGTTGCACTGGAAGCAGCTCCGAAGGCACTGAGGAAAGCCAATCTTTCTCCCAAATATCCTGACTTCGGCAGCAGCTCTGGCGATCAGTATGAAATCGTTACCCGCAAAGGAAGATCACGCAGAGATATGTCGATCGACGACGTAGCGAAGAGCTACCTAAGTGTGGCGCCCCCAGTTGGGCGTATGGCGGAAAGCCCTTTTCAGCGCGAAATACCACGAAGCTACGAGGAATGGAATTACAACTACAGGAACGGTCGTCGCGATAATAGACAGGGCGGCGACTGTCGTCCGCCCCGCACACCACTGCCGCAAGTAGTTCTTCCGGGCGCGATAGGAGGGTCGCCGGAAATCCTTGAAACAATCAATTACACGCCGGATCGCATAGCCATAGGCGATGATTGGTCCAACATGGCTTTCGATCAGAAGCGTGAGGGCGAATGTAAGAAGGTGTTCAGGCCAACAGACCCCAACGATTACATGCAGGGCCAGCGCTTCGTCAATGACAGCACAGGCAAGAAGCCGGCTCCCTACTCAAGTGGCGCGCAATTTAAGATGGGAGTCAGGGTACTCTGCGACGAATACGTCTGGTTTGTTACCCATATGGAAGAGCCGGGAAAAATTATCATTTCAAAATTCACAACCACTGGGGACATGGTCCTGCGGACCAGTTTCCGGAACCCCGAACGGGTACAGGGATTCACCGGCTACATCAATATACCGAGCTTACGGTCAGAAGGTGGCTATCTGTACTTCGACTGGATGGACTTCACCGACATTAATCGTGAATGGCACATCAAGCGGATTTTGAAGATGCGGATGAAAGAACCTGTGCCCACGAATGTTGGGAACGGTAAATAGCAATTGCTACCAACAATTTGACGCCCAATCACCACGCTGAAAGGCCGCTTCGGAGCAGGCGCGACTTCCGCTTTGGGCACTTATGCGTCATTGGTCCGAACTCTTGGCGCCAGTGCCATTGCCTATTGCTGAAACGCAACAAAGGATCAATTCCTCGATCGAACCGCCCTCCTCGACCGGTGACACGACCAAGCCAATAGTCGGCGCTGGCGACACGGCAAGCGACAGCGCCTTGCGCCCGGCTTATCCTGTACGGTCGACTGACAATGCTATCGCCATCCAATGCTATCTGGCTGTGATCAAAACATTTGCCGACAAGCACACCGCCGCGATCTTTGAGGGCTTTCAGGTCAAGCGGTTGCCGAAGGAAATTCAGGAAACGGCGCGGCACAAACTGAAGCAGATCGACGCGGCGGCAAGTATCGAGAGTCTGAGAGTTCCGCCAGGCAATCGGCTGGAACTATTGAAGAAAAATCGGGCCGGTCAATAGAGCATTCGCATCAATGACCAGTGGCGCATCTGCTTCCGCTGGGGCGATGGCGATGCCGGGGTTGATCCGGGCGAGGGCAGGCCTGCCGCTCACTTACCCTGCGACTTTTGCCGACAGGAACAACAGCAGCGGATTATCCGGCGCCGCCTCAAAGCCGAAGTTCCGGTAGTACCCTGCCGCCTGCTCATCCAGCGCATCGACGAACAAACCAATCCCGCCCGCCTCGGCGTAGATGCGCTGCGCCCGTGTCAGAGCATCGACCAGCAGGAGTTGGCCCAGCCCCTTGCCCTGATACGGCCTATCGACAGCCAACCGGCCCAAACGCACGCCGGGGATGCGACGCGGCAGCTTCTTGCGCCAAGCTTCCGGCAGATGCCGGTTCTCGAGTTCTGCCAGCGTCAGCGCGTAATAGCCGCAGATGCGGGCAGGCAGCTCCTCGCGAACAGCGACGAAGGTCTTCGACAGCCCCTTGTCCTGATGTTGACGGGCGACCTGCCGCAGCCAGTCATTCAGTTCCTGGCGGCCGCAGTCGAATCCCTGCCGGTCATGATCCCCAGCTAAAGCCTGTACCTGCATCATCTCGCTGGGCCTTCTGGTAACGCTTCAGGGCGGCCTTCAGCTTGGCATTCGGCTTGGGCGGGTTTTCCATCAGGTCGAGCAACCAGTTCCAGTCGCGCGGCGAGAGGCGGATGACTTCTTGCCGCTCGATGACTTCCTGTGCCTCTTTCAGCGCAGCTTGCACCAGGAACTGATTGACCGTGGCACCCGTCAGTTCGGCGGCACGGCACAAGGTTTCATAAACCTCGCGGGGCACGCGAGCACCGATGCGATCCTGCTTGGCAATGGCGGTTCCCATTTTTCACCTCCAACAATTGCTTGAGTGCTCAGTGTATCACTGTCGCCATTTTGGCGCCAACTTAAACGGAAATGTGGCTTGGCTTCCTGATTGCTGTTCTTCAATAGTCGGCGCCAGCAAGACGGCGACCGACCGGGTCGTGCGCCCGGTTTTTCCCATGCTATCGATTGACAATGCTATTGCGTTGCAATACTATCTGACTGTGATCAAGACATTCGCCGACAAGCACACTGCCGCAATCTTTGAGGGCTTTCAGGTCAAGCGGTTGCCCAAGGAAATTCAGGAAACGGCGCGGCGCAAACTGAAGCAGATCGACGCAGCCGGCAGTATCGAGAGTCTGCGAGTTCCGCCAGGCAATCGACTGGAACTTTTGAAGAAGGATCGCGCCGGGCAATGGAGCATTCGCATCAATGACCAGTGGCGCATCTGCTTCCGCTGGGCCGATGGCGATGCGACGGATGTTGAAATTGCGGACTATCACTGAGAGGAATCGGGCCATGACTATCGCACGCGAACAACTGAAGGGCATGGATTTCCGGGATGTTGCCACCGGCCGTCGGCTGGCCCCTGTGCATCCCGGCGAAGTGCTGATGAAGGATTTCATCGAGCCGCTGGGGATTACGCGCTACAAGGCAGCGAAGCTGGCGGGAGTGCAGCAGCGCCGCATCGACGAGATTTGCGCCGGCAACAGGTCGATTACGGGCGATACCGCCTTGCGTCTTGCCCGGCTATTCGCCACTGATGCCGCCTTCTGGATCAACCTGCAAGCACAGTACGATCTCGAAACCACCTATCGAGACATGCATGAGCGAATCGAAGCAGAGGTAACGCCGCTGGCGATAGCAGCGTAAACCCAATGACGAGCCGATAGCGCGCCTCCCCCGAATTCGTGCGGCAAAGCCACGGCCTGACGAGCGCGCGAAATGTCGGCGCTGGCACTACGGCGGCATTTCCGCCTCACGTAGCGTCAACGGGCTGGCTCAGCACGACAGGCAGGTTGCGGGCGCCATGCAGCACGCGTTCGATGCGAACCACGCCGTCGATCACGCGAAAGAAAATCACATAGCGATCCAGCGCCGCCATCCGCAGACCGGGCGCCAAATCGTCCCTGCCGACGTAGCCGAGCGGGGCGCGGCCAATCCGCTTGCACTGATCGGCCAGCCTGGCTACAAAGCGCCGGGCATTGACCCGACTGTCCTTGGCGATGTAGTCGCCGATGTCGAGCAGGTCTTGCCGGGACTTTGGCGAAAAATTTACGGCCGCCATCAGGCCACGCGCTTGCCGCGGGCCTTGGCGGATTGCTTCGGAGTCGAAGGCTTCGGTTCCGCGTAGCGGTCGTTCAGTTCGGCGAGCAGATCGGCGGCGGCTATCGCCGGGCCGCTGTCGATGCCTTCCCGTACGGCCGCGCGCAGATCGGCATTCAGGCGTTCGAGCATCGACGCATAGACCGCGGGGGAAAGCAGGTAGGCCGCGGGCCGATTATGGTTGAGCACGGCCACGGGCTCCGCGCCCGCCTGTTCCAGGACGGCGCTGGGGCTGCGTTTTAGTTCGGTGATGCTGACCGAGCGGTTGGCGAGAACCTGCTCCATGGGATGCCTCATTTGATACTCGAAAAGGTGCGATATTGTGTGCCCTTTTGCGGGCACATGCAAATGCGCAGGTGTCAATCAGAAAGTCGGCGCTGGCGGGACGGCGAAGTCGAGGTTTTCCACGAAGCGGTTGATCACCTCGATCACGGCCACGGTCTGGTCCTTGTGCGCGGAATGCCGGCAATCGGCCAGCTTGAGCAGTTCGACATCCGGCGCGGCCGTGGCACCCGCGGCAATCGCCTCGATCTGCGCCATGGTGCCGTATTCGTCGTCCTCGCCCTGGATCGCGAGGATCGGGCAGCGGATATGCGGCAGGCAGTCCTCAATATTCCATGCGCGGAAATCCGGATGCAGCCAGATATTGTTCCAGCCCCAGAAAGTGCGCTCGACATCGCGGTGATAGCGGCCGAGCTTGGCCGGCAGGTCGGTTGTCTCGAAAGCCACCTTGGCCGCCGCAATGCTGCGGATCGAGATGTCCTCGACGAAGCAATGCGGCGCCATCACCACCAGGCCCGCCACTTGGTGGCCAGCCCCGGCATGCAGCAGGGCGATCGAGGCGCCATCGGAATGGCCGACCAGCACAGGATTTTCTATGTCCAGTGCGGCAAGAAGCTCCGGCAGGGTTTCGCGCGCCTCGCGGTGCATGTAGTCGGTTCCGAATGCCTCCTGCAGCAGGTCTGACTGGCCATAGCCATAGCGCGAATAGACCAAGGTCCGGCAACCGGTAGCGGCTGCCAGGCGTGCCGGAAAATCGCGCCACATCGCAATCGAGCCGAGGCCCTCGTGCAGCAGCACCAGCGTTGGCCGGTTGATCTGGTGGGCGGGAATCAGCTGGTATTCGAGATTCCGGCCGCAGACTTGAACGATGCCGTTATGCACGCCTCAGACCCCGAGAAAACGGGTCATCAGGTCCTGATTCTCCCCGAGTTCATTCGAGGCCCCGGAAAACACCACCCTGCCCTTCACCAGCACCACGCTGCGATCCGCCAGCGCCATGACAGCCGCGTAATTCTTGTCCACGATCACGGTGGCGATGCCGGAAGCGCGGATGGTCTTGATGATGCTCCAGATCTCCCGGGCGATCAGCGGCGCCAGGCCTTCGGTGGCTTCATCGAGGATCAGCAGATCGGGGTTGGTCATCAGCGCACGGCCGATGGTCAGCATTTGCTGCTCGCCGCCGGAAAGCTGCGCTCCACCGTTGCTCAGACGCTCGCCAAGACGGGGAAAGGTATCAATGACGCGATCGAAGTCCCACTCGCGATGGCCATCCACACCGGCACGCGCCGCCATCACCAGATTCTCGCGTACCGACAGATTGGGAAATATGCCGCGGCCTTCCGGCACGTAGGCTATGCCGCGGCGGGCGATGGCATGCGTCGCCGCCTGTGTCATGTCCTCGCCGCGTACCCTGACCTGCCCCTCGCGCGGACGCACCAGGCCGAGCATGGTCTTCAGCAGCGTCGTCTTGCCCATGCCGTTGCGACCCATCAGGCCGACGGTTTCGCCCTTGCGCGCAGAAAAATCGACGCCGTGCAGGATGTGGCTGACGCCGTAGTAGGTGTGCAGGCCGCTGGCTTGCAGGAGCGTGTCAGTCATGCAGAATTTCCTCGCCGCCGAGATAGGCCAATTGCACGGCCGGGCTGGAACGAACGGCCTCCGGTGTCCCGGATTCCAGAACCTCACCGTTGACCATGACCGTGAGCCGGTGCGCCAGCGCGAATACCGCGTCCATATCGTGCTCGATCAACATGATGGCATGGTCCGCCGTCAATCCCTTGATCAGTTCCACCATGCGCTGCGATTCATGCGGCCCCATGCCGGCAAGAGGCTCGTCCAGCAGCAGCACCCGCGGCTGGGTCGCCAGACACATGGCAATCTCCAGCTGGCGCTGCTCGCCATGCGAAAGGGTGGCGGCAATACGTTCGGCTCGCTTGTCGAGACCGGCAGCCGCCATCGCTTCCTCCGCGCGCCGGTTGATCTCGGGGTAGCCGCCAGCCCGGTGAAAAACCCGCGTAGCATGCGGTGTCCGTGATTGCGCGGCGAGGCGGCAATTCTCGAAAACCGTGAATGGCAGAAAGATGTTGGTCTTCTGATAGCTGCGACCAATGCCAAGACGCGAGATATGGTCGGAGCTGCAGCCGGCGATGTCGCGGCCGGCGAACATCACCTCGCCGGAAGTGGGCGGCAGATCGCCTGACAGCAGGTTGGTCAGGGTTGTCTTGCCGGCGCCGTTGGGCCCGATGACGACATGGATTTCGCCCACGTACAGATCGAGCGAAACATCGCTCACGGCCACCAGTCCGCCGAAGCGCTTGGTCAGCGCCCTGGTTTGAAGGATCGGCATCTCACTCATCGGCGATCTCCGCCACGGGCTTTCTACCGAACTGTTGCAGCAGACCGGCAAGACCTTGCGGCAGGTAGAGGGCCACCAGCATGATGAAGATGCCCATCGCGAGTTGCCAATGCTTGGCGGCAATGCCGAACCAGGCCTGATTCGACAGCACTTCCTGCAACAGAACGAAGGCAAAGGCACCGATCACCGCCCCGTACAGCGATCCCATGCCGCCCAGGATGACCATCATGAGCACCGCGCCGGACTGATGCCATGACAATATCTCCGGATTCACGAAGCCATACTGCGTGGCGGCCAGGTATCCTGCCACACCTGCCAGCGCACCCGAGAGCGTAAAGCTCGCCAGCTGGTAGCGGAATACCGGAAAGCCCAGCGCTCGCATGCGATGTTCGTTCACCTTGATGCCGAGCAAGGCGCGGCCGAATGTCGACCCGAGCACGCGGTGCAGCAGCAGGTAAACCAGTGTCGTCAGCGCCAGCACCAGCCAGTAGAAATTCTGCAGTTTTTCCAGATCGACGAGGACGGCCCCGCCCACCTTCATCGCCGGCTTGGCGTAGATGTAGATGCCGTCCGAGCCGCCACCGATCTTGGTGTCGTGAAAGATGAAGAACAGCATCTGGGCGAAAGCCAGCGTGACCATGATGAAGTAGATGCCGCGCGTGCGCAGCACCAGCGTACCGGTGATGAGCGCGAACAGGGCGCAAACCCCTACCGCGGCAGGCAGTGACCACCACAGGCTGACCGTCTCGTATTTCGGCGCCATCAATGCCAGGGCATAGCCGGCAAGGCCGAAGTAGGCGGCATGGCCGAAGCTGACGAGACCGGTATAGCCGACCAGCAGATCGAGGCTCATGGCAAAAATGGCCATGATCAGCACCTTGGTCAGCAACTGCGTGTAGAACGTGCTCTCGACCATGGGAAACAGGGCGAGCAGGCCGACAACAAAATAGGGCAGCCAAGCGGTCAGCCGGGCATTCGGCATATTCTCAGGCCCGCCCGAACAGGCCTTCCGGCCGCCATACCAGCACGATTGCCATCAGCACATAGACGATCATGCCGGCGAAATCGGGCATAAGCACCTGGCCGAAGGTCTCTGCCAGACCGATCATCAGGGAAGCCGCCATGGCGCCCTTGACCGAACCGATACCGCCGATCACGACGACCACGAAACAGATGATCAACACCTGGCTGCCCATGTTGGGAAACACCGAGGACAGCGGCGCATTGATCATGCCGGCAAACGCCGCCAGCGCGATGCCGAGCGCAAACACCAGCGTGTAGATCAGCTTGATGTCGATGCCCAGCGACTGAACCATGTCGCGATTGCTGGCTCCGGCTCGAATCATCATGCCCAGCCGCGTCTTCTGGATCAGGAAATAGAGGCCGGCCGCCAGCAACAGGCAGACACCCGAGATGGCGAGGCGATAGACCGGGTAAGAGAGGTTGTCCGTCAGCGGAATCGAGGCATTGAGCAGCGCCGGCACGACGACGCCGTGCACGTCATCACCCCAGATGATGCTGCGCAGTTCTTCGAAAACCAGAATCAGGCCGTAGGTCAGCAGCACCTGGTAGAGATGGTCGCGCTGATAGAGATGGCGGAACAACAGGCGCTCCAGCGCCATACCGAGGATCACCGTCAGCGGAATGGCCAGCAGGATCGCCGCCGCCAGACTGCCGGTCATGGAAGACAGCGACCAGGCCAAGTAAGCGCCGACCATGTAGAAACTGCCATGCGCCAGGTTGATGATGCCCATGATGCCGAACACCAGCGTCAGGCCGCTGGCGACGAGAAACAGCAGCAACCCGTATTGCAGGCCGTTAAGCAACTGGATGAGGATAAAAGCGAAATCCATCGGACTGGAAGTTCAGGAGTCGGCGCTGGCGGGACGGCGATTTTAATCGCACGCGCATGTTTGGAGACGTAATCCCGCGAGGGGATACCGTCCCCGGCAAGAGCCGGGGACTAAAAAAGGCGGCAGACCCTGCCGCCTTCTGCTTCGACCGAACTACGCCTTGCAGCCGCGCGCCGGATCGGCCAAGGCCTTCCATGCCACACCCTGGACCTTGTTCTCCTTGCCGACCACCTTGCGCAGGTACATGTCCTGCACGGGGTTATGGGCCTTGGACAGAGTCCATTGACCCCGCGGGCTGTCGATCTTGGCCGCTTCCATGGCCTTGATCACGCCAGCCCTGTCGGCGACATTGCCCTTGACGGCATCGAGACCGGCGGCCAGCAACTGGCCGGCGTCGTAGCCCTGCACCGCATACACGTCGGGCTGCATCTTGAAGTCCTTGGCATAGGCCAGACGGAAGGCCTTGTCCTTTTTCGTGTCGAGACCGTCGGCATAGTGCAGCGTGGTTTCGACGCCTTCGCCGGCATCGCCCACCGCTTCCAGCACGCCATCGGTGAGGAAGCCCGATCCATACAGCGGAATCTTGCCCTTGAGACCGGCTGCCTGATAATCCTTGAGAAATTTGGCCGCGCCGCCGCCGGCAAAAAAGGCCACTACGGCATCCGGTTTGATACTCGCAATTTCGGTCAGCAGCGCCTGAAACTCGACCTGCGGGAATGGCACGTAGAGTTCCTTGGTCAGCTTGCCGCCTTCCGTCTCGAAACCTTCCTTGAAGCCCTGCATCATCTCCTCGCCGGCGGCGTACTTCCAGGTAATGAACACGGCCGTCTTGTGGCCCTTGGCCTTGAGTACCTTGCCGAGAGCGTGGGTAGTCTGCCAATTGGAGAAGGAGGTGCGGAAGAAGTTGGGTGCACACGCCTCACCGGTCATCGCGCCGGCGCCGCCGTTGGGATTGATCCACAGGGTGCCGGATTCGCGCAGTACCTTGGCCATGCCCATCACCACGCCCGAATGCACCGTACCGATGACGACGTCGACCTTGTCGCGCTGCACCAGCTTATTGGCGTTCTCCGGCGCCTTGGCCGGATTGGACTCGTCATCTACCGTGAACCATTCGATCTCGCGACCGCCGAGCTTGCCGCCGCGCTCCTCGACCGCCAGCTTGAAACCGTTGGTAATGGCGACGCCCAGTCCGGCATAGGTTCCGGTATACGGGAGCATCAGGCCGATTTTCAATTTCGCCTGCTGGGCCAATGCCATTCCCGTCGGCAACATCGCCCCGGCCAATGTCGCGCCAGCAAAGGCAGTGCTTCCGAGCAGGAAGTCGCGACGGGCGTAACCCGATTTCTCATTCTTTTGCATCGTATTTCTCCTCACTCAAAATTGTTTCGGACATGACGCAACAGATCTTGCGCCCGAATCGTTTATCGACTTGCTATCACAACACTTCCGCACCTGTGCGTCAAGCCAATCGGGAAGGCATGCACCCTGCTTGAACGCAACGAGAATTCACGCCAACGCACCACCGGCCTTCCCCGTCATCTTATAGGCGATCCAAAGTTTCAACCGGAGCCGGTAGCTCAGACAGGAGTTGCCGCTGACGAGCGCCGTCTTCTCCGGAGCACGGGCGGCGCTGCGCGCCAGCATTTCAGGAATGGTGATGCCTTCCCGCCAACCGCGGGCGCGGTAGCGGGCAGCCAGATCAGCCGGCCATGGTACGCAACCTTCCAGCATCGTCCCCTCCTTCGCAAGCTCCAACTTCGTACGCCTGCGTAAACCGGAATTCCCGGACTACCGGCTTTCCCGGATCGTCGTCCGGGTTCTGCTCGGCAGATTTCTGCTAATGCATGTTCCGGCAGATGGTAATGCGACCCGTGTCAAGTAAGGGTCATGACTTTGTGAATAATTTGTCAAATCGGCCCGACTCTTACACAGGTGCCGCCGCCCGGACAATCCTCGACGGCAATCGGCCATCCGGTCTGCTCGCAGATGCGCTTGACGATAGCCAGACCCAGCCCGAAACCTTCACCACGCCCGCCGTCGCCCCGATGAAAGCGCCTAAACAGCTCATGAATTTTTTCGGTAGTCATGCCTGAACCGGTGTCGGCGATTTCGACGCTCCCATTCGCGACCCGCAGTGAAATCAGGCCTTTGTCGGTGTAGCTCACGGCGTTCGCCAGCAAATTCGACAACACCACGCGCAGCGCGTTCTGTGGCGCCCAGACCCGCATGCCCTCGGGTACATCCACCTCAAGGCTCAAGCCCTTGGCCTCGGCGCGTTCGCGAACCTGTTCGACCGCATCGTCGATGCAGCTGCGCAGGTCGAGCTCGCTATGGGAGCCGCCGGCCTGTTCGCGAGCCAGTACCAGGAAAGCATTCACCAGTTCGGACAAGCGGGCAGACGCCCGCGCTATCTTGGCGACCCGCTCGCGCGATTTTGGCGAAAGACTCCCGTCGTCCAGCATCAGTTCGCTGCTGGTCTGAATCGAGGTCAGCGGAGTACGCAGTTCATGGCTGACATCGGCAGTGAAGGCACGCTCGCGCTCCAGCAACAAGGCCATGCGCCGCTGAAAGGCATCGAATGCACTCGCCAGCGCCGCCACCTCGCGATCCGGATAGTGCAGTTCGAGCACTTCGTCGGCACTGCCGTCATGGAGGCGCTCGACACGCGCCGCCAGATCGGCAACCTGTCCGGTAAGCCGCCTGGCAAGCCACAAGCCGACAAAAGTGCTCAGGATCGCGGTCGCGATGACACTGACGGCAAGGGCTCGCTTGAACTGGACCAGGCGACCCTCGTGGTGTTCGACCGAATATGCCAGAAAGAATTGCACCGAACCGATTTCGCGCATTTCGACCCGGAATCGCTCGCCGCCGCTGGCTACGTCGTGAAAGCCCGGCCGCAGTACACGCAGTTCGGCCGGCAGCAGGCTGCGCTCGGCTGCGTCGCGAGCGATGTAGCTGTTGGTCAGCCAGTTGGCACGAAACCACTTGCGCAAGCTCTGCCCGTCCCCTTCCGGACGCACGTTGAAATGCCGCAACGTTGCCGAGGGTGGCGACGCTACCATCTCGCGCCGCTCGTACTGGACGATCAACTCCTCCATTTCATCGGAAACGATCTGATCGATCAATTCCGCTTCCTGGTACTGATTGGTCAGCAGTACGGCAAAGGCATGCAACAGAACCAGCAGCATGCCGACCGCCACGAAGCTGGCGGCAAACTTGACGCGCAGGCTAGACGCTGCGCTTGGCAATGCGATAGCCGACGCCATGCACGTTCTCGATGGGGGATAAGCCGCTCGAACCGGTCAGCGCACGCCGCAAGATATGCATGTGACTGCGCAGCGAATCGCTCATCGGCTGCTCGCCGCCCCAGGCGGCATGCTCGAGATCGGCGCGGGAAAAGACCCGGTTGGGTCCTGACAGCAGGGTCTCCAGCAAGCGCAGGCACTTGCGCGACAAGTGCACTGCCCGTCCCTCGAATTGGACGGCGAGCGTCGCTGGATCGTAGATGAGGTCGTCGACCACCACGCGGCGATCGGTGACGCGGCCGCAACGCCGCCGCACCAAAGCATCGAGACGCGCTTCCACCTCGCGCAAGGCGAACGGCTTGACCAGATAATCGTCGGCCCCGCATTCGAAGGCCTTCAACTTGTCGTCGAGCAGGTCGCGCGCCGTCAGCACCAGTACCGGCACGTCGCTGCAGACTTCCTGCCTCAGCTTCTTGCATACGCACAGGCCGCCCATGCCGGGCAGGCCCAGGTCAAGCACTATCGCGTCAAAGCTTTCCGATACGGCGAGATGCAGGCCCGACAGGCCATCGCGCGCCAGATCGACGCTGTGTCCGCGAGCTTCGAGATGGTCATACAGGTTGGTGGCAATGTCGAGTTCATCCTCGATGATAAGCACCCGCATGTCCGTCGCTTCCCGATACGCCCGGCGCTCAGCGAAGCTTGAAGCGCTGGATCTTGCCGGTCGCCGTCTTGGGCAATTCGGCTACGAATTCCAGCCAGCGGGGATATTTGTAAGGTGCCAGTTTGTCCTTGACATGCTGCTTGAGCGCATCGCCGAGCGACTCCGACGGCTCGATACCCGCTTTGAGTACCACGTAAGCCTTCGGCTTGATCAACTGGTCGGCGTCGGCGTGCGCCACCACCGCGGCCTCGAGAACGGCTTCGTGGGTCATCAACGCCCCTTCCACCTCAAACGGCGAAACGTAGATGCCGCCCACTTTCAGCATATCGTCGGAACGACCGCAGTACTGGAAGTAGCCGTCGGCTGTTTCGATGTACTTGTCGCCGCTGCGCGTCCAGTCGCCCATGAAGGTATGCCGCGATTTCTCGCGGCTGTTCCAGTACATGACCGCAGCGCTTGGGCCGTTGATCTGCAATTCGCCGATTTCGCCGGGCGGCACCGGGTTGCCATCTTCACCGATCAAGCGCACCGCATAGCCCGGAACCGGCTTGCCGGTGGTGCCGTAACGTACCTCGCCCGGACGGTTGGAAAGGAAGATGTGCAGCATCTCGGTGGAACCGATGCCATCCAGAATCTCGACACCAAAATGCTCGGTCCAGCGCTTGCCGATGTCTGCCGGCAGGGCCTCTCCCGCCGAGGTGCAAACCCGCACCCGCAGCTCTTCTTTGCGCGGCAGTTCGGGACTGGCAAGCAGCGCCGCATAGAGGGTAGGCACGCCATAGAAAATCGTCGGCTGATGCTCTCGCAGGCGTTTGAAAACAGCCTGTGGCGTCGGGCGTTCGGCCATGAGTATGGTCGTCGCGCCGACAGACAGGGGAAAGGAAAGACCGTTGCCCAGGCCATAGGCGAAAAACAGCTTGGCGGCCGAGAACACCAGATCGTCTTCGCGAATGCCGAGTATGGCCTTGCCGTAAAGTTCCGCGGTCTGGATCAGGTGGGAATGCAGATGCACGGTGCCTTTTGGCGTACCTGTCGACCCGGACGAATAAAGCCAGAAGCAAATGTCATCGCAGGTGGTCGGCGCGACACTGAAGTTGGGGCTGACGCCTTTCATCAGGTCGCCCAGGCAGGAATGTCCCTTGCCATCGCTGCCGGAAACGATGATATGGCGCAGCATCCGGTGCTTCGCCACGATCGGTGCGAACTGCGGCCATAGCGCTTCCGAAACCACCAGGGCCCTGGCCCGCGAATCGCCGAGCATGAAATCGTAGTCGGCGGTCGTCAACAGCGTATTCGCAGCGATGGGAATGATGCCCGCCTGGATGCTGCCGAGAAATGCCGTCGGAAAGTCGATGGTATCCAGCAGACACAGCATCACCCGGTTCTCAGCCTCCATGCCGATGCCGGCCAGGACGTTGCCAAAGCGGTTGACCCGCTCGGCGAGATCTCCGTAGGAATAGCTGCCGTGATCGTCGATGTAGGCGATCTTGCCGGTTCGTCCGGCCTGCAGATTTCTCTGAATCAGGTCGTAGGCCGCGTTGTAACTGCGCGGAATCGATACTCGTGGTGGCGATGCGCCTTGATCGACAGTACTCAGTTCTGGCATGGTGCTTTCCTCCTCCGCTCTGTGGCAGGTGCTATGTGCAAACAGGGACTCGCTGCTAACCTCTTATTATCCTCGGCAGCAGCATCTGGTGGCGCGGGCAGATCGACTTCGGATTCTGGTAGACGCTGCCGGCGAATGCCTTGAGATAGCCGCGCAGCGCCTTCAGATCAACGATCTCGTCGACAAAACCGTGGCGCGCGCAGTAGGCCGGCCGCGAGGTTTCATGATACTTCCGCGCCATCTCGTTCATCTTGTCGGCGATCGGCGCGAGCGGCTTGCCGGCGTCCTTGTCCTTCACAGCGCGCCGCGCGTA
>Ga0209211_10001416_pt1 | contig 45451 bp, 42 predicted proteins | sample RifGroA2_FD_183992 | JGI IMG/M metagenome (GOLD analysis project Ga0209211, IMG submission 183992) | Groundwater microbial communities from Rifle, Colorado, USA - Groundwater A2 (SPAdes) (version 2) | ecosystem: Environmental > Aquatic > Deep subsurface > Groundwater | place: Rifle, Colorado...
TCTCTGGCAATTCCTATCTCGGCACAGTCTCGTCGGGCGCTTGGAATGGAACGGCAGTCTCCAATCAATACGGTGGCACCGGCCTAGACTCCTCCGCTCTCACCGGCATCGCTCAAATAACAGCCGGCACTTGGAGCGCTTCTTCTACTCTCTCCGCCGCTTACGGAGGGACGGGTTGGAACAACATCCAAGCCAACACCATTCTTCTAGGCAACGGAGCCGGAAGAATCGCCACCACCTCAGCCGGAACGGACGGTTTCGTTTTAGCCCTGTCCGCTGGCGTTCCAACTTGGCTCGCCACTTCCACTCTTTCTACTATCACTGGCACTCTGGCGGTAGGGAAAGGAGGCACGGGTATTGATTCATCCTCCTTGACCGGCATCGCTCAAATCGTAGCCGGAACTTGGAGCGCTTCTTCTACTCTCTCCGCCGCTTACGGAGGGACGGGTTGGAACGCTATTCAAGCGGGCTACATTCCTTTCGGAAACGGCGCCTCCGCTATCGCCACATCATCTAGTTTCTATTGGGACAACGGCAATTCCCGATTGGGCATCGGGACGACGACGCCAAATTCCAAACTGACCGTTTTCAATAACGCCGACGATTCGGCCATAGAATTTTCTTCCGCTTCCGGATCAACCTACAAATGGACGATGGGGATGGACTATTCCGACGCCGGCAAATTCAAAATCGCGAGCTCCACCGCGCTCGGCTCCATAGACAGATTCACCATTGACGGCAACGGTTATGTGGGGATAGGGACAAGCACGCCGACCGGAAGGTTTGAAGTGACCGATTCCGGCACAAACATTCCTCAAATGATTCTTTCAAGAGAAAGTGGAATTCATACTGATTTCACTGTGGCTCAAACGACCGGAGACTTGTCGCTTAATTTATACGGCGCGAATGCTAACGATGTTTCGCTTTACGCGCAAACCGATGTAAGTAATGGCGCCAACTTGTGGGTTTGCGAAGGAACAGCTTGTCCGAACGGAATAAGTTTTACCGGCGGAGGAAACTTGTTTGTGGAAGGCGTGATAAAGTACGCCACCAGCACGACGCCCAAAACCAGAAGAAGCATAATTTTGACGGCCGCCGGAGCCATTGTTCCGACCGCGAGCGGCGCCGCCAAAACCCAAGTGGACGGCACCAATCACAGCTACTATGTTTTGGATTTTGACGCTTCCTCCGACGAAGCCGCTTTCTGGCAATGGACGATGCCGGATTCCTACGACGACGGATCCATTGACATCACTTATTATTGGGAGGCGGGGGCGACTTCGGGAGATTCAATATTCTGTTTCCAAGCCAAAGGACTTTCCGCCAACGGCGCCGAAGATATTGACTCGGCCTTGTCTTCCGCCGTTTGCGAAACGGACACGGCTCAAGGCAATGCCAACGACCTAGCCTCAATGACCGAAACAAACGCTACTTCCAATTTCACCGCCGGAGAATACGCCACCTTCAAAGTTTTCCGAGACGCCGATGCGGGCGGAGACACAATGACCGGCGACGCCAGATTGGTTAAAGTTAAAATAGAATACGGCGTAGCGACGGAGTCGGATTAATTAAAAATATGACTGAAGAAATTATCACAACCAAAATAGCGTTTTTCCGAAAAAAGGAAATCAGAAAAATTATTCATAACAATGAATGGTGGTTTGTGATTGCCGATATTGTTGCGGCGTTGACTGATTCTGTTCAGCCGGAAGGGTATATTAAAGATATGCGTCGGCGGGACGAGGAGCTTGCTAAAGGGTGGGGGCAAATTGCCACCCCCCTTACGATTCAAACTCAAGGCGGTCCCCAAAAATTAAATTGCGCCAACACCGAAGGTATTTTTCGCATCATTCAGTCCATTCCTTCTCCCAAAGCCGAGCCGTTCAAGCGCTGGCTGGCAAAAGTCGGTTATGAAAGAGTGCAAGAGATAGAAGATCCAGAACTGGCGACAAAGAGAACGAGAGCTTTGTATAAAGCCAAAGGCTATAGCGAAGATTGGATAGAAAAAAGAATGAGAGGCATTATCGTTCGCGAAACCTTAACTGACGAATGGAATAAAAGAGGAGTAAAAGAACAAAAAGAATACGCTATTTTAACCGCCGAAATTTCCAAAGCGGCTTTTGGAATGACGCCAAGCGAATACAAAAAGTTCAAAGGCTTGGGCAGAGAAAACTTGCGCGACCATATGAATGATCTGGAACTGATTTTCAGTATGCTGGGCGAGGCATCCACCACGGAAATTGCGATAAATAAAAATGCCGTCGGTTTTGAAGAAAACAAAAAGGTTGCCAAGCAAGGCGGCAATGTCGCAAGTTTTGCACGGAAAGATTTGGAGCAAAAAAGCGGGAAAAAAGTTTCCGCAAAAAAGAATTATTTGCAAACTCCGGAAAATTTGAAAAAATTAAAAAAGGAAGGTGCTAGTGATTAGGTTCTAGTTTTTGGGGTATAATTAAAACAATGAAAAAAATAGTTAATTTTATCAAATACAACAACGCATTCACGATAATAGTTGCTTTGGTTATGTTTTCCACAGCGGGCGCTTTTGCTAACGAGAAATCCAGAGAAGCCATTGTCGGCAAGACGGTAGTGACAAGGATAGGTATGGACAATATTCGGATAATCTCGGCCGACTTGGACAGTTTTGACATTGGACTGAAGATAAAAAGCGTGAAAGAAGACGACAAATTTTACTATGTCAATTTTGACTACAACGCCATAGACGCCAAAGACGGCGTTTGGCAAACTGTTAAAAAAGAAAAAAATATCAATGTGTCCAAAGTCAGGCTGGGAGACACGGACCTCGGTCTTTATCTGGCGGAGGAGCTTAAACAATTGACGGAACGCGAGATGTCCTATATGAAGGAAGTGCAAAGCATTGAGAAAAGCAAAGGAGCGCAAAAACAAGTGGAATCAGTGGAGTATACCGGCTTGAAAGGCTTGGTGTTTGACGACGAAACCAAAGAGATTGCCGGTTACAATCCGGTCAAGGAAAAAGAAAATCAAAAGGCGGAAGTTGTCGGCGTGTTTAATCCGTCGCCCAAAAACGAAGAAGAAAAGAAAACGGAAAAAGGAGAGGATGAAAAAGTCGTCCGGCAAGTTACTGTTGTCAAAGAGATGGTGAGCAAGGAAACCATTATGCAGATGGTCAAAGAAGCTCTGGCGCAAGAACAGGCGAGCGAAGTTTCGGCTTCGTCGGCGTCAAGCTTGCCTGCCCTGCCTACCGGACAGGCAGGCGGCGAGGCAGGTTCATCTCAGTCTTCGTCAGAGACTTCGGCGGGGCAAGCAAGTTCAGAGCAAGCAAGTTCCGTTTCAAGTGAAGCGGCCTCATCTTCAAGTTCAAGCGAAAGTTCATCGTCAAGTTCGGAGCAATCGGCATCGTCTGAGTCATCATCCCTGCCTTCGTCAGAGACTTCGGCGGGGCAAGCAAGTTCAGAAAGTTCCAGTAGTTCATCAGCCGAAGCGTCTTCAAGCTTGCTTGCCGAAGAGTCAGGTTCGTCAAGTCTGCCTGCTGGCGAGGCAAGTTCATCAATTTCAGAAAGTTCCGTTTCAAGCGAGAGTTCAGAAGCAAGTTCGGAAGCGAGTTCGTCATCATCCGCAGAGTCTTCTTCCGGCGAGTCATCATCCGGCGTTGCCATTTAGAAACCGGTAATTATAATCATTAATAATTATTAAATTATAAATTTATAAAAATGAATACTGCGAACAAAGAGCAAGAAATAAAAATAAAAATAGTCCAAGAAGATACGGACATTGTTGAAGAGCCGAAAGAAAATAGCGCCCCTTCCTCTTCGGCGGGCAAACCGAAAAAAGAAATGAAGTTTTTTAATCCGGAGAAATTAGCCGCATTCTTTTTTTACGCCCTTGTTTTTTTGATGCCTATTTTCGCATTGCCATTGGCTGTCGCTCCAATCGCTTCCGGCAAGGCTATTCTTTTTTTTGGCGGAATTTTGCTGACAGCTTTCTTTTGGATTTTTTCCGCGTTGGCCAAAGGGAGCGTTAAGATTCCAAAATCGGCCCTGCTTGTAAGTTTGGGGGCGGTTGTTTCGGTCTGGCTGGCTTCCGCTTTTTATTCCGGCAATGCCGGTTTGTCGCTCTTAGGGAAATTATACGACTTGGACACTTTTTCCGTGATGTTGGCCGCCGCACTGGCTTTGTTTTTCGGCTCAGTTATTTTCCAATCGGAAAAAAAAGTTTTTGGTTTTTATTTTTTGTTGTTTTGCTCGTCTTTTGTCGTGTTTTTGTTTCAGCTCCTTCATCTTTTTTTCGGAATCAACATAATCCCTTTCAACATATTTCCCTACGCCACTTCCAATCTAATCGGAGGCTGGAACGATTTCTCAATATTTTTCGGTTTTATCGGTCTGGCATCTTTGGCTTTTTTGGAAATGGCAAAGCTGGGGAAAGGCCTGCGTTTTTTTCTTTTCGTTCTTCTGATTATGTCTTTCCTGGCTATGGTGTCGGCCAACTTCTTCAATAACTGGGTTATTTTCGGCAGTTTTTCCTTGCTGATATTAATAGTGGCGATGTTTAAAAGCCGGTTTGAGGAGCAAACGAAAGCGCTGGGAGTCAAAAATTTTCTTCGCATTTCTCTGTTTGTTTTGGCGGCTGTTGTTTTTTTTACGCTGTTTAGAGGAACGGCCGGCAACATCAACAACATTTTGAAAACTTCTTCCACGGAAATAAGGCCTTCCTGGTCGGCCACCTTGGACATAACCAAAAAATCGTTAAAGGGTAACGCTGTTTTAGGCACCGGCCCAAATACCTTCGTCTACGATTGGCTCAAATTCAAACCAGTGGCGGTCAATAACACGATTTTTTGGAACGCGCGGTTCAGTTCCGGCTTCGGCTACTTGCCTTCAATGGCGGCGACAACGGGCATTTTGGGAATCGCCGCTATTGTCTTTTTTTTGGCTCTTTTCTTGAATTACGGGAGGAAATCCATTTCTTACAAAAAAGAAGACACATTAGCCATGGTCTCTTTTTTGGGCGCGGCTTATCTTTGGACATTTATCGTTTTATACGCTCCCGGCCTTCTTGTTTTTACGATGGCCTTCATTATGACCGGCGTTTTTCTGGCCTCGCTGGCAAACAACGGCAAAATCGGCGTTGCTGAAATATCCTTTTCTGGCCCGCTTCGCCAAAGCTCCAGCGAGGCGAGAAAGACAAAGACGGGCATGGTTTTTATGATTATCGGAATAATTCTGCTCATTGGAACGGTTTCCTCGGCCTATCTTTATTCCAGGAAATTATTGGCGTTGAACAATTACAGCCAAGCTTTGAGCTTGTTTGAAAAAACGGGCGACATAGACAAAACTGGTAAAAAATTAACCAAAGCTGTTGGAATGGACAAACAGGATGAATACTACCGGGCGTTGTCGGAATTGGGCCTTATTTCTTTGAATAAAATAATAGCCAACAAGGACCTTCCGGCGGATAAAGCGTTGGCTATATTCAAGGACAATCTCGGCATCACCATCGCTTACGCCAGAGAAGCGGCCAGACTTAATCCGGCTGACCCTGTCAATTGGATGCAGTTGGGTAGGGTTTATGAGTCCGTCGTGGCCCTTAAAGTGGAGAAAGCGGACGAGGCGGCTCTTAATTCTTACGCGGAAGCTTTCAAAGTTTCGCCTTTGGATCCGTCGCCTTTTATCGCTTCGGCTAGAGTGTTTATGCAGATTAATAAGGCCGGCGAGGCCAAGAAATATCTCCAATCGGCTTTAAATATCAAACCCGATTTTGCCGATGCTTTGTTTATGCTGGCGCAGATTGAAGCCCAAGCCGGAAACTTGAAAGAAGCTATTTTGAGAATGGAGCAGACGGCCGCCATTTCTCCAAACAATTTCGGAGTTTTCTTCCAGCTCGGATTATTGCAGTATCAAAATAATAATTTAAGCGCGGCGAGAGCGGCTTTTGAGAGAACCGTCGGCTTAAACGGAGATTATGCCAACGCCCGATACTTTCTCGGATTGATTTACGACAAGCAGGGGCTGAAAGAAAAAGCCGTTGAGCAATTTGTCCAAATTCAAAAAACCAATCCGAACAACGAAGAAGTGAAGAAAATTTTGTCCAACCTGAAAAACGGCCGAAGCGCTTTGGCCGAAATTGCTCCGCCCGCGCCGGAAAACAGAGAAGAACCGCCGATATCGGAAAAAGAGCAAACAGGACTGAAAAAATCCAAGAAAAATTAATGGTCAAGAAAATTTTAAACCTTTTTTATCGGGAATACGGCGGTCTGCACAAGGCCGCCTTGATTTTAGCCGTTTCGTCCATCGTTTCGGCGGCTTTCGGCCTATTAAGGGACAGATTGCTGGCCGGAAACTTCGGCGCCGGAGAATCTTTGGATATTTATTACGCCGCTTTCAAAATTCCGGATTTCATTTACATAATATCCTTGTCCGTCATTTCGGTTAACGCACTCATCCCTTTTTTCCTGGAAAAGTCGGCGGTTTCCGGCGAACAGGCGAAAAAATTTTTGGATGAAACGCTTTCTTTTTTCCTGATAACGATTTTTTTCCTGGCGGCGGGAGCTTATTTTCTTATCCCAAGTCTGGCCGGCTTGGTGGCGCCCGGATTTTCCGAAAGTTCAAGAATGGAGTTTATTTCTCTGTCCAGAATTTTATTGCTGTCGCCGATATTTCTCGGATTATCCAACTTGGTTTCCAGCGTTATCCAGTCGCACAACCGGTTTATCATTTACGCCCTTAGTCCCGTTTTTTACAATCTGGGAATAATTTTCGGCATAATTTTTCTTTTCCCTAAATTCGGCTTGGCGGGAATTGTCGCGGGTGTGGCGATAGGAGCCGCGGCGCACTTGGCCGTTCAAATACCGGCCATCATCAATTTAAAATGTTTTCCTTGGCCGGCCGGAAAAATAAATTTCAAAGAGGCTTGGAATGTGGCTAGGCTGTCTTTTCCTCGTTCTTTGGGCTTGGGTTTGAACCAGATAATTTTGATATTCATCACTGCTTCGGCGTCTCTTCTTTCCGCCGGAAGCATCGCCGTATTCAACCTGTCTTTCAACTTGCAGTCGGTGCCTCTGGCGGTGATAGGGATGAGCTACAGCGTGGCGGCTTTCCCCACTTTGGCCAAACTTTTCGTAAGCAACAAAAAAAAGGAATTTCTGGAGCAGACGACAATTGCCGTCAGGCAGATTATTTTCTGGTCAATCGCCGTCTCGGCCTTGATAATTATTTTGAGAGCCCAGATAGTCAGGGTTGTTTTTGGCTCGGGTAATTTTAGCTGGCAAGACACGAGGCTGACCGCCGCCGCCATGGCGATATTCGCCTTTTCCATCACCGCCCAATCCATTATCGTTGTCTTTACCAGAGCTTTTTACGCTTCGGGGAAAACATGGAAGCCGATAATGATTAACGTCATATCGGCGATTTTTATCATCGGCCTGACCCCCGTTTTTATCAGCCTGATAAAAAATAATTATTTCCTGTCTTCTTTTTTTGAAATCGCTTTAAGAGTGGGGGGTGTCGGCGACGCGGACATGCTCGCCTTGCCCTTGGCCTTTTCGTTGGGGATGATCGCCAACAGCATTCTGCTTTTTCTTTTATTTCAGAAAGAATTTGGCGATGTTTGGCAGAATGCCAGAAAAACATTTTTTGAAGTTTTGGGAGCTTCTTTGCTGATGGGCGTTACGGCATATTTTGTTCTCAATTTTCTGGATAATATTTTTGACATAAACACTTTTGCCGGAATTTTTTCCCAAGGCGCCTTGTCCGCTCTGGCGGGAGGGCTTGTTTGGTTTGGAGTTCTTAAGGCGCTGAAAAACAAGGAGTTGGAAGAAATAACGAACGCCATTTTCGCCAAATTCTGGAAAACCTCGGTCATCGCTCCGGAACCGGAAACTCTTGATAGACAATAGCAACATCAAGGTTTCGCCTTGCTGCAAGGCGAAACCTTGATGTTGCGCGCGTTAAGAAACTTTTTTATTTAACAATAGCGACCACCTTGGAGAAAATATTCGGCTGATGTTCGGCGAGCTGGGACATAATTTTCCTGTCCAGCTTGACATTCGCCTTTTTGAAATTATTTATCAGTTTGCTGTAAGAGATTCCGTTGGATCTGGAAACGGCATTTATCTTTACTTGCCACAAGGCTCTCATATTTCTCTTTTTCTTTCTCCTGTCGTGGAAGGCGTGCAGTCCGGCGTGAAGCAAGGCTTCTCTGGCCATTCTTTCTTTGGATTTTCGGCCATGGCGAAATCCCTTAACTTGCTTAAGGATATTCCGCCTTCTCTTCATTGAAATTACTCCTCGTTTTACTCTTGTCATAGATTATTTAATGATTATGGGGCATAAATCGGCCGATATCTTTTTGGTCCATCTGGAAAGGCCTGAGATTTTTCTGCCTTAATTGTTTTCTTCTCGGTTGTTTGGCGTTGAAGTGGTCAAGGCCGGATTTCCTGCCCAAAATTTTCCCTTTTCTGGTTATCTTTATTCTTTTGGTGAACGATTTGTTTGTTTTGAATCCTTTCATAATTTTATTTCGTCCCGACGTTTCAGTCGGGACTCCGACTTCATTGCTGATTTATTAATTGTGCGTCGGAGCATTCTCTATTATCGTTGCTATGCCTCTCGGGCTTTTCTTGGGCGATTCGGCTATTTTGTATTTTTCGCTGACAAGGTGAAGCACTCGGTTCAGCCTTTCGTTCAAGAAATTCTTGTCCAAGTATTTTTCCCGCCCTCTTAAGCCCATTTCCACTCTTACCCGATGACCTTCTTTCAGGAATTCTTCAATTTTCTTGGCCCGCATCTCCAAGTCGTGAAGCGAGGTGCCCAGTCCTATTTGGACTCCTTTTACTCCGGTTTCGTGGGATTTTTTGGCCGCGTCTTTCTGTTTTTTCTGCTGTTGGTAAAGATATTTTCCCAAGTCCATTATCTTGGCTACGGGCGGTTTGGCGGTGGGCGATATTTCTATCAAATCCAAACTCGATTCCAACGCCTTGCTAAGCGCTTCCGCTTTAGTCAAAACTCCGAAATTTTCTCCCTCAAGGCCGATAACTCTCAACTCCGGAGCCATTATTTGATTGTTTACCCTTGGCTTTTTAATAAATACCATTCTATATAATTTATAAAACTTTGCAAGCGAAAAATCTTAAAAATAAAAAAGGTGCTGATTTTACGCTCCAGCGTTTTTTCAGCACCTTTATTCTAGACTTTTAAAAAATCAATTATTCAGGAGTATTTTTGCCGGAAATGAACGGAATATCAGTTACCGCTTGGAATTCGGGGTGTTCTTTTAAGAATTCGGCGCCGTGTCCGAAATCAGTGTTTATAGGCACGTTTTTTGAGCAAGGACCGATTGAACGGCATTGCTTTTCGCTCCACCCTTCAAGTTTTACTCTTATCAAATAGAAAAGAGGCATTCCTTGAAATAAACTTAAGAACATCGACTCATTCCCCCTAAGCCAAAGCAGACCAATGCCGACAATCAGTCCTCCAAGATTATTTATGGTCTCCGCGCATTTTTTCAGGGAAAATCCCGTGGTCGCTATATCGTCAACCAACAGAATTTTTTTGTCGCTCACCTTCTTTTCTTGGTCCCTCCCGACAACCATAAACGGCCCTTTTTTTAAAAGATGAACGACATCCACTTTTCTTTCGCGCAACCTTGACGAATGCATACTCACCCAGTTGGCCATTATTTTCCCTCCCGATTCCGGCCCCGCCACAGCATCAATATCAATATTTTTAAAATGTTCGGCTATTTGTTCGCACAGAACAGACGCTTGAGCAGAATCCTTAAGTATCTCTTTTTTATCCACGTAAACACTTCCATGTTCTCCGGAAGCGTACACATAGTGTCCGGGACCTTTTTTAATGGCGCCGGTTTTTTCAAACATTTCATAAGCTTGGTTAAATTTTTCTATGTCTTCTTGCGGCATTCTCACTCTCCTTGTAAAGATTTTGTAAGATTTATTAAAGTACGATATTTTTGTAATTATTTCTTATTTTTCCACCGCTGTCCATATGTCCAAGATTCGGGCCAGAGATTCCACTTTGCCCAGAGTGACGAAAGTGGGAATGCCTAGGAGGCAGTTGTCTTTAAGCAGAATGGCCGCGCCGCCGGAATTGCCTTGTTCCACTTTGGCAGAAGTGACGAAATAATCGCCGTCAAAGCCGGAGACGATACCTTCGGTCGCCGTCAAGTTGTTTTTTGAGCCGATACTGGGGTAGCCAAGCACGACGATTTCGTCGCCCAAAGACGGCTTTTGAGAACAAAGAGCGGGGAAGTTTGAGGTGAGATTTTTGAAATAATCGCTAGGGTTGTTGATATAGATATAACCCAAATCGTAGTCTTTGGCCGAGCTTCTAATGTCGGAAGAAGATAACGTTTCGTTTGAATCAAGCAGTTTGGCCGAGCAGGAATCGGCGCCGTAGCCGCTATTGTCAACAAGGACATGCTTGTTGGTGAGAATGGCGCTGGGCGTGTTGTCGAATTTTATGGCAATGCCGGAACCGCTTGATTTCTGGTAAAGCCGGCCGGTATCGGAATATCGGAATTGGCATTCCACGTTGGCGATAAGCGGCCGCCATTTAGATATTATGGAGGAAAGGCTGTAAGTCTTGGTTTGAGAAATTTTTTCCTCCAAGGCGGAAATTTTATTTTGAGCCGATTCTTCCTGGGCTTTCCGCGCGGATTCAACGGCGGCGCTTTTCATTTCCGCCTGTTTTATCATATCTTCCAAATTTTTCGTTTCCGCCGCTATTGTTTTTTCCAAATCTTTGGTTTTTTTGTCCAGTCCCTTTTGGGCGATGTTCAATTCTTCTTTTATTTTTTCCAGCTCTTTTTGCTGGGCGGACAAAGCGTCCACCGCGTATTCCAAAATATTTTCCTGGAGAATTATTTTATCTTTATACTTTTCAATATTTTTTATCGCGATATAAACGCCTTCGCCTGAAACCGCTATCCCCAAAACAACGGCGATTAAAATCAAAACAGGCATTGGTAAAAAACCTTTGGTTTTCATAATTTTTGGAGATGGGCGGAATCGAACCGCCGTGCAATAAGGTTTTCAAATTAATTCTACGGGAGTAGTCCGCTTGTTTTGTTCGCGCGTAAAGTATTAAGCGAGCAAAATCTTTATGCGTATATTCTCTAATTTTTCAAAAATCCGCCGAGAATTCGGATTTTTTATCCTGATAAATGACATCACTTTCGGCCTATCAGAAATTAGTCGAAGTGACGCCGCTTTAAGCGTAGGCTAAAGCGGGTTGGCTAAATAAGTTTTTGACGCTTAATTAGATTTCTAAAAGTTTAGCGAGGTTTTAGAATACTCGTCCCGCATAATTTAAAAGGGCTCATTGTCTAGGCCGATCATCCCCGTGGTTTGTATGGTACAACAAAATAATACTAATTGTCAAACGAAATTTTCTACCCCTTCATCTCCCTTCGCATTTCCCGTTCCGTGTCTCTCTTTTTTATTTTTTCCTTTTTTTCAAATTTTTTCTTGCCGCGGGCGAGGCCGATTTCGGCTTTGATTTTTTTGCCCCGTTCGTGGATGTTAAGGGGAATTATCGTCAGGCCTTTTTCTTCCGCTTTGCCTCCCAGATAATTTATTTCTTTTTTGGTCAGCAGAAGCTTGATGTTTCTTTGCTCCGCAATTTCCCCGGGCTTGTTTTTAGTCTGATAAGGCGTGATAGTCATACCCACCAAATACGCTTCCCCGCCTCTTATGAGCGCTCTTGAACCGGCCAAAGAGCCTTGCTTGTTCCGCAAAGACTTCACCTCTCGGCCCAGCAATTCCAAACCGGCTTCCAGTTTCTCCAGAATCTCATAATCAAAATGGGCTTTTTTGTTTTCCAATAAAATCATTATTTCATTATAATTTGATTTTGAATATTTACATAGTATAATCCAGTTATCTTATGAAATTATTTTCCAAAAACATCTTGTTTATCCTGCTGATTATGATGGTTATGGCGGGCGTTTATTCTCTTTTGGCCGGCCAAATGGAAGTTAAAAACGAAATCCCCATTTCTCAAATAGTTTCCGAGATAAACGGAGGCAACATCAAATCCATCGGCGTGAAAGGGGACAGTTTGGAGGTTGTTTTCGCCGACGGCAAAACCGCCCAATCCAAAAAAGAAGCTGAAGCGTCTTTGACCGACACTTTGATGAACTACGGCGTTTCGGCCGTTCAGCTGGCCAAAGTGAGCATTGACATAAAAAGTCCGTCCGGCTCTTCCGTATGGCTCGGCACTGTTCTGCCTTTGGCTTTGCCTATTATTATCATCGTTTTATTTTTCTGGCTGGCGGCCAGGCAGGTTAAAAAATCAAACTTTCAATCTCTTACTTTTGGCAAGACTCAAGCCAGAGTCATTGAGCCGGACGACAAAAAAGAAAAAGTCACTTTCAAAGATGTAGCCGGAGCGCATGAGGTAAAAGAAGAACTCCAAGAAATAGTGGAATTTCTTAGAAATCCGAAAAAATTCCTGGACATCGGAGCCAGGATTCCCAAAGGCGTTTTGCTCATGGGTCCGCCGGGGAGCGGAAAAACTTTGATGGCTCGGGCGGTGGCGGGGGAAAGCAATGTCCCGTTTTTCCACGTTTCCGGCTCGGAATTCGTGGAGCTTTTTGTCGGCATCGGCGCCAGCCGCGTCAGAGATTTGTTTAAGGTGGCCAAAAGCGCCGCTCCGGCCATTATTTTCATTGATGAGATAGACGCTGTCGGACGGCACAGGGGAACGGGATTGGGCGGTGGCAACGACGAAAGGGAACAGACACTTAATCAAATTCTAGTGGAAATGGACGGCTTTGAACCGCACGAAAAAGTCATTGTCATCGCGGCGACCAACAGGCCGGATGTTCTTGACCCGGCTTTGCTTCGACCGGGAAGATTTGACCGAAGAGTGTTTTTGGACTTGCCGGATATCAAGGGCAGAAAAGACATATTGAATATTCACGCCAAAGGCAAGCCGTTGGCGGAAGATGTTACTTTGGATTTGATCGCCGAGAGGACGCCCGGTTTTTCCGGCGCCGATTTGCAAAACTTGATGAACGAAGCGGCGATATTGGCGGCTAGAGAAGAAAGGAAGAAAGTCAGCCAATTTGACCTGATAAGGTCTATTGAAAAAGTCTTGCTCGGTCCGGAAAGAAAGAGCCATTTACTGACGGTGGAAGAAAAGAAAATCGCTTCTTATCATGAAGCCGGACACGCTCTGGTTTCTTCCGTCTTGAAGCACGCCGATCCGGTGCACAAAGTTTCCGTCGTTTCCAGAGGCAGGGCGGCCGGATACACCTTAAAGCTTCCTTTGGAAGAAAGGCATCTTTACTCCAAAGCCCATTTCTTGGACGAAATTTCCGTGGCTTTGGGCGGATATTTGGCGGAGAAAATGATTTTTGGCGACATTACGACCGGAGCTTCCGACGACTTGAGACACGCCATGGAAATCGCCCGGGCGTTGGTGATGAAATACGGAATGTCGGAAACTATCGGCCCGGTGGCTTGGGGAGGCCGAAGCGAGCCTATATTTCTGGGCAAGGATTTTATGGCGGAAAAAAATTATTCCGAAGCGGTGGCCAAAGAGATAGACGTTGAAATCACCAAGGTGATAACCGCTTCCCAAGAGGCGGCCAAAGGCGCTTTGCTTAAACACAAGGAACTTTTAAGCGACATCGCCAATACACTCATAGAAAAAGAAACGATTGAAAATGAAGAATTTAATGCTATAATCTCCAAGCGCGGAATAAAGCCGAAGAAACTGGAAGTAATCTAAAGCGCGGGCGCATAGCTCGGTTGGTAGAGTACAGAGCTTATAAAAACAAGAGAGGAATTGAGAAAATGAGTGCGCGCGTGTAGCTCAATGGTAGAGCACAGAGCTTATACCTCTGCGGTTCTAGGTTCGAGTCCTAGCACGCGCAAATAAAAAAACTAGCAAAGCTCTACTCAAAATGAATTTGTTTGACTCTATTTTTAAGCGCTTGGGCGAGCAAGGGATAATTTCCAAGATTTGGGCTTTCGGCGATAATTTTTTGAGATTCGGTTTGGGCCGCTTCCACCATTTTGATGTTTCTTAGCGCCTCCATGCCGATATCGGAAACGCCCCACTGCTTGCCGCCGCCCAGTTCGCCCGCGCCACGTATCTTCAAATCATATTCCGCCAACTCAAAGCCGTTTTTGGCGGTAGTCAAAGCTTTCAGTCTCTCTGTTGTTTTCTGCGAGCGCGACTCGGCAAAAACAAGGCAATAAGGCTGATAAGAACTTCTGATAACCCGCCCTCTTAACTGATGAAGCTGAGCCAAACCGAATCTTTCCGCCCCTTCAATTACGATAATGGTGGCGTTGGGCATGTTGATGCCCACTTCCACCACCGAAGTGGCGACAAGAATTTGGATTTTGTTTTCTTTAAAATCGGATAATACATCGTCTTTTTCTTGGGGCGTCATTTTGCCGTGCAGAATTCCAATTTCCCATTCCGGAAAAATTTCTTTTTTCAATCTCTTGGCTTCTTCTTTAACCGATTTGGCGAGGATGGCCATTTCCTTTTCCGGATCGGGCTCGTTCCCGACGCGCTTTGCGGTCGGGACTCCGACTTCGTTATTTAAATTATTATCGTGCGTCGGAGCTATTCTTGGGCAAATAATATAAGCTTGCCGGCCATTTTTTAATTCTTTTCTTACCATAGAATAAGCTGTTTCTCTTTCTTCGGGGTTTATTATTTTCGTGATAGGCGATTTCCTGCCCGCGGGCAATTCGTCCAAAAGAGACAAATCCAAATCGCCGTAAACTGTCAAAGCCAATGTTCGGGGAATGGGCGTGGCTGTCATAGACAGCAGATGGGGCGCGTTTTCCGATTTATTTATCGCCAGAGACGCTCTTTGCTTGGTGCCGAAACGGTGCTGCTCGTCTATTATCACCAGCGCCAAATTTTTAAATTTGACGCTGTCTTGAATCAAGGAGTGAGTCCCTATAAGAATAGGAATTTCTCCGCCGGCCACCCATTTTAAAAGCTGAGCTTTGGAAATTTTTGTCGCTTCGCTCGGGTTGACCTTAGAAGGGAATTTTTGGCAGCCGGAAGAAGTGATAAGGCCTATTTTGGGCGCCAATCTTAACTCGGAAAAATATTCAATAAACGATTGGAAATGCTGTCCGGCCAGAATTTCCGTAGGCGCCATATAAGCAACTTGATAGCCGGCGGATATCGCCAAATAAGCGGCCGTTATGGCTACGGCCGTTTTTCCCGAGCCGACATCGCCTTCCAGCAATCGGGACATCGGGGAGTTTTTTTGCATATCGTTTGAGACGGCGGAAATGGCGTTTTTCTGGGCATTGGTCAGTTTGAAAGGAAAGAAAGACAAAAATTTTTCCAGCTCTTCTTGGTCAAAATCTATTTTCAGAGAATGATTTTTCTCCCGTTCTTTGCGCTGGCGGAGCCGAGTCAGCTGGATGAAAAATATCTCTTCAAAAGCCAGCCTTTTTCTGGCCGCTTCGGCGTCTTTTATTTTCTGCGGCTTATGAATGAATATCAAAGAAGACTTCAAGGACGGCAAGTGGTATTTTTTTAAGATTTCTTCCGGTATCGGATCAATGATATCTTCTTCCAGCGAGTTTAAAATTCTTTGGATGGCGAATCTCATCCAGCGCGAAGTAATACCCGATGTTTCAGGGTAAACCGGCAGAATCATAGAGCCCTCGCCCAAGGCTTCATAATTGCTTATTTTTTCAAAATCCGGATTGCTTATGAAAAGGCCGGATTTGTTTCTGGAAATTTTGCCGGTTAAGGCCACTTTGTCGCCGACATTTATCATCTTCGCCATATACGGCTGATGAAACCAGACGGCTTTGATTATTCCCGTGTTGTCGCCGAGGCTTATCTCGGAAATTGCCATTTTTTTCTTCCATGTTTTGCCGAGGCTGGCTTCAAGGACTTCGCCGAAGACGGTCGTCTTGTCGCCTTCCGTCAGGCTGATGATGTTTTTTCTTTCGGAGAAATTTTCGTAGCGGGAAGGGAAATAAAAAAGCAGGTCTTTGATTATTTCAAGGCCGAGTTTGCCCAGAGCCGTTTTTTGCCTCAGGCTAAGCCGAAATTCTTTTTCTATTGATGAATTTAATTCCATAAACTCCGATTAAAAACCAAACATCTCCTATGGCGTATCCGGCCAAAACATCGCTCAAATAATGAACGCCCAAATAGAGCCGGCTGAAGCCTAAAAAAACGGGGACAAGAAATACCGCCGAGATTAATAAATATTTTGAAAAACGGCTTTTGGCGTTTAGCGCCAGCAAGTAAAAAATAAAAGCGTAAAAAGCGATGGAGAACATGGCATGTGTGCTTGGAAAAGATGGAGAGCTTTCAGTGACAAGCGCGCCCAAAGGACGGCTCCGGTGGAAAATTTCTTTAAGGACAAAAGTGGCGCCAAATCCGCCGATAGTTATCGGCCAAAGAATAAAAACATCAAGGTTTCGCCTTGCTACAAGGCGAAACCTTGATGTTTTTTTAATTATAAAAAACAGAGAAATTGAAATCAGAATGCCCAAAACGAAATACCATTCGCCCATAAAAGTAACGGCTTTGAAAAAAGTCGTCAAAAACGGCGTTCGTATTTTCTCCGCAAAATTTAGAGTTGAAAAATCCAGTTGCCTGATTAAATCCATAATTTAATTATATGTAAAAAAATAGCCTCGCGCAAAGCGGGAGGCGTAAAAGGTTTTTAAAAAATAAATTATAAGTTGGCTGTTAATCAGATAATCCATATTCTATTTCTTCACAAATCTGTGTCGCAACCAGGTTTTCATTCTGGTTTTTACATCCTCCAACGGGAATGTTCCCGTTTTTTAACCACCTGCAATTCGAGGTATAGGCACAAAACAACCCGCTTTTTCTGCAATAAATGTTCGGTGCCTTTTTTAACTCAACCATACAACACCTCCTTATAAAATAAATTTTTTTGATAAAACCGGCAATCCGGTTATTAATTATTTAAAATGGCTAGTTCTTTTTACTATATCATACTAAACGCAGTCTTGCAAGTTGGCGTTAATTGCCCTTTTTATTTATGTCAAAACCCAATGATTCCAAGGCTTCCGTGGTACTGTTGAAAAAGAGCTTTTCTTCTTTCAGTTTGTTGAACCATATTGTTTTATAAAGATCCGTGAGGATGAATGGTCCGGCGCTGGTGATAATCACTTTCTTGTTTTTTGACTGCATTGTTTCAATTATTTCTCCGATGGCGTCAAGTCCGTCCACGTCCAGATGAAACAAGTTTCGGAAATTGAGGATGAGGGTGTGGGCGCCGTTTATTTTACTTAAATTGTCCAAGTGAGATTGGGAGTTGATGTAATTCATCTGGCCGGCCAGCCGGTACACCACCACGTCGCCCTCATGCTTTTCTATTTCGTTGAACTTCAAGGTTTGGATTCGGGCGATCATTTTTTTGTCTTTGTTTATTATTATTTCGCTCTGTCCTTTGGAAAGGCGATTGACGAATATCAGCAAAGCGATGACCGAGCCGACCACGATGCCGATAATGGGATCTTGCCCCACCGTTATGGCGGCGACCGCAAAAGCCAAGCCGAAAGATTTTTTGTCGTGGGCGTAAATGTGTTTGAAGTGTTCTGTCTCCACCATCTTAAAAGCGATATAGACAAGAATGGAGGCGACCACAGCCAGCGGCAGATATTTAAAGTAAGACAAAAATATCAAAGAAATTATAGCTATCGTTATACTGCTGATAGTCGCGGAAGATTTGTGTTTCGCTCCGCTTTTGACGTTAAGAGATGTTCTGGCGAGCGCCGCCGTGGCGGGGATTCCGCCGAAAACGCCGGAGGCGATGTTGGCCAGTCCCAGACCGAACATTTCTTTTCTGGAGTTGGATTTTGTTTTCGTCATTTTGTCGGCGATTTTGGCCGAAATGAGGGTCTCCAATATGGCCACGACGGCTATGGCGAAAGCGGCTTTCAAGACGCCGGAGTCAAAGAAACCGAAAGAGAAAGAAGGGAATTGGATTATTTGCGCCCCTATCTCGCCGAATTTGGTATGGAGAGTCTGCAGTTGCGCCCCTATCAGCCCGTGTTCCGACAGATAACCGACCATAATTCCCAAGGGAGCGACTATTATCGGGCCGGGAATTTTCGGCGCGAGTTTGAGAAAGACAAAAAGGATGCAGAGAGTGATGGCGAATAATGCGGCCGTCCATATGTCAAATTGGCCGATATGTTTCAGCGACTCAAACACATTTTGGATGAAATGTTCTCGCGCCGGCAAGTTCTTCAAGCCGAGGGCGAAATTAAGCTGGTTGAGCCCGATGATAAACGCCACGCCAAGAGTGAAGCCGTGAATAACGCTGGACGGTATCAGGATTATGTATTTTTCCAAATGAAAGACGAAGAAGGTTATTATTATCAGTCCGGTAATGACGGCTAAGACCGGCAAAGCTCCCGCGCCGTGGGAAATGGCGAATACGGCCAAAATTCCGGAAAGAGCTCCCGTCGGTCCGACGACGTTGAAGTTGCTCCCGCCGAAAATGGAAGCGATCAAGCCAGCCCAAACGGCGGTAATGATGCCCATTAAGGGTGTGGCGTTGGCGGCCACGGCCAGAGATATGGAAAGAGGGATGGAAACAAGCGAGACGGTAATGCCCGATTTCCAATTGTTTTTCAAATTAACAGCGCAAAAAGACAATAAATTTTTCATTTAAAAAATTAGTATATTCCCGAGAATTTATTTTATCAATGGCGGGGTGCGGATATCTTTTTTGAGAAAAAATGCCGTTAGGAAAATGGCGGTGGAAGAAAAGGCCGAAACAAGGCAATAAAGGCATAAAGCTTTTATCACGAATAATTGCAAATAAATAAACCAGATTGAGGCCATTAATCCCAGAATGGAAAACTTGGCCAGAAATTTTTTAAGCCGGTCGCTCTTGGTATCTATGATGGCGATGGAAAATATAAGAACGGCAAGGTAATAAATCGCCCCCAGAAGCGCCACCGATATTCCTCCAATGGTCGCGTATTGGCTAGTAGTGACGACTTCACACCCTTTGACGATGGAGCAAGGAGGAATCGTTCCGGTGTAATGTTTGGCCGCCAGGTAAGAAGCGTCCACAAGGCCGAGGAAGGAAAACAGGCCGACCAGAATCGCTTTTTTAGTTGGACTGCCCAAGAGCTTGTTCAATAGCGTTTTTGAATTCGTCATAGTTGCGGGGGTTAGTTATTTTTTTGCCGTTTAAGAAAAAAGACGGGGTGGAATCAACTCCGGCCTTGACTCCGCTTTTGTAATCATTTTCTATTTTGGCTTTTATATCGCCCGAGGCGACGTCGGTTTGGAATCGGGCGAGGTCAAGGCCGACATCTTGGGCGTATTTGGCGAAGAGAATTGCCGCGTTTTTATCTTCCGACCAATCGGATTGATTTTGGAAAATCAGGTCGTGCATTTCCCAGAATTTGCCTTGCAAACCTGCGGCTTCGGCGACAGTGGCCGCCAATTTGGCGTTCTTGTGTTGAGGCAGCGGAAAGTGCCGGTAAGCGAATCTTACTTTCGCGCCCAAATCTTCGCTGACTTTTTTGACAATCGGATAATAAGAACCGCAGGCGGGGCATTGGAAGTCGCTGTATTCTATCAGAGTTGTCGCGGCTTCTTTATTGCCTTTGATATTCTCGTTGTCATTGATGGCAGAAATACTAATGGCCAAATTGTCCGAGCCGGCAGTTTGAGATTTTGACGCCAGTTTAACAATGCCAAAAATTGAACCGATGACGACAACCGTAATGATCACCCATAAAATTATTTTGTTTTTCATATCGTCAGAATAGCAAATTAAAAAAGTTTTGTAAATTAAAGTTTTTTGTGTTATCTTGAGTTTGATTTTATGGTTAAGCAGAAATAAGCATTGGTGAGGTGGCCGAGCGGCTGAAGGCGGCAGGTTGCTAACCTGTTATACGGGTTAATTTCCGTATCGAGGGTTCGAATCCCTCCCTCACCGAAAAATAATGAGCGAAGCGAATATATTTTGCGAGTGAGGGAGGGATTCGAAGGGAATGACCTAACGTCATTCCCCGGGATTTTCCATAAGAAAATCGAATCCCTCCCTCACCGCATTTCAGAATTTGCGTCAAAACACCATCAAGGCGAAGCCTTGATGGTGTTTTGAGTTTAGTAAGATTTTGATGTGTTCGACAAAAATAGGTTAATATCTATATGTCGAAGAAATACCAAGCAAAATATCAAAAACTTATCGCAAAACTCCGTTCCGCTCGCCAAGAGGCAGGTTTAACGCAAGTAGAAGCAGGAAAACTATTGAAGAAACCTCAAGCTTATGTTTCCAAGATAGAACGGGGCGAGCGAGGAGTTGATGCGGTAGAATTAGCAGAGTTTGCAAAGGTCTACAAAAAATCAATGGATTATTTTATTAGTTAATATAAATATATGGAAACCATAGAAGAATTAAATAAAAAAGTTGTATATCGTCTAATCAAAATAATTTATTTTATTGCTTTGCTTGTAGTAATTCTTAAAATAGGCAGTATTTTTTATGATAAAAGTATTGTTTATCCGTACAATGAAACAAAAACGGCTATCACCTGCCTGAACAACAGAGATAATAGAGTTGATATAAATAAAAGCACATACGGCATTTCTGGTGTATTAACAACGGAACAAAAGGAAAAGATTGCACGTGAGATTTGTGAAGTTGAACCTACAACAATATACGAAATTCAAACTGAATACTCTTACCTAACACACAATAATATTTTTATTGCATCTGAGGGTGTAATGGAAGAAAAATTTAGAATATTTTACTTTGCTGGTATTTGCGCACTTCTTCTAATTGGCGGCGCAATACTTACAGAAGTCCTACGCAGGATTGTATATTACATCTTCCTTGGCAAATTCAATCCCAAAAGTTAATTTTCTTGTTTGGTTTTTTTATAAAGCTGGAAATAAATTCCGCAATTTTGTCTTTCGTAAGCGTTTAGGGAGGAAGCAGTGGTCGGCAAAACTTATTTTTTCAATAATGAACTTTTTCGGTTATTTTGAGTCAATGGTTTACTTAAATACTGGCGAGACAGGAGTCTTTGATCATTATGTTCCTAGTCTTTTATTGAAAAGGTGGCGTGTGGCTGAAACGGGAACAGATAAAGGCAGTATATTTTGTTGGTCAAAAAGCAAAGATTCCATTGAGAAAGTTGCAATCAATGGTATAGCTGGGGAAACAGATTGGGACATTGGAAAAGCAAAGGGATTGCCCAGTGATTTTGTGCGTAAAAAATTATTTGCTGAAGTTTTGGAGAGTAAAGCATCGGATATTATTAAGCATATCAATACATCTGCATCTTTGGATTTAACTTTTTTGGAAGAAAGTACTCTTGCGGTTTTTATGGGTCATCAAATAACAAGAGTACCACTATTCCACGATTATCTCTTACGATTTTTTTCGATTGGATATTCCAATAAACTTATAGATCACTCTGATTTTGGCAATAAAGAAGTCTTGGTGCGAAAAGTTGCTCATAATGATATTGGTATAACATATGAACAATTACAAAATGGCACTACAAATACAAGAGTAGAGGGTGGCAAGCCACAACGATTGTTATTATCGTTGATTATCGCATCTGATATTGGCGAAAAAATTTATAGAGGCAATTTACATATTCTTGAAATTCCAGAAAATAGTACTGACGAGTTCGTGGTATCTGATAACCCTGTGGTATTTTTAGATTTTGAACGCCAAACTATTTTACGTTTTGTTCCTTGGTGGGAGATTGGCGAGAAAGATTTTTGGATATTCATGCCAATTTCGCCAAAGAAAGTAATTTTTTACTGCAAAGGAAAAAAGAAAGACGGACCAATAGAAAAGAATAATGATAGTTTGGTGCAGTTAGTAAATTTTGGTCAATATCTTTCTTGTTCTGATAATGTTTTCTCACAACAAGAAAGTGCCCTAGAGAGACATCTTAAACTTTTCGCAAATGAGCTAGTTGCTCAAAATAAATAACTAAAGGAGCAATCCCCGCCGTTTTTAGGAAATATTATAAAACGGCGGGGATTTGTGCGCGCACAGGGCGGGCGGAGTCGATTCCTTTTTATATATCCAGTTTTTTCAAGTATTCTTTCAGGTTTCGCACATAATCGTTGTACTTATCTTTTTTACGACGCCCTTCATCCTTAAAACCCAACTCTTTTCGTTCCTCTATAAAATCAAGATTAATTGCGCGCTCAACAATATCAAGAAAATACACTATCCGATACCCTCCGCTTTTTCCTCTGTTGCTGTCGGGATTAGGAATACCAGCGGCCCATGCTTCATAGCGATTCTTTGGCGACCTATAGACGAGTTTTTGTCGCGGAAGCTCGCAACGACTCACGGTTGGCGCCCACAGTTTAATTGCGTCGCGCACCGTCACCGAAACGTCAACTTTTTCACACATTCGCACAAATTGCTCTCGCTCAACGTAAATCCATGACATATATGCGCAAATTATCGAAAGAAATCAATATCTCGCGCATAAGCGTAATCGACGACTTCGTACGGTTTTGAATAAAACCAAGGCGCTTCAAGATGCGTTTGGGCAACGATTTTTTCGGTCGGCCAATTTCCGAATTCGTCACAAATTTGTTTGAGTAATTTTTTTTGATCAGTGGAAAAAACAGATTCATCAAATTTTTTTATATTTTTAATTTCAAAACTAATCATTTCTCCGTCCTTATAATCAACCGCTTTAGTGTCAATTACTTCTTCAGTTTTAAGTTTAGAAAGAATTTCATCGATTTGTGACGGCACTGGACCATAACCCTGATGTATGTATATATCGCCGGTGACTGTTTTTTTATGGTCGCGAAAATATATAAAATCAAGATAATACAAAAGCTTGTTCAGTTTTGTGGCATGCAAATACTGATTATTGCAGTATTTAATGAAATATAGGACGGCATTGGTGTAAACACGCTCGTCAATTGTGGGGCATATAGTTTTGACCATAGTATTGCATAAATAATAACATAGATAAGTGTTTATATGCAATACTGCCATTAATACGCTTTTTACCTCTTTTTTTCTTGCCGACGCCTATTCTTTATTGTATGTTACTTAATATGAAAAAAAATGCGGTTTATATATTGATTGGGATTCTTGCCGTTGGGTTGGCTATATACATATTATTTAAAAACGGGAACGGCCAAGAACAAACGATGGTTGTCCATCCGGGCGATTTCATCCGGCAAGTTTCCGTATCGGGGAAGGTGACGGCAATGGAAAGTCTGGATTTGTCTTTTGAACAAATAGGGCGGGTGGCCGGCGTTTGGGTAAAAGCCGGCGACAAAGTTTTTCCCGGCCAAATTTTGATAAACCAAGACACGGCTCAAATCATAGCCCAATTGGCGGAAGCGCGAGCCGGAGTGGACGCTCAAAACGCCAAATTGGATCAATTGCTGGCCGGCGCTTCACAGGAAGACATTGCCGTGGCCGAGACGGCGGAGGAAAACGCGGAAACGGCATTGGATAACGCGAAAATATCCCTTGATGACGCCAGGCAAAACTTGATAGACAAATTGCAAGACGCTTACACCAAAGCCGACGACGCGGTATTCGGCAAAACGGATCAGATGTTCAGCAACCCCCAATCAAGCAATCCGCAAGTTAATTTTACCGGCGACAGCCAATCGCAAGCGGACATAAATTGGGAAAGACTGCTGGTCGGTCCGGTTTTGAAAAAATGGAAAGAGTCCGTTTCATCGCTTTCTTTGGACAGCGATTTTGACGGACTTGCCAAAGAAGCGAAAAACAATCTCCAGCAGGTTAGAAATTTTTTGGATAAAATTTCAACCGCGATTAACAACACAAGCAATTGCTATAGCATAAGCGGTTCTTGCGGAGCGATACCATCGGCTTGGAAAACGGACAACTCAACCGCCCGAAGCAATATCAACACGGCTTTGTCCAATCTGTCTTCGGCCGAAGAAAAAATAAGAACGGAAGAATCCGATGTAAAAACAGCCGAAGGAAATCTCAAAACCGCCCGGAACCAGCTGGTTCTAAAAAAGGCTCCGGCGCGCTCTTCCGATATCGCTTTGAACAAAGCGCAAATCAAGCAGGCCGAAGCCAATGTCCAAAACATTCTGGCCCAATTGGCCAAGAAGCAAATCAGGTCTCCGATCAACGGAATTGTAACCGATGTTAAGGCGAAAATAGGCGGAATCGCCGCCGTCAACGAAATCGCCGTATCCGTTATCAGCGATGACGCGCTTCAAATAGAAAGCTATGTTCCGGAAAAAAACATTTCGTTTGTAAAAGTTGGAGATGAGGCGGCAATCACGCTTGACGCTTACGGCGATGACGCGTCTTTTTCGGCCGAAGTCGTCTCGGTTTACCCGGCGGAAACTATTCGCGACGGGGTCTCCGCCTACAAGACAAAACTTCAATTCGCGAGCAAAGACGACAGGGTCAAATCGGGCATGACGGCGAACATTATTATCACCACCGAAAAGAAGAGCAATGTCATAGCGGTTCCTCAAGGAATTATCATAAACAAAGGCGGCCAAAAATTCGTCAAAGTCAAAGAAGGCGAGATTTTCGTTGAAAAAGCGGTTGAAACAGGGGACGTTTCGTCACTCGGCCGGATGGAAATCGTTTCCGGCCTCAAAGACGGGGATATAGTAATGCTGGAACAAGCGAATAAATAATATGTTTTCCGCGCTCAATCTTCGCATCGGTTTTTTCTTGGCGGTAAGGCAGATAAAACGAGCCAGCCTTTGGACTACCGGCCTTATCGTCTTTGTCATGGTGCTGACATTTCTCAATTTGGTCGTGGTCAGCGGAGTGCTTGTCGGGATTGTTCAAGGGTCGATTGATTCTCATCGCACCCAAGATACGGGGGATGTTATAGTTTCCAGCCTTGATGATAAAAAATACATAGAAAACAGTCCGGAAGTGATTGGCATTATCAAATCATTGCCGCAAGTGAAAGACGCAAGCGCGCGGTATCGTTTAGGAGGCACTTTGGAAGCGAATTATAAAACCCGCAAAGAAACGGACAAGCCGAATATCGCGGTTACGCAAATCATAGGCATTGATCCGGTGGCGGAAAACAATGTTTCCAATATGTCAAAAAACATCATTAAAGGAGAGTATCTTTCGCCCGATGACTATGACCAAATAGTTTTAGGGTCGCTTCTTCTGGAAGAGGATTTTTCTTTTAACGCCTTGTTTGCGACATTGAAGAATGTTTCGCCTGGCGTAAAAATACGCGTAAATGTAAACGGCGTTCAGCGTGAAGTGACCGTAAAAGGCGTTTTTGAAAGCAAAGTGCAGGATATCAGCCGCAATGCGTATATGATTGATTCGCAGTTCCGGAGCATAATCGGAAGAAACGACGGCAATGTTTCTGAGATTGCGATAAAATTGAATCAGGGGATTGATCCCAAAGAAGTCAGCGAAGCGCTCGTTCTAAGCGGAGTTGATGAAGTTGCCAAGATTAAGACGTACTATGAAGCTCAACCGCAGTTCTTAAAAGATGTTATTAAAACTTTTGCCATGCTTGGGAATATGCTTAGCTCCATCGGCTTGGCGGTCGCCTCCATCACGATTTTTATCGTCATTTTCATCAACGCCATTACGAGAAGAAAATTTATAGGCATTCTGAAAGGCATCGGCATCAACGGAAAGGCGATTGAAGCTTCCTATGTTTTCCAATCCATCTTTTACGCTCTTTGCGGATCGGCTGTCGGACTGGTTCTGGTGTATGCCGTTCTTGTCCCGTTTTTTATCGCTCATCCGATTGATTTTCCATTTAGCGACGGGATACTGGTCGCGCCATTTGACCAGACGATTTTTCGCGTCGGACTTCTGGTGCTGTCTACTGTTATCGCCGGTTACATTCCCGCCCGAATGATCGTCCGCAAAAATACTCTAGACTCAATTTTGGGCAGAAATTAAAATTTATGATTGAAACAAAAAATCTTGTAAAAACATTCAAAGACGGCGAAGCCGAAACAAAGGTGTTGAAAGGCATTGATTTCAAAACTGAGGACGGAGAATTTGTCGCCATTATGGGCCGGTCCGGCGCCGGCAAGAGCACTTTTCTTTATCTGATGAGTCTTTTGGACGATTCCACCGGCGGAGAAATAATTATTGACGGCAAAAACGCTCATAAAATGACGGCTGAAGAAAAGACTTTATTTCGTTTGGAAAAATGCGGGTATGTGTTCCAAGATTACGCCCTTCTTCCGGATTTGACCGCGCTGGAAAATGTCGCTTTGCCTCTTTTGATGCAAAACATCGGACGCAAAAAAGCTTACGCCAAAGCGAGAGAAGCTTTGATAAAAGTTAAGCTCGGCCACCGCCTTGATAATTTGCCGAGCCATTTGTCCGGCGGAGAACAGCAGAGAGTGAGCATCGCCCGCGCCGTCGCGCATAATCCAAAAATACTTTTTGCCGACGAGCCGACCGCCAATTTGGACAACGAATCTTCCAAAGCGGTCGTGGAAATTTTCAAAGAAATTCATCTGGCCGGCCAGACCATCATTATGGTTACCCACGAAGAGCAATACGCCAAAATGGCGGGACGAGTTATTCATCTGGACGACGGGAAAATAGTTTCCGTTCAGAAAAATTGAGGAAGATTTATTGATTTGTTTCCGTCTCGGGCTTGCCCGCCGCAGTTTTAACGGAGGCGGGCCAGTCGTAAGATTCGCAAATCCAATCCGTTAGTTTTTTTGTTTCCAGAAAGTTGTCGTCGGCGGATAGAATAATGGTGATTAAATATCCGTGTTCGTTCGGTGATTCCACCACCAGAATCAAATTTTTTTTGGACAAGTCGGTGGAGCCGGTTTTTCCGCCCAGAATTTTAAGAGGTTCGCCTTGGCAAAAAAGTTTTTCGTTTTCGTCCGTGAGAAATTTGTCCGTGCTTATGGCCGTGTGGTTATAGCCGCCGGAAGCAGTTTTGATGTCGTATTGCGGGAGGGAAGTTATTTCCAAAATTTGCGGGTAATTGTTTATTATTTCTCGAGCCAAAATAAGCAATTCTTCAGCGGGGGAATAATTTATGATTTCTTTTTGGGAAGTCGGATCAAGCCCCACGGGATTATCATAATATGTTGTGATTATGCCAAGTTCTTTGGCTTCATTATTCATCGCGGATAAAAAATTATCCAGCCCCATTTTGCCGGCCAGCGCCATAGCGGCGTCGTTGTTTGACTCTATCAGCAAAGCGCGGAGAAGCTCGCTTATTTTAAAAACTGTTCCGGGGATGAATCTTTTGGAGCTGTCCGGCCAGTCGTTCACTTTCGGGCCCATTGTGATTTCGTCTTCCAAGTTATAATTTTTGTAAGCCACGACGGCGGTCATCAGTTTGGTGAGGCTGGCCATCGGCAGTAAATCTTCCGAATTTTTTTCGGCTAGAATCATCGGCTGACCGTCTTCTCCCAGATAAGCGCCGAGATAGGAAAGGGCGGATATTTTCGGCTCGGGTGAGCCTTGTTTATACGCCGGGGAATAATCAAATAGCGGTTCTTCGTGTTGTTTTATTTCTGTCGCGGAAAATGATTTGCTCATTAAAATCAAAACAAGCAAAGAAAAAAGAACTAAAACTGCCAACGCCAAGCGTTTGCTTTTTGTTGTTCCTTTTATTTCCTGTTCGGGCATATTTTCTAACAATATACCACAGCGTGGATATTTGAGCGAAAAAATCAAAAAAAGCAAGAAAACAAAATCATACGCTTATTTTACTGGAGCGACCAATTTTTGTTAGCCGAAGGCGTTACAAAAACGGAAGTACTCTTTGTGGTGCATAATTAGTGGTAGGATTTTAATTTGTTAGACATTCGATGTTGAACATTTTTATAAATTTTAGTTGCGGTCTATTTTTGTTGTGTTAAAATAAAAGAATCTTTAAAAGGTTCGTATGATTGAACAAAAAATAATTGATTATATAAGAGAAAATTTAGCAATCGGTAAATCAAAGGAGGATATTTATAAGGACTTGATTGCTGAGGGACAAACAATTAATTCTATTAACGAGAGTTTTTCTTTGTTGACCGCAGAATACAAAAAAGAAGATTCTAAAAAAAGGATTACAACTATTATGGCTGTTATCGGCGCCATTCTTGTTGGAGCCGGCATTTTTTCATTTGTCGCGGCTAATTGGCAGGAGATTGGCAAGCTTTATAAAATTCTAATTATTTTATGCTCTATGCTGTCTAGTTATTACGGAGGCTGGATTTTGAAGGAAAAATACCATCGGGTAAAAACAGGAGAAGCTTTGATTTTATTGGGTTCAATCATCTATGGCGCCGGAATTTTCCTGATAGGTCAGATGTTCAACATAAGAGCTAATTGGCCTGACGCTTTTATTTTGTGGATGTTCGGCTTGCTTGCTTTGGGTTTAGCTATGAATTCTTTCGCCATTCTTTATTTTGCTATTCCTGTGGGGTTTGTGGCGATTGTCGGTCATCCTTTTGATATTTTTAGCAACTTCATGGAAGACAGATTTTTATTGACTTCGTCTTTTATGTTGCTAACTGCCACGATCATTACTTTTATTTTTGGAATTATTTTCTACAAGAAAACAGTTCCAAGAGATATTTATTAAAGATATGGATATTGAAATTTTAATAATCATAGCAATAATTATCGCGCTAGGTGTCATTGCGGGTTTTGGTATGCTCGTATGGCGTATTTTTAGAAGAAAAACAATATCATCCGCTTCCAATCTCAAGATCAGTTTTTCTTCGGAAGAAACATTAAGCCAGCTATTTTTTCTTTTATTCGTATTTTTTCTAGCCATTACCGCCATGTCTTTTAGCCGCAATTTGGGGAATGTTACAGAATGGCCTCTTATAATCCTCTTGTCATCTTTTGTCAGTGTTTTTCTTTCCTATCGATTTAAGGGCATATTGCTTCTTCCTATCGGTTTGATCGGGCTATTTTCTTGGTGGTTTTTTAAAGCTTCAGAATGGACCATTTTAGAAAACCCAATGGAAGCAGTAGACGCAGACATAAAAGATTTATCATTGTTTTCCTTGCCTTTGCTTTTTTGTTTATTTCTTTATATTGTCGGTTTAATTCAAGGACAAAATAGAAAATTTGAAAGATACGCGGCGGTTTATAATGTCCTGCCCGTTATTGCCATCACAGCCGCTTTGTTTTTTGTCTCTACAAAGTTTGGCATAGAAGCTTTACAGGAAATGACAGTGGGGGCGGATATTTTTAATTCATGGCAATTATTTCTTTCTTATGTTTTTGGAGGGGTAATTTTTGCGGTTGGTATTTTTTATTCTCTGGGGAAAAATATTGCTAAGCCGATTGAAGGGGCGGCGCTGTTCATATACGGAGCTGTTTTCGGTCTCTCTGTGTTTTTGCCGGACGTTAGCGATGGAGAACAAGATCTTTATTTAGCCGCTTTTTTTAATATTTTTTTGCTGATTCATTTGGTTGCCCTGCTTTTTACTGGTTATCTGAAGAAAAAAGACTGGTTTATTAACTTAGGATCCCTTTCTCTCTTTGTTTTTATTATTGTCAAATATTTTGATTGGGCTTTTGATTTTTTGGACAAAAGCGTTTTCTTTATCAGCGCGGGAATATTGCTTCTCGTTTTAGGTTGGTTTATGGAAAAAGGAAGAAGGTATATGCTTTCTTCAAGCAAGATCGCCGTTTAATATTTTATGATTAATTCAAAAAGGAACAAATTCATAGTCGCAATCGCCATTCAAACGGCTATTCTTTTTTTCATCATTCTGTTTAAGTTGCTGATTTTGAGCGGCGGCGAGGAAGTTTTTCTAAAAATCAGGCCGGTAGATCCGCGAGATCCGTTTAGGGGAGACTATATAACATTTCAATACGACATTTCTCGAATAAAAGGAAGTCTTTTTGATTCGTCAGAAAAGATTAAGTACGGGGATAAAATTTACATCCCTTTGTTAAAACGAAAAAATTATCATATCGCCACTAACCGCATTAGCAAAAACAAACCGGATACGGGCATATTTATAAAAGGCACAGTGAACGATATTAGAATTAGACAGAATGGTAATTCAATTGATGAAGTTTTTGTTTCGTATGGGATTGAAGAATATTTCATTCCGGAAAATTCTGGAAGAAATGTAAGTTTTAACGGGCAGAATACTTTTGCCAAGGTTGTTTTGGATAAAAACGGAAATGCGGTTTTAAAAAATGTGTATGTGAACGGAAAATTATGGCCGCCAAAAGATTTATCAAATAAATCAATCGCAAAGCCTTTATCTAATGATAATAACGAAGATTTTGAAGCCATGATTTTGGAAGAGAATGACGATGAGTCGGAAGTTAATTTAAGAGAAGAAAAAATTTCTTCTCTAGATAAAATAGTTGACCCTTCCGGTCTTTATCAGTTTGCAAAAATTAATGGCTGGCGTATCAGAAGTTCTGTTTTTGCCAAAAGAGAAGTGTCTTTGGGTGATCAATTGTCCCAACTCATTCTGGAAACCGAAGATTTTCGTTCCCATATGGTTAATAATGACGGTTTTTCACGAAAAAAATACGACAGCGGAGCAACGCTAAATATAACAACCATTAAAGGAGAGCGAGAAATTGATCATGGCAATGCCCAAATTTTTGAAAGTTCAAAGTTTAATTTTAAAGGAGGAATGGATGGCGAATATCATCGTTTTTCAGAACCAACTTTTTTGGGGCAATTAAGAGATGTTCACATCAACCAACAAGGCAATTACTATGTCATTAGATTTGCTTATGATACTGAAAGTTACCCTGAAGGAGAAAAAGTATTCAAACAGTTGTTAGACACTTTTGAATTTATTGAAGGCTAGGGGTCATTTCTTTGCCCAAGGATTTTTTTAAGGTATAATCAAGGGCGATGGAGGAGATAAAAAAGAAGATAGAGGAGCTGGAAACGGAAATGCAAAGGCCGGATTTTTGGGGCGATAAGATAAGGGCGCAAGAGGTTATAAAAGAATTGGGCGAGCTTAAAGAAAAACTGACCGGAGGAGAAAAATACGACAAAGGAGATGCGGTTTTGACTCTTTTTGCCGGAGCGGGAGGTGATGACGCGGAAGATTGGACGAGGATTCTTTTTGAAATGTACAGGAAGTTTGCCGAGAAGAAGGGTTGGACGATAAAGATTCTGCATAAGCACGAAAGCGAGCATGGAGGCTATAAAAATATAACTTTTGATTTGGAAGGAAGGGGCGCTTACGGAACACTTAAACACGAAGCCGGGGTTCATCGGTTAGTGAGAATATCGCCTTTTTCGGCCAAGAAATTAAGGCACACTGCCTTCGCTCTTCTGGAAGTAATACCCAGATTTGTGGCGCCGGAAGAGATAAAAATAGACGAAAAAGATTTGAGAACGGACTTGATGAGATCCGGCGGAGCGGGCGGGCAGAACGTCAACAAAAGAGAAACGGCGGTCAGGCTGGTCCATCTTCCCACCGGCATCGCCGTCCACGTGGACGCGGAAAGATCGCAGGGGCAAAACAAAGAAAGAGCGATGGGGATTTTGAAATCCAAGCTTTATAGTTTAAAATTAAAAGAGCAGGAAAAAGAAAAAGAAACGATGTGGATAAGCAAAACCGTTGAAGCCGAATGGGGGCATCAGATTCGGTCGTATGTTTTCCACCCGTATAAGATGGTAAAAGACCATCGGACGGAAGTGGAAACGGGAAATGTGGACGCGGTGCTAAACGGAGAATTGGACGAGTTTATAGAAGCGGAACAAAAATTAAAATGATTTTTTTTGACAAAGTTTCAAAAATTTATTCCAAAACATCAATCGCTCTGGAGGGAGTGAGTTTATCCATCGGGCCAAAAGAATTCGTGTCGCTGGTCGGCCATTCCGGCGCCGGTAAAAGCACATTGCTTAAATTATTATTGGCCGAAGAGTTGCCATCCAAAGGGAGCGTTTATTTTGAATCGGTCAACGTGCACTCTCTGCCAAGAAGAAAATTGTCTCTATTGAGGAGAAAGATAGGGGTTGTCTTTCAGGAATTCCGCCTGCTTTCCAATAAAACCGTTTACGAAAATGTGGCTTTCGCCATGGAGGCGGCCGGACGTCTTTCCAAAGAGATAGAAGAAAATGTTCCTTTCGTGCTTGACCTTGTCGGCCTTACGGATAAAAGCTCAAGGTTTCCGGACGAGCTTTCCGGCGGAGAACGCCAAAAAGTGGCCATCGCCAGAGCGATAATAAATCGGCCGGACTTGGTGGTGGCAGACGAGCCGACTGGCAACCTTGACCCCGTAAGCACCAGGGAAGTTGTCAGTATTTTTGAGAAAATAAATAAATTGGGGACGACGATTATCTTGGCGACGCACAACAAAGAAGTGGTGGATTCTCTCAGCCGAAGAGTGGTGACTATGGAAAAAGGCAAAATAATAAGGGATGATAAAAGCGGAAGATATCAGACATAAATAAAATCTAAAATCTAAAAAATAAAATCTCAAAAACAAAATTATGATTTTTACAAAAATAAAAAGAGTGACGAAGGCGGGGTTTGTGAATTTTTGGAGAAACGGCTGGGTTTCTTTGGCGGCGATATTGGTCGTGGTCATAACTTTGTTTGCCATAGGCTCGCTTATATTTTCCAAAGCGGTTCTGGAATCGGCTCTTAATCACATAGAGGACAAAGTGGACATAAGCGTATATTTCAAAAGCGGCGCCGAAGAAAAAGATGTTTTGGCCATGAAAGAGGTTGTCGCCAAATTGAGCGAAGTGAAAAGCGTGGAATATGTTTCGGCGGACAAAGCTTTGGCGGACTTCAAAGAAAGGCACAAAGACAACGCCACCCTTCTTCAATCCATAGAAGAGCTGGACAAAAATCCTTTAGGAGCGGCGCTCAACATAAAAGCCAAGGAGATTTCCCAATACGGTTCGGTGGCCAAATTCTTGGACGGCAAGAGCGATTCATCGGGTGATTCCATAATAGACAAAGTCAATTATTTCCAAAACAAAAAAATAATAGACCGGCTTTCCAACATCCTTGATTCGGCCAAAAAGCTGGGCTTGATTGTCAGCCTTGTTTTGGCGCTGGTTTCCATCTTAGTAACATTCAACACCATCCGCTTGGCCATTTATTCTTCCCGCGACGAGATAGAAGTGATGCGGCTGGTCGGGGCCAGCAACCGTTTCGCCAGCGGGCCGTTTATCGTGGAAGGCGCAATGTACGGATTTTTCTCGGCTCTGATAGCGATGATTATTTTCTACCCGATTATCGTTTGGGTGGACCCGAAAATCGCTTCCGTTTTCAGCGGAGTGAGCTTGTTCAGATATTATATAGACAACTTCGGACAGATATTCGCAATCTTACTTGGCGTCGGCGTTTTTATTTGCTCCGTTTCCAGCCTTATCGCGGTAAGAAGGTATTTAAAGATATAGTTTTTTTTATCTTTCTCCGGCTAGCAAAAAAAGCGTTTTTTTGCTAGCCTTAATTAGATTGCGGGATCATCTAATGGTAGGATACATGACTCTGAATCATGTCATCTAGGTTCGAATCCTAGTCCCGCAGAAAAATTGAACATTATACGAAAGGTATCAATATAATATAATTTGACAAATGTCAGAACAATTTAAACAGGAACCTAAAAATAAAAGTATCGAAACCCCTTTTGAAGAAATACCCAATGAAGCTCCGTTGCGGAGAGACATTAGAAGATTAGATTGGGAAATTGATGAAGCAGAGGCTACGCTTAAAGTTGAAGACAGAGAAAAGGCAAAAGAATACTTGCCGAAAGTTTATGACGACTTAATTAAATTAAACAAACGAGATAAAAAAGATTGGCAGACTTTATGGATTTGGAATCCGGACGGATATTTGAGCGAGGAAGAATTTAACCGTTTAAACATTCGCAGAAAATTATTGTCAAATGCTATCGGTATCATGACCGATTCGGGAGAAATTAGGCATGATTTAAACGAAATTTAAATAAACAAAGGCCAGGTTTTATGTACTATGTTTATTTAATCCAATGTGAGGGAGGAAGTATTTATACCGGCATTACGACTGATTTGGAAAGGAGATTCAAGGAGCATCGCGATAAAGCCGGCGGGCATTATACCCGCGCGCATAAGGTTGAAAAAATTTTATATACGGAAAAATATCCGACAAGAAGCGAAGCTTTAAAACGCGAGGCGGAAATAAAAAGACTTCGCCGAGAGGAAAAATTAAAGTTAATTGAAAATAAATAAATTAGAGTATATTTGCTATCGCTGGTAAAGTCTAATTTCAAACAATATACAAGTGGGTGTGCATAAGATTGACTTTTAGCCGTTTTATTGCTAGCCTCGCTGTGGAATTCTTTGTAAAATAATACGTAAATTTAAACTTTTTTAAACCAAGAAAGGAGTTTTTACTGTTTATTTCAAAGGACGCGCGTCCTTTGATAATTTAATAAAAAAATTGAATTGAATTGAAAGAAAGGAGTAAGAATGTTTTCAGATAGAGACTTATACGTGCCAATCAAATATGTTTATTTCTTTGGCAACGGCTCCGCTGACGGCAGGGCTGATATGAAACATCTGCTCGGCGGCAAGGGAGCCAATCTCGCGGAAATGACCAATCTCGGTATCCCCGTTCCTCCGGGATTTACGATAACGACAGAGGTTTGCGACGCGTATTACAAGAATAATCAACAGTACCCGAAAGGTCTTGCCAAAGAGATAGAACAGAATCTTTCCCGTTTGGAGAAACTTATGGGGGCAAAACTGGGTGATCCGAACAATCCACTACTCGTTTCTGTGCGAAGCGGCGCCGCGGCGTCAATGCCCGGTATGATGGATACGGTTTTAAACCTTGGATTAACTCCTGATGCCGTTAGCGGGCTTATTAGAAAGACAGGCAACGAGCGTTTTGCCTGGGATACATACCGGCTGTTTATCGCCATGTTTGGCAACATTGTCATGGGTGTGAATCGTCAGAAATTTGATTACTGGTTTGACAAGCAAAAGAAAAAAGTGCGAGTGGAAAATGATACAGAACTGACCGCTGAACATCTAAAAGCTATTGTGGAAAAATTCAAGTTTGTTTACAAAAAAGAAACAAAGGAAGATTTTCCTAATGACCCAAAGATACAGCTTCAAAGGGCTATTGATGCCGTTTTTGCTTCGTGGAATAGTCCACGAGCAATAAAATACAGGGAAATTCATGAGATCAAGGGTCTGCTTGGTACCGCTGTAAATGTTCAGGCTATGGTTTTTGGGAATATGGGAGATCATTCCGCTACTGGCGTGTGTTTTACCAGGAATCCTTCTACGGGCGAGAATAAATTTTACGGAGAGTTTCTAATTAATGCCCAAGGTGAATCTGTCGTTGCCGGTATCCGCACTCCCGAACCGATTGTAAATCTGGAGAGGGAAATGCCCGATGTCTATGCGCAACTTGTCAAATATAAAAATACTTTGGAAAAACATTTCAGAGATGTACAGGACATCGAATTTACCATTCAGGAAAACCGGTTGTTTATATTGCAAACCAGAAACGGGAAACGCACCACCCAGGCGGCTGTGAAGATTGCGGTAGATATGGTCAAAGAAAGGCTGATTGACAAAAAGACTGCGATTTCCCGTATTAATCCCAATGAACTTGACCGGCTGTTACACCCCACTTTTGACCCTAAGGCGAAGAAGGATGTTATCGCTGTGGGGCTACCAGCCTCACCGGGCGCGGCTACGGGGAAAGTGGTTTTCAGCGCTGAAGATGCGGAAAAGTTAGCCGCAAAGAAGGAAAAGGTAATTCTGGTGAGAAAGGAAACCTCGCCTGAAGATATTGGCGGGATGCATGTATCCAAGGGTATCTTAACAACCCGTGGCGGTATGACCTCTCACGCTGCTGTGGTAGCAAGGGGAATGGGTAAGTGTTGTGTAGTCGGTTGCGGCTCATTGAATATTGATTATAAAACCCAAACCTTTAAGGTGGGCAGCAAGGTAGTAAAAAGGGGAGATTATATCTCAATAGACGGCAGTACCGGTGAAGTAATGTTGGGTCAGGTTACTACTGTTGAGTCCAAGCTTAGCCCAGAATTTGCCATCCTTATGGAATGGGCTGACGAAATTCGCAAGCTTAAAGTAAGGACGAATGCCGATACTCCGGAGGATGCAAAAAAGGCGCGCGAATTAGGCGCAGAGGGTATCGGACTTTGCAGGACGGAACACATGTTCTTTGGAGAACACAGGATTGACTCAGTCCGACAGATGATCCTTTTCGCTCCGGATGTAAAAAGCTTAAAAAACAAAATCGCCTATTTTGAAAAGGAGTTGGTAAGGATGAATGGCAAGGGAGAATATCTAAAAATTTTATTGCGACAAGCTAAAAAAGATATTAAGAAACCCTTAAGTCAGTACACAGCAGCCCTCAAGAAATTACTCCCCATGCAGCGCAGCGATTTTGAGCAGATATTCACGACTATGGATGGACTCCCCGTTACGATACGGCTGCTTGACCCGCCTCTTCATGAATTTTTGCCGCAGGAAGAATACAACCAGAAAGAAATGGCAAAGCAAATGGGGTTGAGTCTTAAAGAAGTGCAGGACAAGGTGTCGGCGCTTCACGAATTGAACCCAATGTTAGGACACCGCGGTTGCAGGCTCGGCGTCACATATCCGGAAATCTACGACATGCAGGTGCAGGCAATCATTGAGGCTGCCTGCAACGTGAAGAAAAAGGGCGTTACGGTATATCCTGAAATCATGTTACCCATTATCAGCACCGAGCAGGAATTTAGCATTTTGAAAGATAGGGTTTACTCTGTAGTTGCTTCGGCGATGAACAGAAAAAATAATTTCTGTATTGATTACAAAATTGGTACCATGATCGAACTGCCTCGAGCGGCGCTTATAGCTGATAAGATTGCAAAACACGCCGAATTCCTTTCCTTCGGGACCAATGACCTTACCCAGATGACCTTTGGTTTCAGCCGTGATGACGTGGGTTCCTTTGTGCCTGAATATATAGAAAAAGGCATTTTGGAGAAAGACCCATTCCAAGTATTGGACGAGGAAGGCGTCGGACAACTGGTGGAGATCGGGATTCAGCGGGGGCGAAGTACTCGTCCTAGTCTAAAGGTCGGTATCTGCGGTGAACACGGCGGAAATCCTCAAACCGTAGCCTTCTGCCATAAGATCGGTATGAACTACGTAAGTTGCTCGCCGTTCAGGGTGCCCATTGCCCGTCTTGCAGCGGCGCAGGCTTCATTACAGCAGCCTGTATCGCGGGCAACGGTTTAATTTATTTCAATTCAATTTTTAATTTTAAGAAAGGAGAAAAAAACAAAAAGCCCTTGTGTTGTACTTTATGTACGCGGGGCTTTTTTATTTGACAAAATTATCCTTTTAATATACTATTATATCCAATAAAGCTTATGTTTAATAGAACTAGAAATGTTTACAGCAGCAGAAGACAAGCGCAAAAGGCTTCTCTCAAGCCCGCCCATTCCAGAAGTGGCGGTTCTTCGCGTTACGGCGGTCAAGGGCGCCGAGGCGGAAGAGGCGAGAACATCAACGCTTCAAGGTTTATCAACAAGACGGCGGTTAATTGTTTGGTGGAAGAGTTTGTCCCCGCGCATAAATTTGCCGATTTTAATATTGACGAGACTCTCAAAAAAGCGATTATCGCCAAAGGGTATGTTACACCCACGCCGATTCAAGATGTCGCCATTCCCCATATTCTCAAGGGCGAAGACCTTATGGGTATCGCCAACACCGGCACCGGCAAAACCGGAGCTTTTCTTATTCCTCTTATAAACAAAGTCAGGCTTGACAGGAAAGAACAAGTTTTGATTATTGCGCCGACTCGCGAGCTGGCCATACAGATAGATGAAGAACTGAAGGGTTTTACCGCCGGAATGAAAATATATTCGGTGTGCGTTGTCGGGGGTATGAGCATCGGCCGGCAGATTTCGGAGTTGCGATATCAATATAATTTTATAATCGGCACGCCGGGACGGTTGAAAGATCTTATCAACCGAAAGATGATTCACCTTCCCGAATTCAACACGGTTGTTTTAGACGAAGCGGACAGAATGCTGGATATGGGATTCATTGATGAAATGCGATTTGTTATGGCGGGCATGCCGAAAGAAAGACAGACTTTGTTTTTCTCGGCGACGCTATCCGCGACAATTGAGAAACTTATCGGCGAATTTCTTCGGGTTCCGATTCGCGTGTCAGTCAAGAAAGGCGACACTTCCAAAAACGTGGACCAAGATGTGATAAGAATCCAAAAAGGAGAAAGCAAATTCAGCGTCTTGCACAGTCTTTTGACCAAAAAAGAATTTTGCAAAGTGCTCGTTTTCGGCCGCACCAAGAGCGGGGTGGAGAAGCTGTCCGGAATGCTTGTGGGAAAGGGCATCAAAGCCGAATCCATTCACGGCAACAAAAATCATGTTCAGCGCCAGCGAGCGCTCGGCAAATTCAAGGATAATCACGCTCAAGTTTTGGTGGCGACCGATGTGGCGGCGCGCGGCTTGGATATCGCCGATATCAGCCATGTCATCAATTACGACATTCCGCAAACATACGACGATTACGTGCACCGCATCGGCCGGACGGGACGGGGCGACAAGCAAGGCAAAGCGCTTACTTTTATAGAATAATCGGGAGAAATAATTGTGAATTGCGAAATACCTATTTTTTTCACCCTCGGCGGTATTTTCTGCTGAAAATCCGCCTCTCTCGCGCCGCCGCGCTCCGAGAGGGTTCCAAAAATAGTATTTCGCAATTCATGTGAATAAAAAATATGAAAAACAACACAACTCAAAAAATTGTCAAAATAAACAAAAAGCCGAATCAGCCGGGCAAATGGGTTTATAAGCCCACGCAAAGCACGGTGCTGGTTTGCTCTTGCGGCAACAAATACATCGCCACTCGCGAAGGCCAGACCGTTTGCGTCTCTTGCATCAGAGCTTTGGCACAGAAATAGTGTGATATAATTTCCTCTATGAAGCAGAAGGATGCGCTCAAAATATTAAAAGCGGGGAAGAATGTTTACCTTACCGGCGCGGCCGGAAGCGGGAAGACTTACGCTCTTAACGAATACACATCGTATCTCAAAAATCGAGGAGTATCGGTTGCCGTTACCGCGTCCACCGGAATCGCCGCCACGCATATAGGCGGAACGACGATTCATTCGTGGTCCGGCATCGGCATCAAAGACACTTTGGACGACAGAGATATTGAACACCTGATTTCCAAAGAGCATTTATATAAAAGATTTGAGAAAACCAAAGTCCTTGTGATTGACGAGGTATCTATGCTTTCTTCCCGATTATTTGATTCAGTAGAGCGAGTATGCAAAGCGATGAAGCGAAGTGAAGAGCCGTTTGGCGGGATGCAGGTGGTTCTTTCCGGCGATTTTTTCCAGTTGCCTCCCATAGCGAAAGAAGGCGGAAGCGCCGATTTCATCCATTCGTCTGAAGCGTGGGGGAAGATGGATATCCGCATTTGCTATCTGGACGAACAATTCCGGCACAGCGATTCTTCTCTGGAGAAAATTTTAAATGAAATGCGGAGCGGAAACGTATCGCCCGCGTCAAAAAACAAGCTGATGGAAATACTCGAGAATAATTCGGCGTCTTTAAAATCTGTTTCGCCCACCCGTCTTTACACTCACAATGTTGACGTGGATGCGGAAAATGAAAGAGAGCTAGAAAAACTTGAAGGCAAAGCGCATGTATATGAAATGTCGTCAAAAGGGAAATCGCATATCGTGGAAGCGCTCAAGAAAGGCATACTGGCGCCGGAGACTCTTCGTTTGAAGAAAAAAGCGGCGGTGATGTTTATAAAAAATTCTTTTGACGAAGGATATGTCAACGGCACTTTGGGCGTGGTGGAAGATTTTGACAATAATGGACTACCAATTGTCCGGACATTTTCCGGCGATAGAATATATGTAACTTCGGCGGAGTGGACGGTGGGGGAAGAAGGAAAAGTTCTGGCGAAAGTGGAACAGTTGCCGCTCCGGCTGGCGTGGGCGATAACGGTGCACAAAAGCCAAGGGATGAGTTTGGATGCGGCGGAAATTGACCTTTCCAAAGCGTTCGTGCCAGGGCAAGGGTATGTGGCGCTGTCGCGGTTGCGCAATTTTGCCGGCTTGTCGCTTCGCGGGCTTAACGATATGGCGCTGGCGATGCATCCGCGCGCAATGGAGATTGACGCGCGCTTGCTGGCCGAATCGGCGAAATGGGAAAAAGTTTTGGAGCGATTCGGCGACAAAGAGATGAACGAAATGCATATAAATTTTTTGAAAAAAATGGGAGGAATAATTGATGAAAAAGAAGTGGCAAAAAATACCGCCAAAAACAAAGACAAAAAAGAGGCGTTCAAGGAAAAAATTTCCACTTATGAAAAAACTTTGGCGCTTATCGCCGAAAAAATGTCGCTAGCCGAAATTGCCGGAAAAAGGGGAATGACACAAGGCACGATAATTTCCCATTTGGAAAAATTAAAGGCGAAAGATTCGTCGCTTAATCTTGACGCTTACAAGCCCAAAGAAAAAGATTTGAAAATAATAGGCGAGGCTTTTAAAAAAATGGGAGAATCAAAAATTTCTCCCGTTTACCGAATGTTGGACGGCCGCTACTCCTACGAAGAATTGCGGTTAGCAAGATTGTTTTTGTAGTCACTCGGACATTCAATATCCAGGTGCAAAAATTATACGCTTATTTTGCTGGAGCGACCAATTTTTGTTAGCCAAGGGCGTTACAAAAATGGAAGTGCTCTTTGTGGCGCATAAATTCGGTAACATTTTTGGCAAGATAATTTTAAGCATCTGCTTCCATTTTTCCTTAAAATACGCTATTGTGCAGGGTATGGCCAAAGAGGAAACAGTGCTTAGATTTGAGGGGGTGTCGTTTGAATACGGCCCGAATTACCCGATTTTAAACGAGGTGGATTTTTCCCTGCGCAAAGGGATGAAAGTGGCTTTGATGGGCCAGAACGGCGCCGGCAAAAGCACGATATTCCAGCTCATCACGGGCGGATTGAAGCCGGAATCGGGAAAAGTAAATGTCTCAAATGGCACCACTATCGCCACTGCCAGACAAGTTATCCCACGGGACCAGATGGAACTCACTGTCCGCGAATTTTTTGAAAAATGTTTTCCGCGTAAGGTTTACGACATTGACCCTAGAATAGACGAAGCGCTGGAGGTGGTAAATTTGAAAGGTCATGAAAAACTTCATAGCCGGATTATAAAATCTTTTTCCGGCGGGCAACAAGCTCGGCTTCTTTTGGCCTCGGCGCTTATCCAAAAACCGGATTTGCTTTTGCTGGACGAGCCGACCAACAACTTGGACAAAGCGGGTATAGAGCATCTGACCAAATTTTTGATTGATTACAAAAAGACTTGTATTGTCATCTCGCACGATTCCGGTTTCTTGAACGCTTTTACCGCCGGAGTTTTGTATCTGGACGTTTTCACTAGAAAGATAGAGCAATATGCGGGGAATTATCTGGACGTGGTCAAAGACATTTCGGCGAGGATAGAAAAAGAAAACAGGAAGAATGCCCAGCTGGCCAAAGAGATTCAGGAAAACAAAGAAAAAGCCAACTTTTTCGCCTTTAAGGGAGGAAAGATGAGAAATGTCGCCAAGAAAATGCGGGAGAAAACGGAAGAGCTGGAAGCGGATTTGGTGGATGTGCGCAAGGAAGACAAGACCATCCGTCCTTTTACCATTCCGTCCCAGCCGGAAATTGTTGGTAATATTTTAAAAATTTCTTCTTACACGACGCTTAAAAAACATAAACCTGTGTTGCATAAAGCCAGCATCGTCCTTAAGAAAAATAATCACTTGCTTATCGCCGGTCCTAACGGCATCGGCAAAACGACGCTTTTGGAAACAATCGCCTCGGGCAAGGCGAAAGGGATTGAGATTATGGAAGGGACGAGGATAGGGTATTACCGGCAGGATTTTTCCACTCTTAATTTTGAGGACACAGTTAAGGAAGCCTTAATGGCGGTGATGGAGAAAAAGATAGAAGAAGATATGCGGGCGATGGCGGCCGGATTTTTGATAAACGCCGAAATAATAAACACAAAAATCGGACGATTGTCGGAAGGACAGAAAGGGCTGGTCGCTTTCGCCAGACTGGTCTTGCTCAAACCCGGGCTTTTGATTCTGGACGAGCCGACCAATCACATAAACTTCCGCCACTTGCCCGTTATCGCCGAAGCGCTCAACAAATACGACGGCGCCATGATTTTGGTCAGCCACGTCCCCGACTTCGTCCGCCAAATCCGCATTGACGAGATTTTAGATTTGGAAAAATAGAATATTTGTGCATAACTCGCCTCATCGGCGAGTCGCCGATGAGGCGAGTTATGCACAGTTTTAATTTTTAATTCGCCTTTATTTTTTTAGATATAGTATAATTCAAGTAAAGGTCAAGCCTATTAAAAGTTATTTAAGTTCATTTGAAAAAAATGACTGCTAAAAAAAGAAAAGTTGCGAAAAGAAAAACCGCGAAAAGGACTGTGAAGAAGGCGAAAAAGAAAACCGCCAAAAGAAGAAAATAAACGAAGCGTTTAAATTTCTTCAGCGAACAAAAAAAATTCCGTTACAAACGGAATTTTTTTGTGGGAAAAAATAAAGAAAGAAACAAGGCGACAAAATTATTTTAAATATTATTCTATAAACCCAAGTCCGCTCAAAAATGTTTCCAGTTCTTTGCCTTTTATTTCCCGGTATTGGTTCGGTTTCAAATCTTTGAGGCCGATATTCATTATCCGGATTCTTACAAGGTCTTTCACGACAAAACCCAAAGCGTCGCACATCCTTCTTATCTGGTGTTTTTTGCCCTCGGTGAGAATGATGCTGAATTCATCGGCTCCGGTTTGCCTTGCTTGGCAGGGTTTTGTGACAAAGTCGCCCAAGTCCATCCCATATGACAGCTTGTTTAAAAAGAATCCGTTTATTTTTTTGTCCACTCGGACGGAGTATTCTTTTTCGCGGTTCATCTCGGGGCCAAGCAATTTGCCGGTTATTCTTCCGTCATTGGTGAGAATAATCAGCCCGCGCGAAGATTTGTCCAGCCGGCCGACAGGGAAAATCGTTTTGTCTTTTACCGGGAATATTTCTCGTATTTCATGTTGCCCTTCTTCGGGGGTGTGAGTAACGATTTCGGCCGGTTTATGGTAAGCGTAATATTTCAGTTTGCTTGTCCTGTCTTTGACCGATGGGGAAACTTCCACTTTGTCATTTTCTGAAACCTTATCTCCCAAAACGGCGGTTCGCCCGTTTATTTTCACCATTCCGGCCTTGATAAACCCGTCAGCCTCTCTGCGGCTGCAGTAATTTTGCGAGCTCAAATACTTGTTTATTCTCATTGGGTAATTATCGTCCATTTGCTTGATTATATAGATTGCGGTTTACATATCAAATGGGCGGTGTATAATGAATTTAACATTAAAAGTCGGTTTAGGTTTAATTAAATATTATTAAATAATAAAAATATGGAAGAAAAAAAATCATCAAAAGGGCTTATTATCGGGATAATAGTCGTGGTCGTTATCGGCATATTTGTTTGGAGATACTTTTCCAGCAAAAACGCTCCTAGCGAGCAAGTTGGCGAAGAACAGCAAGTGGCCGGTATGGACTCAATTTTTGTGGCCAATCAAAGGCCGGGACGATTCGTCAACGTGGGGCGAGCCACTCTAAGCAAGAAAGGATATGTTGCCATTCATCAGGAAGAAGCGGGCGCGCCTGGCGCGATTATCGGTTTCAGCAGTCTTTTAAACGCAGTTGAATCAAAAAACTTTTCCGTTACTTTGAACAGAAAGAGCGTGGTTGGAGAAAGCCTTTACGCTATGATTCATTGGGATAATGGCAGCGGATCTTTCAATCCTTCTGAAGATACGGCGGCGACGGATAAAGATGGCAATCTTGTTATGGTGAAGTTTATGATAAGCGAATCAGCCAGCGAGCCGATAGAATACAAACTGTAATCTTTAATTGATTGTTACAAAATAAAAAAGTCCTCCGACGGTACTGTCGGAGGACTTTTTTATTTTGCGCCGATATGTTAAAGTTAAATTTATGAAAAAACCAACAACAATTTTATCGGACGAGCATAAGAATATATTAAAAGTCATCGGCGCTGTTTTAAAACAGTGCGATGGAATTGAAGCGGGAAAGGAATTGGATAAAGATTTTTTCGCCAAATCTGTTGATTTCATCAGAAATTACGCCGACAAGTTTCATCACGCAAAGGAGGAAGATATTTTATTCGTGGAATTAAACAAAGACGGTGTTTTGGAACACTGCAATCCTATCGGCCAAATGCTTCACGAACACGACTTGGGACGGGGATTCGTCAAGGGCTTAAGCGAAGCTGTTGAGAAGAGCGACAAAACGGAAGCCGTCAAAAACGCCCGAGGTTATTGCGAACTTTTGCAGGAGCATATTTTTAAAGAAGACAATATCTTGTACCCGATGGCGGACGAAGCCCTGAAGGAAGACGCGCAAAAATCAATCGCCGAAAAATTCGCCCAAATCGCCGAATTGGAGTTTGAAGAAAAAGATTGGGAGTAATAATCCGTCTATTTTATGGATATTCTTCCCCAGCTTGTTTTAAATAGCATCATCGCCGGGGCGATTTACGCCATGGTGGCGTTGGGATTCAATCTTATTTACGGCGCGACCAAGTTTTTCAATCTGACCCACGGCGTAATCGCCGTCATCGGCGCTTACGCTTTTTTGTTTTTCGGCAAAATGCTTGGCTTGAATTTATTTTTAAGCGTTTTTGTCGGCATCGCCGCGGCGGCGATTGTCGGCTACGGGCTGGACAAGCTGATATACCTGCCGCTTAGAAAAAGAAAGGCGTCCAATATGGCGCTTCTTATCGCATCGCTCGGTGCCTTCACGGCTTTGCAGGCGGTTATCGCCATATTGTTTACCAGCCAATTCCAAACTCTCTGGCGAAATTATTCAACGCAAAAAATATACGAAATTTACGGGGGAGTGATAACTCAAACCCAGCTTATTATTTTAATATCAGGGATTATGATAACCGGCGCGCTTGTTTTTGTTTTGAAATACACGCTGTTTGGCAAAATGACAAGAGCGGTAAGCGACGACGAAGAAGCGGCAAAAATTATCGGCATAAATACGGACAAGATAGTCAGCCGTATTTTTATTATCGGTTCGGCCATTGCCGGACTGGCCGGCATTTTAATAGGTTTTGACACGGGCATTGAGCCGACTATGGGAATGAGCTTATTGCTAAAAGGCGTCATTGTTTCCGTCATTGGCGGAGTAGGCAATATTTACGGAGGATTTCTCGGAGCTTTTTTGCTCGGCTTTGCGGAAAATTTCGGCATTTGGAAAATATCCGGAGAATGGAAGGATGCGATAGCTTTCGCACTACTGATAATATTTTTGTTATTTCGTCCACAAGGTATTATGAAGAAATAAGCAAAGCGAATTTCTAATTTCTAATTCCTAATAAAATCACAATGTCAAATGATGCAAAAACAAAAATTTATGATTTAGAAGAAAGAACCGCCAAATTTGGCGAAAACGTTAT
>Ga0209211_10001419_pt1 | contig 45420 bp, 40 predicted proteins | sample RifGroA2_FD_183992 | JGI IMG/M metagenome (GOLD analysis project Ga0209211, IMG submission 183992) | Groundwater microbial communities from Rifle, Colorado, USA - Groundwater A2 (SPAdes) (version 2) | ecosystem: Environmental > Aquatic > Deep subsurface > Groundwater | place: Rifle, Colorado...
CGACGGTACGGTCACCTTTACGCCCAACGCCAATTTCAACGGCACGGCGGACTTCACCTACACGGCGACGGATGGCAGCCTGACTTCCAACACGGCCACCGTCACGGTCACCATCGCACCCGTCAACGACGCGCCGGTGGCCAACAACGACACCTTGGGCGCTGTTCAGGGCACGCCAGTAACCTACACGGCGGCGCAATTGCTGGGCAACGACACCGATGCCGAGGGCGACACGCTGACTATTGCCAGCGTTACCAGCGGCAGCGGCGGCACGGCGGTCTTGAACGGTGACGGCACGGTGACTTTCACTCCCAACCCCGGTTTCAACGGTGCGGCGGACTTCACCTACACGGCGACCGATGGTTCGCTAACCTCGAATACGGCGACGGTGACCGTCAACATCGCGGCGGCGCCGGTGCTGGATCTCGATGCGGACGACAGCACCATCGCCGGCAATGGCTTCGTTACCTACTTCGATACCGTCACCGGAGTCCCGGTCACGGTCGCGGATGCCGATGTCAGCGTCACGGACGCGGACAGCACCAATATCGCGAGCGCAACCATCACATTGACAAACGCCCTGGCGGGCGATTTCCTCGCGGTCGGCAGCCTGCCGCCGGGGATCACGAGTTCGATCGTCGGCAATGTCGTCACCCTGACCGGCCCGGCGTTCTACACGGATTTCCAGACCGCGATCAAGGCCGTCAGCTTCGATACCACGAGTACGGACCTCACCACGCGGACCGTCACGGTCAAGGTCAGCGATGGCCTGAGCGACAGCAATCTCGCCACCACCACCATCAACATGGTCGGCGTGAATGCGCCGCCGGTAGCCGACAACATTACTGCCAGCGGCGCCGAGGATGCGGCCATCGCAGTGGCGCTGACTGGAACCGACAGCGACGGCACCGTAACCGGGTTCGTGCTGGATTCGCTGCCGGCCAACGGCGCCTTGTATCTCGATGCCGGGCTGACCCTATTGGCGCCCACGGGAACCACCATAGCCGCCACGGGCGAAACCGTCACGCTGTATTTCAGGCCGCTCGACGACTGGAACGGCAGCACCGGCTTCACCTACACGGCGATCGACAACTTGGGTGGCGCATCGCCCGCGGCAACGGCCGGCATCACGGTTACGCCGGTTTCCGACGGCACACCGGACGCCTTCGACGACGCCATCACGGTGGCGGCGGGCACCACGACCTTCATCGGCATCGCCTCGCTGCTGGGCAACGATACCCTGTTCGACCAGGCAGCCATCACCGGCGTTACTTCGCCCAGCGGAACCCTGACGCCGGTGTATGCCTCCGGCGTCCTCACCGGCTACGACTACACGCCGACGGGGGTGGGCACCGACAGCTTCGTCTATACGATCACCGACAGTGACGGACAGACCGATACCGCGACGGTGACCTTGAACGTGGTCGACGCCGCCGACGATTTCGGCACGGTGTATGAGTCTGCGCTGGCGGCAGGAACGGGCGGGGGGGCAGCGGTGGCCAGCGGCAATCTGCTGTCCGGTGGCGAACCGGGGTCGAGCATTACCGGGATTGTTTACAACTCGACCAATTACGCGCCATCCGGCGGCGTCATAACCATCGATACGGGCGTCGGCATACTTACGGTCACGGCAGCGACCGGCGCCTACAGCTATACGCTGAGCGGCGTCACGAGCCATGGCGCGCCGGGCTCGGGCACCGACACGGCGGTCATGCAGGATTTCACCTACACGACCAATGTGGCCACCTCGGCGACACTGCACGTCACGATCCAGGACGACAAGCCGATCGTCAATAACCAGTTGGTCGAAGTCTCCGAATCGGTGGTGCCGAAGTTCTCGCTGGTGCTGACGGTCGACATCTCCGGCAGCATGCTGGACGACGTGCGCTCGATCGCGGCGGATGGAACGGTCACCCTCACCACGCGCATGGAAATGGCGAAAACCTCACTGGTCGCCCTGGTCGAGGAGTATTTCAATCAATCGCCCGAGGTCGAAGTCAAGATCGTCGCCTTCAATGCGACGGCGACGACGCTGAATGGCGGCAACTGGTATCTCACGAAAGAGGACGCGATCGCCGGCATCAACAGCCTGGCCGCCAGTGGTGGCACCAACTACGAAGACGGCCTGAACCTGACCAAGACCGCGCTCGATTCGACCACGCTGGGTGGCGAGGAGATCGTCTATTTCATGTCGGACGGCAATCCCACCGCCGGCAACACTGTCGATCCGGAGGTGAGCACAGGATATGTCACCTATATCAATACCAACGGCATTCGTTCCTTCGCCGTTGGCATCGGCACCGGCATCACCAATCTCGGACCGCTCAACGGCATCCACAATGTCGATGGCGACGGCGACGGCGTCAAGGATGCCGCCATTCTGGTGCCGGACATCAACAAGCTCGACGAAGAACTGCTTGCTACCGTCCCGACCGGGTTCGGCGGCAACGTGGTGGCGGGCAGCGGCATTCAGGGCGTGAGCTTCGGCGCCGACGGTGGCTACATCCAGTCGATCAGCCTGCTGCTCGACAGCGATGATCCCGGTTCGGTGCCGGAACAGTTGGTCACCTTCACCTTCAACCCGGCCGGAGCCGGTTCGATCAGCCACGACGCGGGCGTCTGGCTCACCGGCTTCCCGCTGGCCGGCAGTACGCTGACGCTCGATGCCGCCAAGGGCTTCGCCTATGGTGATCTGGTATTCGACTTCACCACCGGCGACTACACCTATTTCACAGGGCTCGGCGCGATCGAGGGCACCACCTTCGACATGACCTTCGTCGCCCGCGACAGCGACGGCGATGTAGCCTCGGCGGTGCAGACCGTGTCGATCATCGACGGCCAGCCGGTGGCCCGTGCCGACACCGATACGCTACGCGGCCTCGATACCTTGCTTGAAGGCAACGTGATCACTGGCATCGGCACCGACGGCGGCGTATCACTGGGCGGAACCCTGACGGCCTTCACGCCGCAAGGCAGCGGCGTGGATTCCATTCGCGACGACGCGACGATCACCTCCATCGTGTTCAAGGGCACCAGTTTCGATCTCACCGCCGCCGGCAGCGGCAGTGCGGTCGGTGGCAGCTACACGATCAGCGGCGGCACACTGACCTGGAGCCACGCCAGCAATGGCAGCGAACTGGTCTTCGATCAGGGCGGCTACTACAAATATATGCCGCCGAGCGCCGATATACCGCAGCCGGCCGTTTCCACCGAGCTGCCGGTGGTGGCGCCGGTGCTGATGGTCTCGAATCCGGCCGTTGCAGAGAATGCCGGCAATGCACAGTTCACGGTGAGCCTGTCGTCGGCCAGCGCCACGGACACCACCGTCACGCTGTCGCTGCCCGGATCGTCGGGAACCGGCACCAACACGGCGACCGCAGGCACCGACTACTCGACCACCATCCAGTATTCGACGAATGGCGGGGCGAACTGGACCACCGGTACCTCGGTCACCATCGTTGCCGGCCAGACATCGATACTGGCCAGGGTGGCGGTGCTGGACAACGACGGTACGACGGAAAACGTGGTGGAGAATTTCCGCCTGACGGCGACGGTTACGGCCGGCACCACCTCCAACACTGCCTCGACCGGCGTCGCGGTCATCACCGAGGACGACAGGCCCAATACCACCAGCCCGGCGGTGGCCAGCATCAGCGACGTCACCATCGACGAGGCCGCCGGCACGGCCAGCTTCAGCATCAGCCTGTCCAAGTCGCCGGTCAGCGGCAGTGTCAGCGTTTCCTGGACCACGGCCGACGGCTCGGCCCAGGGCGGGACGGATTACACCGCGAGCAGCGGCGCGGCCAACTTCACGACGACCAACTGGGCGACGCCGCAGACCATCACGGTGCCGATTCTGAATGACGCGATCTACGAGGGCACCGAAGCCTTTTACGTGCAACTGACGCAGACCAGCAACGCCGCCCGCGCCATCATCGGCGATGCCTACGGCATTGCGACGATCACCGACAATGAGGTCGCCGGCGTCGATCCCAATCCGCCGACGGTGGTGGCTTTGACCGCGGACCCGGCGGGCAGCGGCATCGCGGTGCAGGGCATGGCGCGCGACAGCACCGTGGTTGGCTCGGCGGCGGTCAATTACGATGCCACCAACGGCATCGGCGTCACCGGCAACAGCTACACCCTGATGGACAACCTCGAAACCGTGGTGTTCGACTTCGACCAGGCGACCTATGCCCACGGCGTCGAGCAGATGCGCTTCCAGGTGTATTCCACCGACGGCAGCGGCTATGCGATTCCGATGACCTTCACCTTCTACGACATCGACGGCGAGGAGATCGGACAGAAGGCGGTGGGCGGCACCAACAATGCCACCACCTGGTTCACCATGCCGCAGGAATACGCCAACATCGGCCGGGTGACCGCCATGGTCGGTGACGATACCTACTATGCGACACCGCGCGCGGCAATCCGGGCCGTGGAGTTCGTGCCGAGCACCGTGGATCTGGCGGCATCCGCGGTTCCGGTCGAGGAGATCCAATACACCCTGACCGATACCGACGGCGATACGTCGACCGCCACCCTGTCGCTCAGCCTCATCACCAACCGTTATGCCGGCACCGATGCGGTGAACGACACCATCACCGGCTCGGATGCGAACGACCAGATCGCGGGTCGCGGTGGCGACGACGTGCTGGATGGCGCTCTCGGCAACGACATCCTGCTCGGCGGCGAAGGCGACGACCTGCTCTACGGAGGCGCCGACCAGGACATCCTCGCCGGCGGAGCCGGAGCGGACACGCTGCATGGCGGCGCCGACAAGGACGTGCTGCGCGGCGACGACGGCAACGACGTGCTCAACGGCGATGCGGGCGACGACCGGCTCGAAGGCGGCGCCGGTGACGATGTCCTGTCCGGCGGCAGCGGCGCCGACACCCTGAGCGGCGGCGCGGGCGACGACACCCTGAGCGGCGGACTGGGCGATCTGGTATCCGATACGTTCGAGTGGACGCTGGCGGATGCCGGTTCCAAGGGTGCGCCGGCGGTGGATACCATCACCGACTTCGACGCGGCGGCGGCACCTTCCGGCGGCGACGTGCTGGACCTGCGCGATTTGCTGTCGGGCGAGAATCAGGGCGCTGGCATCGGCAACTTGGCCAGCTTCCTGCATTTCGAGAAGGATGGCAGCAACACCAATGTGCATATCAGCTCGACAGGCGGCTTCGGCAGCGGCTATACGCCGGCGGCCGAGGACCAGACCGTGGTGTTGCAGGATGTCGATCTGTATGCTTTCGTCGGCAGCAACGCCACCGACCAGCAGATCATCCAGGACCTGCTGACCAAGGGCAAACTGATTACCGACTGACGCCGGCCCGTAGGGCGCTGACAGGATTGCCGGCGCCGACCACCAATAGTCGGCGCTGGCGATACGGCGATCAGTGCAGCAGGCGGGGTGCAGCGGCGTCCGTGATTTCCGGCGTGGTGCCGTTGCCAGGAGTGACGCGCAGGTTGAGCCCCCATTCGGCGGCGGCAGCTGCTTCCTGCAGCAGGCGCGCCAGCACGTGCACCAGCTTTTCATCCAGTTCAAGATTGATACCCTGACCCTGCTGCGGCAGAAGGCTCAGGGTCTGGGTGTTGCCTTCCATGGGTTTCACGGTGATGCGGGCGAGCAGGATCGGTTCTTCGCCCAAGGGAAACAGCGATCCATCCTGGTAGGCGCTGCCAAAATCTGCTTTGCCGACCGCTTCGCCGTGCGCCAGTTCGGCCAGCGCGTTGCGTGTCAGTGGATCGCCTGGCGCCTTGCGGCCGCTGAAGGCATCCGCCATTTTCATCAGCATGGGCCAGAGCAGCGCGAGGTAGCGGCGGGTAATCCAGAAACGGAATTCGGCATCGTCGCTGCTGCGAACGCGCAGCAATAGCCGGTCCTGCACGGAATCGTAGCTGGCGCTGAACTGCTGAAGTTGCGGTTTGCTCATTGATTGTGTCCGCTGTTGGCAACCGCAACCCCAGGGCTCAAGGACAAAGTTGACCAGGAAGTAGAAAGTGGGTGGATTTATTGGCGGTGATCAAGGTAGTGCGAACGAATCGATAACCCCTATAATCTCACGTCTTTTGCCACGCGTTCGGATTGAAATTACCACGATGGGGGTGTCGAGACTATCTTTTTTATTGGGAATCGCTTTGCTTGCCTTTCACGGAAGCGAGGCGGTGGCTGCTGCCCATATGACCTTGAAAGAGGTCGCGCAGAAGGTTGTGCTGACCAATCCGGAAGTGCTGTCGAAGTGGCACGCGTTCAAGGCCGCGGGTGGCGATGTCGATGTGGCACGGGCCGGCTTTTTTCCTCGTGTCGATTACACCACCGGCGTCGGCAAGGAAACCCTCAAGCAGCCCGGGGTCACCGACCGCGACTACACCCGCAACGGCTACACCCTCACCCTGAACCAGATGTTGTACGACGGCTTCGCCACGTCAAGCGACGTCAAGCGTCTGGACAAGGCCCGGCTGACGCGTTATTTCGAGTTGCTCGATGCCGCGGAAAGTGCGGCGCTGGAAGCGGGGCGCGCCTATTACGACGTAATACGTTATCGCATGTTGATGTTTCTGGCCGAGAACAACTACGTCGAGCATCGCGCCAGCTATGAGCAGTTGCTGCGCCGCGCGCAGGCCGGAGCGGGGCGGCGGGTGGATGTGGAGCATGCCGCGAGTCGTCTGGCACTTGCCGAGTTGAATCTGAATACCGAGGCCGCCAATTTGCATGACGTCACGGCGCGGTTCATGCGTCTGATCGGCGATCGGCCACCGCCGGTGATGTTCGGCCCGGCACGCCTGGGCGCTGACTATCCCGGCAGCGAACCGGAAGCTCTGAAAATGGCGTTCCGGCATAATCCGGCGCTGCTGGCCTCGGTGGAAAACGTCGAATCTGCCCAGCACGATATTGAAGTGCGGCGCAGTGCGTTTCATCCCAAGCTGGATTTGCGCCTGCGCAACGAAAACACCGGTAACTATCAGGGCGTGACCGGTACACGCCAGAACAATGTCGCTGAGGTTGTTCTCAGCTACAACCTGTTCAATGGCGGCGCCGACCTTGCCCGCCAACGGGTCTACGCCGACCGCAAGAGCCTGGCACTGGATTTGCGCGACAAGTCCTGTCGTGACATACGGCAAACCCTTTCGATTGCCTATAACGACGTGTTGCGATTGAAAGCGCAGTTGGCCAACCTCGACCTTCAGGTAAGTGCAATCGAAAAGACGCGCGACGCCTACAAGGCTCAGTTCAATATTGGCCAGCGTTCGCTGCTCGATCTGCTGGACACCGAGAACGAACTACTCAATGCCCGCCGCACTGCGGTCAATACGGATGTGGATCTCGGAATTGCCTATTTACGCACCCAAGCCGGAATCGGTCGCCTGCTGGAGTTTCTCGGCCTGAAGCGGATTGAGGATCAGGAAAAGCCCGATCCCAGCGAACTGGCGACCGTGGTCGAATCCGAAATCTGCCCGCCGGATGCACCTCATAACTATCTGGTTGATCTAGAGGCGCTGACAACAAGGGCGCTGGCGCAACTGGACGCAGCCAGGCCGGTACCGGCCGCACCCGTTTCTTCGCTGGCTACACCCGCTTTACCTCCGGTCGCATCCGCTTCATCACCGGCCGCCGATTCGGCACAAACCAGGCTTACCGCGACTAGAGCGCCGGCGACTCTTGCCAGGGAAACAAGAACGGCGTTGCCCGTCGCGCCTCCGCAAGCGCAAGACAAGTTGGTCGCCGAGCGTGTGAAGGCGTGGGCCGCCGCCTGGTCGGGCAAGGCCTACGGTGCTTACGCTGGTTTTTACGCACCGTCATTCGTACCGGATGACGGCTCAAGCCGTGACAGTTGGGCGAAACTGCGAGAGCAGCGGATTGCCAAGCCGGCCCGGATTCAGGTTGAACTGAGCAAGCTCAGCGTCAGCGAAGTGGCAAAGGATGTTTTCGTCGCCGAATTCGAACAGCACTACCGTTCCGACAGTCACAGCTACAGGACACTGAAGGTGCTGCGGTGGGTCAAAGTGGGCGGGCAGTGGCTGATCGAGCGCGAGACCGCCCGTCCCATGGCCGGCAGTGTTTCGACGCGGCGAAAGGGCGACAAATGAACATCTTCGCCAGATGGCGGTTGCTTCCGTTCCTGCTCGCGCTATTGGCGGCGCTGCCGACGGTGCAGGCGCAGGGCGTTAACACTCCGACGCTTGACAGAATTCGGCAACACGGCGCAATTTACGTCGGCCATCGCGAAACGGGAATCCCGTTTTCCTACATGATCGGGGATGACGTGGTGGGGTATTCGATGGACCTGTGCGACCGCATCGTCGACGCCATCAGGACGAAGAATGCGGCTCCGACACTGAAGGTGGTGCGTGTGCCGGTCACCAGTTCATCCCGCATGCTGATGCTGCTAACGGGCGCCATCGATCTCGAATGCGGCGCTACCACGAACACCAGGATTCGTCAGCAGATGGTGGCTTTCGGCTTCACGACCTTCGTTTCCGGGGTCAAGGCGATGGTGCGCGCGGATGCCGGTATCGACCGCATCGCTGATCTGGCAGGCAAGGTGGTTGTAACGACGGTGGGAACCACGACGGACCGTCTGGTGAACTCGGTGATGACGGTCCGCGGGATTGCGATCCGCGCCAAGAGCGCACCGACTCAGGAGGCATTTTCCATGGTCCTGTCGCGGCAGGCAGATGCCTTTGTGATGGATGACGCAATTCTGTCGGGACTGCTGGCAAGCTCGCCGGATCGACCCAAGTTGAAGCTGCTGGAAGAAAACTTCGGTTTCGAGCCCTACGGCATCGCCTTGCGCAAGGACGACCCGGATTTCAAGAAGCTGATTGATGACACGCTCGCCGGAATGATGAGGAGTGGCGAGATGGAACGCATCTACAACAAATGGTTCATGTCGCCGATTCCGCCGAAGAACGTCAATCTGCAAATCCCCATGAGTGGTTTGCTCAAGGAGGCGTTTCGCAATCCCAACGACACAGGCATTTAGTTCGCCGAAACCAATATTGGCGATTCGTTTTCTTGCAAGAGCCTCATTACTCAGGTCTTCCTTGGTGCCGCGTCGGGCGCAGTGACCGCGGGGGCCTTCAGGGCGTTTTTTGGCAAAAGGTTTTCGACCAGCAGTCCCATCAGGTTGAAGCCGATTTTCGGATTCTGGTAGTAAAGCGCGTAGAGCTGCTCCCGCGTCATGCCGTAGAGATCGCAATCCGATCTGCAGACGGCTGTCTGGGTGCGGCGGCTGTCGCGAGAGAACAAGCCGACCTCGCCGAACAGGGTGCCGGCGTGAAGTACCTTGTCGATCTCCACCAGATGAATTTCGCCACTGCCGAGATAGAGCATTTCGTCGGCAATGTCTCCCGCGTGGAACAGGGTGGTGCCGGCCTTGATCCGCCGCAGTTTCATGTGCGGCAGCAGGACTTCGGCGATCGAGGTGTCCCTGCGGGCGCTCTCCATATCGCGCATCAGCTTGCGGATTTCCCACAGGCGAATTCCGTTTAGCGGCAACAGCATCAGGTTGCCAAAGAAGGTCGGCCAGACTGCTTCAAGAAAACCGTAGCTCATGCCGACAAGGTTACCGAGCAGGGCAACCGTGCGCAGCGGCTCCATGCTTTTCATGAAGGTGCTGAGCAAGGTCAGGACAATGCCGAGGTAACCGAGCGTCAAGCCAAGGCTCAAATCGCCAAGCATGGAGGGAAATGTGGAAGTCGAAGTTGTTCATATTATTCGAAAGTGACGGCGTTCGGTGTCTGGTAGAGATGCCGGTTTTCTTCGCCAACCGGCTGATTGCGTTGCGGTCGAGCGACGGAACCGGGCAATTCATCAACCCCAACAGCTCTCTGTCCGGATGTTGCGTGGCACTTCCGCTTCGGCTAGAATCCGCCCCCTTAGAAGCAGGCGCGTAGCTCAGCTGGTTAGAGCACCACCTTGACATGGTGGGGGTCGTTGGTTCGAGTCCAATCGCGCCTACCAACACAAAGGCAACGGCCGCAGGACTTTTCCTGCGGTCGTTTCGCTTTGTGCGGTCAGTCGTCAATCCGGCTGTGCCACCAAAGCTGGAAATCGCGACAAAGGCCGCTGCTATCGAACTCGACGATGGCCATGCCATCCAGTGCCAGACGTGGCAACGGGTCGCCCGGTTTGCGGGCGAGCATGTTGGTGCCGGTTGATGCCGCCCACATCCTGAACATGTCCTCTGAGGTCACCTGATAGGTGGTGTGCCAGTGGGCAATGCCGCTCGTGACGTGACGCTGAAGCACCTCATAGGTGAGCCGGATGTCAGTCTGCAGCTTGGTGCGCTGCCAGTACTGCTTGATGGCTTCATGCCCCTGCTGGACCGCGAAGGGAGTGTTGCGATAGGTGCCGTCAGGCGTGAACAGCGATGCCAGAAGATTCTCATCGCTGGTTTCCCAGGCGCGCTTGTAGCTCTCCATGAATTCGTCGATATTCACAGTCTGCCTCCTCGTGTGATGAGAGCCGAATGATGCCGCAAGGCAGGGTGGCGCTGTGATAAAATTTGGCCGAATCGATGTGCAGGGCGCACCGCGTGATTCCCGCGCGGACCGTGCGCCCTGTTGCTTTTCTGGAGCAAGCGAAGATGCCGGTAATCACCCTGCCTGATGGATCGAAACGCGAATACGCGCAAGCGCTGACGGTGGCCGAGTTCGCCGCCTCGATCGGCGCCGGTCTGGCCAAGGCGGCGCTGGCGGGGCGTGTCGATGGTGCGCTGGTCGATACCTCTTTCCTGATTGAACGTGACGCGCAGGTTGCCATCGTTACCGACAAGGATGCCGACGGCCTCGACATCATTCGCCATTCGACCTCGCACCTGATGGCCTACGCGGTCAAGGAACTGTTCCCCGAGGCGCAGGTAACCATCGGTCCGGTCATCGAAAACGGCTTCTACTACGACTTCGCCTGCCAGCGACCGTTCACGCCGGAAGACCTGGCGACCATCGAAAAGCGCATGGCCGAACTGGCGAAGAAGGATTTCCCGGTGAGCCGCGAAGTCTGGTCACGCGACAAGGCAGTGGAGTTTTTCAAGTCCATCGGCGAGCACTACAAGGCCGAGTTGATTTCCGCGATTCCGCAGGGCGAGGATGTATCGCTGTATCGCGAGGGCGATTTCATCGATCTTTGCCGTGGCCCTCACGTTCCGTCCACCGGCAAATTGAAGGTCTTCAAATTGATGAAGGTCGCCGGTTCCTACTGGCGCGGCGACCAGAACAACGCGCAGTTGCAGCGAATCTACGGCACCGCCTGGGCGAAGAAGGACGAACTGGACGCCTACCTGCACATGCTGGAAGAAGCCGAGAAGCGCGACCATCGCAAGCTCGGTCGCCAACTTGACCTGTTTCATTTGCAGGAAGAAGCGCCGGGGTTGGTGTTCTGGCATCCGCACGGCTGGACCGTGTGGCAGGAGATCGAGCAGTACATGCGCCGCGTCTATCGCGACAACGGCTATCAGGAAGTGCGCTGTCCGCAGATTCTCGATCTGAGCCTGTGGGAGAAGTCGGGCCACCTGGCGCACTTCAAGGACAACATGTTTACCACGACCTCGGAGAACCGCGACTATGGGGTCAAGCCGATGAACTGTCCTGGCCACGTGCAGATTTTCAATACCGATGTGCGCTCCTATCGCGACCTGCCGTTGCGCTACGGGGAATTCGGTTCCTGCCACCGCAACGAGCCTTCGGGCGCCCTGCACGGCGTGATGCGCGTGCGCGGCTTCACCCAGGACGATGGGCATATCTTTTGTACCGAGGAACAGATTTCGTCGGAGGTGATTGCCTTCAACCTCCTGCTACGAAAGGTCTACGAGGATTTCGGCTTTACCAATGTTGCGGTCAAGATAGCTTTGCGCCCGGAAGGTCGTGTCGGTTCGGACGAAGTCTGGGACAAGGCCGAGGAGGCGCTGCGCAGCGGCCTGCGCGCCTCGGGCCTGGAATGGACGGAACTGCCCGGGGAAGGGGCCTTTTACGGACCAAAGATTGAATTCCACATCAAGGATGCGATCGGCCGCTCGTGGCAGTGCGGCACGATACAGGTGGACTTCTCCATGCCCGGCCGCCTTGGCGCCGAATACGTCGGCGAAGACAACAGTCGCCATACGCCAGTGATGCTGCATCGGGCCATCCTCGGTTCGCTGGAGCGCTTCATCGGCATTCTGGTCGAAAATCATGCAGGGGCCTTCCCGCTCTGGCTGGCGCCGGTGCAGGTGGTGGTCATGAATATCTCGGAAGCGCAGACCGATTACGCCGAAGATGTGGCGAAAATGCTGCGCGATGCCGGCCTGCGTGTTGAGAGCGATTTGCGTGGAGAGAAAATAAACTATAAAATACGCGAACATAGCTTGTTGAAGCGGCCTTACATCGTTGTCGTTGGAGACAGGGAAAAGGCCGCAGGATTGGTCGCTTTACGTGCCCGCGGCAATCAGGATCTCGGGCAGATGTCCCCCCAGGCCTTGATCGAGCGTCTGTTGCATGAAAAATGCAGCAGAAGCGTAGCGGTCTGATTTTTTAATTTTTTGGAGATTTGAACCATCGCTCAGGAAAAATCGCAGCGTCTCAACGAAGAGATCACCACCCCCGAGGTTCGACTGGTCGGGGAAGACGGAGAGCAACTGGGCATAGTCCCGATTCGTCAGGCGCTGGCGCTGGCAGAAGAGGCTGGCGTGGATCTGGTGGAAATCGCTCCTACCGCCGTGCCACCCGTGTGCAAGATTATGGACATCGGCAAGTTCAAGTATCAAGAGGCCAAGCGTCAGCACGAGGCCAAACTGAAGCAGAAGCAGGTGGTGGTAAAAGAAGTCAAGTTCCGTCCGGGTACGGACGAAAATGATTACCAGATCAAGTTGCGTAACGTGATCAAGTTTCTGGGTGAAGGCGACAAGGCAAAAATCACCTTGCGTTTTCGCGGACGTGAAATGGCGCACCAGGAAATCGGCATGCGCATGCTGGAGCGAATCAAGGTCGACCTGGAACAGCAGGCGATGGTTGAGCAGTGGCCGAAAATGGAAGGACGTCAGCTGATCATGGTACTGGCGGCTTCCAAGAAAAAGCCGCACTGAAAATTTGAAGTTTGTTCTGCATGCCCAGGCATGCGGAAACAAGAAGTGGTTGCGGGTCACCAAGCATTCCCGAGGCGGGAAACACCTGGCAGCCATGTAATAGGGAGATCTTCGATGCCGAAGATGAAGACCAAGAGCGGGGCCAAGAAGCGCTTTATTGTGCGCGCTTCCGGCAGCATCAAGCGCGCAACCGCATTCAAGCGCCACATCCTCACCAAGAAAACCACCAAGAGCAAGCGTCAGTTGCGCGGTGTCCACACAGTGCATGCGTCCGACGTCAAGTCCGTCCGCGCCATGCTGCCCAACGGTTAAGGAGAGACGCCATGTCAAGAGTAAAACGTGGTGTAACGGCGCGCGCGCGCCACAAGAAGGTTCTCGACTTGGCCAAGGGTTATCGCGGCCGGCGCAGCAAGGTCTATCGCATCGCCAAGGAAGCGGTGATGAAGGCCGGGCAATACGCCTACCGCGACCGTCGCCAGCGCAAGCGGCAGTTCCGTGTCCTGTGGATCGCCCGTATCAATGCGGCGGCCCGCGAACTGGGCATGAAGTACAGCACGTTCATGAACGGTCTGAAGAAGGCCTCGATCGAGGTTGATCGCAAGGTGCTGGCCGACCTCGCCGTGTTTGACAAGCCGGCATTCGCCGCCCTGGCCGCACAGGCCAAGGCTCAGCTGACGGTCTGAGGCTGGCTCTGCCCGGAGAAGGAGGCCCAAGGCTGGTGGGGGCCTCCTTTTTTATTGCTTATATTTTTCTGATCAATGGATAACCTGGATCAACTCGTAGCTTCCGCGACGTCCGACTTTGCTGCCGCCACCGAGCCGGCCAGACTGGAGGACGCCAAGGCGCGCTATCTGGGCAAGGAAGGCTCGCTCACGGCGCTGCTCAAGGGGCTCGGCAAGCTGCCGGCGGAAGAGCGCAAGAGCGTCGGTGCCGCCATCAACATCGCCAAGGAACGCATAGAGTTGGCGCTGGCGACACGGCGCGATGCTCTGAAAAGCGCCCAGCTTGAAGCCCAACTGGCGACCGAGGCGCTGGATGTCACGTTGCCGGGGCGCGGTTTGCCGCGCGGCGGTCTACACCCGGTGACGATCAGCCTGGATCGGATCGAACAGCTGTTCCGCTCGATCGGTTTTGAAGTCGCCGACGGCCCGGAAATAGAAACCGACTGGCACAACTTCACGGCACTGAACACGCCGGAGAATCATCCGGCGCGTTCCATGCACGACACCTTCTACCTGCTGGGTGAGGATGGCCAAGTCCATGACGACGTCCTGTTGCGCACGCATACCAGCCCGGTGCAGATCCGCGCCATGCTGGCGCACACGGAACGGCACAAACATCTGGAAGCCATGCCCGAACTGCGCGTGATTTGTCCTGGGCGTGTCTATCGCGTCGATTCCGATGCCACGCATTCGCCGATGTTTCATCAGGTCGAGGGCCTGTGGGTGGGTGAGAGCGTGAGCTTTGCCGACCTCAAGGGCGTGGTTGCCGATTTCCTGCGGAGCTTCTTCGAATCCGACGATCTCAAGGTGCGTTTCCGCCCCTCCTTCTTTCCGTTCACCGAGCCTTCGGCGGAAATCGATGTCGCCTTCATGAGCGGGGCGCTGGAAGGTCGCTGGCTGGAAATCGCCGGCTGCGGCATGGTCCATCCCAACGTGCTGCGTTGTGGCGGATTCGATCCGGAAAAGTACACGGGATTTGCCTTTGGCATGGGACCGGATCGCTTGACCATGCTGCGTTATGGCATCAACGATCTGCGCCTGTTCTTCGAAGGCGATCTGCGTTTCCTGGTGCAATTCCACTGATATGCAATTTTCCGAATCCTGGCTGCGCAGCCTCTGCAATCCCTCCCTGTCGAGCGAGGAACTCTGTCATTTGCTGACCATGGCCGGCCTCGAAGTCGAGGAACGCCGTGCCGCCGGTGCCGACTTTTCAAATGTCGTCGTCGCCGAAGTGCTGAGCGTCGACAAGCATCCCGATGCCGACAAGCTGAAGCTCTGCTCCGTCAATGTCGGCGAATCCAGTCCGTTGCAAATTGTGTGCGGCGCGCCGAATGTCGCAGCAGGCATGAAGGTGCCGTGTGCGCGGGTCGGCGCCAAACTGCCGGGCATCGAGATCAGGAAAGCCAGGGTGCGCGGCATCGAGAGCTTCGGCATGCTCTGCTCGGCGCGCGAACTCGGCCTTTCCGACGATCACGGCGGGCTGCTGCCGCTCGCCGCCGATGCGCCGGTCGGCAGCGACATCCGTGCTTATCTTGATCTCGACGATCACCTGATCACCCTCAAGCTGACGCCGAACCGGGCGGACTGCCTTTCGCTGCTCGGCATCGCGCGCGAGCTCTCGGCACTGACCGGTGCGCTACTGCTGGCGCCCGAGGTCAAGCCGATAGTGGCGGTGATTGCCGACACGCGCCAAGTGGTGCTTGATGCTCCCGCTTCATGCTCGCGCTACTGCGGTCGCATCATCCGCGGCGTCAACGCCAAGGCACCGACGCCGGAATGGATGAAGCGACGCATTGAGCGCAGCGGCATCCGGTCGATTTCCTTCCTGGTCGACGTCACCAATTATGTGATGCTCGAACTCGGTCAGCCGCTTCACGCCTTCGACGATGCCGAACTCTCGGGTGTAATCCACGTGCGCCTGCCGAATCCCGGCGAGCAACTCTTGCTGTTGAACGAACAGACAGTAACGCCGTCGGCGGATACGGCATTGATCGCCGACGACCAGAAACCGCTGGCGATGGCCGGCATCATGGGCGGCGAGCATTCCGGCATCGGCGATGCCACCCGCGACCTGTTCCTCGAAAGCGCATTTTTCCCACCTGCCGCAATCGCCGGAAAGGCGCGTGCGCTGGGCTTCGGCTCGGACGCCTCGCACCGCTACGAGCGCGGCGTCGACTTCGAATTGCAGCGCAAAGCCATCGAGCGCGCGACGCAACTGATCCTCGACACCTGCGGTGGCCAGCCCGGGCCGGTCGTGGAGGCGGTCGCTGCGGCGCATCTGCCATCACGCAAACCGGTACGCCTGCGCACGGCGCGCGCCGCGAAAGTGCTGGGTATCACGCTTGGCGCTGAGCGCATCGAAGGCATCCTCAAGGGCCTGGGCCTCAGCGTCGGGCGGCAGGGCGAGGAGTTCCTGGTCACGCCGCCGTCCTTCCGCTTCGACATCGAAATCGAGGAAGACCTGATCGAGGAAATCGCGCGCATTCATGGCTACGACAATATCCCGTCGCAGCCACCCGTTGCGCAACTGGCGATGATGCCGGCTACCGAGATGAGTCGCACGCCGATGGTATTGCGCCGTCTGGTGGCCGAGCGCGATTATCACGAGGTGGTGACCTTCAGCTTTGTCGAAGCTGCGTGGGAAACCGATTTCGCCGCGAATGCCGTACCCATCGTGCTGGCCAATCCGATTGCGAGCCAGATGGGTGTCATGCGTTCCTCACTGATCGGCGGCCTGGTTGGCACCCTGGTGACCAATCGCAAGCGGCAGACCGAACGGGTCCGCATCTTCGAGTTGGGTCGCTGCTTCCACCGCGACGGAAGCGCGGGGCCGGTGGCTGGGTTCGCCCAGCCCCTGCGTCTGGCGGGCCTTGCCGCAGGCTCCTGCCTGCCGGAACAATGGGGCGCGTCCGCTACTCGTGTGGATTTCTATGACGTCAAGGCCGACGTCGAGGCGCTGTTCGCACCACGCCAACTGGAGTTTGCGAAGACCGAGCATCCGGCCCTGCACCCTGGCCGTTGCGCCAAGGTCAGTATCGACGGACAGGCCGTGGGCGTCCTTGGTGAATTGCATCCGCGCTGGGTGCAGAAATACGAACTGGGCACCGCTCCGGTGATTTTCGAACTGGAATTGGCGGCATTGCTGGCAACGCCTTTCTCCCAATATGCAGAGGTTTCCCGTTTCCCCGCGGTGATCCGCGACCTGGCTCTGGTGGTGCCGCAGAACCAAACGCTGGCACCGCTGCTGGCGGGACTGCGGTCCGCCGCGCCGGCCATCGTGCGCGATGTTGCATTGTTCGACGTATATCAGGGAAAGGGGCTGGGCGAAAACGAAAAGAGCCTTGCCTTTCGTATAGTTATGCAAGATACTCAACGTACTCTCGAGGATGGGGAAGTGGATGCGGTCATCGCCAGTATGTTGGCGGTCGCTGGCCGCGACTTCAATGCGTCTCTGCGAGGATAATGCAGTCGGAGCTTATATGACATTGACCAAGGCGGAACTCGCCGATCTGCTGTTCGAAAAAGTCGGCCTCAACAAACGCGAAGCCAAGGACATGGTCGAGGCCTTCTTTGACGAGGTGCGCCTCGCCTTGGAGAAGGGCGACAGCGTCAAGCTCTCCGGTTTCGGCAATTTCCAGTTGCGCGAAAAGCCACAGCGTCCGGGACGCAACCCGAAGACCGGCGAAGAAATCCCGATTACGGCGCGTCGCGTCGTCACCTTTCACGCCAGCCAGAAACTGAAGGCGGCGGTCGAGGCTTTCCCGCGTGGCAACAGCCAGCAATAACAGGGACGGACTTCCTTCGATTCCGGCCAAGCGCTACTTCACCATCGGTGAAGTGAGCGAGTTGTGTGGCGTCAAGCCGCATGTCCTGCGCTACTGGGAGCAGGAGTTTACCCAGTTGCGCCCGGTCAAGCGGCGCGGCAACCGTCGCTACTATCAACATCACGAAGTTCTGCTGGTACGGCGCATTCGCGAACTGCTCTATCAGGAAGGTTTCACCATCAGCGGAGCACGCAACAGGCTTGAGGATGGCCCCGGCAAGATGAACGACCTGCCGGAAACTCCGCTCGGCGGCAGCCAGGCGTCGTTGCGTGCCGAGCTCGTTTCAATCATTGAATTCCTTCGCGTTGCCTGACGCTGGAGGGCATTCCACTTCCTTTATTTCCCCTGCCTGAGGCCGGGGACGGTATCCAGGTGATGTTATAATTCGCGCAGTCGGGGCGTGGCGCAGCCTGGTAGCGCACTTGCATGGGGTGCAAGGGGTCGCAAGTTCGAATCTTGTCGCCCCGACCAGCAATACCAAGGGTTTCCGGCCAATAGCCGGAAGCCCTTTTTCCTTGTTTGTGCAGTCTTCCGAAAGTCACCCGGCAACTCGCTTTTTGCTAACGATCAATCACGACTCCCATGACGAACCAAACCAAGTTTTGTTACCACTGCGGCGCGCATCATCCGGTCGAGGAGATGCGGCAGATTGAAACCAAGGCCGGCAAGCGTTGGCGGTGTGTTCGCAGTATTCAGGCCACGCAAAAGACCGCGGAGGCGCGCGATGCCTTCGGGCGCCAGGTATCGGCAATGAATACGGCCGAGGCCAGGAGCCACGCACGGCGGATGAACGAACTTCGTCAGGACAAGTGACGGGCACGGCTACCGCAACCGATTGCGGATTGCGCCGTCGCCTGAATCCCCTTCCGAGCGATATGGGAAGCGGAAACAAGAGGGCATTCCTTGTCAATTTCCGGATTTCGGGAGAGCTGTCCCGGGCGCAGGATATTGCGAAACCCATGCCTCAAGAGGACGCTTCCCATGCGCATTGAATCCGTCGAACTGGTTGCCCTACCCAACGCACCGACCTGGCAGGAGAAGGTCTACCGGGTACATCTCGATAGCGGGGAAGACGTGGATCTTTTCCAGCAGCACTGGGACGTGCCCTTGCCACCGGAGAGTCTGGTCGGCCTGACCGTCGACGAGGCGCGCAAAAAGCGTAACGAACGAATGTTTGCCGTTGCTTCAGGGAAACACTGACGCCGGCCCGATCAGCCGGGCGATTTGAACGGCAGGTGGGTCGCGGTTTCTGCTTCATAGTCCTGCATGGCGGAGTCTTCGCGGACGATGAAATCGGCCACGGCGCGGCGCATGCCGGGATGGGCGATCCAGAACGCGGACCAGGTGGCGACCGGCTCGAAACCGCGGGCGAGTTTGTGTTCGCCCTGCGCGCCGGGCTCGAAGCCTTGCAGTCCGTTGCGGATGCAGTACTCAATACCCCGGTAGTAGCAAAGCTCGAAGTGCAGCCCCGGCATGTCGATCTCGGTGCCCCAGTGGCGGCCATACAGCGTATTGGTGTCACGGTAGCAGATGGCCGAGGCGATCGGCGTCTCATCCAGGAAGGCGATGAAGACAACCATGCGCCGGGCGAGCAGGGCGCCCGCTTCGATGAAGAACTCGACGGGAAAGGCCGGATGATTGCCGTAGCGGGCAAAGGTGTCGCGATACTGGCGGTGGATGATGTGCCAGAGCGGTACGTCGATTTCGTCTCCATGCCGGGTTTCCAGCCGCAGGCCGGATTCGCGCACCAGGCGCCGTTCGCGCTTGAGTTTCTTGCGTTTGTCGGCGGTGAAGCCGGTGAGAAAATCGTCGAAGTCGCGGTAAGCCCTGTTGAACCAGTGAAACTGCACGCCGCGCCGCATCAGCAGGCCGGCCGCTTCCAGCCGGATGCGATCGTCTTCTTCGACAAACAGGCATTGCCAGGACGAAGCATCGAGTTGCCGGATGACCTTCAGCGCAGCATCGATAAGCGCCGTCGCCACGGCTTCCCGCTCAATGCCGTTGCGCACCAGCAGGCGCGGCCCTGGCGAGGGCGTGTAGGGCACGCCGCTGACCAGTTTGGGGTAGTAGTCGAGCCCGGCGCGTTGCCAGGCTGAAGCCCAGTTCCAATCGCGCGAGAAGTCGCCGAAGGAATGGCTGCGCACATAGAGCGGCAGGAGTCCGAGCAGAACATTGTCATCGTACAGCGCCAGATGTTGCGCTTGCCAACCCATTGCCGGGCCGCCGGCGCCGACTTTCTCGGCGGTGCCGAGGAATGCGCGACTGACGAAGGGGTCGTCGTCGTGGTCAAGCTGGGCCCAGTCCGCTTCTGGAATATCGGTGGCGGCGGTGTGCAGGACAATTTTCATTGTTCGCAATCCTACTCCGCGCCAAGCGACAGACTCGGGCTTGCTCTGAGTCGCGGGATGGATGCATAGGTCCTGTTCTGTTCCGGCCATCGGTAGCGGGTCGCCATGGGCTAAAATGAGCGTCGGATTCCAGATCTTCCCGGCCTTGACCCCCATGCGCATTCTGCTCAGCAACGACGACGGCTATTTCGCACCGGGGCTTGCCCAGCTTGCCACCAGCCTCGCCGATCTTGGCGAGATCATGGTGGTGGCGCCGGAACTCAACCGTAGTGGCGCCAGCAATTCGTTGACGCTGGATCGACCGATGCACTTGCGGCGGGCGTCCAACGGCTATATGTACGTCAGCGGTACGCCGTCGGATTGCGTGCACCTGGCAGTAACCGGCGTACTTGATCACCAGCCCGACATGGTCGTGTCGGGCATCAATCTCGGCGCCAACATGGGCGACGATACTATCTACTCCGGCACCGTGGCGGCGGCCACGGAAGGCTATCTACTGGGTGTGCCTTCCATATCGATTTCGCTGGGCAGCTTCGAGGGGCGACATTTCGCCACCGCCGGGCGCGTGGCGCGCGAACTGGTGCAACGTTTCAGCGATACGCCGTTTGCCGAACCGATCCTGTTGAACGTCAACGTGCCGGATGTTCCGTATGAGGAGTTGCGCGGCATTCAGGTCACGCGTTTGGGACGTCGCCACAAGGCGGAGCCCGCGGTGAAGTCGGTCAGTCCGCGCGGCGAAACGCTGTACTGGATCGGCGCCGCCGGTCCGGCTGCCGATGCCGGCGAAGGCACGGATTTCCATGCGGTGGAGCATGGTTGGGTGTCGGTCACACCACTGCAAATCGACCTTACCCATGCCGCGCAGCTTGCCGGCGTGCGCAGTTGGCTCAAGCTGGATAAATGAATACTGCCGCGCTTGCCGGTATTGGCATGACCTCACAGCGCACGCGCACGCGCATGGTCGAACGCTTGCGCGCACTGGGTATCAAAGATGGCCGCGTACTGCACGCCATGGGACTTGTGCCACGTCATATCTTTCTTGAGCAGCCACTGGCAAATCGCGCCTACGACGACACCGCCCTGCCGCTGGGCTTCGGCCAGACCATATCGCAACCCTATGTCGTGGCGCGCATGATCGAGATACTGATTGCCGGTCGCGAACTCGGCAAGACGCTGGAGATCGGCGCCGGCTGCGGCTACCAGGCGGCGATTCTTGGTGTGCTGTCGAAGCAGGTATTTGCCGTCGAGCGCATTGCCCCATTGTTGGCGAGGGCGCGGCAGAATCTGAAACAGCTCAAGCTTTCGCATATCCGTCTCAAGCATGCGGACGGCAATCTCGGGCTGCCGGAAGCCGCACCTTTTGATACCATCATATTGGCTGCCGCTGCGGCCGCTGTACCGCCTGTCCTGTTGGCACAATTGGCGCCCGGCGGACGGCTGGTGTTGCCGCTGGGCGGTGCGGAGCAGGTGATCAGCCTGTTTGAGCGCAGTGAAAGCGGTTTTGTTGAAACTCGATTCGATGCGGTGCGCTTCGTGCCGCTGTTGCCGGGGGTGGAATGAACGCTGCACATCTGATCCTCGCTTTGCTGCTGCCGATCATCGGTGGCTGCGCAGGCCATGCGCCCGCACCGGTGGAGGATCGCGGTGGCGCATCGGGTGCGGTAAAGCTTGCGGAGCCGGCGATACAGGTGGTGCCGGTGGTGACGGCAGCACCGGATTCAGGTGTCGGCTACTACACGGTAAAAAAGGGCGATACGCTCTACAGCATTGCGCTCGACAACGGCCAGGACTACAAGGATGTGGCCGTCTGGAACAATCTCGATAACCCCAATTTGATCAGGACCGGGCAGCAATTGCGCGTAGCGCCGCCTGACAATGGTGCCCCGGTCGCGGTCGCGAAACCGGTGATTTCCAATGCGCCGGTCGAGGTCAGGACGACTGCGATGCCGACCGGCAGGAATACCGAAACCCTCAAGCGCGAACCGAAGGGCGGCAAGCTTGCTTGGTCCGATGAGGCCCTGGCGAAGGCACAGCAGAAAGATGTGGCCGAAAAGCCGGTGGAAGCCCGGTCACAAGACAGACCGGCTGAAGCAAAGCCAGCCGAGACGGCCGTTATTGCCGGTGACGTTGTCGACTGGATGTGGCCTGCCGGCGGCAAGTTGATTGCACCGTTCGCAGAAGGTGGCAGCAAGGGCGTCGATATCGCCGGCAAGGCCGGAGATCCGGTGCTGGCCGCCGCGAGTGGCGTCGTTTCTTACTCCGGCGCCGGATTGCGCGGCTATGGCAATTTGGTGGTGTTGCGCCACAACGCGACTTATCTTTCGGTGTACGCCCATAACAGCAAGATTCTGGTCAAGGAAAAGCAGACCGTTACCAGGGGCCAGAAAATTGCCGAGATGGGTAGCACCGATGCCGAGAGTCCGCGCCTGCATTTCGAGATTCGACGCGAAGGTAAACCCGCCGATCCGCAGAAGTTTCTTCCGGCCCGCTAGCGCTTCATGGGCGACGAGGCTGCCCCGACGGAGCATGGTGACGCTGAGGCGGTCCGGGATTCATGTGAGTCCGGATTCATCGAAGACATAACCCAGGTTTATCTTCACGAGATCGGCGCGACGCTGTTGCTCACGGCCGCGGAGGAGATCAAGCTGGCGCGTGCGGTTCGAGACGGCGACTTTGCTGCGCGCCAGCACATGATCGAGGCAAATCTGCGGCTGGTTGTCAGTATCGCGCGGCACTACCAGCATCGCGGCCTGCCGCTCGATGATTTGATCGAGGAGGGCAATCTGGGTTTGATCCATGCGCTGGAGAAGTTTGATCCGGAACGCGGCTTCCGGTTCTCGACCTATGCCACCTGGTGGGTTCGCCAGAATGTCGAGCGCGCGATCATGAATCAGACGCGTACGGTGCGCCTGCCGATCTACGTGATCAAGGAACTCAATATCGTGTTGCGCGCCATGCGCCGGCTTGACCAGCAAAGGGGCGCGGCAGATGACACGCCGGGCGCCATGCTTGACGACGTAGCGCACCTGCTCGATCGGCCGGTGGCGGAAATCCGCCGCTTGCTGGCGCTCAACGAGCGTTCCGCTTCACTCGATTCGCTGCTCGATATCGATTCCGACCTGTCGATGTCTGATTCGGTTGCCGACGAGGCGGCCGAAGATCCCGAAGCACACCTTGCGCATCACGAGGCCGAGGTGCTGGTCTCCGAGTGGGTGGCACAACTCACCGAACGTCAGCGTCTGGTTGTCGAGCGTCGCTATGGCCTCGGCGGTCAGGACGCCACCACACTGGAGAATATCGCCATCGATCTCGGCCTGACGCGTGAACGGGTGCGGCAGATCCAGATGGAGGCTTTATCCAAGCTGAGAAAGCGTATCGCACTCGACGGGCTGACACCCGACTCGCTACTTTGAGACGCGAAGCGCTGTGGCAAGGTCGATGACCGCCGCCGCATAGAAACTGCTGCGGTTGTAACGCGTGATGACATAGAAGTTGCGATAGCCGAGACGGTATTCGGTCGTCCCTTGGGGCGTGACGAAGTCGATAAGGGCGGCAGGCTGATCTGGAATTGCCGTACCATCAGGGCCGACTCCTGCAAGGCTGACGTTGGCTGCTTGCATTTCCGGAGGAGTGCGCAACGGCGCGATTCCCTCATCGATCAAGGCCTGCACGCCATCGCCGGCAGCTATCACCTTGTCGGCTATCGGGGCATCCCTTTCCCAGCCGTGCCCGGCCAGGAAATTGGCTACGCTGCCGATCGCATCGACCGGGCTGGTCGCCAGATCGATGCGTCCGTCCTGGTCGAAGTCGAGGGCGAAGCGCCGGCGCGAAGACGGCATGAACTGCGGCAGGCCCATCGCACCGGCGTAGGAACCGCTGTAGGCCAGCGGGCTGCGGTTTTCCTCGCGCGCCAGCAAAAGCAGTTCTTCCAGTTCCTTGCGAAACAGCTCGGCGCGTGGCGGATAGTCGAAGCCCAGCGTGGCAAGCGCGGCGAAAGTGCGGAAGCGGCCCATCTGTTTGCCGTAGAAGGTCTCGACGCCGATGATGGCAGCGATGATTTCGGCCGGCACGCCAAAGCGCTCTTCGGCTGCTGCGAGTTCCGCAGCATGATTGCGCATGAAATGTCGTCCGGCGGCGATTCGTTTCGGCTCGACAAAGCGCTCCCGGTAGACCTGCCAGGAACGGATCGCGGGGTCCCTGGGTGGCATGACGGCCTTGATCACTGCGGCCACGGGTCTGGTCCGGCGAAACAGGTCCGTAAGAGCATCGGCATCAAGACCGTGCCGGTCTTGCATGTCCTGGACGAAGGCCTGCACATCATCGCGTTGCGCATAGTTCGCGGCATTGGCGTCGGCCCCGAGAAAAGCCAGCAACAGCAGCAATAGTCGGGTCATGGATTGAAGGCGGCGATTTTCGTCTTGAGTTGCGCCAGATCGGATGCTTGCGGCGCGGCGCCGTAGCGCAACCGCGCATACAACCCGGCAATTTCGCGAATGTCCGTGGCATGGATGGGGGCTTGCCGTGCGGCGCGTTCGGCAAATGCCAGCGGTCCCTCCCATGCCTGCCAGGCGATGCCGCGTTTGGACAATTTGGCCGCGAATCGTCGCCAGTCGGCCAGTGCCGGATCGACACGCAAGCGGTTGCGCAGTATCCAGCCGGTCAGTCCCAGCATGACGCCACCGCAGAGAACAGACAATACCGCCGTCATGCTGCGCCAGTCGGGTTCGTTGAGACCCATGCTGGCGAGCAAATCGCGCTGGCGCTGGGGATTGTAGCCCAGTACCCGCTGATTCCAGCCATTGGTGACCGCGTCCAACCGGTGACGCAGTTCCTTGAGCCAGGCCAGATCGCCGCGGGCGAGGAAAGGCAGCGCGTCGCCGGTCGGCACGGCGGCGGTGAAATTGTTGTTGATGCGGCTTGGCGCGGAAATCGCCGTCGGATCGATGCGCACCCAGCCGCGCCCGGCAATCCATGCTTCGGCCCAGGCATGGGCGTCGTACTGGCGTACCACCAGATAGCCGTCCACCGGATTCACTTCGCCGCCCTGATATCCGGCCACCACTCGCGCCGGCACGCCGCCGGCGCGCAAGGCGAAGACAAAAGCCGCGGCGAAGTGTTCGCAGAAGCCGCGTTTGGTGTCGAACAGAAACTCATCCACTATGTCAGGTCCCAGCAGCGGCGGGTTCAGCGTGTAGATCAGCAACTGCTGGCTGAACAAGTTCTCCGCGGCGGCGAGGATTGCAGCGCCGTCGGTTCCGTACTGCGCGCTCCAGGCTGCGCCGATGGCACGCATGCGCGGGTTGCCATCTTTCGGCAGCGCCAGCGCACTGCGCAAAATGCTCGGCGCTTCATTCACGCCGGCGATTGCCTCGGGCCAGGCGCGTTGCGCGTAGCGCATGCGGTTGCGCACGGCCTGGCGGGCGATGGGCTGATAGTCGCTGGTCAATGCGCTGTCCGGTGGCAATGTGGCTGGCAGTTCCAGCGCAAACAACCAGAATTTTCCATGCGGCTCCAGCGTCACTTCGTAATCCACCGCGGCGCCGAGTCCGCTGTAGGGAACTTCGGAATAAGCGCCCAAAGTCTGCGCCACCCGCCAACTGCGGCCGTCGAAGGAGGGCATTACCGGACCGCGCCAGTACAGCTGCGACTGCGGTGGCAGCGGGCCCTTGAACTGGACCCTGAAGGCGATTGCATCCGACTGCGAGAGTTGCGCGATCGAACCGGGCGACATGCTGTCGGACAAACCCGAGACAGCGGAAAAGCGGTCCTGCGGAATACCCCACAACGGGCCCTGCACGCGAGGAAACAGTACGAACAGCAGCAGCATGAACGGTAGTGCCTGCGCCAGCATCAGTCCGGCGCGGCGCAACTGTTGCTGCGGTTGCGGACGGTCATCGCTGGCTGCAAGCAGCGTGGCGGTAGTGATCACTACCGTCAGGCAGGCTAGCAGGGCAGTGGGGATGGTCTGGGTGAACAGGAACTGACCGAGGACCAGGAAGTAACACAGCAGCGCGGTGGCCACCGCGTCGCGGGCGGCACGCAGCTCAAGCAGTTTGAGGGCGAGAAAGACCACCAGCAGTGCTATCCCCGGCGTGCGGCCGACTATGGTTCTGTACTGCAGGAAGACCCCTGCCGTTCCGGCGATGACCAGCAGGACCAGCAGCCAGCGCGGCGGCAAGCGCCATTGCCGCCAGGTAAGTGCCGCACGCCAGCTGAACGCCATTCCGGCAGCGACCGAGAGCCACGGCGGAACTTGCGGCGCCAGCGGCAAGCAGGCTGCGAGCGCGGTAGCCAGCAGCCACCAGGCCTGGCGGCGGCTGACGGGGCGGTTATTGCGTGCCATGATCGTGCAGTGCCAGCGCGCGCAGGCCGGCGCTCAGTTGCGCCGGTCCATTGTCGGGGACAAGGCGTACTGCCGGTAGTCGCAAACCCCAGGCGAGTCCCGCCGAATCGGCATCGAGAATCCAGCGGGCAAGAATGGACAGGCGTTGTTCGGTGTCGATGCCATCCGGCAGTGCGTCCCAATCCAGCCAGAGTTGCTGTGCGGCCGCTCCCTCGAACAATTTGGTCAGTAGCGGACCGTCCTGCTGACGGGCGACTGCCTTCCAAGCGACGTGGCGCGGCGGATCGGCTACCTGATGATTGCGTAGTCCGGAAAAATCATCTGCACCGCGGCCGTCCCTGCTTGTCCCTCGCGCTGATTCGCCGCTCCACGGCAGGGGTGGCGCTTTGGCTGCCGGTTTCGGGTAGATCAGGCAGTTGAGGTCGGGAACGGCATAGCTCCAGGCGCGCACCAGACCCAGGGGCCAGGTGGTCTCGATGGTGAGGCGCGGCATCGGCAGCCAGCCACGCTTATGGGCCGGGACATCCAGCGTGGCCACTGTACTGGCGTGGGGACCGATGTCGACTTCAATCGGTGTCTCGTCCGCCATGAACAGGCGCAGGCAGGTGCGCGCATCGGCGCGTCGGTTTTCCAGCACCACATCGAACTGGGCCAGGCTGCCGGCGAATACCGGTTCACAGCGGCCGGGACGAATCGCAACAAGCACCAGATTGCGGAAGGTATGGAGGATGGCGACGATACCCAGCCCCGCCAGCAGGAACACCAGGGCGTGTCCGAGGCTGAGGTTGTAGTTCATCGCCCCCAGCAGAATCACGCCGAGCGCCATGGCATAAGCCAAACCGGCGCGCGTCGGCAGGACATAGACGCGGCGCTGGGTGAGTACTATCGGAGCAGGTTCCGGCGGACGTACGCGCAGTGCCCAGCGGACGAATGCTTCGTGCAGTCTGTGGCGTAGAGAAGCCGGCATTGGTTATTACGGCAGGGGCACTGCCTCGATCAAGGCCGCGGCGACAGCCTCCACGTCGGTACGCGCGGTGTCGTCCGTCGGCCGCAGACGGTGGGCGATAACACCAGGCAACACGGCTTGCACATCTTCCGGCAAGACATGGTGACGGCCATCGAGTAATGCCCATGCGCGTGCCACGGCCAGTAGTGCCAGGCAGGCGCGCGGCGACAGTCCTGCCTGCCAGCGCGCTGCCGTCCGCGTGTGTGCCGCCAGCGCCTGGACGTAATCGATCAGGGCCGGCGAGGCGTGCACCTGACGTGCCAGTTCCTGCAGTTGAACCAGTCGCTGCGACGTAATTCGCGGCGTCAGACTGGCTACCATCTGGCGTCGGTCGGCGCCTGCAAGAAGTTCACGTTCGGCCGCCGGGTCGGGGTAGCCGAGTTCTATCTTGAGCAGGAAGCGATCAAGCTGGGATTCAGGCAGCGGAAAGGTGCCGATCTGATGGGTCGGGTTTTGCGTGGCGATGACAAAAAAGGGTTCGGGCAAGGCACGGGTCTTCCCTTCCGCCGTCACTTGTCTTTCCTCCATCGCTTCCAGCAATGCGCTTTGCGCTTTGGGCGTGGCGCGATTTATCTCGTCGGCCAGCACCACCTGGCTGAATACAGGCCCCGGATGAAAATGGAAGGCTCCGCTGTCCCGGTCGAAGATTGAAACGCCAAGAATGTCCGCCGGCAGCATGTCGCTGGTGAACTGGATGCGTTGAAAATTCAGGCCCAATACGCGCGCCAGTACATGAGCCAACGTTGTTTTGCCTACGCCCGGCAGATCTTCGATGAGCAGGTGCCCGCATGCCAGCAGGCAGGCCAGAGAGAGACAAACCGGTCGTTCCTTGCCGAGGATGATGCGGTTTATATCGGCCTGAATGGCCTCAAGTTCCGGGAGTCGCATGGGGGTCGGAGTTTTTCGCAGGCTTTGATGGATAATATGCTTTTGGTTACGTTCGCTACGCCTAACGCCGATAGAGCAGGCATTAGCCTTCACTGAAACTGTGTTTTGCGCAGCATTGTAAGTCATCAGACAAGACGCCCGGCATGACAACTACCGCCTTCATTACCCACCGCGACTGCTGGCAGCACGACATGGGCGCACATCATCCGGAATGTCCGGATCGACTGGGGGCCATCAACGACCGTCTGATTGCCTCCGGGCTTGATGTCTACCTCCAGTTCCACGATGCACCGCTGGCCGACATGGAGCAGTTGCTGCGCGTGCATCCGCGCGACTACATTGACCACTTGCACCGCAGCAGTCCGCAACATGGCATCGTGCATCTTGATCCAGATACGGCGATGTCGCCGGGCACCCTGCAGGCGGCTTTGCGCTCGGCCGGCGCGGGTTGCCTTGCCACCGACCTGATGATGCGCGGAGAAGTGCGGACTGCCTTCTGTGCCGTACGTCCGCCAGGACATCACGCCGAGCGGGCGAAGGCGATGGGCTTCTGCTTCTTCAACAATGTCGCCGTGGCCGCACGGCACGCGCTTGGAGCATGGGGACTTTCGCGTGTGGCGATCGTCGATTTCGATGTGCATCATGGCAACGGTACCGAGGATATTTTCGCGGGCGATCAACGCGTGCTGATGGTCGGAACATTTCAGCATCCGTTTTATCCCTATTGCGGAACCGAAAATCCAGCGCCCAACATGTGCAATGTGCCGCTGCCCGCCGGAACGCGCGGCGACGAATTTCGTCAGGTGGTCTACGACATCTGGCTGCCCCGGTTGAGGGCTTTCCAGCCGGAAATGATCTTCATCTCGGCCGGTTTTGATGCTCATTACGAGGATGACATGGCGTCGCTGGGGCTGGTCGAGTCCGACTACGCCTGGGTCACGGAACAGATCAAGCAGGTGGCCGGTGAGTTCGCCATGGGGCGCATCGTGTCGGTGCTGGAGGGCGGCTACGCGCTCTCCGCCATGGCTCGCAGCGTGGTCGCGCACATCAGGGTGCTGGCGGATTTGTAAGCCAACATTGCAGGGTGTGCCGCGGCATGGCCATCAGTTAGAATTCGCCTTCTTTCGCACTCTATTGGCTGCCGTTTTCGGCATTCAGTTTCGGATACGTTCATGAAGACCATACAGGGTTCCATTCCAGCCATACTTACGCCGATGCAGGACGACGGTGCGCTCGACCTGACGGCGTTGCAGCGCCTGCTCGACTGGCACATCGCCGAAGGCTCCGACGGCGTCGTGGTCGTCGGCACCACGGGTGAATCGCCGACGGTGAATTACGCTGAACACTGCGCGCTGATTGAAACGACAGTGAAGCATGTCGCCGGGCGCATTCCCGTAATTGCCGGTACCGGCGCCAACTCGACTGCGGAGGCCATCGAACTGGCGCATTTCGCCCGGCAGGCCGGCGCCGACGCGCACCTTTCGGTCGTGCCTTACTACAACAAGCCGACGCAGGACGGACTCTTCCGGCATTTCAAGGCGATTGCCGAGGCGGTCGATCTGCCGATGATTCTCTACAACGTGCCGGGGCGCACCGTGGCCGATCTTGCAAACGACACGACCTTGCGGCTGGCGAAGGTGCCGGGTATTGTCGGCGTCAAGGATGCCACCGCCAATATCGAGCGCGGTTCCGATCTGTTGAAGCGCGCGCCGGAGGGCTTCAGCGTGTTCAGCGGTGACGATGCCACGGCCATTGCCCTGATGCTGTTGGGCGGCAAGGGTTCCATCTCGGTCACGGCAAATGTCGCGCCAGCCCTCATGCACGAGATGTGTGCGGCGGCGATTGCCGGCGATCTGACGCGGGCGCGCGAGACGAATTTCCGCTTGCTGGGATTGCATCGCAATCTGTTTCACGAAGCCAATCCGATCCCCGTGAAGTGGGCCGCGCAACAGATGGGGCTGATCGGCGGCGGCATCCGCCTGCCGATGATGCCTTTGTCGCCGGAGTTCCACCAGCGTCTGCGCGTGGCCATGCGTGAAGCCGGCATCGACGTCCAACTTGGAAGCTGATACTCAATGAATCGTTCATCCTCGCTTTTGTCCTTGTCACTGTTGCTGGTCGGCCTGATTGCCGGTTGCAGCGGCAACATCATTCCCGAGTCCAAAAAGATCGAATACAAATCGGCGGGGAAGCTACCGCCGCTGGAGATTCCTCCCGACCTGACGCAGCAGAGCCGCGATGAGCGTTACGCGGTTCCGGATGTTTCCGCCAGCAAGGGTACCGCCACCTACTCGGCCTATTCAAACGAACGGTCGGGGCAGGCGCGCACCACCACGGCGCAGGATCTGTTGCCGCAGGTTGACAAGATGCGCGTCGAACGCTCCGGCACGCAACGCTGGCTGGTTGTCGGAGGTGTTCCGGCAAAGCTCTGGCCCGAAGTCAAGGAATTCTGGCAGGAGCTCGGTTTTCTGGTGAATGTGGAAATACCGGAAGCCGGGATCATGGAAACCGATTGGGCCGAGAACCGCGCCAAAATACCCCAGGATGTCATTCGCAACGCTATCGGCAAAGTCTTTGACAGTCTCTATTCGACGGCGGAACGCGACAAGTTCCGCACCCGCCTGGAAAAAGGTGCCGAAGCCGGTACGGTGGAGATATACATCAGTCATCGCGGCATGTACGAGGTATATACCAACGAAGGCAAGAGCGAAACCAGGTGGCAGCCACGCCCGGCCGATCCTGAACTCGAAGCCGAGATGCTGCGGCGCCTGATGGTCCGTCTGGGTGTCGAGGAGTCCCGCGCCAAGACAATGGTCGGGGCCGATCAGCGCCAGGAGCGAGCCAAACTTTCCAGGGCGAAGGATGGCGCGGGTGCTTTGCAGCTCGAAGAGCCCTTCGACCGGGCCTGGCGGCGTGTTGGTCTGGCTCTGGATCGTGTCGGTTTCACCGTGGAGGATCGTGATCGCTCGCTGGGTCTGTATTTCGTCCGCTATGTCGATCCGGGGCTGGACAGCAAGAAGAAGGACGACGACAAAGGTTTCATGTCCAAACTGATGTTCTGGAAGGGTGGTGCCAGCGACAAGCCGAATCAGGCCCAGTATCGGATCCACGTCAAGGCCGCCGGTCAATCCACCACCGTCCAGGTGCTGACCCGTGAAGGCGGTTCCGATCAGTCGGAAGTATCCAAGCGCATCCTTGGATTGCTGCACGAACAGTTGAAGTAGGCAAGGTCAGGCACGGTGCGCTTCGCTTCGCTCGGCAGCGGCAGCCGGGGTAACGCCTTGGTGGTCGAAGCAGGAAGTACATGCGTGCTGATCGATGCCGGATTTGGTCCCCGCGAAATGTCGCGCCGGCTGCAACGACTGGGCTTGTCCGTCGGCGACGTCGACGCGGTGCTGGTCACGCATGAACACTCTGATCATATGGGTGGCGTATTCGCATGTGCGCGGCGCTTCGACTGGGCCGTGCTGGCGACGCACGGTACGCTGGCGGCGTGTTGCGATGAGGGTGCCGACGTACGTACCACGATTATCGACAGCCATGAGCCGCTGTCGGTCGGCGATATTTGCGTGAATCCTTTTCCGGTTCCGCACGATGCCCGCGAGCCGGTGCAATATGTTCTCGCCGATGGTGCCAGGAGGCTGGGCGTGCTGACCGACGCGGGCCATGTCACGGCGCATATGGTGGCGATGCTTGATGCCTGTGCTGCCTTGGTGCTGGAGTGCAATCACGATGCACAGATGTTGGCGCGCGGAAGATATCCGCAGGCGCTGAAGCACCGGATAGGAGGACTCTGGGGCCATCTGGACAATGTCGCGGCGGCCTCCCTGCTCGCGCAATTAGGGGGTCCAAGCCTGCGACATGTCGTAGCTGCCCATCTCTCCGAGGAGAACAACTCGCCTGCGCTTGCGCAGGCCGCATTGTCCTCGGCGCTGGGATGCGAGCAGGATTGGATCGGGGTTGCGACGCAGAGTGAGGGATTTGGCTGGCGCGATCTCTGAACTCGAAAACATCAGTTCAGAAATAGAAAAAGCCAGCCGTCAGGCTGGCTTTTTCTTGCCCGAAGGCCGGTGAAGAATTACTTCTTCGCGGCAGCAGCGGCAGCCGGAGCAGCAGCCGCAGCAGCGGCTGGAGCAGCCGCAGCAGCAGCAGCCGGAGCAGCAGCCGCAGCAGCAGCCGGAGCAGCAGCGGCAGCAGCAGCCGGAGCAGCAGCAGCGGCAGCAGCCGGAGCAGCGGCTGCGGCGGCAGCAGTTTCAGCAGGCTTCGGAGCTTCGACTTTGGGTGCCTCAGGTGCCTTCACAGGTTCCGGAGCTTTGCCGCAAGCAGACACAGCCAGGGCGAGGAGGGCAGCGACGAGGAGAGATTGCTTCATTTTAGAGATCCTTAACATTATGGAGTTACGTGGCCAATTGGTTGATCGGAACGTTTCCATTTCGACCCAGCGGAATTTTATCACCGCAGTGAGGCTATGTGGTGCACTGCAACCAGCAAGCGCCAAAGTTCCCGTCTCACAGCCCCGTCGTATTGATCCTCAAGCAAGGATGGGACAGTTCCCACAGTTCCTCGAAGCGTTGCCGCCAGGGATAAACGTAGGCCGGGTCATCGAGAACGAGTACGCTGCGCGGCTGATTGATATTGAAGCGGCGCACGCCATGGCTTTCGTCGGCGAGTACATGCGAATCCGCCAGCTGACGCAGATTATCCGGGCTTTGCCGGACGGCAATGACATGCGAAAAGCGGGAGATGAGTTGCATCAGGCGTGGCGCACCGCGCTCCACGGGCACGGGATCATGCAGCACCATGCGGATTCTGCGCAGGCGATCCATCTGCAAGAAATTGGCCAGCGCTTCGAGGCGCGCCTTTTCGTCGAGTCGCAGGGTCGCGAGATCGCGATCGAAGATCAGGATCTCGCGCTCTGCCCGGCCCAAAACTGTATCGCAGGCCTGACGGTACTCGGCTTCACTGGTAAGCAGCGTGTAGGCGGGACTCATGGTTGGCTCCGAACGACGCGACTGAGCTTCATGGCGCGATTATAATCGCACCCTTTTGTCGAACGGGCTGCGAACCTCGCCATGCCGCTTGCACAGATCGAATCTCTGGATCACGAAGGACGCGGCGTTGCGCACGTTGACGGCAAGGTGATTTTCATCGAAGGCGCGCTGCCCGGCGAATTGGTCGACTACGCCAGCTATCGGCGGAAACCGAGTTACGAAAAGGCCCATGCGCTGATGGTGCTGCGTGCCTCGAGCCAGCGGGTTGAACCGTCCTGCCCGCATTTCGGCACGTGTGGCGGCTGCTCGATGCAGCATCTCAATCTTGCCGGCCAGACTGCCGCCAAGCAGCGCGTACTCGAAGATGCCCTGTGGCATATCGCCAAGCTGAAGCCCGAACAACTGTTCCCGCCCATCGCCGGCACGGGCTGGGGCTACCGATTGCGCGCCCGTCTTTCAGTGCGCTATGTGGCGAGCAAGGGCGGCGCGCTGATAGGTTTTCGCGAGAAGCACAGTAGCTATGTCGCGGTAATGGATTCATGTGCCGTACTGCCTCCACATGTTTCCGCGTTGATACCTGTGCTCAAGACACTGATTGACGGCATGTCACAGCCTGATCGCATGCCGCAGATCGAGGTTGCGGTGGGCGGTTCGCTGACCGTGCTGTTGTTGCGCCACCTGGAGCCGCTCACGGCCGACGATCTGGATCGCCTGCGGCACTTCGCCGACACGCATGGAGTCATCTGGTATTTGCAGTCCAAAGGGCCGGAGACCGTCACCCTGTTTCATCCGCCCGGTGCGGGGCTGCTGACTTATGAACTACCGGATTTCGCGCTTGAGTTGTTGTTCCATCCGACCGAATTTACGCAAGTCAATCATGGCGTCAATCGCATGCTGGTGCGTCGCGCCATGGGCCTGCTGAAGCCTCGGGCCGGCGAGCGGATTGCGGACCTGTTTTGCGGTCTGGGCAATTTCACACTGCCCATCGCACGGTGCGGGGCACGTGTCCTCGGCGTCGAGGGCAGCGCAGGGCTGGTAAAGCGCGCGCAGGAAAACGCCGAGCACAACGGTTTGGCGGCGCAATGCGACTTTGTCGTCGCCAACCTGTTCGAGGCGACCGAAGAAAGCTTTGCCGCCCTCGGAGCCTTCGACAAGTTGCTGATAGATCCGCCCCGTGAAGGAGCGATTGCGCTGGTCAAGTCGCTTCGGGCCGACGGCGGCCCGCGTTGTATCGTGTACGTCTCATGCAGCCCGGCAACGCTAGCACGCGACGCGGCGGTTCTGGTGCATGAGAAGGGCTACCGCCTGTGCGGGGCGGGCATCGCCAACATGTTCCCGCATACGTCCCATCTCGAATCGATCGCCTTGTTTGAGAAATGAGCGATCGCCAAATGAAAAACGGCGACCTCAGTCGCCGTTTTTCATTTCGTCGCCGTACCGCCAGCGCCGACTCTTGATCCAGCCGCTTTCAGTCACGTTCGCCGGTCAGCATCATCAGCAGATTAAGCAGGCTGACAAAGACGTTGTAGACGTCCAGATACACGGCCAGCGTCGCCGTGATGTAGTTGACCTCGCCACCCTGGACTATGCGGTTGATGTCGTAGAGGATGTAGGCGGAAAACAGGACCACGCCGATGGCGGAGATCGCCAGCGCCAATGCCGGGATCTGGAAGAAGATGTTGGCAATCATCGCCACCAGCAGCAGGATCAGGCCGGCAAAGAGAAACTTGCCGATGTTGGAGAAGTCCCGCTTGGTGGTAGACGCGATGCCTGCCAGAGAAACAAAGATTGCTCCGGTGCCGCCGGCTGCCATGGCGATCAGCGTGCCGCCGTTGGAAAAACCGAGCGCCACCTGCAGGATGCGCGAGAGCATCAGTCCCATGAAGAAGGTGAAGCCGAGCAGCAGGGCCACGCCCATTCCGCTGTTCTTGGTGCGCTCGATGCCCCACATGAAACCAAAGGCCACTCCGAGGAACAGCATGAAGGCGATGAACGGACTGCCGGCCAGGAACGAGAACTTCAATTGCACGCCGATCAGCGCGCCGGCAACGGTGGGCGCCATCGAGAGCGCGAGCAGGGCGTAGGTATTGCGCAGCACGCGATGTTGCTGTTGGGCAATATCCGGGGTGGCAGTCTGCGGATAGGTGTGGACGTTTTCCATGGTTTTGCAAGCCCTCCAGTGAGATGAATCCGACACATTCGACAGTCGCCGGCCCGCTGAGTTCCTCGGGCACGGAAGCATACCAATGTGCAACGGATTATAGCCGTGAAGTATGGGTGGCAGGCCGGTCCTCTGCAGCAGCAAGGTTGCTTCGGCCTTAACCCTCCTCTAAATCAGGTTGTTTCCCCATTCGAGGGGGCCTAAGCTGACCCCACATGAACGAAGGGAGGCGCAGTGGCTTCGCTCGATCGCATTCGGACAGACGGCTTTCGGCGCTGGTATGAGCGGCAACTGATCGAATGCCATGCCTGGCTGGTCAGTTGGTTTCTAGGGCTCATAGTTCTCGTCAGTGGAATTGAAGTGGCCGGGGCGGGTGGCGCTTCGCGCATGTCGGGGGCGCTTCTGGTGCTCGGTGGTCTGGCAGTCACCATGTATAGCTGGATACGCTATCGTTTGTTGCTTGAAATCGCGGAACGCCTCGGCGAGCAGGCCACGTGTCCTGGTTGCAAGGCCTACGCCAAATTCAGGATAGAGTCCTCGGGGCCGGCACCGCTGCCTGATGGTGGCGATCCGGTGCTGGAAAATCATGGAGGCGGTGTCTGGATGCGCGCCCAATGCCGCAAGTGCGGCGACCAATGGATGCTCAAGTAGCGGCTGCGCCGGAGCACTGGCGGATGGGGTGAGATTCGAACTCACGGAAGGCTTGCACCTTCGCCGGTTTTCAAGACCGGTGCATTCAACCGCTCTGCCACCCATCCTCGGGCTGCGGATTCTAGCAGCCTGCGGAATGCTCCTTTCGCCCGGCTAACTGAATTTCGCGAAATCGGGCCTGCGTTTTTCGAAGAAGGCGGCGAAAGCCTCCTTGGCCTCGGGCGAGACCAGGCGCTGCCTGAATATTTCTGCCTCGAAGCTCATTGTTTCGCGGATCGCAGTCTGCTGCGCACGTTTCATCAATTGCTTGGTCAGGCGCAGCGATGCGGCGGGTTGCGTGGTCAATTTGCGGCAGCGTTCGAACGCATGATCCAGCACCTGTGCGTCGGGCAGCACCGCGTTCACAATGCCGAGGTCCAGCGCCACCTGTGCGGAGAAGGCTTCGCCGAGCATCAGCATTTCCGCCGCTCGTGCGTGACCGATACACAGCGGCAACAGTAGGCTCGACGCGGCTTCCGGTGTCAGACCGAGATTGGCGAAGGGCAGGGCGAAGCGCGCTCCGCTGCCGGCATAGGCCAGGTCGCAGTGCAGCAGCATCGTGGTGCCGACGCCCACCGCAACGCCTTCGACAGCGGCGACGAAGGGCTTCTGCAGCCGGGCGAAGCCCTCGATGAAGCGGTACACCGGCGCGCTTTCATCCATCGGCGGCTTGTCGAGGAAATCGGCCAGATCGTTGCCGGCGGTGAAGTTGCCGCCGGCGCCTGAAATCAGGATGACGCGTGCCGCGGGGTCGGCCTCGGCGCTTGCCAGCGCATCCGCCATGGTCTGGTACATCGCGGCGGTGAGCGCGTTCTTTTTCTCCGGGCGTGCCATTTCGATGTGGAACACGCCATCGGACTGCCTGATGCGGACCGTGTCGCTCATTTCTTGGGCCGCGACATGAAGGCTTCCATGGCCGCTTTGCGATCTTCGTTCACTTTCTGCGCGTGCGGCCGTTCGCCGATCAGCTTGAGGTATGGCTTGGCCTGGGGCAGCAATTCATCGAGAAAATCACGTCCATAGATCTTGCGCGTGGCCTGGCTGACCAGCGGCAGATGCACCCAGGCAGCGCAATCGGCGTGGGTGAAGCGGTCGCCGCCGATGAAGGGCGCAAAACGGGCCAGCCGCGCGAGGCTCCTGAGGCCTTTTTCGAGCAGGGTCGCGACTTCCTTCTTGGTCTCGTCGGATACCGTGCCGCCAAAAAATGCTTCCGTGTAAAGGCGGCGCACCGGTAGTTCGACATGCAGTTCGAGGTGTTCGATCAGCTCGCGGCACTTCGCTCGCTCGAAGGCGTCACGAGGATAGAGCGGATGCTCGGGCCAACTGTCTTCGATGAACTCGGTGAGTACCTGCGATTCGCTGAGCACGCCCTTCGCGGTTCGCAGGAAGGGCACTTTGCCCATTGGCGACTCGGCCAGCATCTCCTCTTTTTGCGATGTCATGACGAACGCTTCGGCGAAGGGAACGCCTTTCTCCAGCAGGGAGAGTTTGACCTTGTTGTAGTAGTTGCTGACGGCGAAGCCGCAGAGGGTTATGGGTGTAGTCAATTCATGCTCCAGGAAAACGATAATCACGCAGTCGCTCGCGCAACTGCAACTTGGAAAGCTTGCCGGTGGCCGTATGCGGCAGGTCGTCGACAAAGATTACATCATCGGGTATCCACCACTTGGCCACCTTGCCTTGGTAGAACGCGATCAGATCTTCGCGGCTGACTTCCTGGCCGGCCTTCCTGATCACCACCAGCAGCGGGCGTTCGTCCCACTTCGGGTGGGCCGCGCCGATTACGGCGGCTTCGGCGACCGCCGGATGGGCGACGGCAATGTTTTCCAGGTCGATCGAAGAAATCCATTCGCCGCCCGACTTGATCACATCCTTCGAGCGATCGGTGATCTGCATGTAGCCATCCGGGTCGATGGTGGCCACGTCGCCGGTGGGAAACCAGCCGTCGATCAGTGCATCGCCGCCTTCGCTCCGGTAGTAGCCGCTGGTAATCCACGGTCCGCGCACCATCAGATCGCCAAAGGCCTTGCCGTCGTGCGGCAGCGCCTTGCCGTCGCCGTCGATAATTTTCATTTCGACGCCGAAGATGCCGCGACCCTGCTTGAGGCGGATGCGGTCGCGTTCTTCCGCCGACAGAGCGAGATGTTTCTGCTTGTAGGTATTGACCGTGCCCAGCGGACTCATTTCCGTCATGCCCCAGGCATGCAACACGGTGATGTCGAACTGTTCGTCGAAGGCGCGGATCATGGCGGGTGGCGCCGCCGAACCGCTTCAGCTTGTTGGCCTGCAGGTAATGCAGCAGGCCGAGCCAGATGGTCGGCACGCCGGCCGACATGGTGACGTGCTCCTCCTCGAACATCGAATACAGGCTGGCGCCATCGAGATGCGGCCCCGGCATGACCAGCTTGGCGCCGGACAGTGCGCAGGCATAGGGCAGGCCCCATGCATTGACGTGGAACATGGGCACCACGGGCAGGATGCAATCGCGCGCCGAGGCGCCCAGCGCATCGGGCTGGCTGGCGCCATAGGCATGCAGCACCGTGGACCGGTGCGAGTAGACGACGCCCTTGGGGTTGCCGGTGGTGCCGGATGTGTAGCACAGCGAAGAAGCGGTGTTCTCGTCGAACTCCGGCCATTCATAATCATCGCTTTGCGCCGCCAGGAGTTCTTCGTAGCAATACAGGTTGGGAATGGCATTGCCCGGCATTTCATTGCGGCTGCACAATGCGATCCAGCCCTTGACGCCGGGGCAATGCGGGACCAGGGCTTCGATCAGCGGAGCAAAGTTCACGTCGAAGAAGATGAAACGGTCGTCGGCGTGGTTTACGATATAGGCGATCTGTTCGGCGAACAGGCGCGGGTTGATGGTGTGACAGATCGCGGCCATGCCCGAGACGGCGTAGTAGATCTCGAAATGCCGATGGGTATTCCACGCCAGCGTACCAATGCGGTCCTCGACCTTGACGCCGAGGGCCAGCAGCACGCGCACCAGTTGGCGCGAGCGGAGGTGGGCGTCGCTGTAGGTGTAGCGGTGTGTGCCGCCGACCGGCAGGCGGGAGACTATTTCAGTATCGCTGTGGTTCTGCCCGGCGTGCTGCAGGAGCCCTGAAATCATCAGCGGCCGGTTCATCATCAAGCCTTGCATTTGTCGTACTCCTCTCTGTTACTGAAGCTTGGTTATTGTGCTCGCCAGGCGAGGTCTTCGCGTGTGGCGTCGGCCCAGCAGTTGGGGGTCTCGTAGAGCCGGATTCGTTCGAGGTGCAGATGATTGCCGTAACTGTCACGATACAGCGGGTCAAGAATGGAAAAGGCAATGCGGGCCAGGTTTTCCGCGGTCGGCACGGCGTCGAGCACAACCGTCTTGTGGTCGGGCAGGCTGCGCAGAAAGTCCGCCACGGCCTGATCGCCGCGCCAGACCAGAAAGGCATGGTCCCAGACATCGACCACATGCTGTTTGGCGATGGCCTTGACTTCGGAAAAATCCATCACCATGCCATCGTCCGGCTGACCTGCGGCCTCGATGACGCCGCCACCGAGGGTAATTTCAAGCGCATAGCGGTGGCCGTGCAGGTGGCGGCACTGGCTTTGATGATTCGGGATCCGGTGACCGGCATCGAATTCGAGACGGCGGGTTATATGCATGGCCAGGAGGGTCTTGTTTGTGGCAAAGTGGTTGCAAATGCGCGGGCGAGTTTTCGCGCATTATAGCGGCGCCTCGGCGCCGTCCCGCCAGCGCCGACTCTTGGTCGTGCCTGCATTTTCGCCGTCCTCTCGATTCGCCATGTCCCGCATTCTGCTCAAGACTGAAGACCATTCCCGCGACAGCGCCGGCATGCACTATGTCTATCCGGTGATCTCGCGCCGGGCCGGCGGCGTTTCGGTCGGTATCAATCTGAATCCCAACAATGCCTGCAACTGGCGTTGCATCTATTGTCAGGTTCCCGAACTCAAGCGCGGCGGGCCGCCGCCGATCGATCTGGTCCTGCTTGAGCGGGAATTGAACGATTTCCTGGACTGGGTTCAGTCAGGCGACTTCATGGCGACACGGGTGCCGGCGGGGGCACGCCGGCTGGTCGATGTGGCATTTTCGGGGAATGGCGAGCCGACCAGCGCCGCCGAGTTTTCCGATGCCGTGGCAATTGCCGGGCGCGTGCTGGCCGCGCACGATCTGGCCGGCAAGCTTGTCATGCGCTTGATCACGAACGGCAGCCTGCTCGACCGCAAGGCCGTTCAAGCCGGCATTGCACGAATCGGCATGTCTGCCGGAGAGGTCTGGTTCAAAGTCGACACGGGCACGTCGGCCGGGCTGGCCCGCATCAACGGCACCCGCGCCCGGCCAGAAGTCGTGGCGCGACGTCTGGCGTGTTGCGCAGCGCTGGCGCCGACCTGGGTGCAGACCTGTCTGTTCAGACTCGACGGCGAATTGCCCGCGGAGCAGGAAGTGGATGCATATCTGGCGCTGCTGGCGCCCTTGGCGCAGGCACTCGCGGGGGTGCACCTGTACAGTCTGGCGCGGCCGTCGCTGCAAGCAGAAGGTCCGCGCCTGGGGCGCTTGGAGGCGGGACGGATGGAGGAAGTGGCGCGACGTATCCGCCAACTTGGGCTGACGGTGCGCGTCAGCCCGTAATGTGGGCATCAAGCTCGTCGTCGTCTCTTTTGGAGACTGGGACTATCGGGTAAAATTCGACTTTTCCACCTGACAAAACTACGGCAATGGCATTAATAGTCCAGAAATACGGCGGTACGTCGATGGGTTCCCCTGACCGTATCCGCAATGTCGCCAGGCGCGTCGCGCGCTGGAAGGCGCAGGGGCATCAACTGGTGGTGGTGGTTTCCGCCATGAGCGGCGAGACCAACCGCCTGATCGCGTTGGCCAAGGAGGTTTCTCCCCAGCCCGACGCACGCGAATTCGACGTGATGCTGTCCACCGGAGAGCAGGTCACGATCGCCCTGTTGGCGATGGCGATCCGGGACCTCGGCCTCAAGGCCAAAAGCTACACCGGCGGCCAGGTGAAGGTGCTGACCGACAACACGTTCACCAAGGCGCGCATTCTTGAGATCGACGATGCAAATATGCGCCGCGATCTTGACGACGATACGATAATCATCGTCGCCGGCTTTCAGGGAGTTGACGCCGACGGCAACATCACCACGCTGGGTCGCGGCGGCTCGGATACCTCGGCGGTGGCGCTGGCGGCGGCGTTGACGGCCGACGAATGCCAGATTTACACCGACGTCGACGGCGTATACACCACCGACCCGCGCATCGTGCCCGAGGCCAGAAAGCTGGATCGCATTACCTTCGAGGAAATGCTGGAAATGGCCAGCCTGGGCTCCAAGGTGCTGCAGATCCGCTCGGTCGAATTCGCCGGAAAATACAAAGTCAAACTGCGCGTGCTGTCCAGCTTTGAAGAAGAAGGCCAGGAGACCAACGGCACGCTCATCACTCTTGAGGAAGACACCAACATGGAACAACCGATCATCTCCGGCATCGCCTTCAATCGCGACGAGGCCAAGCTTACCGTGCTCGGCGTGCCCGATCGTCCCGGCATCGCCTACCAGATCCTCGGCCCGATCGGCGACGCCAACATCGACGTCGACATGATCATCCAGAACGTCGGCCACGATGGCACGACGGACTTTTCCTTTACGGTCAATCGCGGTGATTTCGACCGTGCCAAAAAGATGCTGGACGAGCAGATCAGGCCGCAGATCGGCGCACGCGCGATCAAGGGCGACAACAAGATCTGCAAAGTTTCCGCCGTCGGCGTCGGCATGCGTTCGCATCCCGGCGTCGCCAGCACGATGTTCCGCACCCTGGCCGAGGAAGGCATCAACATCCAGATGATCTCGACCTCCGAGATCAAGATTTCGGTCGTGGTCGACGAAAAGTACCTGGAGCTTGCGGTGCGTGTTTTGCACAAGGTATTCGGACTGGATCAGCCGCCGGCCTGACGTCGTCGCACAAAGCAGTTTCCTGTTGCGAAAACACGAATCCCGGCTCGGCGCCGGGGTTCGTGTTTCTGGGCTCAGAACACGCCCATGGCGAGTCCGGCGGCCAGCATTGCTCCCAGTTCCCGGCAACGATCAAGGTCAGTTGCACTGATCGTTTTCGGGGCAAGAATTTTCTCCGGCGTTTGTGCGTGGGTACAAACGATCACAGCCTGGGCGACCGCTCGCAGACGCCAGCCGGTGGCGATGCGGTCGATCTGCCGTACCGCGTTTTGTCCATCGCTGCCGGCGCAGACCAGCACTGCATATGGCCGGCCATTGATGCGCTCGAGCGCGGGGTAGTAGCAGCGGTCGAAAAAATCCTTCATGAGTCCGGAGATCGCCGCGAGATTTTCCGGCGTGGCAAATACGTAGGCATCGGCGTCGATCACGTCTGCCGCCTGGGCCGCGGAGGCATGCAACAGGCGCGTCGTCACTCCATTCTCCGCGGCAGCGCCGGCAAGCAGTGCACGTGCCATTTGTTCGGTGCCGCCGGTCATTGAGTGGTATACGACGAGAAGGGTTTTCATCATGCCGAATTATGCGCTGCTGGAGTCCACCCATGTCCATGCCGCTCGCGTAGGATTCAGCCTTGCTGCCGGCTTTGCCTGAAAAGAAGAACCCGCAATGGAATGTTCCATTGAAAGCGCACTTGATGATGACGGAACTTATCGATCCACGCACATTTCTTCTCGTCGCAAACCTGCTGGGGATGTTCTGCGCGTTGGTGCTGTGGGTGCAGGCAAGAAGTTTTCCCGATGATATCGAGGGATTGAACGATTGGGCGATGGCGGTCGTGCTTATCGGAACCGCGTCGGGACTCGCTTCGATGCGTGGAATGTTTCCTGACGTTCTTGCCATCGTTGCCGCGAGCGGCGCCCTCCTGCTGGGACAATTCCTGCTCATAGTCGGATTGCAGCGCTATTCGGGACAGCAAGCCAAGTGGCGCCCCACGCTTGACGGCATCGCTGCGGTTCTGATTCTGATCGTGTGGCTGACTTACGGTAGCCACAACTATCAGGGCCGCATTTTCATCATGGCTCTTGCCCATATCGGCTTGTTTTCCGCCGGGGCAGTTTTGGCATGGCACGCCAAGCCGACAGGATTTGGAAGTCGCTTTCTCTGCGCGTTTTTCATGCTTGGCGTCGCGGTAGCGGTCTGGCGCATAACCACGCTGTCAAGCGCGTTTGACCAGACTGACGACATCTTCGATCGCAACCTGATTCAGCAGGTGTATCTGGGGATGTTTTCGCTCGGGGTATTGGGTTTGTCGGTCGGATTCATCCTTCTGACCAACGAGCGGCTACGGTCCGAGCTGGAATTCATGGCAACACGTGATCCGATGACCGGCGCGCTTAACCGTCGCGCGTTCTTCTCCCAGGCAGCTGTCGAATGGGCGCGTAGCCTGCGCGCACATGGACCACTGGCCATAATCACGGCCGACATCGATTTCTTCAAGAAGGTCAATGACAGGTATGGCCATCACGTGGGGGACCTTGTGATCAAGGATTTCACTGTTCGTGCGTCGCAAATGTTGCGACTGCCGGATATCCTCGCCCGTTTCGGTGGCGAGGAATTCGTGATCCTGCTGCCCGATACCGGCATGGCCGAAGCCATGAATGTCGCGGAGCGTATCCGGCGCGAGATCGAAACTCATCGCAACAAGGCATTGCCTGCGTATACGGTGAGCCTTGGTTTGTCGGTAGCGCAGGGGGATGCCGGACAAGCCGCCGATATGGAGGCATTGATTGCCGAGGCGGACGCGGCGCTTTACCGGGCGAAGCAGCGTGGCCGGAATCGGGTCGAGGTATAGCCTTGGTCTGGCTTCGCAAGGTGCATAACAGCTTGATTTGTTATGCAAATGGAATTGGTGGGCGGTACTGGGATCGAACCAGTGGCTTCCACCGTGTGAAGGTGGCACTCTACCGCTGAGTTAACCGCCCGGAAAGAGGCGCGCATTTAACCACAAAGCGCCGGCGACGGTCAATCGAAGTGCCGGCGTGGCGTAGAATTCGCGACTTTTCCCGAGCTTTGGATTCCCATGACGGTTCGCACCCGCTTCGCCCCCAGTCCTACCGGTTTTCTGCATATCGGCGGCGCACGCACAGCCTTGTTCGCCTGGGCCTATGCCCGTCGCCATGGCGGCACCTTCATCCTGCGCATCGAGGACACCGATGTGGCGCGTTCGACGCCGGAGGCGGTGCAGGCGATACTCGATGGCATGCGGTGGCTGGGGCTCGCGCACGACGAAGGCCCGTTCTATCAGATGCAGCGCATGGATCGCTACAAGCAGGTGATCGCTGAAATGCTGGCCGCCGGTACGGCCTATCACTGCTATACATCGAAAGAGGAGCTCGATGCCTTGCGCGCCGAGCAGGAAGCCAGGAAGGAAAAGCCCCGTTACGACGGGCGCTGGCGCCCCGAGCCAGGCAAGACGCTGCCTTTGCCGCCGGCCGGTGTGCCGCCCGTGGTGCGTTTCCGCAATCCGCAGCAGGGCGTGGTGGCGTGGGACGATCAGGTCAAGGGGCGCATCGAAATTGCCAACAGCGAGCTCGATGACTTCATCATTGCCCGCGCCGACGGCACGCCAACCTACAACTTCTGTGTCGTGGTCGATGACCATGACATGGCGATTACCCATGTGATTCGCGGCGACGACCACGTCAACAACACGCCGCGCCAGATCAACCTGCTGCAGGCGCTCCAGGCGCCGGTGCCGCTCTACGCGCACTTGTCGATGATTCTCGGCGACGACGGGCAGAAGCTGTCCAAGCGTCATGGCGCGGTATCGGTGATGCAATACGACGAGGATGGTTACCTGCCGGAAGCGGTGCTGAACTACCTGGCCCGGCTCGGCTGGTCCCATGGCGACGAAGAAGTTTTCAGCATGGAGCAGTTCGTGCAGTGGTTCGATCTCGATCACATCACGGCTTCCGCCGCGCAGTTCAATACCGAGAAACTGAACTGGGTGAACCAGCATTACCTGAAGCTGGCCGACAATGCGCGCCTCGCCGCGCTGGTGCGTCCGCGCCTCGAATCGCGCGGCGTGACGGTGGGTGAAGCTCCTGCGCTGGAAGCCGTGGTCGCGCTGTACAAGGAACGTGTCGCGACGCTCAACGAATTGGCCGATGCCGCCGAGGTGTTCTACATCGATCTGCATCCTGCGCAGGAACTGCTGGATGCGCATCTGGTGCCGGAAGTGCTGCCCGCGTTGCGCGAACTTTCCGAACGCTTTGCCGATGCCGTCTGGGAAGCACCCGCGCTGAATGCGCTCATCAAGGAATTGCTCGCCAGACATAACCTGAAAATGCCCAGGCTGGCGATGCCGTTGCGGGTGATGCTGGTCGGACAGACGCACACGCCGTCGGTCGATGCCGTGCTGGCGCTGTTCC
>Ga0209211_10001420_pt1 | contig 45411 bp, 57 predicted proteins | sample RifGroA2_FD_183992 | JGI IMG/M metagenome (GOLD analysis project Ga0209211, IMG submission 183992) | Groundwater microbial communities from Rifle, Colorado, USA - Groundwater A2 (SPAdes) (version 2) | ecosystem: Environmental > Aquatic > Deep subsurface > Groundwater | place: Rifle, Colorado...
CTTCTTTTCCAAGGACTCAAGAACGTCGTAGCTCCTTGACCTTGGGACATCCGCTATATCTGAAAGCTCCCCTGCTGTTGAAGTGCCTCTGGACAGCAGGGCTGTCCATATCTTTACCTCATAAAGATTCAGTGAGAAGTATCTCCTCAGCTTGCTCAAAAATTCTTCTTTGACTATCATATGACCAATCCCTCCTTTGTTATTATAAGGGGATAATAAAATCACTAATATTAATATGTTGCGATTTTTAACCTCAAGGTAGTGTTTTTATTGCGAATTTCGTGACTTATATATTTACTCTTGAGTTAAAACAAATAAAAGCATAACTAATATATAAAACTTTTTGATAATATTTAAATAGGCAAGTGAGATTTTCAATATATGGATCCAGAAACAAGACTAAGCCTCATCAAACAGGTTGGCGAGGAAATCATAACAGAAGAGGAGCTTGCGGAACTTATAAACTCAAAATCAAATATCATTGCCTATGATGGCTTTGAGCCCTCAGGCAAAATACACATTGCGCAGGGTATTCTGAGAACTATAAACATAAACAAGATGGCTCAGGCGGGCATTAAGTTCAAGATGCTTGTCGCAGATTGGCACGCATGGGCAAACAATAAGATGGGAGGCAATCTAGAGAAGATACAGCTTGTCGGCAAGTACATGATTGAAGTGTGGAAACACTGCGGCATGGATTTGAAAAACGTAGAGTTTGTCTGGGCAAGCGACCTTCTCAATAACAGGGAGTACTGGAAAACTGTCATGCAGGTTGCAAGATTAAATACCATAAAAAGGCTGATGAGGACATTAGAAATAATGGGCAGGAAAGAAAGCGAAACTCTTTACGGCTCCCAATTGATATATCCGTGCATGCAGGCGGCTGACATATTCCATTTGAAGGCAGATATTTGCCAGCTTGGCATGGATCAGAGGAAAGTCAATATGCTGGCAAGGGAAATAGGCCCAAGCCTTGGATTATGGAAGCCTGTTGTTGTAAGCCACCATATGCTCATGGGATTGGGAGAGCCTCCAAAAGCAGACAGTCCCGAGAGAATGATGGAGCTGAAGATGAGCAAGTCAAAGCCCGGCACTGCTATTTTCATGGATGATTCCGAAGAAGATGTGAACAGAAAAATAAAGGATGCTTATTGCCCAATAAAAATAACAAAAGATAATCCGATAGTGGAATATTGCAGATATTTGGTTTTTGAAAAATATGAAATCCTGGAAATAAAGCGCCCTGACAAATACGGCGGCGATGTAGTGATTGAGAATTTCGCCGAATTGGAAAAGCTATATGAGAAAGGAGAGCTTCACCCTGCTGACTTGAAAACAAGTGTTGCCTGCTATATCAATAAAATGATGGAGCCTGTGAGGGAAGGCTTCAAAAAGAACAAAAAGATGTGTGAATTAAAGGAGAAGATTGAAGGGTTTGAGGTTACGAGGTGAGTTTATAAAAAAGTATTAGGTAGGAACACTACTGAAACAATATTGTTGATTTATCAATAATATCGCGCTATTTCGGCTCCAGAACAACCATTGTATATTCCTTATTCAAGTATTTTGTGGCAACATTCCTTATGTCAGCAAGAGTCACATTCTTGATTTTATCAATGTACTCCAAAGCGTCTTCTGCCCTTGACGCAAACTCCCAGTATGCCAGTTTATCGGCAAATTTTTCCGTCTCGTCCATCTCGATTGCATGCCTGCCTTCAATGTAAGTCTTGGCATCTTCAAGATCTCTTTCAGTTGTTTTTTTGACTTCATTAATCACGTTTAGCGCTATGTTCCTGCCTTTCTCCACATTTGCCTTGTCTGTGCTTGCATAAACTGCAAAATAGCCGTGCTCCTTGGATGGCTCATGGTTAACTCCCACTTCATAGGCAAGCCCGTTTTTATTCCTTATCTCATCAAACAGTTTTCCTGACTGCCCTCTTCCAAGCATTGCCGCGATTGTGTCAAGAGCATAGCTCTCCCTGCTGCTCCTTGACGGCGTTTTATAGCCTATAACCCAGTAAGAGCTGAGTATTTTTCTTTTCTCAATCTTGACAGAAAGAAACTGCTTTGGAGGTCCGGAATGTGAAGGCAGCTTTGAGTTGTTCGGCTTCATGCCTAAAAAATATTTTTCAGCCATTGAATTTACCCCGTCAATATTTCCTGCAACAGAAATCACCATCTTGTCAGCAGAATAATATTTTCTATAATAATTGAGTATTTTCTCTCTGCTCATGCTCTTCAGCGAAGCCGATGTTCCCAATGTGGGGTTGGCTGCTGGATGCCCTTTGAAAAGCTCCTTTTGGAACAGCCTCCATTGGTAGAATCTTGGATCATCAATCACCATGTGCAGCTCTTTCATTATGACTTTTCTTTCCTTGCCAATTATTTTATTTTCAAAAAGGGGATTTAGGATTATATCTGAAAGTATCTCAAAAGCTTTCTCGATGTCTTTATTCATCACTTTGGCATAATAGCACGTGACCTCTCCGGAAGTGTAAGCATTGAATATCCCGCCAAGCTTTTCTATTTCGTTGGCTATGAGCCTGCTGTTGGGCCTTTTTTTAGTGCCCTCAAAAAGCATGTGCTCGATAAAGTGCGAAATGCCGCTTATTCCATTTGACTCGTTGTTGGAGCCTGTTTTGACAAGCACGTTGACAGTGGCGGAGTTGGAGTTCGTTTTCTGGTATAATACCTTCAGTCCGTTTTTCAGGGTGAATTTTTGCATGGTAATTTTAAATAATATTAAGTATATTTAAATATATCATGTTTCTTGTTTAATTCATGAAAATAAAAGAATTCAAGGAGTACTTGGAAAAAGAAGGCATTGATTTCGCATTGTTCTATAATGCAGGAATGGAAACAAACCCCAATTTCTTCTATTTTTCGGGCTTTAATGGCGCAGGCACTGCTGTAATAGGAAAATCCCCTTTTCTTCTTGTCCCGAAGATGGAGCTTGAAAGGGCAGGAAAAGGGAATATTAACCACGTTTATGCTTTTAAAAAGAAAAGGGCTTTCCAGTCAGTTTATGAAATCATAAAAAAGAGAAAATTAAGGCATAAAAAGATTGGGATTGATAAGAGTTCTTTGACATTAAATGAGTTTATATCATTGAAAAAGCATATTAAATCAAAATTTGCTGATGTTTCGAATTATTGCTCAAAATTAAGAGCTGTCAAAACGCCAAAAGAGATAATCTATCTTAAAAAATCATGCAGTTATGCTGACAAAATAATCAATAAATGCATTGTCAATTTCAATGAGTTCAAAACAGAAAGTGATGCTGCCGCTTTTTTGGTTTATGAAACAAAAAAGAGCGGGCTTGAGATTTCCTTCAGCCCGATTGTCGCCTCAGGAAAAAATGCGGGCATGCCTCACTGCGAGCCTTCCAATACAAAACTGAACAAAGGTTTCTGCGTTGTTGATTTTGGAGTCAAATACAGAGGATACTGCTCTGACATAACAAGGACAATATACATCGGAAAGCCTTCATTAAATGAAAAAAATGTTTACAATATTCTCCTAAGAATACAGAAAGGCGCTGTTGATTTGGTTGAAAACAATAAAAAATGCTCCGAACTGTATGATTTTGTGGTTAAAAGCCTCGGAAAGGATGCAAAATACTTCACGCACGGGCTGGGGCATGGCATTGGAGTTGAAATTCATGAGCTTCCAAATTTAACGCCTAAGTCAAAAGACAGCATAAAAGACAGTATGGCCTTCACAATAGAGCCGGGCATCTATGTCCCAACCAAATTTGGCATTAGGATAGAGGATTCTATTTTGTTTTCGGGCAGCGCTAAAATCTTAACAAAAACATCAAAAGATTTAATAATTATCTGACTTTCAGAGTTTTTATGAAATATAATGAAAAAGAGTTTTTTGAGGCTGTCAAGAATTACAAGAACGCCATAGGCAATGCAAAAGGAAAGGATTTTCTTATTATTTTCAGCTTAAAAGACAAAGATGCTTTCTATTCAATTGCCCCGTTGTCAAGGGCAGTCCACGACTTAAAAGGAGAGATGAGCGCGCTGGGATTTAATGGAAGTTCTGATTCCTTCAATGCGCTTCTTGATGTGTGGAGCGCCAATGAGGAGATTAAAAAAGGTATAATTAGCGAGAATGCCAGAGCGTTGAATGAGTTCATAGAAGAAGCCGACAAAAAATGTGGCGGCAAGTTCAAACAGATTTTTGAAAAACCATTGATATTGAAGGCTGAGAAAGGCGCATTCCATGGCGATTTAAAGCTGCCCTTTGATTCCTCATGGGTGAAAGAATACAGGATTGAAGAACTGAAGGAAACTGCAAAAGTGCTCTGGAAGGAAGTTTACAATATCAAAAGCAGTGAAAAAGTAGGCATAGGATTCTGCCTTATTCCGGATGAAGAAATGCTTGGGCGCCATCTCGAAGATTATCTTGATTCATACATAATAAGCAGGGCAATGATACAGATGTGCTCGGGAAAAGAAGTGTTTGTCTCCGCATCTACGCAAAGGCAGTCAATGCTCGAGGAAAGCGAAAAAACTTCAGATTTGAGGGCAACGCTGCTTGGCTGCGAGCTTGAAAAAGAAATTGATGAGCCTATATTCAGAAAATTCAGGAAAGTTTCAGAAATTTTGAAGCTTGGCAGGATTAAGCCTGTTGATGCCACTTTTTTCATAAGCGGAAAAGGCTATCCAGGAAGGCATCTTTTTGGGGAGAGGATTGGCTATCCCACCTTAAACAAAAAGTCGAGGTGGCAGAGCCCGGGCCAGATAATCTACAAGCTTGACTTTTATTCCCAGACAAAGCTGGAAGATCGCGACCCCATGGCAAGAGTGGGGTTCACAGAGACAATACCTATAGATATTTTTATTGAAACGAATCTCGTAGACTGGGCAGATATAAGGGCAAGGAACCAGAGAATCAAGGATATTCTTGACAAATGCGACAGGGTTTTTGTAAAAGGAAAATTAAAGGAGAAGCATGTTACGCAGCTTGAAGTGTCTCTTGTAAAGCAGGACGGCAGGAGAAGATGGGTAAGAAGGTCTGATACTGATGTCAGGGAAAAAATTAATAAGGAATACCTCCAGATGGAGGGCATAAAGGCAGGGAACATGGCCAACATACCCGGGGGAGAGGCATTCACAACTCCGGAAAGCATAAAAGGAAAATTCGTAGGTGATATTGTAATTCATGTCGACCAGAGCTATATCCTTAATGAAAAGAATCCTATTGTGGTTGAATGCTACGGAGACCATTATAAGATAATAGAAGGGCCGAAGGAAATAATCCAAAAGATTGAAAAAAGGAAAAATGAGGCGATGAAGCTGCTGCTTGAGGCTGAGAGGTACAAAAGCCTGCCCAGAGATATAATTGAGCTAAAAAAGAAAAATTTTGAAAGGGTTGGGGAATTTGCCATTAATACAAACCCTAAAGCCAAATTGTGCGATTATTTGATTGTGAATGAGAAGATAGCAAACATGATGCACATTGCCCTTGGCTCTGGATTTGAGCCTGACAGGGACACAATCTATCACATGGACATAGTCTTCAATGCTCCGAGGCAGAAACTGGATGTCTTCGGCATTGATAAAAGCAGCAAGGAGCACTGGATATTAAAAGAAGGGGAATTTATTGCTTAAGGTGATGAAAATGAAAATAAAGGATAAGCTTCACGGCATAGAGATTGTGGATAAGGAAAGGCCGATAAAGGACATTAACTTCATCCTTAGAAATGACGCGCCTGATGCCCTGCTTGTCATGGACAAGGGCAAAATTGCAGGCATAGTGACTGACAGCGATTTGGTCATGAAAGTCAACAGGAAAAACCTCAATTCTGACAACATAAAAGTGAAGGACATTATGAGCTCTCCTGTAATCTCCATAGAGAGCAATAAAGATATCAAGGATGCTATTGACTTAATGACAAGGAAAAAGATACAGAAGCTTCTTGTAACAGAAAACGGAAGCCCTATTGGAGTTCTTTTCGGGGAGGAGATTCTTGAGCTTGACGAAGAGAAATGGAAAGAGATAGTTTTTGAGCAGACAATAGAGGAAGTCTACAAGATGATGATAAGCGACCCAAATATAGACATTGACACTGTGAATTATCAGATAAGGGAAATGGACAAGTTTACAAATATGGAGTCAAAAGTGGAATTTGACCTGTTTGTATACCAGAAAGGGCTTATCCTTGTGGCTTATAATTACATGAAAGACAATCCCAATAAATCCTTAGTGAATATAAAAGAAGAAATAAGAGAGCATTACTCCGAGCTTCTTGCTGAGTACAGCCAGAAGGAATAAAAACAAACCTTTTTATATTGCAAAACCCGACTTATTGGCATGACAACAAAAGACAAAGACAAGAATATTATAGACAGCATAATGTATTCTTACAGCACTTCAGCCAATCCTCTTGAAGAAGAAAATAAGATACTAAGGGAGGCGATAAGCAGGCTGAAAGATGAGATTGAAAGGTTCAAAGCCCCTCCATTGATGGTCTGCGAGATAAGGGATATAATAGGGGAAACCGCGCTTATCAAAATACCTAATGGCAACCAGTTTTCAGTAAACATATCAAAAGAGTGCGACAAATTGAAGTCGGGGGATATTGTGCTGGCTGAGCAGAAGAACCTAAATATAGTAAAAAAGCTTCCAATAACAAGAAAATTCAACATCCAGAAATTTGTCATTGTTGAGAAGCCCACAATAAGCTGGAGTGACATAGGGGGGCTTGACAACCAGGTGAGGGAGATACAGGAAGTTGTGGAATTGCCTTTAAAAAAACCTCAGCTTTTCAAGAAAGTAGGCATAACCCCGCCAAAAGGAGTATTGCTTTACGGCGAGCCTGGAACCGGAAAGACGCTGTTGGCAAAAGCAGTTGCCGCTTCAACAAATTCGACATTTATAGAGGTTGTCGGCTCTGAATTGGTCCAGAAATTCATCGGGGAAGGCGCGAAAATAGTAAAGGAGATTTTTGAATTCGCAAGGAAAAAAGCCCCTGCTATTATTTTCATTGACGAGCTTGATTCATTGGCAGCAAAAAGAGTGGAGGTAGGGACTTCAGGGGAAAGAGAAGTAAACAGGACTTTCATGCAGCTTCTTGCTGAATTAGATGGTTTTGAGCCTCTAGATAACGTAAAAGTAATCGGTGCAACAAACAGGAAAGACATTCTTGATGCTGCTATTATAAGGCCTGGAAGGCTTGACAGGCTTATCCACATACCGATACCTACAAAAGAGGCAAGGACAGATATTCTAAAGATACACACCAAAAACATGAGCCTTGACAGCAATATAAGCCTTAATAATATGGTTGAAAGAATGGAAAACTTCTCAGGAGCCGAGATAAGGGCAGCATGCACAGAAGCAGGATACTTTGCAATAAGGAGCGACAGGACCAACATAACAAAAGAAGATTTTTTGAAGGGTATTGAGAAAGTTAAGAAAGAAGAGATGTTTGAAGGAAAGGATTATTTAGGTATGTTCGGATGAAGTAATCGCCCAGCAACAAATCATATAGGCACAAAGTAAAACACTGCCCCTGCCACAAAAACCAATATTAAAATTATGGCAGCAGGAAGATTTATCGGAATTGCATATTCCGGCTTTCTGTTTCCGAGTTTTTTGGCATTTAGTGCCATAAGCACAATCAGGATTCCTTCAATGCCTCCTGCAAAAATTCCTGTCAGCGACAATGCCTCGATAAAATTGGTAAATCCCAGCATCACAATAATCAGGGGGATTGCCATGGTTAATATCCATGCCTTGTTGTGGCTCAATCGGTAGTCAAAAATAAACATTTCTTTCAATGCAACGCCTAGCACAAGGAAGGAAGTTGTCATTGCCAAAACTGCAAACAAGTTCCCAACCAAAAATATCTTCTCCCCAACAATGCTTGACAATGCAATTGTTGCAATCCTGTCATTGGCATCCAGCGAATTGAATTTTTCCAGCCCTACAGAGCCGACAACAGCAAGGGAAAATAAGAAGTAAATGGCAATTGGAATTGTTGCCCCTATTACAACAGCCTTCTTCATGTCCTTAAGATTGGATGCCATCTCTTCTTTCATTTCAGGAATTGCCGCCATTCCCAGATAGGCAAATAGAATCACCCCATAAGGCATGAAGAGTCTGCTTATGCTGAATTCACTTAGATTGCTTATTTCTACATGCCCCATTGCAGTAAATGTGATAAGCAAAATGATTATAAACAGGAAAATGCCGAGAAAAACTTCGCATTTTTCCACCCATTTCAATCCGAAATATATGATTGAGGCAATAATCAAAAAATAAGCCATGAGCCAATTGCCTTGAGCGCCCCCTAAAAATTTGCTTAGAATCTCGCTTGAGCCTATCAGATAAGCTGCTAATGCGCCGTAAATCCCGACCAGCATTGTCAGAAACATCAGCTTTTTTCCCCATCCTCCAAGATAGATTTCCGCATAGCCGGTAAGCTGGTGATTTCCTTTGGTCCTAAGCACAATTTCCCCAAGATAGAGGTACATGAAAATGACCATTATTCCCAATGCAAGCAGAGTTATTGCGCCTGTGAGAAAACCTGCTTTTGCTATGATATAAGGCATGCCAAGAACTCCTGCCCCGATTATAGTGCCTGTTAAAGTGGCAACGCCTTCTATTATGTGCTTGTTTCCCATCTCGCAATTACTTGGTGGAGAGGTATTTAAATGTTAAGAATATAATTTGCGCACGCTACCTAGTTACTACCTTTCATCATATTGCATCAGAGGGTGTTCACTCGGTCATCGCGCGCGCATTCTTAGAATAGCCTGAATATTTAAAAGGCTATTTGTTTTTGCCTTTAGGCTTGCTTACAGCCAGCGCTTTTTTGATTGAATAGTTCGCGGGGTTCTTTATCCTCTGGCAGAAATTGTCGGGTCTGCATACATTTATGCCTTTCATGTACATCTCATTGTCGCAATTGGGAGGCAAAGCTTTCTTCTTCATCTGCTTGTGGTACCTAAGCTGTCCAAGAAGATAGTTCTGCCTCACAGGCTCCTTGTTCTTCTCATTCCACTCTATTAATTTTTTCTCAATTTCCTCGTAGCCCCACCCAATTGAAGTGTAAAAATTTACCAGCACAAACAATGCCCTTTTTTTGCCGTCTTCCAAGCCCCGATTTATCAGGTTTATGCACGGCGGAAAAAACATCTCGGGAATTGCCGATTCGACAGTAAGTATATTTTTGGAATGCCTTTTTTTCTCCAGCGATTCCCTTAGGTTGTTTTTCTCAGTTCTTGCGAAATTCCATGTAAGCGCCTCGTCAAACAGCAGTGAAGCGTCGCTCTCTGGCACATTCTCTTTTTCAAGGAATCTGTATTTTGAAGCCTTCACAAGTTCAGGAGCTGCATCTGCCTTTCTGAAATCCATAATCTTATTAGGATTCGAAGGAAGTGAAACCAGCCCGGAAGATTCGTGGAGAGAGTAAGGCATCCTATACAGGTGGCGCGATGAAATCAGTATGGAGTCTATGCTCAGTATTGACTCAGTGTTGAACTTGATCTTGAATTTTGCGCCTTTGCATTTGGGGCATTTTGGGGTTTTGCTAAGCTCCTTTTTTTCCATGGTGAAATTGCATTTTTTGCATTTCTTCATAAGAACATTGGCGTCTGCATTTTCCCTGAAGCCGCATTTTGGGCAGATAAACTCAAATTTCTTGTCATCGGCAGGAATCCTGGTTTCGCATGATTCGCACACCCTGCTGACAAGCTCGCTGTAGGATTTTCCTGTCTTCGTTATGACTTCGTCAATCCCTCCTGAAAGTATCTCGCTTGTGAATCTCCCCCCTATATCCATATGGGCTGCAAGGTAGGCTGCTATCACCCTAACATCGTCAGGAAACCTCAATCTTGTCTCTTTTCCGCCGACAAACTTGGGAAATGCCTCAAACGGGACACCTATATGGAATCCCTTGTTGCCTGAAAATTTGCAGCTTATTGATTTTACCTTGTGCTCCTTCAATGAATCAATGACAAACTTTGCTATCAGTTTTGAATACTCCCAGTAAGGGCAGTCAATGTCAATGAGCAAATCCCATCCTGTTCTCAAGGCATCCAGTTCATGCTTTTTCAGGTCTGGGCTTAATTGCAAAGGATTTTTCCATAACTCCTCTGATGCGTGGAATGAAGTGGCTCCCTGCTTTGCAAGCTCAAGAACGTCGCCAGTGTATTTTAGTATATCTGGCCTTTTTGAAAATGATTCGCGGAATTTTGCTATAACTTCCCTGTTTTTTGCGTTATAAAGAATTTCTTCCTGAATTTCCTTTCTCTTGTAATAATCTAAGAATAGGTTTTCCATCATAAATGGGATAATTTTTATATTTTTAATGGTTTTTGTCTGAGTATGATTAAAGATATGGAGCAGTTCATCAGAAAGCTGAAAGAGCCGGGCAAATTAATTATAGTAGAGGGCAAAAAAGACAGTACCGCATTGCAGAGATTAGGCATTGATAAAGATAGCATTGTTGAATTGAGCAAAAGCCCGGTTTATGAGGTAATAGAGGAAGTTGCAGAGAAAACAAAGGATTGCATCATACTTACAGATTTGGACAAAAAGGGGAAGGAATTGTTTGGGAAATTAAATTCAGGATTGCAGAGGCATGGCGTAAGGGTGGATAATTCTTTCAGGGAGTTCTTGTTCAAGCGCACTAAATTGAGGCAGATTGAGGGGCTGACTGAAGATATTGAAATTTTTTGAAGTTTTTTGGTTGGTATTTACATCCCCTCCAGCCGTTTAATCCTCTCATTAATATCTGGATGCGTGCTGAACATATTATTCATTTTTCCTCCAAAAGCCCTTAAAGGATTCTCTATAAACAGATGCGCAGTCGCCTTGTTTGCAGCCTCCACCAAAGGCTCCTTGTCATTCTTTATCTTCCTTAAGGCATCTGCAAGCCCTTTTGGGTGTCTTGTGAGCAATGCTCCGCTTGCATCAGCCAAAAACTCCCTTTTCCTGCTCACTGCAAACTTGATAAGCTGGGCTATCAAAGGCGCTAAAATTGCAAGAACCAGTCCTATTGCCATTACCACTGCTGCTCCTCCGCCCCCTCCGCTTTTTGAGTCTCTTCGTCCCCTGCCGTAGAACATGCTCCTCAAAAAAATGTCGCTCAGCATTGCTATAACCCCTACAAGAATCACGACAAGCAGCATGAACCTTATGTCAAAATTCTTTATATGGGAGATTTCATGGGCTATAACCCCTTCAAGCTCTGTCCTGCCCAATCTCTCAATCGCTCCAGTTGTTACAGTTACAGAAGCATGTTTAGGATCCCTTCCAGTTGCAAAGGCATTGATTGCGGAATCATCAATAACGTAGATTTTTGGTGTTGGAATTCCTGCTGCTATTGCCAGCCCTTCGACTGTATTGACTAAAAAAGGGTATTTCCTCTTCTCAGCAGGGACTGCATGGCTCATTGACAAAATTGCGTTGTCGCCTGCATAATATCCCACCAAAAGGACAAATACTGAAATTATAATCCCGTAGGATACACCTACAAAAATGCTGCCTATATACAGCCCGAATGCGTAGCCCAGTGCTCCAATTACAATGAAGAATAATGAAACTAGAAGAATCGATTTTCTCTTGTTTGAGGAGATTTCATCGTAAAGGTTCATTTTATTATGAAAAAATTTTGCTTTGCAAAATTTTTTCTAAATTCAAAACTCCACTTTGATATTCTTCTTCTCAACTTCTTCTGTCTTGAAAAATTCCCTTTCCTTGAATTTCAGCATGTTGGCTATTACATTGCTGGGGAACTGCTGGATTTTATTGTTCAAAGTCATCACGTTGTCATTGTAGAACTGCCTTGAATAAGCAATCTTGCTCTCTGTGCCCGACAGCTCTTCCTGGAGCATCTTAAAGTTTTCAGATGCCTGCAGCTTTGGATAGTCCTCTGCTACTGCAAAAATTGTCTTTAGTGCGTTGCTTATTGAATCGCTGGCCTTTGACTTCTGGCTCATTGAGCCCGAGATTAAGCTGGATCTCATCTTTGTAACTTCTGTAAGCACCCCTTTCTCGTGCTTCATGTAGCCTTTTACGGTATTAATTAAATTAGGAATTAAATCATATCTTCTCTTTAGCTGCACATCTATCTGGCTCCATGCATTATTAACCCTGTTTCTTAAGCCAATGAGGCTGTTGAATGTTGCAATTACATAAAGGACTATAATTCCCAGCACACCCAATAAAGCCCATAATAAAACTGATGCCATAAGTACCACCCAAAACAATATTCACCAGCCAATTTATAAAGTTTTGCCATTAAATTTTTAAATTGAGGTATACTGATACAAACCCATGTCACTCAAAAACCAGGTAAAAACGGCAGTATTGCTGGCTATGCTTACTGTCCTGCTGTTAGGTGTGGGCAGCTTCTTCGGCAGGAACGGCTTGCTCTTTGCAGGCATATTTGTAGTCCTGATGAATTTTGGCTCTTATTGGCTTTCAGATAAGATTGTGCTGTGGATGTATCGCGCAAAAGAGGCAAAGGAAAAGGATTATCCTAAATTATACAAGGCAGTAAGGGATGTTGCGGAATCAAGCAATCTTCCTATGCCCAAGGTTTATGTGATTCCGAGCAATTCGCCGAATGCAATGGCGACCGGAAGAAACCCAAATAATGCTGCTGTTGCAGCTACAGAAGGGATTTTAAAGCTGCTTGATGAAGATGAGTTAAAGGGGGTGATTGCGCATGAGTTTGCGCACATCAAGAACAGGGACATTTTGATTTCAACAGTTGCAGGAACAATCGCAGGCATTATTTCTTACGTTGGCAATATGCTAATGTGGTCCTCAATGTTCGGCTCTGATGACGACAATAGAGGGGGAAATATTTTTGGGTTGATATTATTGGCAGTCATTACTCCGATAGTAGCCTCATTGATTCAGCTTGCAATATCAAGAAGCAGGGAGTACATTGCTGATGAAACTGGAGCGAGATTCGTGAGAAATGGCAATCCACTGGCAGATGCGCTGGAAAAAATAGAAAAAAATGTTGACATCAGTCCAATGAGGCTTGGAAGCACTGCAACTGCCCATTTATTCATCTCCAATCCATTTAGGGGAGGAAATTTTGTAAGCTTTTTCATGACCCATCCTGCCACTAAGGAAAGAACGAGAAGATTAAGGGCTATGAAATTTTAATTTCGCTTTTTTCTGGCAATTAAGTAAATCTTTCCAATAATCCCAATTATTAACAAAATTACCCCAAGCGTGAGCATGGTTGAGTTATAGGTTTTAAGGAGCATAAGCATCACAAGGCTTAGGATAGATTTTGGCTCAAATGACGGCTGGCCTGACAGGACGCTGTCCAGTATCGGAGAGGTGTCAATCCCTATGAAACTGTCATAAGCAAGGACTAGGGCATAAGGCAGCAGTATCGTAATTGAAATGCTAAGGCACATTTTCCCAATTATCAGCAAAAATAGAGGGGTATTGCCTGTCAGGAAAAACAGTGAGGCAAATAACGCAATTATGGACATAACTAACAAAAGCATATTGTTCCTGAGGAAACTCACAAATCGGTTGTATTTCTTAAAGAAAGGATTGTCAACATTTTCAATGCTTCCGAAAGACTGAGAAATTGAGGATGCAAAGAATTCCTTATCATCTATTTTACCTGATAGATAACTGCTGCAGGTTTCTTTCAGTTTGCCTGCGTCATAAGCGGAATTTCTTTGCCCTAAAGCAGCACATTGCCTTTCAAGCTCGCCTGATTCTATATTCACACATGAATTCTCCATCTCTTCCTCATTCTTAATGGTATAACCTTGCTCTTTTAGGCTCCTGTATTCAGCGCAGTTTGCCTTGAAAGACTCCATCATGCTCTGGTTATTGCATATCTGCCCTATTGCCACTGCATCATCATCGGCGAAAGACCTGCACCCTTTATCAAGAAATTCCAGCATTTTCGCCTTGGAGATTTCTGAGGAGTACTGATAGATATCAACGAAGCTGTCCTGCAACACCCTATCTATGCTCGGGGCAGTAGAGGAGAAAATAAGTCCGACTGAGATGATGACTATTAATGATTTAATGACTGATATAAGGGAATTGCGAAGCCAGCCCATTTTGAAGAATTAGAGAAGCTACTTTATAAATTTCACGCTGGATTTGAAGCTGCGGATTGCCATCCTTTTCTTGCCATATCCTTAAATTTCTGCCCAGATACTTTTCTTTTTAATTTGCCAAAAGTGTCTGAAATATCAACAGCCTGCATTGTTTCTGATTTTGTTTCGTCTTCGGTATTAACTTTTTCTTGCTCCATTTTAAAAAGCTAAATTTCTGGTGTGATTATTGGAGATATTCTTGAAGTTTATCTTTCATCTTGGGATTTAAAGAGACATGCAATCCGTATGAGGTTGGTTTAGGAATAAGAATCTCCTCCTTAATTAATTCTTCTACTGCTCCTTTAGCATCTCCTTTTATGTGGCTGGGCAAGCCCTTCTTCAAGTTTTCAATGTCAGTGTGCCTGCCGCCAATGTACCCGTGATGAAATAATTTTTTGACAATAAAGCTTTTCAACTGCTCTTTTTCCATAAGAAAATTAAAAAGTGGTAACATATAAATTATTATATATTAGGAATATATCTATTGAAATATAAAGATTGGAGTAGAATATAAACCCTTCTGATTACAAAAAATATAACTACCAACACCAAAAAGTATATATATTAGTAATATTTTTTAATAACCTGTATTTAAATTAATATATTAAGTGGTGTATAGAGATGGAAGAACAATCAATTTTCATACAAACATTCGGAAACTACCCATTAATCAGGATACTTGATTTTCTTATTTACTCAAGAGATTTTGACTATCCGATAACTGAAATAGCCAAAAACGCAGATGTAAATTTCCAGACTTTGAAGAAATTATGGCCGAAGCTGAAGCAGGACAAAATCGTTGTTTCAACAAGAGCAATGGCAGGCAGCGCCCTTTACAAGATTAACATAAACAACCCTATTGTCAAAAAGCTGATTGAACTAAACAATTTCTTATGCTGGGAATTCGCTGAGAAAGTGGAGAAAAAGCAGGAAGTTGAGGTTTGAAGAAATGGCAAAACCAATCCAAGCAACACCAGCATTAAAAGGAGAAGAAGCGAGGAAATTTATAGAGTTGATGACAAAAAGGGAGAATTCTCCGATGTCTGAAATAGACAAGAAACTTTATGCCGATGTAGAAAAACATAGAGAATATTTTGAATCATTCCTTAATTAAATCCTTGTACATAGGGATAGTTCCTTTTTCCCTTTGTTTTAAAATCTCAAAACCTAATCTCTTATAGAAATGCACTGAATCTTTTCTTGGATCAGTATTTCTTTTTGCATCTGTAGTTATGAATCTTAATCCAATCTCTTTATCAATCCTTTGGGCCAACACTAAGGTAAACTCAATCATTAAAGTTCCTATGCCTCTGCCAAGATATGGGTCAGAAACACATAATCTGCCTATCTTTAAAGCCGGAAGTGATTTATACAGGATGCCTTGTTGTCTGAAATGTTCTTTTAATTCTCCCTGAAGGCTAATTGCATCAGCCAGAACAGATATATAAGCGACTAATTCTTTTGTTGATTTCAAAAACCACAAGTAAGCCCTAGTTTAATCATAAGTTTAAGTTTTGAAAACTATGGCGATGGCACTGTTGCAACTTATGAAAGGGGCTATGATAAGTCTGACGTAGATAAAAGTTATTTCCTAACACCATTAAGAGACCATTATCAAGAACTCATTAGAGATTCTCAAGCTATTGTAAAAATGTGCCAACAAAGATATAGTTTTACATATATTAGAGAAAGATGAATACTTAATCCCCTACATACTCCCCCTCAAACACATCCTTTATCTGCTTCGCCTTCACTTCCCCAATTTTCTCAACTTCCTGCAGCTCATAGACAGAAGCATTAACCAAATTCTTTATAGACTTAAAGCGCTTTAGAAGGGGCTTTGAAAGTGTTAAACCAACACCCGGCAGCGCAGATACAAGATACTCCTGCTGCTCCTTTAATGTCAATGGCTTCCTGTCTGCATGGGGATTGAAGTTATTGCTTGTTTCTTCCTGCTCCCTCTTTGCTATTATTGAGAATAAGGCAGCAGTTTCCTTGGAATTCTTAGTCTGTATCAACGGAATCCCATAGCTTACAATAATTGTAGCCATCATTCCCCTTATTGAATTTGGATGTATATTTCTTACTGAGAAAATATCCTGCTCGCCTTCAATGACAACAAGGGGCCTTTCGTAATTCCTCTTAAGCTCTTTTATCTGCTCCAATAACCTGCCGTCAAGAATGCTCTGCACAAAATCCTCGACTGCCTTTAATTCTGCCGCAACCCTGTCGCTTAGGACATAATCCGCGAAATTCAACGCTGAAAGCTTCACAACAGTATTTTCCATGTCGGCAAGATTCCGTATTATGTTTGAGCCTTTTTCCCTGTGGTCTGCATAAATTACAACAGGAGCTTCTTTCACAAATGAACTTAGATTAACGGGCTTTGGAGTCTGCGCAAAGCTAAAGCTCTTTTTGATGTTCTCAAGATTCCTATACATCTTCTTTTCCTTGTGATGCGCCACCCACCTATAGCTTTCGTCCCTCGTATTTTTTGCCATTAAGACTATGACTCTGCCCTTTTCCTGCCTCCCCGTTCTTCCCCTTCTCTGTATGTGCCTTATTGCAGACGGAATCGGCTCGTAGAAAATCACAATATCAACCTGCGGAACGTCTAGACCTTCCTCCCCAATAGAAGTCGCGACAAGCAGGTTAAACGCGCCCTGCCTGAATTCATCCATCATCTGCTTCTGCTCTTTCTGGCTCAATCCAGTCTCGCCCTTTTTCTGCTGCCCTACAAACATCTTTGCGGAAATCCCGCTTATCTTATTGAGTTTTTTAGTTATATCCAATGCATTATCCCTATACTGATTGAATACAATAATCTTAGTATTGGGGTCTTTTTTGAATTCCTCTTCAACTATCTTCTGCAATTCAACCAGCTTAGGATGCTCGAAATTCTGCTCATATAAACTTCTGACTCTAAGGACCGCTGACTTAAAATTTCCATCAGAGACAACATTCCTGATGGCTTTTGTCTTTGAAATTTCTGATTCTTCGAGCAGCTTATCAAAATACTTGTTCAGCGCAGGTATGCCTTGCGTTTCAAGAAGCTCCAAAGCGTGGTAGAGTTTCATCAATTCGGCAATGATAGAAATTGAGGTTAGCACTGTAAAATCTTTTTCTCCAAGAGATATTTTTCCCCTCAGTTGCGCCTGCAGTTCTAATAAATCCCTTTTTGAAATAAACCTGATATCTGATTTTTTCAGTATGCCTGAGCCTTTCAGCTTTTCCAGCCTTGAATTAAGGAAAGCTGAAAGGCTTTTTTTGATATCCAAGAAAACGGGGGGCAATTCAACACCAATCCACTCCATCTCTATTTCGTGGATGTATGGATTGACATCAGGATCCTTATCAGTTCTCACTTCAACAGCCTCTATAAACAAATTCTGACAGACTTCCTTTATCTGTTCCATGTCGCTGCCGGGGGATGCGGTCAATGCCAGAATTCTCGGATATTTTGCGTGCTTCATGTATTTCTTTGCAACATAGCAGTAGGAGTAATTTCCTGTTGCCCTGTGGGCTTCATCAACTACAAGCAGGGAAATGTCCTCAATCGGCACATTGCCTCCAATCATGTCGTTTTCAATCGCCTGCGGCGTTGCTATAACCACTTGGGCATTTTTCCAGAATTCCTGTCTTTTCTCAGGGCTTATCTGGCCGGTAAGCAGGATGATTTTGCTTTCATCTATATCCAGATGCCTTTTGAATGTCTCGTAGTGCTGGTCAACTAAAGGGCGGGTGCATGCCAGCAGTAAAACTTTTGAATTTGGATACTGCTTTAGCCTATGGGCGGCAAGCATAAAGGCGGAAGAAGTCTTTCCCATTCCTGTTGGAAGGACAACAAGCGTGTTTTTTGAGATTGAAGTGTTTAATATTGTTTCCTGATAGAGCCTTGGCTGGAAGTTTTTAAGCATAAAAAGGAAGAATGGTTTTGTAATAATTAAGGTTTTGGGTTTGGCAGCTATTCCACAGCCACTTTCAGCTCAGCCTTCTTCGTCTTGGTGGACGGCCAGTATGAAATTACCTTGAAGTCTTTTGTCGCTTTAAACTGCACAATCTGGGAATGCCCGGGAAGCACCTTATCAGTGCTGAAATGCTCGCTGTCAAATTCCATGCCGTTGAAATAAACATCCTCTTTCCTGACGCTCAAATTAATCTTGGTGTCAATCCCCCTTCTTACTGAAATAGTTTCAGGATAAAACCCGAAATCGTCGGCTTCTACAACAGGGGGCTTGAATCTTGGAGTCTCTTCAATCTTGGCATTTCTCACATTTACCGAGATTGTCTTTAAAACTCTTGGGCTTAAAGGAGTATTGTCACTGCTTCTAAGCTCTGCAGTTATTGAATGCCTTCCGGCTGCCACGTCTCTAAATGCAAATTCCGTATTTGGCCCTTTCTTTTCCTCGCTGTCAAGCCATACGTGAAAATGACCTTCCCCCCTCTTAACAGGCATATTAGGCAGCACAATGTTAAAATTCCTGGCATTCAGCTTAATTACCACGCTGCTGTCCTCAATCACTTCCAGGTCTTTTGGGCTTAGAATCTCAAGCATCGGCTCTCCAGATGCTTTTGGCATTTCAGCAGGCTCTTCCTCCACATTGGCTTTTGAAGTTTCTATCCTCACTTTCTCGATTGGGTAAGGTGTTGTCTCGATAGAAACATTCTCTTCAGCGCATGCATTAGCAAGAAAAGCAGCGGCAAAAATGCAGATGATAAGGATTATTTTTTTGTCCATTCTAATAATGCAGCAATTCTTTTTCCAGCACGTGATAGCTTATCAATGCCCCTGATACAAACAATATCAGTATGAGCTGCCTGCTTGCATCGTAAGCGCCAATCATATACCCAATTATGAATCCTATTATAATCAGTATATAAGGAAACCTTACCTTATTCTTCCTGTCATAAATGACCTTTCCGGCGGTAACTCCTGCCGTTGTAATTGTCATGTAGCTTACAATGTTGGAAGGCACTATCACAGCTATAACAATCCCCAAGAGCATAACTATCACGAAAAAAATCTCCATCCAGTTCTTGTAAAAAGATTCTGCCATGCTACCTCGGGCCGTTCCAGATTTTTCTTTCAAACACTATGTAATAGGTTATCCATAATGACACTCCAATCAGGAAGGATAATATCAATGCAAGCAGCGTGTTAATGTCGATAATAAGCAGTATTGCTGATGCAATGATGAATGGCATCATAAAGGCATAAGTCATCCTGCTGCCAAAGTAAATCTTGCTGCCGTCAAGATAAGGCAGAGGGAGCATACTGGTTATTATATAAACCACATTGAAAAAAATTGCTTTTTCAATCAAGGCATTTGATACAAAGATGCTTACAAGCTTGAGGAATATGACGAGAATCAAGTTTGCCAATGGCCCTGCAAATGCGATCATGCCCTGCCCAACAATGTTTATTCCATACCTGAAAAACCCTAATCTGTGCCCTGCCATGTGGTGAACAACAAAATAGCCCGGCAGAATGACCCATAAGCTGCCGTTGCTGATGAAAGTCACCATCAACCCGAATATCAAGCCTACAATCCATACCTTGTATTCTATCCTGAATCCTATCACAAGCCCCACGATTCTCTGCCCTGCATCATGAACAAGTATCGACAAGGCAACCATGAGGATTGCGTTGAAGAAATTTACAAACCCTGCAGAGGCGTCGAATATTTCAGTCCCCCAATCCTTGAAGGATATCATGAAAGCAATCAGGACTATAGATGACACAAGCCCCACAATCTCGCCATTTGTAAAAGAATAATACCTCTTTACCTTGTCTTTTAAGTCAATAACTTCTCCCATTAGAGTAATACTTAATTATTGGTTATTTAAATATGTCGTTTGGTTATTCCTAATTTTGGGTTAACAATATGTTTATATAATATAAAGTTTACATTTGAGTTAAGAATATTTTGAATAGGCGCGAAAGCACAATAGAAAAAACTCAGAAAACAAAAAATGGTAGATGAAATCCAAAATACCATAAAATTAAAACGAGAATTTATAGAAGAGTTGGATTATTTGGAAAAAACGAGGGAAGATTATCTTAAAGATGCTGCAAGGAAACAAGGAATTCTTAGGGGACTGAAGGAAGCAGATTTAGCGAATCTCTGGACAGATGAAGGAAGAAAAGTTATTCAGAAGGAGTACGCATTTTTACACCAGCTTGTAAAAGTAGAGGAACGGATAAGACAAGAGCTTAACAGCCTATACAAAGTTGAGCTTGATTTTTATACAAAGTTAAGTTCAGGAGCACTGCAGGTCCCTTCAGATCAAAAAAACAAGATTTTAAGGTTCATGTCAATGCAGGATCCGCACTATTTTTTGGAGAACTTGGGCATACTGCAGCTTATACATGTCTTCTATAATACTCATAGGGAGGAAGAGGATTGGGACATGCAGTTGGGAAATCTCCTTACAGGAGACAATAAGAGTATCCAAGAGATGATAGATGGGAAATTTAAATTTATTGGAACAGATTGGGAAGAATTAATTAAATACAATGATTACGAGAAAAGACTATTAAAAAATCTTAGAGAGAAAGTCGATTTTCAAATAATTACATTGGAAAATTTGATTAAAAGAGAGAATGTGGGGCAATCCCGCAATAACTTTGGAAATTATGAAAACACTTTGCTTCAAAAAGCTGCCCAAGCTGGCGCTGCCTTTTTGCACACCAGTCTGCCTAGTGAATATAGTTCAAAAAGAAATTCTGGTTTTCAGGATAGAATCTCATCAAAACGAAACGATTACTATCTAGGAATGACTATGCGTGTCAAGGGGTACTTTAAATTTCAAGTTGAGGAAGAGCTAAAAAATAAGGGGGTTAATGAAGCTGTTTGCAGCGAGCCAATGCTCAAGGATGTTTATGGCAAAGTTCTCTATAGGAATTCCGCAGGATGTTTGGAAAGGCAATGAGCTTACAAATTATCATCCTCTCCGATCCCCTTATGAAGATTGAACAAAAAAAGGCAGCTCAAAAATCTACATACAGGAGCAGGGAGCAGCATGGGGCTTTAATCCGAGTTTTGTGAAGATAATTAAAAGGTAAACTCGTAAATTTCAATCAAACCGCATCAGAATTCGATTTCAGCATTTCAATTATGTCGTCAACATGCCCTGCTCCAATCACAGCAAGAATCTTTTTGTCGGGGTTTTCTTCCGAGAGCCTTTTGAGAATCCTGAACATATGCCTATTACGCTCTTTTATAAGCACATTGTAGACATTAGGGTAACGCGACTTTAGCTGGGAAATCAGTTTCTTTATTATTTTTTTGTCAGGCACTGAGCTTAGGTCAAACTCAAATTCCCTTTTCCTTGAAATGAATGCTTTAAGAACGTCCATAAGGAAATTAAGCTTCTCTTTCCAAGTCAAATATTTCGAGAGCCTTCCCAGCGTTATTTCAATGTCCTGGTCAATCAGCACTATTTTGAGGTGGTTTGATTTTGCAAGATTTACTGCGTGCTTCATCTCAGAGCCTGGCGTAAATCCTGTAAGCTCCCCTAGCTTTTTTTCAGCCCATGCCCCTATTAAAGAAAAGAAATAGCCCTTCACCCCCACTTTTCTGATGGCGCCTAACCCATGATAACTTTTCTTGGAATCGTGCATCAGTGCATACATCCTGTTTTTGTCCAATTCCAGCGCTACAACCTCTGGCTTGTTATCCAAAATATAAGACTGGACTTCATTATAGCTCTGCTTTGCAATATGGGAAGTTCCCAAAAAATGAATGTTTTTGTAATCCATTAGTTGCAATATTCTTGGTATTTTTAAAAACGTTTCCAAAAAGTTTAAATAATTGACAAGAAATTTCCAACATTTGTTGAATGTTGGAAATTTCAAAAATAGGTGATGATTTATGCTGAAAATGAAGAAGTTATCTGAAGTTTATGATATGAAGGTTTTTACTGATGGAGGAGACTATTTTGGGGACATAGAAGAAACAATAGTCACCCAAAATAAGGTGTTTGGATGGAGGGTAAGAGCTACAAAAAACTCCTTCCTTAACAGAGTATTAGGCTCTGCAAAAGGCGTCATTGTGCCTCACCAGTTGGTCAAGTCAATAGGGGACATTATGATAATAAGCAAGGCTGCCATTCCTTCTTATGGGGGGGAAGATGGGCAGGAAAAGGGAAAGCCTGCTGCTGCTTAATTCTTTTTATTGTTGGATCTTAAATCTCAAGTTTTATAAATCAAGTATGGCTTCTTCGGGCAATGAAAAGCGTTACGGTTGTTGGGCTGGGCTATGTCGGATTGCCGTTAGCCTGCTTATGCGCTGAAAAAGAAATTAATGTGTTTGGCTTTGACATAGAGCAGGGCAAAATTGAATCAATAAACAAAGGAATCTCTCCCATAATTGACGAAAGCATCATTAAAAAAGTTGGAGCATTGAAGGGAAAAATAAAGGCGACAAATAAGCCAGAGGAGTGCATTCCAAATTCAGAAGTGGTGATAGTATGCGTCCCTACACCAGTTGACAGGAACAACTCGCCTGACTTGACTGCATTAATGGGCGCTGCAACAACAATTTCAAAATTCATAAAAAAAGGCTCGCTGCTTGTCATAGAATCTACTATCTACCCTGGAACTATTGAAGAAGTAGTCATTCCAATTTTAAAAAAACAGGGATTTGAGCCTTATAAAAATGACATTTTTGTCGCCCACTGCCCTGAGAGGATAGACCCAGGCAATAAGAGATGGAGCATAGAAAACCTGCCGAGAGTTGTTGGAGGATTGACAAAAGAAGCCTCGAAGGCAGCAGCTGAATTTTACAGAAGCATTGTAGAATCTGATATTGTGGAATTAAGCAGCATAAAGGCTGCAGAAGCAACAAAAATCATGGAAAACACTTTCAGGGATGTGAATATAGCTTTTGTCAATGAAATGGCAAGGAGCTTTGACAAGGCAGGGATTGATGTAGTAGAAGTGATTAAAGGCGCTTCTACAAAGCCGTTTGCATTCATGCCTCATTATCCCGGGGCAGGGGTGGGGGGGCACTGCATCAGCGTGGACCCCTATTACCTTATAGAAAAGGCAAGAAGGCTTGGCTTTGAGCATAAATTTCTGAAACTGGCAAGGGAGATCAACAACAGCATGCCACATTACGCTGTTGAGCTTTTGGAAGAGCAGCTTAGCAGGTCCAAAAAAACATTCAAGAACGCGAAGATTGGTGTTTTAGGGCTGGCGTACAAGGCAAATGTGGACGACACAAGGGAAAGCCCGGCTCATGAAGTTTTAAGCATATTAAAATCAAAAAGCGCAGATATTTTTGTGTATGATCCTCATGTAAAGAAGGAAATCAACGTCAGCAGTTTTGACGAGCTTCTCCATAAAAGCGATTTTGTCATTTTGGTTACAGACCATGCTGAGTTCAAGGCAATGGATTTAGGCAAATTAAAAAGGTTCAATGTGCTTGGAATCGTTGATGGCAGAAACTGCCTTGACAAAGAGAAGATAAAGTCAATGGGTGTTCTGTATCATGGAATTGGGAGGAGATAAATTCATCACAGGATTAAATTTAAAGTAAGGAAGAAGCATTAAGGCAGATACAGGAATGGCTCTATTAATTCCTCAACTTTTGATTTTAGGATAGCAACAAGCTCGGGCTGGTTGTAATAATAAACATCTGGAATTCCAAGGGAAATTATCCGCTTTTGCATATAACTACTGGGAAACCTCTTGGCTATTTCTGCCCTTTGCTCATCTTCCATCACAATAATCAAATCAGCCCATAAAATCTGTTTTTCATTAACCGGATTTGCATTATACAGCCCTGCCGATTTAGTCTCAAATTTCCCTTTAAAGATCTCCTCGGCAGTCTTGCTCCTGTTTTGGTTCTGGTTGCAGATGAATAATATTTTCATGATACGTTATTCTCCTTTATAGAATATAAACCTTATGGAAATGTTTTGCTCATTTCACAGCCATAACATCAACTTCCAGCCCTGAGCCTTCCTCAATTTTATAGGAAAAGCATGTTTTTCCATTTCGGGGCAGGCATTTAATCACAGAATCCCAAATAAAGCTCAAGTCGTCAAGCGTTGTTGATTTGTTGCCTGTTATTATCAAAACAGCGTTCTTCATTCCTTTGAGTTTGGCTTTCATCAATTTATCAATATCATCACTGCCAAAGTTGCCTATTTCAGCAGAATAAAACTTTGCTTTCTTTGCATTGTTTGTTATCAGCTTGAAATCTTCCAATCCGAGATTTATCATCATCTTTCCATAAATTGCATTGAACAGTATTGAATAATATACTTTGTCTATCTTATGCTTCTCTAAAAAAGCTCGTAAATTTTTGATACTGTATTCCAATTCTCTATCAGCACTATGAAGCCGTTTAATTTTTTCATCTATTTTAGCCCAAGCTGCATGTTTAAACATTTCAAGAAGCCTTTGGACATCTTCTTTTACTCTAACATTTATCCTATCTACATCGATAGCAAGTGTCCTTAATTTATAGTAATCCGATGATTTATTTATCAATTCCCAGTAAGGTTTTATAATATTTGCAATGTCTTCGGCTATTTTTGGATTAACTCTCTTTTTATACCTGCGAATATGCTTATTATACTTACCAACTCGATTTCGAATAATGGCTTTTGGCATTTTTCAATCACTCTATTAATCTGTAAGTATTGTTAATATATAAACTTTTCTATGTTTTTTATGGACTAATCTGGTGAAAGGGGAAGGTTTAAATATATAAGTATCTTGAAATATTAAGATGAGAGGTATAGCTAATAAAGAAACTTTTGTGAATATATTTGACAACTATGAAGATGAGGAAAATAAATTTACAAATAGTTTAATAGCTTTATTGAAATTATTAGAAATTGAAGATAATAACATTACTTTTGACTTCCTCTCTAAACTCATAGGACTAAATAGTATACAAAAAAGTAAGTTAGCCTACAATGTACTAAAAGGGATAGGCGGAAAAAAATCTCATCCAGATTCTAAAATATGCAATGAAGACCACATTATTATTTTTGAAACCAAAAAGGAGTCTTTTAGTATAAATAAACAACAACTAATAAATCATTTAAATTATCTTAAAAACCAAAAAGATGTAAGAATTAAAAAACTAATACTTTTAACACCAGATAATTCTGGGAGTTGTTATGTTGATAAATTTATTGAAATAAATAATAAATTAATAACCCATCTAAGTTGGAAAAAAGTTTATGAATATTTTGATAAATTAAAACATTCTCAAAATAAAAGCATTTTATTTAATGGATTAGTTCAAGAATTCCTTGATTTAATTAAACAAAAGGTCTTTGAATCGGATTATGTTGGGGGTATTCTAAAAATTGATTTTGGTGATGAAAGCGGAATTTATTCTGACACATATTTAGAAGAAATAAGAAATCATAAATGGAAAAACGTTCCATTTCATACTCCGCAACAACATCATGTATTAGACGGAACAGGAAGAAAATTATTATTATACGACAAAGAAAGATTTAAAATAACTATTGAAGCGGAAATTGAAGAAGTATATGAAGACAAAAGAAGAGATAAAAGAAAGACCAAATATATCTATGCAAATAAATTTAAAGGTGACCCTAAGATATTGGAGAAACCTATACCTTTAAATAAAATTTTAAAAATTCCAAAAACACAGAAGAATGTATCAAAATCTAATAAGGATAAAAAGGAACACGGGTTTATTAATTTTAATAAACGAGGTCATAGGGGAATTTGGGATTTAACTCAAACACAGTATGACTATTTAAAAGGTAATAAAAAATGAAACACTTTTTATTTAGCACACACGACTTAGCAAGTTTTGAAGAATGTGTAGAGAATAATCAGTTTTGGGGAACTCTAAATAATAAGGACGCATTTAAAGATTTAGATATCACTAAAGGAGATAGTGTAATCTTTTATTGTGCTGAGTTAAAATCGTTTATTGCGGAATGTGAAGTTTTAGAAAAACCTGCTTCTGTATTTAATTATCCAGACTTAAAAAATTGGCAGAAAGAGAACTGGTTAGTTCCTGTAGTAGTAAGATTAAAAAAAATTAAAGGGATTAATTTTGAACTTAACGACTCTAATTGGAAATTTTTAACAACTTTTAATCATCTTAAAGATAGAAAATCTGTTTCAGGTTCATTGCAAAGTAAACCCAGAAGAGAGATTGATTCTTTAGATTATAAATATATTATCAATTCTAATGTTTGATAAAATCCCCATAACCCAAAATGTCCCTCACAATCAAAAACCAGCAATTAAAGACTACAACAATCTTATAAAAATATCGGAGCTGTTTTAGAGCAAGGCAGAAGGCAAGATTAAAGGAATCTATTACATGATAGAGAAACCAATGGAAAGCAACCACAATAAACCCAAACCTATTTAAACTCCAAGTTTATACATATAAACTGCTGGTTTATATGAAAGACATAACAAACTGCGAAATGGCTATTGTGCTGAGCATATTTAAGAGTCCCGAAGCGGAGTATAATGCCAATAGCATGGCAAAGCTTATTGGAATAAGCTCGATGGGGGCTTTAAAGATAGCAAAGAGGCTGGAAAAGGAAGGCATACTTGTTTCCAGAGAGCTTGGAAAGGCAAAATTTTACAAATTAAATTTAAGTAGCGATTACGCAGGGCATTATGTCAGAATTTATGTTAGATTTCTGCTAAAAAGAGAAGCTGAGCAGGCACATCCTTACGTTAAAATGTGGATTTCTGAAGCGAAGAAAATTAAAAGCGCAGATGCGGCCATTTTGTTTGGCTCTGTTCTGAGAAAACACGAGAAAGCAAAAGACATCGATATTCTTCTAATTACTGACCAAAAAAGGTTTTCTAAATTGAAGAAGGAAATAGGAGAAATTAACAAAATAAATTCTAAAATGCTGCATCCTATTTACCAGACAAAAGAAGATTTTATCAAGAACATGAAAAAAGACGGCAAAGTAGTGCTTAATGCCATAAAAGGAATTATAGCATTTGGAGAAGATAGAATGATAGATTTGATGCAAAAATGAGCCATGTAAAAAATAAGGTTGAATGGTGCCTGAAAAAATCCGAAAGAGAATTAAAAGAATCTGGAAAACATAGGGGTCTTGTCAGGATAAAACCAGATTTGCAAAAAGCAAAAGATTATATCAATAAATCTGAGCATTACCTTAAAGCTACAGAATACTTAAAAAATGGCAATTTCTCTGATATAAGCGCAAGCACGGTTTTTTATTCAATGTATCATTGCCTTCTTGCAATTGCTGCCAAGCAGGGCTATGAGTCAGGAAATCAGGAATGCACATTTGCATTAATCTACAGCCTGATTCAAGAAGGCAAGATGGATTTTAAGGAAGCGATGTTGGATAGAATAACCTCTTTAAATGTTAAAGAAACCGATAAAAAAACAACAACTGAAATAAGAGAGCAGTACCAATATGGAACTGAGCTAACCATTAAAGACGACATTTATAAAGAACTTATTGAACTGGCAAAAGAAGTAATTTCAATAACAAAGGTTATAATTGAGGAATGAAACAAAAAACTATCCCTAAAATCCACAGAAACATACATACAACATCAACCCAAAATGACCCCTCAAAACCAAAAACCGGCAATTAAGGACTACAATAATCTTATAAAAAATATTGGAGTTATTTTAGAGCGGGGCAGAAGACAGGCTTATAATACTGTTAACCATATCCTAATAAATGCCTATTGGGAGATTGGCAGGCAGATAGTGGAATATGAAAATAAAAATAAAGAAAGTGCGGGCTACGGGACTAAGCTATTTGAAAGAATTGCTAAGGATTTAAGAGAAAGGTATGGAAAAGGGTTCAGCAGAAGCAACGTTATCTACATGAGGCTTTTCTACCTAAAATACCCAAAAAGTCAGACACTGTCTGACCGATTGAACTGGAGCCACTATGTTGAGCTTTTAGGAATAGAAGATGATCTTGAGCGCTCATTTTATGAAAAGCAGTGCATTCGGGAGAAGTGGTCCATACGTGAGCTATCACGCCAAAAAAATTCCGCCTTATTTCACAGGATTGCATTGAGCAAAGACAAAAAAGGTGTTCTTGAATTATCAAAAAAAGGCCATATTATAGAAAAGGCTGAAGATATAGTTAGAGACCCATATATTCTGGAATTCCTTGACATTCCTGAAAATTATAAGTACACGGAAAAGGAATTGGAGCAAAAGATAATAGGCAATCTTCAGATGTTTTTGCTGGAGTTGGGCAAAGGATTTACTTTCGTTGCCAGGCAATTCAGAATAACACTGGGAAACCAGCATTTCTATATAGATTTGGTATTTTACCATAGGATACTAAAATGCTTTGTTCTGATAGACTTAAAGGCAGGCAAGATAAATCATCAGGATATTGGGCAAATGAACCTCTATCTTAATTATTTCAAAAAAGAGGAGAACAGCCAAAACGACAGTGAGCCGATTGGAATAATTTTAGGAGCTGAGAAAGATCATTTTATAATTGAATACGCCCTAGGCGGTATTTCAAACAAGCTCTTTATTTCAAAATATAGGATTTATCTTCCTGATAGGAAAGAATTAGAGACAAAGCTTAACAAATTATTAAAATAAAATGCCGCTAACCCTAATCTCCACAATCTATGAAGGCAATGCTGTAAAAGCAGCCATAATAAGGTTCTCCCCTGACAAAGTCATTATTATAACTTCCAAGCCCAAGGATGAAAGAAAATCCACTTCAAGAAAATCAATAAACAATATAAAAAACAAGTATAAAACAATAAAAATTGAAGTTGCCGATACTTCTGTATATGAAATCTCCAAGATAGTCAATGATGTCTGCAAAGTTATTGACAAGGAGCATAAATCAGGAAATGATATACTGCTTCATATATCGGAAGGCAGAAAAACCCAGTCTCTTGGAGTTTTGTTTGCTGGATTCATAAAAAAAGACAAGATTAAAGGGGTCTATTATTTTATAGAGGAAACCAACAAAGCCCTTCCAATGCCTCTCTTGGATTTCAAGCTTTCTGCAACAAAAACAATGATTTTGAGGGAAATAGCATCGGGCAATAAGAAAGTCGCTGATATTATAAAGAAATCAAAAAAATCCAAGGCAATGATTTACGCCCACATAAATGAGCTAAAGAAAGAGGGTTATATTACAGAAAAGTTGGAGGTAACGGATGCTGGAAGAATCTGCATATTAGAATAATGAAAGGGCAAATTTCAATCACTCATAAAACAATTCTTCCTTCCCCATATTCTCCTTATACCACTCAAATGTTTTCCTGATGCCTTCCTGAATTCCAATCTGAGGCTTCCATCCCAATGACTTCAATTTATCGATGCTAGGAATCCTTTTCATTATCTCCCTTTCCTTTTTTCTTGTCTCTGCCCCAAATGGCACGATTTTAGGAGAAATATTTTTCCCTGAAACTTTTATTATTGATTCTGCAAGCTCTTTCATTGAAATCTGGTCTATATTGGAGATATTGTAAGCCTCGCCTTTGCCTCCTTTCTTCCTAACAGTCTCAATACCCCCCAAAATGTCCGAGATGTAAGTAAAGCACCTGACTTGAGAGCCGTCGCCGAAAACCTCTGGCTGCTTATTGCCAAGCACTTTCTGCATGAAAATAGGCATGACCCATTCAAATCCCTGCCCCGGCCCATAAACATTGAAAAGCCTGACAGGATTTATGTCCATCCCGTATTCTTTCACATATCCGTAAGCATACATCTCAGCTGTCAGTTTTGAGACGCCGTATATGCTCACAGGGCTTTTCGGGCTGTCTTCCTTTATGGGAATTTCCCTTGGCTCGCCATAGACTTCTGAAGAGGAAGTATAAACAATTTTCTTTACATTTGTGCCGAGAGCGCACCTGAACACGTTCACAGTGCCGTCAATATTGACTCCCAAAGTCATCAGCGGCTTTTTGTCGGAATTCACGACGCCAAGCTCGGCTGCAAGATGGTACACCATGTCGCAGTCGCGCATTTCCCACCTTAAATCTTCGAGCACTGACTTTTTGACAAACTCAAGATGAGGATGGCTGAATTTAATTGGCTTTATGTCAATGACCTTGACCTCGTTGCCTTCATTTAATAGGTGTCTGACTAAAGTATGGCCTATAAAACCATTGCCTCCTGTAACGAGTATTTTCATCCCTATAGGTATTCCAAAGCGATTTTTAAAGCTATGGGGTTTTTGGTATTGATAATTGTATTAATGCAGTATTCAAAAGTTGGTATGGCAAGACATTAATCCGTCGCTTCGCGACCAAGAAACACTCGGCGGAATTTTTATTTGTTTAGAGAACTTTGAAAAAATCAATTTTTCAAAGTCCCCTAAACAAATAAAAATTATAGAGCTAAGATTAAAATATATTATTGAATTAGACAGAGATGAGTACAATAGGCTCCGAGAAGAGTTTATGGATTTCAAAACTTTTGACTCCTGCAAATCAGTATATAATATTGCTATTCAAATATTAAGAATCTTGGAAAAAGATAAAGATAATATCATGGATAGGGACATCAAAAAAACAAAATCTTTACTTACTATTATAATAAAATTAGAAGAAATAATTCTAGAGTTAGAGAAAAAAAATAATAGAGAACCAATTAATTCATTACTGGCATTTGTAAAATATCGTAAAGTGAGGATTTCTGCTTTTAGCAATGAAGAGTTATTATCTGAGGCGTCTACTTATCGAAGAAAAGAGGGAAGTAGCTATATAAGTCTACAATATTATGAGTGAGTTCCAGAAGATGTGATTATTAAAGATTTAGAGGAGTTAAAAAAAATGTTGCCTTCTAATATTTTTACAGATGTGTACATTAGATTGATGGGAAGATTCGTTAAAAGATTGAAATCTAATGAAGATGAATATTTAGAATATTATGTTAATGAAAAATGGAGAAAGCTGAGTAAGGAGTATAATACCTCTGGACTTCCACTACCCTGCGTTATATATGTTGGCTGGCTATTTAAAGAGGGAAATGCAGAATTTAATGGAAAAGAAATCATACTATATGTGCTCGAGGAAGGAACCTTGATACATGAGATGATTCATTACTGTCAGTTTTCAAGAAATCCATATAAACTTAAATCTATAATTTTTCAAACTGAGGAAGAAATAGAAGCAAGAAAAAAAAGAGAAATTGAAGCATATTTTATTTCTCAAAGAGTTATTGGACAGCCAATCTCTATGCAAGAGGCTGAAAAGAGGGCCATTGCCTCTATGCATGGACGTAGTTATTAAAATTGAGAAGGTACAATTACATAATTATAGGGGACTTTGAAAAAATTGATTAGCTTTTCGGCATCACCTGCGGTGATTATATTGCGAAGCAACGGAAGAAAACTGAGATTAGAAAACTAAATGCCGATATTAATCAAAAACCAATAACAATAAATACATAATTATCTCTCAAAGAAATAATGCAATCCAAAAAAATAAAAGATGATTATGTAATAAGCATTGATAGGGGGGAAGAGATAATCAAGTCATTGCTTGACTTCTGCGAAAAAAACAAAATCAAACTAGGCTGTTTTTCAGGCATAGGCGCGGTAAATAAGGCTGAACTGGGGCATTACAGCGTTGAAGCAAAGAAATACTCAACCAAGATTATTGAGCAGCCTCTTGAAATACTGAATTTAACAGGAAACATAACCGAAATGGAAGGAAAATGCTGCATCCACGCCCATATTGTTTTAAGCGATGACAAGATGAATGCAATAGGCGGGCACTTAAAGAGCGCAATTGTCTCGGCTGCCTGCGAGGTTTTTCTTGTGAAGATAGACTCAGAAATTGAAAGAGTTTATAACAAAGTGATAGGCTTGAATATGCTGAAGTTCTGAAGGAGGAAGGAAACATTTAAATACAATGCCTCCCCTAAAAATCAGGGGGTTTTGATGAGCGCTGAAAAAGAGATGGTTAATTTCTGGTGCAACAAAAGAGGCTATTTTACAATCAACAATATCAAGACCTCCAACAACAAGGATGTCGGAATTCTTGCGCTAAAATTTAATGGTGTAAGAATCGAGGAAATCAACCACATTGAAGTAAGCTGCTCATTAATCGGGAATATAGGTGAGACTGCGGACATTGAAGATGGTGTTTTAAGCATAATCAAAGACAGGTTTGAGAATAAAGATACCAGAGAGGCGCTGTCTGAGTATGTCAAGGATTTCCAGTCAAAAAATGTCAGCAGATACCTTGTGCTTGGCTCTATCCCAAGATCAAGGAAAAAAGCCATTTTGAAATGCTTCAAGGAAAACTATGTGGAAGTGCTGGAATTTGAAAGCATCCTAAGGGAAGTGTTCAGGGACTTGGACACGCAGTATTACAAGAATGATATTCTCAGGACATTGCAGCTAATCAAGTACCTGTTTTTATCGGATGCGAAAAACCTTTCTGATCTGCTTATTGCCGACGTATTGAGCCCTTCTGCAAGAAAGGAATTCCTTGACTCAATGCTTGACAAGCAGGAAATAGTAAAAGAGTTCAGGAAAACAAACGAGGAAAGGCTTGCATCAATTTTAAAGAATTCGTCATTGAGAAATCCAGAAAAGCTGGCTGAGATGATTGAAAACACCATATTGAACAAGAAGACCAGAAAGCCGTTCATTACATCGCTTCTCGGGCAGGACAAGATAAAGAAAATAGTTATTGAAACCGAAACAAAAAAGCATGAAATCCCCTTAATGAACTTTTTTGAAGAGCCTTAGCATTTTAAGAGCAGCATCTACTGCCCTTCTTGAGTATTCTTCCGCTCTTTTTTCTGCATGCTCCCATGTTGCATTGGGTCCTATAATCCCTAAAGCTACAGGCTTGTCAAATTCCAAAGACAGTTCCTGAAGGGATTTTGCAACAGCATGCCCTATGACAATATCGTGGCCGGTATCTCCTTTTATGATTGCCCCAAGCGCAGCTACAGCATCAATATCTTTTCTTGAAAGCAGTTTCTTGGCTGCAAAAGGGATTTCATATGCCCCCGGGACTTTTACAATGTCAGCTATTCCAGCCATTTGTTTCTCCGCATATTCGACTGCCATCTTCTCCATCCTATGAGTTATCTCAGAATTGAACTCCGAAACAACAATGCCTAATCTTTCCTTTGCCATATTAGATTAACAGCTAATATATCTGTTATTCTATACTACTTTAAAAATCTTAACAAATAAAAAACCATTTTCAAAAAGTTTAAATATTAAATAGTTTTGTGTGTGGAAAATGATAAAAAGGGCTTTTGCCGCATTTGTAATGACTGTGTTCCTGTTAAGCATTGTTGCAGTCTCTGCGCAGACTGAGGATTCTAAAAATACAGACGGAAAAAGCAGACTTGGAGCCGCGAGGGAGAAGAACAAGGAAAGGCTGGCGAAGATTGAAAGCCTTGACAAGGCGCAGCAGGAGAGGCTGGCAAAAGTAAATGAGAAGAATGTTGAGAAGATTGCAGAGCTAAAAAAAGAAAGGCTTGACAGGCTTGCAAAGCTGAGCGAGAGAAAACTGGAAAGAGTTTCTGAACTGGAAAAGGCAAAGCTTGAGAAAGTCGCTGACTTGAGTGATGCTGAAATCGAGAAAGCCGCTTCATTGGGAAGGGAAAGGCTCAAGATGCTGGCTGAAAAAGACCAGCCGAAGTTAAGGGCGGAGCTGGCAAAGCTTAAGGTTGTAAAAGTCAAAAACGCTGAAGAAATCAGGCTAAGAAAAGTCCTTGCAGAGAAGAAAGAAGCTGCAAAAAAAGAGTTTGAAAAAGCAAGAGAAGAGTATAAATCTTCTAAAGAAGAGTTGAAAGCATCTAGGGACAAATTTAAGCAGCTTAAAGAAAGCGGAAACGAGGCAGAGATGATTACAGAAGCAAAGAAAACCCTCCTTAATTCAATTGATAGAATAATAAGCCATCTGCAGCAGACAAAATCACAGATAGAGCAGAATGAGCAGATAGAGGAAAGCAGGGCAAGCGTAATCATACAGGACATTGACGCCAAAATCAAGGAATTTGAAGCATTGAAACCTGAAATAGAGGCTGCAACAGCCAAGGAACGGGTGAGGGAGATTGCTAAAAAGATTAAAGGCAGATGGGCAAATGCCTATGAAAAGGCAAGGGCGTATTCTGAGAGGGTAGTTGCAGCAAAGGTTGAAGGTGTTGTCAACAGGGCGCAGGTGCTGGAAAAGAAGCTGGATAGCGCATTGTCAAAATTAAAGGAAAAAGGAGTTGAAGTGGACACAGCTGAGGAAATGTCTCAGTTCAGCGCTCTTGTGGAAGACGCAAGAAGCAAAGTCGAGCAGGCAAAAGAAAAGCTTGAGGCTGCAAGAAAATCCACTGATAAAGAGCAGGCAAAAGCGCTTGTAGATGAAGCAAAATCACTGATTGAGCAGGCAAAGGATGCCTTGAAAAATGCGCATGAAAAATTAAAAGAGATTGTCAAAAAAGCAGGAGAAGCAGGCGGAGAGATTGAGATAGAAGACGAAGCGGAAGTTGAGGTTAGCGCAGACGCTTCTGTTGCAGCGACTGCAAGCGCGTAAAGGTGTAAAATGGGCAATAAAAAAATACTCGCATTTTTTGTGTTGGGGATTATTACAATGTTCTTAGTTTCATGCTCGCAGCCTGAGCAGGCAGGAAAGCCTGCGAAGCCTCAGCCTGCTCCTGAGATGCAGAAAGAAGCGCCTCAAGAAACCTCTCCTGTGGAAGTGCCGAAAGAAGCTGCCATGCCTTCGCAGATTAATGATGTAGGCGAGCAGCTCAATACTGTTGACCAGACTGCTTCTGAAATTAATACGGCAGATTTGGCAGATGTTGAAGGCGCTCTTGCGGATGTGGAGAATATTTAGAATTAGGTTTATATAAACAGCTTATTCTCTTTTTTTATGACTGACCTCGTTGCCTGCCTAACTGATGAAAAGGGCGCCAGCCACGTTTTGAGCCTCGTCGAGAAAAATAACTGGGAGAGCGTCTTTTTAATAACCAACGATTCTTCAAAAAGCTTCAAATGCAGCAGAAAAGTCGATATAATTGAAGTTGATTTCTCTATGCCAGTTCTTGAAGTTATAAGCAAAATAAAAGACAATCTTAACGGCAGGATAAAGGGTTTTGAAGTCGCCCTCAATATTGTTTCAGGCAATGGAAAGGAGCACATGGCAATACTATCTGCTTTGCTGAAGCTTGGAGTGGGAATAAGGCTCATGGCAGTCACAAAAGAAGGCATTAAAGAGCTGTGATTTGCCTGCAGGAATGCGCAAATAGAAAACTTTAAATATTAATAACAAAACAGATAATAAAATGAAAAGAAGAAATCAATTCTTAGTCGTTTTGTTTTTGCTTGCTTTTGCCGTTTCTGCATGCAAGCAGGGCAATCAGCCTACTAGTGCGCCGTCAAGCCCGTTTATCGGAGGCACATCAGGACTTGTGATTAACTTTGAGGCAGACAGCCCCCCTCCGGAAGTTACGGACCAGGCATTTCCTTTTAAGGCAATTGTAAGATTGTCTAATGAAGGCGAGACACAAGTATTAAAAAATGACGTAGAGGTAAAGTTAGTTGGATTTTCTGCAAGTGATTTTGATAATACTGCTGCTCCAATTGTTCAACCAGACTTGACAAGATCCTCTATTGATGATGATTTAAGGCCAAAAGCAAGGGATGCTGATGGAGAGATATTAGAAGGCTCGACAACGTTTGTTGAAATCCCTCAGACTAAAATGCTCCAGGCAGATGCTGTAACAGGCAATACAGAATATACATTCAGGGCAGATGTGTGCTATAAATACAGGACAACATCGCAAGCAAGATTATGTGTATTGGCAGATTTGATAAGCATAGGCGGAACAGAACTGTGCAATCCTAATCAGGCTAAGTCTGTTTTCAGTTCTTCCAGCCCTGTGCAGGTCAATAACTTTAGAGAATCAGTCATAGGCAAAGATAAAGTTACATTCAGCTTTGACATAGTGCACAGCGGCAATGGAAATATTTATCAGATTGGAAATAAAGGGAGTGATACACCAGATATAAATGATGATACAAACATTCCAAATTGCCCAAGAGATGATTTGACAACTAGAAGAGTTAAATTAGATAAGGTTACTGTAACTGTTGACGCAGGCGATTTGAATTCAGTAACATTAGAAGGTACTACAACACCAAAGCTTGACTGCAATTTAGAAGGAGAAGCTCCTACTACAAATGCCGCTCGCACAGGCAGTGTAAGGCTAATAGGTGGCAAAAGAACAGTAACCTGTACATTAGACCTTACAAATAAACATCCATCAGACTTTGAGAAAATAGCTAATATTTATCTTGACTTCAATTACGACGACAACAAGGAAACAAAAGTCCTTGTAAAGCATCTGCTAACTTCTTAATTAATATTGCAGATAATCTTATTGTATCTCGCATCCTGTCAATTCAGAAAGCCTTTCAAATGACTGGGTGTTCTCATACCACTTGCCGTTAATAACCCATGTGGGTGTCTTTTTTATGCCCTGCAATTCGGTAAATTCATGGTAATTAACATAATCAAAAGACTTGCCAAACATTGCCTTCTGCGCCTGGGTGTATTTACACCATCCCATTGCGCCGTACATCACTGCCCCTTTTTCTGAAAGGCATTTTGCAAAATCATCATAATAGCCCGGCTTTGAATAAGCTGAATAGCTGTAATATGAGATGCCTATGACAAATATCGCAATAAGCCCAAGAATGATGTGTTTCTTATGAGCCTTGGGTTTTTCAGAAGAAAAAGAAACAGATGGAGAATCTGGAGCCTGAGACTGCTCATTAGAGCCTGAAGATTCCCTAATCCTTTCCTCATCCCTTCTTGAAAGCTTCATTTTACGCGTTTAAGCTGCGCTTCCTGACGACAATATTCCGCTTATAGGGGTATTTTCAATGCCTTCTGCTGGCGCAACGCCGCACCCTCCTCCAACATATTGCTGTTGCTGGGGAGCGCCCTGCCCCTGATATGCCGCATATCCCGTTGCAGGATAAGCAGACTTTTCCCCGCAGGCTGCCAAAAACAGTGCCATTAAAGCTAAAAATACCGCAAATAATTTCTTGCTCATCAAATCACCTTAAATAGCCAAAATTTATAGTAATATAAAAATGTTGCTTTTAATTATGCGTAAACCGCGCCAAGAGCAGCCCGATTAAATAGCCCGCCAATGCCGCCAAAATTCCCACAAGCATCATTTCAAAGCCTGCCTTTATTGGATTTCCGACAGTGATTCTTGCTTTTATAATGCCAGCAATGAATAATGTGATGGCTGATATAACTATCGAGTAAATCATGCTTACCCCCACAGGCAGGAAGAAAAATGGCACTATTGGTATTATTGAACCTATCAATGCCGCAAATCCTACCACCAAGGCGCTTTTAACAGGATTGTCATAATCATCAGGAAAAAGCCTTAATTCTTCCTTCATCATAGTATCGAGCCACAATTTTTTGTTGGAAGTTATTTTTTTGACAATGCTGTTAAGCAGAGTTCCTCTAAACCCTTTCTGATGGTAAATGTCCCTTATCTCCTGCACCTCAACTTCGGGCTTTTCCTCAATCTCCTGCTTTTCAATTTCAAGCTGCTTGTAGTAATAGTCCCTTGCTGCCTTTGAAGAAGTGTAGGCAACTGCTGCCATTGAGATTGACTCCGCCAGTGTAGCTGCCAATGCTGCTATTAAAACTACTTTTGTGCTGCTTGTGGCTGTTGCCACTGCAAGGACTATTCCAAGAACATTGACCAGTCCGTCCTGCCCTCCAAGGATGACATCCCTCAGGCTTGAGCCGCCTTTTGGATGGCTCTCCATGTATCCTATTTTTCTGTACATGTCAGCAAAATTCGCATACTTTTGGCTTTTTCTTTGCCGCCTTCTTTTTGATTTTCTTTTTTGCCATTTTTTCTCCAATCTTGTTGCTTTCAGCACTTCATGAAATGTCCCGGTGCGTCTCATACATGAAAGCCGCATCCTCATTATATTTTTTTAATTCTTTAGTTATAAGGGTAAATATATAGTTTGAGGAGACTTCTTTTTTATTTTTCAACCAGTTATTTATTGATTTGCATATTTTATTGCATATTGCTTCTGATTCTTTTTCGCTTAAATGGCAGCTTCTGCAGGCATAATAGCATGAGCCGTATATCTTTCTTTCATCATAAGCCTCGCAGTGCCCTTTTCTCTTGACAATGCACACTCCAGGATTTTTGGATTTTGATTTTCTTTTTTGCATCATTTTTGTTGTTAATTCAGGTTTATTGTCCCGTTTGCCATGAGTATCAACAGCCAGCCAAGCAGTATCAGCGTCACTCCGGTTGCCAGCCTCATGTAAGACCTGTTCCTGTGCTTCCACTTTTTAATATTTTGCAGCTTGAAGCCGAAGTGCACAAGTATCAATATTACTATCAGAGGGGCTACGAAGATGATATTATATAATACCAGCATCAGCACAGCAGTCATGTCAAAGTTCTGCGAGAGCAGGGCGAGTATCGCAAGATAGGGCGCGCCAGTGCACGGCAGCTCAACAGCAGCGACAAACACCCCAAGGAACAAAACTCCGGGCAGCGTGATTTTCTTCGTAAGCTCATGAATCCTCTTTGCTTTTTCAGGCGGAATTGAAAGAGTTATTCCTTTCCCATACCAGAAGAAGTCTTTTATCTCAATAAGCCCTGCAGCCACGATTAATGTCCCTACAGCTATTGAAATGTATTCGCTCACATAAAGGGGGATTGTGCTTAAGAAATACAAAACGCCTATTCCGGCAAGAAGATATGTCACAAATACCGCAAGTATATACATAAAGCCGTAGTAAAGCATCTCTTTCTTTGTCTTGAATGCCAGCATTACTGAGATTAAGAGAATTAAAACGCCTATGGCGCATGGGTTGATTGAGTCAATTAAAGCAGTGATTACAACTGCGCTTAATGTGGGAAGGTATGCTTCAATTGCCACTCAGCTCACCCCTGTTCATTGCCGCAGTATAGCTGGTGCATATTTTATCAGTAGATTCCCTTTCTTCGCCAAATTCTATTATGATGCAGTCTCCCGGCGGGACATTTGAGTACTGCGACAATACATATTCATCGAAATCCTGAAGCTTTTCCTGCCTGTAAATCCATTTTTTCGATGAGTCGGGATTTGTGGTTTTGTATAAGAAAACCTGAAGCTTTGCCGGTTTTTCATTGCACAACTCGCCATTTCGCATTTCCATAACTCCTTCATCTGTCGGCATCATGAGGTAGCCTTTCGCTAGATCTCCTCCAATAGCCTTGAAGGAATTGTAAAGGTCGACATCTCCCATTTCAACTACAACGCCTTCCACGTGAATCCTGTTGTCATTATGCTCATGAAGGACAGCAGTGCCTACTTTGTTTGAGATTCCTTTTGGCTCAATTAAGCTTATCTTTTCGCCACATTTCCAGACTTCAAAATCGGCATGCCAGTGCACAGGACCTTTTGTTTCTGAGATGATGTTTATATGGAGGGTTGCGGCAATGAAGTAAATTGTTGTCAAAGAGATTATTATTACAAGCAAGGAATATATTATTTTTTTATGGGTATTTTTAAGGCTGTTTTTGTAAATAAAAATTACAGCCAAAAATAATGCAAGCGATGCCGTTCCTATGAATGCTGCTGTTGAATTTTTCAAAGGAAAAATTTCTTTTGCCTCGCCCTCTTCATGCGCGAAAACGAGGTTCATGAATAACATTAGAAAAACAAAGTACATCACTCTTTTTTTCATCATGGGGAATGGGAATTGAGAGTATTTAAAGTTTGCTTTGTTGTCAGTATCTCCGAAAGAAGAATCCATTGAATAGACTTCCACTTGATTTTAACAACCTTCCTTAATAGAGAAGTATGGGCGGCCGCTAAAAGACCTTCTAACTTGTGCTTCTAGACTTTTCCATACTTCTTATTAGGATTTGCGACCAGTTCTTTACAGGTCTTGTGCATTTCGATTATAAATTCCTTGAAGCTCACCTCATTTTTATAGAAGCATACCCATTGTGCCTGAAGTACCTGCTGAAACATAAACAGAAAATATCTTATTTTCATTTCTTTGCTCTTGCATTTGATTTGAGCATCATCTTGCACCCTAAAGCCGGTTTCTATTCTCCATCTCTTTTTGTAGCCCTCTATAATGCCTGAAAGAGCAACTTCCTCGACATTCGTGGCAAAAACCCAATCATATGCTTTATCAGATCTTTGGTAGTATATTCCCTTGAGAAACGCGAGGTAAGTTTCTCCCTTATACTTTGTTTTATATTTATTGACTGTAAAATCATATATTATGGCAACATGCTCTTCTTTTTCTAATGGAAAAAGAATTTCTTGCTTGTCTTTTTGTTTCGGAACAAAAATGAGGTATGGATAACCAGATTTTTTTAATTCATACATCAAATCCTTGTCATAAAATCCCCTGTCAAAAAGGATTAGCTGAATACTTCCAATATGGGACTTTATTAGGGAGAGGCAATGAGTTATGGCGTAACTCTTATAGTGGCCTATACTTATAGGAATAGAAATCAGAGGAATTTTCTCAGGCACGTCATCACTTACAATGCTGCAAGTTAAGAATTTGAATTTCCCAGTAACTCCATCTTTGCCCGTCCAGCCATGAATATTAATACCTTGCACATCTCCATAAAATTCCTCATCCGTATAGTCAAATGCAAGGACTATCTTCTTAGCTTTCCAGTCAAATTTCTGAGCTATCCTCTTGATGTAATCAAGATAGGAGTAAGTAACCATCTCTGTAAGCCCCTCTTTGTTCCTGAGGTATAGTGTATCAGCCCTATTTCCAACGGTTTCAATATATAGTGGCGGAACTAAATAATTGAGCATAATTATTCCGCCACTATGTTAGAGAACACAAACTATTTTAATCAATTATTTGTGTTCTCCGCTATAGGTATTATATGCTGAGGCGTCAAGCAAGGACTCTGCTAATTCAAACCAGGTAATCGAATTATTTTCCCTGCTTAAGCCTAAACTGTTATTTATGAAATGGCGCAGAATTCCAATGCTAAAGGCAAGTCTTTCACGATTCATCTTTTAGGAACACAAGATAAACTTTTTTTCCGAGGTACTCTTTTGGGCAGCTTACCTTGGCACTAGTGCCAAATGGAGTCACTTCCCTTTTTACAAAACCAGCTATTCCCTCGATTATCAGTTTCGTTTTATTTATTACCTTAACTTTTTTCATAAGATATCTTCTTCTAGAAATTATTTAGTTTCGGAGATACTGGTTGTAGTCAGCAACATTAATTTTAGGACAAAATCTAAAAATTTTTAAATAAAACAATATTGATAAATGCCTGATGCAGGCAAGAAAACCCATCATCGTAGGCATAGATCCCGGGACAACTACTGCCTATGCAGTTCTTGACACAGGAGGCAATTTGATTGAGGCTGATTCTTCAAGGAACATGGGGCTGGCTGAGCTGATAAGCAGGACTGCAAGGCTTGGAAAGGTGATAATTGCAGGTACTGACAAGAGAAAAGTTCCCGAGCTTGTCTATAAGTATGCTGCAAGGATGGGTGCAAAGATAATAAGCCCTGACGAGGACATTTCTGTGGCTGAAAAGAAAAGCATGGCAAAGGATTTTCCCATGAGAAACGAGCATGAGAATGATGCGCTGGCTTCTGCGCTTGCCGCCTTCAGCGGGATAAGGCATGTTGTTGAGAAGATAAACCGGATGGACTATGATGATAAGGAATTGCTTAAGGAGCTTGTCATAAAAAAAGGCATGAGCATAAAGGGAGCGATGGAGTATTTGAAGCCGAAAATGGAGGAAGAGTGTAATGAAATGCGTGAAAGCAGCCCTGTCAACACAGAGAAACTTATGTCAAGGCTGAGGGCATATGAAAGGGAGATCTATTTCCTTAGAAAATATATTTCAAAGTTAAAAAGCGAAAAATTCCCTAAGCAGAAGCAAAGCAGGACGCCAATATCAAACGAAAGGGTAGGTAGCCTTTTCAGGTTCAAGGAAGAAAGGATAAAATCATATTCAAATATGCTGAAGGAAAAAGATTTTCAGATATCTGCACTTAAACAGCAGATAATGGATGTCGGCAATGTCATCATGGACTCGAAGAACTATTGCATACTGAAAAAGATAAGGAATCTTGGCTATCTTGAGTACGAGCACAAGAAAATAACCCTGAAGATTGAAGATGGCGACATCCTGCTTGTTGATGACCCAAATATAATAAGCAGGAGGACATTAGAGGAGATAAAAGATAAAATAAGCAAAATTGTCTGCGAAAAGCCTATGAGCAGAAAAACAGAAGAAATTTTGGGCGCCGCTGTGATAAGCGCGGAGAAACTGCAGATTCATGATTTCGGCCAGTTTGCTGCTGTAAAAAAAGAAGCTCTGGACAGGGAGATAGATAAAAAATCCGTTTTCAGGAAAATAATTATCAGTTACAAGAAAGAAAAAGAGGCTATCTTAATGAGTCATAGCTGAGGGTTATGCTTTTGCCTGTATCCACGTATTTGCAGACTGCCTTGTTCCCAAGCCTGATTATTTTAAGCTGGCTGCCTCTGTAAGTTATGATGTCCCCTTTCTTTAATTTGGCAGGCCTGAAAAGCACGTTTACCCTGTAAAGCTCCTTTCCGGTCCTGCTGACTGTGAACAGCTGAGGGCTCATCACCATCTCGCCCTTAAAGTGCTCCTGAAGCTTCTTGCCAAGCGCCCTCAGGTATTTTTGGGAAGTGAAGTACATATCAAGTCCATTCCTGACTTTTGCTATTTTAGAGATTCTGGCATCATTTCTTTTTGCAGCCTGCCTTTTGACAAAATCCACCACTTCTTCATCAATGTCCCTTAGCTGGAGGATTCCTTCGAAATAGTCATCGCGCATAATCAAAAGCTTTTTATTTAGAGTATATAAAATTTTAGTGATGAAGCCTAAGACAAAAGCATTTCTGAAGAAAGCGTGGCATTTTATATGGGAGGACGATAGCGTATTGAGCTGGCTGGTAAATATAGCCCTTGCATTTGTGCTTATCAAGTTTATTGTGTATCCAGGGCTTGGATTCATTTTGCAGACAACCCATCCCGTTGTTGCCGTAGTGTCAGAGAGCATGGAGCATGGCATGAACAGGAATCTTAATTCATATATGCTGTGCGACAAGAGCTTCAGCCAGAAAGAAAGGATAAATTATGATGGCTACTGGGAAGCCTGCGGAAAATGGTATGAGGATAATTTCAAGATAACTAAAGAGCAGTTCGGGGAGTTTTCATTCAAAAATGGGTTTAACAAAGGAGATATAATGGTCCTAAAAGGAGCAAAACCGGGCAACATTGAGGTAGGTGATGTGATTGTTTTCACCAGCAAGAAGCCGGATCCTATAATCCACAGAGTAGTGAACAAATGGGAGAAAAAAGGAGAGTATTACTATCATACAAAAGGGGACCATAACAGGGTATCTATCAAAGATACGCTGATTGACGAAACAAATATCCACCAAAGCCAGGTTATTGGGAAGGCAGTCTTTAAAGTGCCTTTCATGGGATACATAAAGATATGGTTCAATCAGATTATATGCTATAATCCTGTGAAGCAGGCATTGTCTAATTTCTTGGTTATGCCCTGTTAACATTTCAGATAAGTTTATATAAGATTTGCCAAAATCCTCTTTCGATAATCATGTTTTGCCCAAAATGCGGCTCTATATTAGTGCCGAAGAAAGACGACAAAAAAACAATTGTATGCTCGTGCGGCTATAGGTCTGCTTCTCCTGAAAAGCTCATTATAAAGGAGACTGTCATAAAGTCTGGCAAGGAGGTTGAGGTAGTGGACAAGGGCGAGCTTCAAACACTGCCAAAAACCAGCGTAGAATGCCCTAAATGCCATCACAATAAAGCTTACTTCTGGCTTGTCCAGACAAGGGCAGGAGACGAGCCTGAAACTAAATTCCTAAAATGCGAGAAATGCAGCCATACTTGGAGAGATTATGATTGATAAGGCTACTGGCCTCCGTTAGTAGGAGGTGTTGTTGGGATATCCGCACTAGTTTTATTCTCTTTAACATAATTCAGAAAATTAAATATTGTAGGTATTATACTGGGTTTATATGCAATATCATCAGCCTTAAATTTTTTATTGTCAAATGCGCTTTCAATAGTGGAGGGTGAATCTCCTGTTACCATGCAGATAGGTGCTGTAGGGCTCATGCCCTTAATTTCTTGAACAACCTCAACACCATCTTTATTTGGCATCCTAAAATCAGTTATAACAGCAGCATAAGGCACTCCTGCATTAAACATTTCAGTATATCTTTGTATGCCTTCTTCTCCATCTACAGCTAATGTTGGCGTTGCCCCTAACGCGTTTACTATATTCCCAACAATTTTCCTTATCTCAGGATTATCCTCTATAACAAGAACCTCTAAGGTTCCTGATTCTTGCTTTTCCATTTTAGATTAAACAAGGCAATAATCACGTATTTATAAACCTTTCTATTTTTACCATTATAAAGTAGTTATAACTCTACAACCCATAAATATATAAAAGTCAGTTTGAATATTAGAAATTTAAATACCAAAAAAGAGGCTGTGTCATGTTTAAAAACCTGTTGAAAAAGCAAAAAGAAGAGGAATTATTGCCTCCGCCGCCCCCATTTCCCCCGCTTGAGGAAGGGAAGGATGAGGATTTATGGGAGGGCATGGATAAAGAAAGTGAAGATGCAAAGTTAGCAGACAACCTAAGTGAAATTGATGAGTTAAAAGATTTTTCTGACGCCTTTAAGCCTGAAACGCATGAGGCTGAGCAGGAGATAATGGAAGCTGTTCAAAAGCTGAAGGAAAATCCTTCTTTTTGGAAAAGGCTGTTTTCAATGAGAAAAAACGTGCCAAAGCCTGAAAAGCAGGAAATAGAGATGAAGCCTGAAATTGACGGGGTGCAGGCTATAAACAATCTTATTAAGGAAGCCCGAGATGCGCTGCTTGCATCGAGGCTTGATAAAGCTAAGGAGAAGTACATGGAGGCAAACAACATATACCAGCAGCTGCCTACTGAAAGGCAGAAGGAAGCTTATGAAGACTTAAAATCGCTGTATGATGAGAGAAAGGGCGCAGAAGCCATGAAGATAGACTAGATTTATGATGTCTCTAACTTCCGTATGTATTAGGCACTTCTCGATAACTTAAATTCTAGTAAATTATATTCTCTATCACCAAAAAAATTAAATAGTAGTTAGCTACATTGTAGCTAAAATGCTAAAAGAGACAAACATTAAGCTGGTAGGGTATGAAATGTTGGAAAAAGAAGTTCACAAGAGCGGCAACAGCGGTCGGGTTTATGTTCCGATTGAGTGGATAGGAAAAAGAGTTAA
>Ga0209211_10001423_pt1 | contig 45363 bp, 31 predicted proteins | sample RifGroA2_FD_183992 | JGI IMG/M metagenome (GOLD analysis project Ga0209211, IMG submission 183992) | Groundwater microbial communities from Rifle, Colorado, USA - Groundwater A2 (SPAdes) (version 2) | ecosystem: Environmental > Aquatic > Deep subsurface > Groundwater | place: Rifle, Colorado...
AAGAATGGAGAGACACCCAAATTTACAATAAATAATTCTCTTATTTGCTACTTATCAAATAGTTATGTTTTCATGGGACTATAAACCGCTCAAAACAGGAAAAAGAGACGGCAGGAAAAAGGACTCCGTAAAACCTCTCCGGTGGGAAAAGAAATCCGGAAAGAAGGACAAGAAAAAGAAGAGCTGGTAATACCTGATCCATCTCCGGCAACATTTACAGGAATAAGAACAGGGAAGGATGACTATCTCTTCAGATAGTCATTGAAAAGCACTTGCAGATATGCCTTGCCAGCCTTCTCGGCAAAATCAGCTCCATCTCCTTCCTTAATTAAATGACCTTTCATCTTATGGTCATAAACATATACTGAACTGTCGGTTATGAAACCCAATCCTTCATTGTAAGTGTAAAATGAAAATGAACTACTCTCTCCGGATAAAAGGTCCTTCCCAAACGGAAATCTTACACTAAGGCCAAGCTGATTCATCAGGGTAACAGGAATATCAGTCTGATCGCCATGCTTGCTTATCTTTAAACCGGTTCTTGCCAAAGCTCCTCCGGTCCAGAGCATTGGTATTTTAAAAAGCTCCGGGGAATGAGCCGGCATATCTTCCGAAACCCTTCCGCAATGATCTGCAACCATGATAACCAGTGTATTCTTCCACCACCCTGTCGTTTTAGCCCAGTCAATGAACGCACCGAGGCACTTATCGGCATAATAAACTGAGTTTTTGTACTTTATCATGTTATCTCTTCCAACAAAAACAGGTTCCATCGGAACATCAAACGGCTCATGGCTCGACAAAGTAAGTACTACACTGATAAAAGGTTCTTTAACCTTTTCCATTGAATCTTTAAGAGCTTCAAAAAGCTTATGATCATGGACACCCCATTTTGAATTAAAGTCTCCAGGATCAAAGTTATCCTTTGTGATTATGGTATTAAACCCGGAACCAATTACAAATGAGTTGAAATTTGCGAAGTTGATCTCTCCTCCATACCAGAAAGCACTCCGGTAACCTTTTTCAGCAAGTATCCTGACTAAACCTGGCAGGGACTGGCTCTTTTTCGGCTCCTTTATGATTGATTGTGCAGGTTGAGCGGGATAACCGTTAAGTATTGCCGGCATTGCCTTATCAGTTCGTGTTCCGCTGGCATAAAACTCGCTGAACAGGATCCCCTCCTTAACATACCGGTTAAAATTCGGGGTTACCAGGGAATCACCTCCCAATGGTCCTATCAGATAAGCGCTGAAACTCTCCAGAATAAGGAAAAGAATATTTGGGACAGAAGTATTCAGAACTTTTTCAGGAGTACCTTTAACAGCTATAAGGGAATCAACCAGCTCAATGGCACACCCTATGTCCCCGAAATTATAAGGATTGGTAACCGGTTTCCGGGTGAAGGCAGTTGTTCCGACATTCCAGACTGCATTCACTGCTGTGTGGTTCAGAAACATTTTCGGACTGAAATATACACTTCCAGCATTGATCGGTGCTACTCCAAAACCACCTCTTATAGGGATTATGAGTGATCCCAGCAATACAATAAATATCAGCGTTATAATCAGTCTTCCCCTGACTCTCTCCATGCCGCTAAAATACTTGTCCACAGCTCTTCGGTATGCAAAAATAAATACTGCTGATACGGCAAGAATAGTCAGAAAAAATCCGGATGCCTTCAGTGTGCTTACTGATGCCATTGCCTCCGCCGGTGTTTTAAGATACATTACCGGAGTATAATCCATGCGGAATCCCCAATATGAATACAGATTGGCATCCGCAACTATTATAACAGATGAAAAAACTATGAGAGTATATGTATACCATCTTATAATAAATCTATACCAGTTGCCGGAGAACCAGATGCCGGGTATTGCCAGTAATAACGGTATCAGCATATAATATCCGGCTGTGGAAATATCCAGTTTTAATCCGTTTATAAATGTAGCCAGAAGCTCTCCTGCTCCGTTCTTCAGTGAAGACTCGTACTGCATCACTATAAAGAATAGCCGTGCAAAGAAGAAATATGCTAACCAGAACAATGAATAAGCACCTAAGGCTATCAGTCTCTTCTTCATGGATTCAAACCTGATTTTTTCCAGGTAAATTTTTAAAATTAGTATTAAACAATACCAAAGAGGATATAATAATTATCATACCGGTTACCGTAATCCATTCAGGTTTCTCATCAGGCACTATGAGCCAGCTCAGTATAGCTCCCACAACAGGGATAATAAATTTCCAGAGATTCAATTCAGATACTCTCACCCCTGGTCTCTGCAAAAGCTTAAACCATATTGAGAATGCCACCGCAGCCATTATGCTCAGCCAAGCCAGAACCATCCAGTACTCAGCAGGCAATGGCAGGGTTGGGGTGCCCTCCGTCGGGATTGAAACCAGATATAGTATAACTCCTCCAGTAAACAGAGAAGAAGAGCTTAAAACAAGAGGATTCAATCCCTTGCTTTTCAAAGATACTATGACATTGCTGACAGAGAGCGCCGCATTTGCACCCAATATCATTATAATACCCACAAGTTCAATTGCAGTACCGAAACGAAAAACCTGCCTGCCGGCACTGATAAGGATTACCCCTGCAAGACCAGAGATGACTGTTGCCACTTTCTTCCGGGTAAGATGATCATCAGAATGCATCATGGAAGCTACTATTGCAGTCACAAGGGGTTGAGAACCAACAATAACGGCCCCAATAGCTCCGGGAACCAGATTAAGGCCATGATAAAACAACGAATAATTGATAAGAGTCTGCAACAGTGTAACCAATGCAACAACTTTCCAGTATTCCTTTATCATTTTAATGTAAACGGATGGTTTAACGGTAAATGGCAGAATAAGAAGTCCGGAAATAATAAAGCGGAGTCCGGAAAAATGAAATGGTTCATCATATTGTAACCCGATCTTAATGCTGGCATAAGCTGTCGACCAGAGAAGGCAGGCAATGATAGCCCAGAAGATAGTGTTTCCCTTGCTGTGCAATGAAAAAATATTTGACGTCAAATATCAGAAAAAAAATAATTATAAAAGCGTGAATAATATTGAATTCCCCTACAGTAGGAATCAAACATATTATTTAATAGTTTTGTTAAGAGGAAAGTATTTAATTATGACTGTTGCAGAATATATTGCCAATCAACTATTTATTAACGGTATAAGATATGTTTTCGGCATTCCCGGAGGTCCTTCAATTCCTTACCTGGAAGCATTCAGAAAGGCAGGAATAGAGTTTATTCTTACCTCTAATGAAGCCGCCGCAGGAATAATGGCAGATGTAACTGCAAGGTTCACAAAAATACCCGGCGTGTGCCATGCTACATTCGGACCCGGGGCAACAAATATTGCAACAGGGATAGGAGGAGCTTTACTCGACAGGTCTCCGGTTATAGTATTTACCAGCGAAATGGGTGAGATAATGATCAACCGGACAACCCAGATGAATATTGATCATCAGAAATTATTTGAACCTCTCACAAAAGCTACTTTCAGACTTAATACGTTAAATACCAGAGAGGTAATTGAAAAAGCCTTAAGGATAAGTATGGCCTCATATCCCGGACCTGTACACATAGGACTTCCGGCTGATATAGCTGATTATGAAATAATCTACGACCCTTATCCGGACTTTATTAACGAAAAGACAATACCCAATAATGATATAAACAAAATAAAAACACTCCTCGAAGCATCCCGTTTTCCTGTTATTGCAGTCGGGCTTACTGCCGCCAGACTGGGATTAAAAAAAGAATTACTGAAATTACTCGATAAGCACAGGATTCCGGTTGTGCTGACTCCTATGGCAAAAGGCATTTTAAATGAAGGTCATGAGTGCTACGCAGGAGTACTTTTTCATTCGTTGAGTGATTACCTTGGCGAACTATTTGAAAAAACTGACCTTGTTATTGGACTGGGTTATGATCCTGTCGAATTCAACTACGAGTCGTGGATACCGGATGTTGCACTGGTGCACTTTGATCTGAAGGTGACAGACATGCCATCATCGATCAATTCAGTTCAGTATACCGGGATGCCTGAAGAATGGTTCCGGATGATGGAACATCTTAACATAAGTTCCTTGCTGTCTCAGAAAACAGTAATTGAGGGGATCAGGAATGAGATGAATGCGGTTTTCAATGGCTTTACAGGTCATTTTGGTCCGGCTGCTGCATTGAAAGCCCTGCAGGATGAACTTCCGGAGGACACTGTAATTACGGCTGATGTCGGATCACATCTGCACCTAATCGGACAATTCTGGCATACCGGCGATAAAGGAAAAGTAATTATGACAAATGGCTGGTCGGGTATGGGTTTTGGCATCCCTGCAGCTCTTGCTGCCCAGCTGAACAATCGCGATGCTACGGTTGTATGCATAACAGGTGATGGCGGGTTCCTCATGATGGCAGGCGAAATCGTAACAGCGAGGAGATATAATCTTCCGGTGATTATAGTTATTTTTTCAGACGGGGAACTCAACCTTATTAAGGTTAAGCAATCATGGAAGAATATATCTCCCTATGGCACCATACTTTGCCAGGATGATCTTTTCGGATCAGGGGTATTCCTTGGTGTAAAGGTGCTTAGAGCTGATTCTTCCGCTACCATGCACAAAGCGGTGATAGAAGCACTTTCAGTAAATGAACCCGTCATTATCAATGCAGTAATCGACCCTGAAGATTATCAGTGGCTGATTGTAAAACGATAAAGGCACAAAGGCACAAAGGTACAACGGCACAAAGGTGTTGTATTGCATGACCATTTAGCCTTTGAGCCACTGCGCTATTGAGCCTTAATCTAAAGAGAATTTAAAATCTTCTTTTAAAACAGAATAAATACAGCTATCCTTAATTATCCCGTTTTTAATAACATTTTGTTTCAATGTGGCTTCAAGGGAGAAACCGGCTTTTTCAAGAGCTCTTCTTGAACCCGGATTATCGGCAAAAGGTTCCGCATAAACCCGAACAATATCAAACTGCCTGAATGAGTATGATGTTGCGGCCATTATCGCCCTGGTCATTATACCTTTGCCCCAGTAATCCTCTGCAAGATAGTATCCTATTTCCACGTTCTTTCTGTAAATATCTGTTTTTGTAACAATACCTATGCTGCCAACAATCACTTTTTCAGCTAATATGGCAAAGAACCTGGGGGGAATATTTTCAGGTAATATAATATTCAACCATGTAATGGCATCCTCCAATGAATAAGGATTAGGAAAACCATCACGAAGATTGTCAGCGATATTTTTATTGTCAGCTATTCGTGCCAGATCGTGAGCATCACGAATGGACCATGGTCTCAGAATTATGCCTTCAAAGAAGATATCCATCAGAAAGCAAAGCTCTTCTTTTATTTTTTAGCTTTAGGTGCTTTTACAGCTTTTTCAACCTTCACAGCTTTCTCAGCTTTCACAGCTTTCACAGCTTTCTCAGCTTTCTCAGCTTTTACAGCTTTTTCAACCTTCACAGCTTTCACAGCTTTCACAGCTTTCTCAGCTTTTACAGCTTTTTCAACCTTCACAGCTTTCACAACTTTTTCAGATTTTTCAGCTTTTGCTTCCTTCATCTCTTTTACCGGTTTCACAGCTTTTGGTGCTGTTTTCTTTTCAGGAGCCTTTGTCTCCTCTTTGGCAATTACAGGTTTTACCTCTTTCTTTTCCTTAACTGCCTTCTTCTCTTTTACCTCTTTTTCTTTAACTGCTTTAAGTGGCATTATGCCTGGCTTATCTGCCTTTTTCCGACGTCGTCTTACACCAAAAGTTCCGAGTATAATTTTACCTCTTCTGGTTTTTTTATCACCTTTTCCCATATATGTTGGTTTTGTTAGTTTTAATTAACCCTGTAAGGAGTGTAGGCAAAGTTAATAAAATTCTTTACTTTTATTAAAATAAATCCAAGTCAATAACAGTTCCCGGATGACAAGATTCTCCGGGCAGTGGACCTGATTCCTGCAAACAATCAGATCCCTTAATTTAAATTAAATAATTTTTCAAATGTTATTCTGATATGATCAGGCAATGAGACGAGATGACAGAGAGGTTAAGGATAACACTGATATTGAATCAATAATATCCCGTTCAGATGTTTGCAGGATCGCTTTTGCTGACAATAATATCCCCTATATTGTTACCATGAATTTCGGGTACATCGGAGGAGCTAATCCATCGCTCTACTTTCATTGTGCTCCCGAAGGAAGAAAAATTGAATTAATAAGTAAAAACAACTTTGTATGCTTCGAAATGGACACTGACCATATTCTTTTTAAAGGAGAAAGAGGCTGTGACTGGGGAATGAAATACAGCAGTGTTGTCGGCTATGGCAAAATATATGTGGTCCATGGGCAGGAAGAAAGGAAGAGAGGCCTTGATTCCATTATGTCGCATTACGCCGACCAAAACGATTTTACTTATGACGAAAAAATCATGTCCAAAACCTCAGTACTTCGTCTGGATATTGAAGAAATGAAAGGTAAAAAAAAATAATGATCGCTTAACCATGAGAAAATTTTACTGTTTATTAGGTTTATTTTCAGGTCTATTGATGTTACTTCTCGTTTCATGCTCAGCTGGCCCCGGTACAGAGACTCCTGAAGAAAAGATAATTCTGACTCCAAAACCGTCCCCGTCACCCAGGATAAACGGCACTAAAGTTTTTGGGGTAAGACCTGGTTCTCCATTTCTTTTTACAATAGCTGTAACAGGAAACAGACCAATGAAATATGAAGTTCTGAATCTGCCTGCAGGCTTAAGCTGTGATGCAGAAACAGGAAGAATTACGGGAGTCCTCGATACCCCAGGAGAATATAATACAACTGTTAGAACCACTAACAGCCTCGGAACAGCTGAACGGGAATTCAGGATCATATGCGGAGACCAGCTGGCCCTCACGCCCCATATGGGCTGGAACAGCTGGTACGTCTGGGAAAATCATGTAACCGATAAGATTATGAGGGAAGCTGCCGATGCAATGGTCAGTTCCGGAATGATCGATCATGGGTATATGTATGTAAATATCGACGACTGCTGGTCTGTAAAACCCGGAGCAACTGATTCTACTCTTATCGGTGAGCCCCGTGATGCCAACGGAATGATAAATTCCAACGGACGATTTCCTGACATGAAAGCCATGACAGACTATATTCACGCCAGAGGACTTAAAGCAGGTATATATACCTCTCCGGGTGCTTTGACATGTGCCGGACATGTATCAGCTTATGAATATGAAGAACAGGATATAAAGAGGTTCGTTGAGTGGGGCTTCGACTTTCTGAAGTACGACTGGTGTTCTTATTCGAAAGTGGGAAACAAAGAACTGCTTACTGACTTGCAGAAACCTTATTTACTGATAAGCGAAAAACTGAAAAAACAGAAACGCGATATTATCCTTAACCTCTGTCAGTATGGTATGGGAGATGTTTGGAAATGGGGTAAGCAGGTTGGTGGGCACAGCTGGCGCACAGCCGGAGATCTTGGCTTATCATTCGAAGGAATTGGAACAGCTCTTTTCAGAGATGGTTTTGATATATATACCAGCGACAGCCTGTATCTTTATGGTGGTCCCGGAGGATGGAATGATCCTGATTATCTGCTGTTTGGATACATCAGCAACTGGAAGGGACAAACAGCCCCGACTCCTCTTACGCCGAATGAACAGTACACTCAGTTCTCACTTTGGAGCATTGTTGCCGCCCCTTTGATTTTTTCAGGTGATATTACCCGGCTTGATGAGTTCACACTCAGTATTCTGACAAATGATGAGATAATTGAGGTCAACCAGGATCCTCTCGGCAAGCCGGGATACAGGGTGTCAAAATCCGGCAATACTGAAGTATGGATGAGGCTGCTGGAAGACGGTTCTCGTGCCGTTGGACTTTTTAACAGGGGCGAGAGCGAATCGGAGGTAACTGCAACATGGAACGATCTTGGAATTTCAGGCGAAAAAAGTGTAAGAGACCTGTGGAGACAGAAGGATATTGGTAAATTCAATGAAAAATATACATCCAGTGTACCCCGGCATGGGGTGGTCATGCTAAAAATATGGTAATAGAAGAAAAATATGGAAACATTAAATGATCTGAGACTTGCAGTCCTTATAGATGCCGACAATATACCCTACAGCAATGTAAAAGGTATGCTCGAAGAAATTGCCAAATACGGAACTCCTACTTTTAAGCGGATATACGGAGACTGGACCAAACCAACTATATCCGGCTGGAAAACAGTGCTTCTGGAAAACGCCATCACACCGGTTCAGCAGTATGGCTACACAAAGGGAAAGAATTCGACCGACTCGGCAATGATTATTGAGGCCATGGACATTCTTTACTCCGGAAAAGTGGACGGATTCTGCATTGTATCAAGCGACAGCGATTTCACAAGACTTGCAACGAGACTCAGGGAGGCCGGGATGAAAGTTTTCGGCATTGGAGAAAGGAAAACCCCTCACCCGTTTATTGTTGCATGTGATAAATTCATTTATCTTGAGATCATAAATGCACCTGTAACTTCAATAGAACCTTCCTCCGGAGTAAGAAAGAGAGGTAAGCTTGTTGTAAAAAAGAGAAAGCCCGAGGAAACTCCGGCAGAACCAGCAACATCAGTAGTAAAAAGGCTTATCGCATCTTCGATAACCGACCTGGCAGATGAAAACGGCTGGGCATACCTGGGAGACGTGGGAAATCTGATCCTGAAGAAACAACCTGATTTTGATCCGAGGAATTTCGGATTCCCTAAACTTACACCGCTGATCAGATCGCTTGATTTTGAAATAGATGAAAGAGAATCGGGGCAAAATCATATCAAGCATATTTACATCAGAAACAGGAAGGTGTGATGGGGTGATGTTCGAAGGGGCGAAGAGGCGATGGGGCGAAGAGGCAATTGAAAGAGAATTATTTATTCAAAGTCTGAACAAAGTATTAGTTTACTTGTTTAGTTGGAACAACAGAGATTTTGAAATCTCTATGGTTTTAATTGTTTTTATGGCATGGAATATCAAAAAGTGATTAAAATACAATATATTATGGAGATTTATTTTTTGTTTTCAAAAATAAATCTGACCTTTGTCCCTGTTTTATAAATACTTTAATTTTTTTGAATTATGAACATTTACGTAGGAAGCCTTCATTTTAAAATGAATGAAGCAGAATTAAAAGAGGTTTTTGAAGAGTATGGCGAAGTAACATCCGCTAAAATCATTATTGACAAATACTCTGGTAAAAGCAAAGGATTTGGTTTCGTAGAGATGCCGAATGACGCTGAAGCAAAGAAAGCTATTGAAGAATTAAATGGAGCTGAAGTTAGTGGAAGAAACATCATCGTTAATGAATCCATTGAAAGAGCCGAAAGAAAAGGCGGTAATTTCAGAGGTGGAAATAACGATCGCAGAGGTGGTGGCGAAAGAAGAGACAACTACAGGTAGGTAACAAAATTTCTAAAACTATGAAAGGTACTGTTAAATGGTATGACAGAGTAAAGGGTTATGGATTCCTTCAGACAGAAGATGAAAAGGATATCTTTATCCACCGTTCTGGTTTAGAGGTTCCTAATACCGAACTTGAGGCAGGTCAGGTTGTTGAATTTGAAATTGAACAGCGTGAAAAAGGACCGGTTGCCATCAAAGTTAAAAAAGTAGATTAAGCTTACTCCAATTAATAAAAAACAGGGATCTGCACAGCATTTCCCTGTTTTTTTTTGAAACATCATTTCTTTTTCTGATCCTCCAGCCTCTGTTCAGACCGCTCCTTCTGATCTTTTACCATGTCTTCCGGATTATCAAGAACAGGTGAATCATTCAATGACTTCCAGTCAAATTTTTCATCGAACGGGGAAAGAGCTTTCTGAGGATCAAATATCCTCAGATCAGGAGGAAGAGCTATATAGGGAGTAAAATCAGGCTTTCCGGTAAACATATCTGAAAGGTCAGTAGCTCCGGCGTCGTACTGATTCAGATATGGCAATCCCAGAATATTCCAGTAGGTTTTGAACAGGCTGCCAAAGCTGTAGTGAACCTTACTGACATAATTCCTTTTTGAATATGGGGAGATAACCATAAGGATACTTCTGTGAGCATCAATATGATCAACTCCGTTCTGGGCATCATCTTCGGTAATAACTATAGCCATATTTTTCCAGTACGGTGTATATGTAAGAAATTCCACGATCCTCCCGACTGCAAAATCATTATCAACCATGTAACTTTCACGGAAAGGATAACCCTGATCAGGACGCTCATCTGCTCCATGATCGTTTGGAATAATTACAGTTAAAAGTGAGGGCAGAATTTCTCTTCCTTCCCCCCATCTGGCATTGAACTCCTTAATAAACTGACTGACCCTGAATTGATCAGGAATTGACATATTATAAGTAGGAAACTCTCTGGAAGTTTTTGCAAAAAGCGGAGCCGGTAAAGGGAAGTTGGCAAATTGCCTGATGCCGGTATATTTATATGAGTCATCATAAAATGCAGGTTCAAACATCACACCGAAACCGAAATTAAAAAAATCTATGCCATTCCTGTCGAGATGCTCCCACATTGAACCTGATTCATTGTAATCCTCAGGGAATATGGCACCTGCCGAACCGTTCATTGCAAGGCTGCCAGGGGCCTTTGAAGCCGGATCATAACTCCTGTTACCTCCATAACTGGCTGCAGTGGTTGTCTCAACCCATTCATTCGGATAGGTATTCACAAGCCACCTGTGACCATCGGCCGATACATCCGAGTCAACATAGAAGTTGTCAGCCATCGCGAACTCAGAAGCCAGCCTGAGATGATTGGCCATTACTGTTGCATTCTTAACATATAATGTCCTCTCTTTATTTGAGAATGAGACATTCCGCCCGTACCTTGCAATTGATGAGTCTCCATCGCCTTTCTCAACCTGTCCGAACACCTCATCATATGTCCGGTTCTCCTTTGAGATGAAAACTATATGCTTTATGGGTGATTCTTTCTGCCCGCCATACAGAGGTACAGGGTTGCCATCCCTGGCTGAAGTAATTTTGCCGGCTGATTCAATCCTGAAATTGTTCTCAATAACTTGTGCAGTCATCTTTTTCAGCTCCCTGTCATCAGGAACATCAATTATTGATACTGTACCTTTCATAAGGCTGCCGATATATGTACCTTCTTCTCCCTCCTTAAAATCCTTTCCCCCATTTGGTCCGCTTCCATATCCCTTTGCATTTACAACAATCAGTTTGCTTCCATCAGGTGTTACTTTCAGTTTAGAAGGGAACCATCCGGCAGGTATATAGCCTTTGATCTTAAATGAAGGAATATCAACAACTGCAATTGCATTAATACCAGATGCAGCAACATAAAGCCGGTTCTCATCCGGTGAAACGGCAAGTCCGAAAGGTATTACTCCCCTGAACTGCTTTACCGCTTCATGAGGTTTTATAAAAATCTCATTTACAATGGTATCCTTCCTGATATCTATAACTGTCACATTATCATTATTACCGTTGCTTACAAATATGAAATCGGATGTTGCAACAAGTGAGTTAGGACTTGATCCCCCAACGGCAGGTATCCCATCCACCAGCTGGCCTACAAGATTTCCTGTCTTAATCCTGGCAATAACTTCCGGATTTTCAAAATCTTCCAATGAAACAGCCCACACTGAGAATGCCATATCACTGTTTGGATCACCGAGCCCGGGTATAACAACCGAATCATTGACAATTCCATTTCTCATCTCCTCTGAGTTGTAGGCAAAGGCGGGAAAATCAAGAGCATTCTTTACATCTGATTTTGCCTCAAGCTCACCAATTTTGCTGTATTGAAACACCCCGACGTTGGCAACATATACTTTTTTCTCATCACGGGTAAGAGCAACTCCGAAAGGATAGCGGCCTACAGGGATGGATCTTATAACTTTCATCTTCCTGGTGTCGGCTATAATCAGCCGGAAGTTCATCTGGTCAACAGCGAAAATAAAACCTCCTTTTTCCGATATTGTCATATCTCCTATATAACCATTAGGACATAGAGCTCCATCATCTGATACCGAACAATCTATTGAATCTGCTTTTTCTCCTGTTGCCAGATCAAACAGAAAGATCTTATTTGTCTGACCTCCTGACACATATACTATATTATTTTCCGGCGAAATTGCCAGACCCATGAAAACCGATTCAAGAACACCTTTATCCGTCAATGGTCCGGGTGGTACCTGAATGATCTCAGGCGTTGCTAAAAGATCCCTGATAATTGTAATAGACAGAGGATTTGTACCTGAATTTGCCGTTACCGCAATTTCTCCGTTACCGCTTAGAGCAAGACCGAATGGATGAGGAGCAATTACAATATTTTTTCCGGCAGGTGTCAGCAGCCGCCCATTGGGTGTTACTGTAACGCCATCCTTATTAATTGAAGTATACATTCTGCCGGCAGGAGCAGAAATGATATAAACATCTTTTTTCTTGCCGGAACATGAAACAAGTATTAATCCTGCAACTGCTGAAAGCAACAGCAGTCTTAGAAGAAATCTTGAATTTAAAACGGGTCTGTTCATAAAAGTCTTTTAAACCACGGATTTACACGGTGTTTCAAGGAGTAATATACGGAGTGATACAAATGTACAAAATAAAAAAACAGTGTAACTCCGTGTCAATTCAGTGCAAATCGTGGTAAAAACATTAATACACTAATTACCTTTTTCCTTAATATATATGAGCCATCCCTTTTTTGGTTCCACAGGAATAGGCTCATCCGGGCTGAAGGTTCTTTCTTCCTGTAAATCTTTTACATATGGTGCAAAAAGGGTAGCTTTTGACTGATCAATTCCCAGAGATTTCCAGTCGAGCTGAAGCCTGAAATTCACTGTTCCCGGAGCCCAGCTGCCTACTGAAATCAAAGACTGACCATCCTTCTGATAAACAGTTGCTTTGATATCATCCCTATCGGTTTTAACCGGACAATCCTTTTCCCAGTACCCTATCATTACAGAGGATTCAATACCGAATTCATCCCAGATTTTCCATACAGGTCGCGGATCGCAAAGCACACCTTCAGTTTCCCATGGATAACGTACTGTCATTCCATAAACCATTCCTCTCCAGCGGTTCCCTCCTCCCTGCAACATGTCGCCCATTAATCCGAAAGGGATTCCCGACACTTCAACGAGCCAGTTTTCGGGTGGCATATCATCATATTGAAAACTCTCTCCAAACCATAATTTATCAATATAAGGAAAATACTCTGTGTATTGGTTCGCGGGTCCCTTTGTAAATCCCGTATTTGAATGCATGTCAAGAATACATCCTGGTTTAACATTATCAAGGACTTTCCTGATACGCTTTACTGTCCGTCTGTCGTAGGTCACATCATCAAGATAAAGCCCGTCGATACCGACATTTTTAACAAGCCATGCAAGCCCTTCGATATAATAATTATACCATCGGGAATCTCCAGGGGCACTCAGTACTGAAGCATCAGTATTTTTATCTGAGAAGTGGTGATACCATTGAGGATTGTACCCGTTGACGAGGTGTTCGCGCAGCCAGGGAAAACCTCCATTCCTGCCATAACCAAGGATCTCATCGCCAAGGCTCCTGAGCGCCCATATCTCTGTTGCATGATTTGTCAGTTCCCTGATTGTATAATAGATCTTTACTTTCTGTCCCTTACTATGCATCTGATTTACAAACCATTTCATTGAATCAACTGCTATAAAAGGATAATTGATATAAGGATTATAGTTATTTGCGTGATGGAGGTTTACTATTTTGACTCCGGAGGCAAGATCGGCATCAGGGGGTGTCGGGTTCCCTCCCTTATGATAATACCGATCGGAAAACTGGCTCTTATAATTGATCTTCTTAACAGGTGTAATGATAAAAGACCATTCAAACTCCAGTTTTTCGCCACTTTTCATTTCACGTTCGCCACTATAAACCACAGCTTTAACCTCTTTTAAATCTTTTTTAATTCTGAAGCCTCCTCTGTCTTCATTATACCATGATGAAGGATAAGGAGGATGATAAAGGCCCAGCAGAGGACCGTGATAAGTACCCCCTCTGAGCTCACACCAGATACCTGCCGAAGTATTTCCTATCCAGAAACTGTCGTGGGGTCCTTTCCATCCTGACTGATGCTGCTGAGGGACAATCGTCCCCGGCAAATCCATTCCAATCATATATTCTGCAACCTCTTCCTTGACAGGTATTTCGAGCCTGATATCTTTTAAAGCTATATCATGCGATGCTGTCAACCTGACTTTATAGTTCATGTATCCATCTGATTCAATAATCCCCACTCCGTTAATTACAAAATTATCTGACCTGCTTGTCCACGATCCGCTCATTGCACCAGGTTCATTTTTCAAAAGCGTAACGTCTTCAGGCAAAGTGAATTGTTCAATTCCTTTCCCGGATTCAACAATAAAAGCAAGTGGTCCTGCCAGGATTTCAGTCTCTCCGACTTTAAAGGATCCGGGCATTCCACCTTGGTCCATCGTGAGCTGTTTATCTGTGAGTTTGTATGTATTGTTACCAAGGAACTCAATTGGTTCGTACTGCTTTGAAGGCTTATCATCAATGCCCAACGTTGAATTCAGCCAACGAAGTCTTGAATGCCGCCATGTTTCACTATCCCCTCTGTCGGCAAGTATTCTGTCAGCAACCCTGATCTCAAGTTCAACAACCTGAGATGAAGAATTATCAGGCTTAACTTCAAGCGATCCTTTGTAAGTTCCGGCTGGAAAATTCTCTGTAATGTCTATTCCAATCCAGAAGGGTTGAACATAGCCTGCAGAAACATCCACTCTTTTTTCGAAAGGTTGCCCGTAAGGACCAATACCCCCTGTATTAAAGCATGTGAGTGCAGAAGCAGGTATAGTATTACTATTACCGTCGGTTAAGGGTGATAACTCAATTTTTACATCATTAATATCTGCTCTTGATGCAAAAAGAGCTACCTGGAATGCATAATACTCATTCCTGGATGCTTCACCGGTAAATTTACCGGAGGGTCCATTTTCTATCCACCTCAAAGGTATTTCATCTTTCATCCGGACAGGGAACATCCTGTCTTCAGGAAAAATGAGGTAATCAGATGTGTATTTTGAAAGCAGTGCTTTTTTCTCGGAAGAGAGGGCAATGATCTCCATGGGCCAGAAGGAATCAAAAGCCGTACGTGACTGAAATGCAGTGAGTTTCGCAACGGGAAAGGATTTTACCTTTGTCATGTCACCAACCTTGTTGCTGTTGACCCATTTTGCAGAAAGGGATTTTTCAGGTCCCGGATATTCCTTGTTATAGAAGCCTGAGTGTTCATAAACCTCATAAGGCAGATAGTAGAAATAATAGGTCCCTGGTTTTTTCACCGGTCCGAATGCAATACGACACCTCTCGTTGCTCACAGAGTAACGGTAAATATTCTGAATGGTGTCTCCCGATGATGCTTCGATTATCAGGAACCTCCTCTTCTGCGGATCCTGATCATGTCGTCGCCAGAGGATATCAAGCAGAGCCACCTCAGTTGTTTTACTAATCTCAATTACAGCCCTGTGGTTGCCGAAGGATTCGGGCCAGGGGGTAGAAGGGACAGTGTATTTTGGTCCTGAAGAGGTTTGGGAATTTAATGAGATTGAAGAAAAGAACAACAGAAGAGTATAAAAAAGTTTCATAGCAACCAGAATTATGTTATTATAGATTTAACCCACCCCTGGCCCCTCCCGGGAGGGGAACTTATATAAAAGGAATCTGATTCTAATTTCAATTTTGCCGCTGAGCCGCTGAGCCATTGCGCCTTTGTGCCTTAATTTATCTAAAATTTCGTGCGGTTTCGATCATTGTTTTAAGGTTCTCAGATGGTGTTGTCGGAGGAAGAGCACATCCTGCATTGAGGATGAAGCGGTTTGAATTTTTATAAAATTCAAGTAATTCAAGAGTCTTCTTCCTTACATCATCAACTGTTCCAAGAGCAAGAACGCCGCTTGGATCAATATTCCCGATAAATGTTGCGGAGTCATGAAACAGATCATAAATCTTTTTCACATCTGTCTTATAATCAAGTTCATAGGCATCAGCACCTATCTGTTTCATATGATCGAGGATGACTTCTGTGTTTCCGCAGATATGCATTGTGTATGCCACTCCTTTATTATGGGCAAGATCAACGATTCTCTTTTCGTACGGCATGGCATATTTTGCGAACATATCTGCAGAGATCATTTCAGGTCCGGCAGGACTGTCGCCGTTGGAAACCATATCGCAGCCTGTCTGCGACATCAGGGTAATGAATTGTGATGTAGCGTCGGTGCAGTACTCCAGGAGGCAGGTAATCTGTTCTTCTGTTCCCATCATCAGGTCGAGCATCCATGGTTGGGCGCCCCTCATCATGCTTGCAAGAGAAAAGGGTGCCTGATCGCAGTTTCCACGGATATAGAGCTCATCCTTATAATAATCCTTCAGCATTCGTACAGCCTCCAGCCATATCTGAATATACTTATAATCACCTACCCTGGCAGGTTTAAGCCTGAAAACATCATCAAGATCTGCGATATTTCCGTCATGAGAGCGGGCTGCATCATCAACCGGAAAATCCACCTTTACCCCGACTGCTCCGGCCAGAGTAACTGTATCAATATCAACAAGAATTCCATCATACTGGTATTTATCCACAGCTGAAATAAATGTTTCAGCAATCACCTTAGGGCTGTTCCTGTATTGTTCCATTGTAACACCATGCTCCCTGGCAGCCATCAGGAAGTTATGAAGCATTACCGGTACTTTGTCAGGTTTCTCACCTTTCAGGGTGGCAGTTATTCGTTGGTGTCCATTCATGATATATCAGGTTTTATGGTATGGCGGTATGACGGTATGGCGGTATGACGGTATGGCGGTATGACGGTATGACGGTATTGCGGTATGACGGTATGGCGGTATGACGGTATGACGGTATGACGGTATGACGGTATGACGGTATGACGGTGTGATGGGGCGAAGATTCCCCCTTTCAAGGGGGCCAGGGGGCTGTTTTTTCATGGAATTCAATATTTTCCAAATTTACTTACAAGTTCTGAAACTCTTTTTACCCGTCTTTCCAGCCCGTCGGGGGGGACCTGATCAGCAACACCAAGAACAAAACGGGGTTTCTTTCTCATTATTTCAAGCAAATATTTTACATGCCTGTCAAACTCCTCATCGTCAACACACCCGGTAAAATATGAGCCTGGAATTCCTCCCCACAAGATACTCTTTGAATCACCTGCGAAGGATTCAAGCTCTTCCCACTTCAAATCACCGACAGGGTATGGTGTTAATGCTTCCAGCACAGTAAATCCCACTGATGCTTCCTGTTTCAGCAAGCCTGCAAGTGTACCGTCAATATGAATAAAAGAGTATTTTCCGGCTTCCCTTATCCTGGTTGTCCACTCTTTCTGGTAATCATACATATATAATTTAAACAGTTCCGGTCCTACCATCTCGGAGGAGAGATTTTCAGGTATCATCAGTACTTCAGCCGGACTGTCAACAGCGATCCGGGCAGCCTGATCAAAAATCTTTTTCATAGTATCGATAAGATCCCCGAACTCATCGGGGGCAGTAAGTGCGGCACTAGTGACTGCCATAACACCGGCCTCCAGAGCGAGAAGATGCATGAAGGGGCTTTTGGGAAGATAACAGAGTACCACGCCCTGATCACCAACCTGTTTTTTTCTGAGATATGCCTGATCATAATCGGGTTCAAACCTTGTGTTTTCATAGATATATTTCATGACCGGGATCTCTGCTTCCGTCTTCATAAAGTGTTCCAGAGGGGCATCTGAGAATGAAGTTGGCATGAACTCCCAGCATTCCCTGACAGATCCGACAGGAGTTATTATCTCCTTAAAATGTTTATGACCTTCATACCATTCTTTAATAGTGCAATTCGTAATTATTTGTTTATATGGGAAATAACCCTGCAGATAGAAACCAACTCCCAGGTCATGGTGCCATTTGATATAGTCATCAGAGAGAATAAAATCAACAGGCTTCAATCCTCTCTTAATAAGAGAATTAGCCCAATAATCGAGATCCCCGAACCATGGCACCTGGTCGGGTTGGTCACCTTTGAGTATTGTTAGTAATCTTTTCCTGGGTGTCATTGATTTGGATTGTTTCTAAATCCTCCATTGAAGGTGGCAAGGGACATAACCGTCAACCTAAGCGTAATTTTATGGCAGGAAATAATCGTATAAGTTTCCCCTCCTTTTGAAGGAGGGGTGGCCGCAGCACAATGATAGTCAATATATTGCAAACCTAGTTTGCGGCCGGGGTGGTTGATTTGTCGATCTGATCGATTCATTTCATTTATTGAATGCTTTCCTTATCTCACTTTTATTTTTTCAAACCTTAATACCATGAATCCAAAGCTCACCTGTAAATATTCTTGTCTTCAACTTTCTGTATTTCATTTCAGTCTTAAAATGGTGCTCTGTCAAGCTAAATAAATCAACCACCCCGGCCGGGAAATAATCTTTGTATATATCATATAATCAATTGTCCCGGCCACCCCTCCTTCAAAAGGAGGGGAAACTTTTTTACTTCCTCCTAAAAACAATATCCTTAGGTTGACGGCTAAGGTGCAGATAAATATAAACCAATTAATAAAGAACTTCTTTCTCAATCTGTTCCAATGTTTTACCTTTTGTTTCTATAAGGTTTTTGTTCACATAAAGAAACCCGATAAAAGTAAAGACTGAAAAAAAGATAAAGGCATAACTCATGCCCACCTGCTGAGCTGCCTGTGTTGTACCAAAAAATCCTATCACAACGGGAAAGAAAAAGTTGAGGGCAGCATTTACCACCCAATTCGCAGAAGAGCCTAAGGATGCACCTCTGGCCCTGATAACATTCGGAAACATTTCCGATAACAAAACCCATATCACTACTCCCATTGATGAGGCAAAGAAAGCAATATAGGCTACCAGTAATGCAACTAACCAGTAACCGGAAATATTCCCCGTCAATAAGCCATATCCGAACAGTCCCAGAACGGTTACCATTCCCAGTTGTCCGACCAGTAATAATTTCTTTCGGCCGATCCTGTCAATGACTGCCATTGCCAGAAGCGTGAATATAAGATTGGTGAGTCCGAGAATGACACTCTGAAGCATTGAGGTATCGGGTGAAAATCCTGCAATGCTGAATATCTGGGCTGAATAGTAAAACACAACACCTATTCCAGTCAGTTGGCTGAAAACAGCAACAAATATCCCGATGAATATTATCTTCCTGAAAGGTCGCCTAAACAGATTTATTCTTTTCCCTTCATTTTCAATATTTATAGATTCCTCAATTTCCCTGAGGGTTTGTTCTGTATCAATCTCATGCGACGAGAGCTCTTCAATATTCTTTCTTGCTTCATCTACCCTGCCCTTTTTAACCAGCCAGCGCGGACTCTTCTTTATAAAGAACAGCATCAGGAAGAATGCAACAGCGGGAATAGCACCGCTGAACAGCATCCAGCGCCAGTTATTCTCACCTGTATTAAGCAAAAGGTAGTTCGAAATCAATGATAACAGTATCCCGAAAACTATTGCAAGCTGGAAGGTTGAAGCGAGTAATCCCCTGTGCTTTGGAGGAGATATTTCGGAAATATATACAGGACATATTACGGATGCGCCTCCTATAGCCAGTCCGCCGATGAACCTGAAAATAATAAAGACATCTATCGTCGGAGCTAAGCCACAACCCGCTGAGGATGCAAAGAACAATACTGCCAGCAACTGTAACAGGCGCTGTGCACCAAAAATATCCCCGGGCTTCCCGATCAGAATAGTCCCGATGATGCATCCCACCAGGGCGGAACTTACAGTCCATCCCTGTATTGCCGGGGTAAGATTAAAATGTCTTACAAGGTCGAGCATAGCCCCGTTGATGATAACTGTGTCGTATCCAAAAAGCAATCCCCCGAGTGCTGAGGCGATTGTACATCTTATCAGTATTTTATTCATAGTACTAAAAGTAATTATTTATCTTTATTATCAAAATTGTCTTTTCATTAAATTAATCAATACAAGTACCATGGAACGCAGGAACTTCATCAAAACCGCAGGCTATTCTGCTGCGGCGACTGTTATCTCACCTAAGATCGGGGAAGGTGCAATTCCGGATAAGAATAAGGGTGTTGCACAACAAGCTGCAGAGTATAAGAGCACTGTTAAGGTGACTGATAATAAAATCGTTATTGATACCATTTCGCTAACGGCAGCTATTGAAAAAGGGATCATCACCTCATTGAAAGATAAGGCATCAGGTGAAGAATTCATTGAGAAACCTGACACCACGAACTTCAGAGCTTTGCAATTATTGTACAGGAACAATGAACTGATCAATATCAATGAGGAGAAGTTCGGAAGCACGGTGACACAACAGGTCTCGGAACAGAGAGCAGAGATCCGGTTTAACAGCTGGGACGGAGATGGCGTACTTACTGTTTCAGTTGAGGACATTACAGGTGACCTGATCATTGAACCTTCAGCCTATTCATCCCGTCCGGGTGTGCTGGCATGCCGCTGGAACATTTCAGGCATAAAGCCTTCACTTGATCTTGTTGCCCCGTTTTTCCAGGGGGCCAGACTTAAAATGGATGATCCGTTAATAAAAAACAGCAGATGGAGATGGCCTTCCGACTGGGAAGCCGGACTTGCTATTTTTCAATCGAAAGAACGTGGATTCTGGATCCATACGCAGGACACCCAATACAGATTTAAAGCACTGCAGACAGGTACCGCTTCTGAAGCATTTGTTATAGGTCTTGACAGCGAAGCTTATGGCCCGATAGATGACAACCTCAGTGCAGGAGGTATATGCTGGAGAATAAATACTTACAAGGGCGATTGGGGGGTCCCTGCTGAAAAATACAGGCACTGGTACTGGAAAGCCTATAACCTGGAAGCCGAAGAGCAGCTAAGGCAGAAATGGATAAGCGATGTGAAATTTGCAATTTCATGGTGCCCCGGAAACACGGATGTACTCGATGCGCTTGCTAAAAAAATTGATCCCGCAAAAGTTCTGATACATTTTTCAAACTGGAGAACAGACGGATATGATGAAAATTATCCTGACTATTTTGCAAGCGACGTTGCAAAAGTATTTTTAAAGAAAGGCCGGGAAATGGGATTTCACATCATGCCTCATTTCAACTCAATTGATATGGATCCATCCAATCCTGTATACGACAGGGTCAGGGATTTTCCATACAGATCGGTTGAAACAAAACAATTGCAGGGATGGAGCTGGTATAACAGCAGGGTTATCGGAGTACCCGAATCGAACACAAACCGGTTAGGGAACCGCGATAAAAAAGTTATGGTTAAGATCCATCCCGGACTGAGCATGTGGCGCTCAATACTGGGGGAACGGATTCTAACTGCCTCAAAGGAATTACAACTCAATACAGTATTTATCGATGTAACACTCTGCATCTGGAATATACATAACAGTATTGTTGAATCGATGTCACCTGCCGAGGGAATGAACAGACTCATCAGACATGTTTCAGAGTTGGGAAACGGACTGGTTGTAGTGGGTGAAGGACTGAATGAAATTACAGCACAGAGGCTCTCATTTGCACAGGTCCATCTTTACAGAAGCTGGCAGACTTCAACTGAAGGGCTTGAGAGGGCCGGAGGATGTAATCTCAATGAGGTGCTCTTCGGAAAACTATGCCGAACATTCGGGTATACAGGACTTTCCGGAAAAAATAAGGATGAGGAGCTTCGTATGCAGATACATCTTGATCATGGCGCAATTCCAACTGTTACCATCAGATCGGCTGATGAGATTATAAATCCGAATCCGGCGGTGAAGAGAATGATGGAGTTGGGTAATGGTTAATCACTTAGGATAAGTTATTTAATAAGCTTTTATAATCGGATGTTTCACCCCCCCATCCCCCTATGCATATCCGTCAACCTTAGAGTCGTATTGTAAATAAGGAGACTAGAAAAAGTTTCCCCCCGCCGAAGCGGGGCAGGCTCTCCTTTTGAAGGAGGGGTGTCCCGACCGAAGCGTCGGGACGGGGTGGTTGATTTATTCGTTTTTTTATCTTTACATCCATGAAAAACGAGAACATCTTCAACAGAAAAGGCCTTAAATCTTTCAGATCATCTCTCAGGAAAAGGTCCACTTCGGCTGAAGCAGCATTATGGGAGATGTTAAAATCAAAACAACTTGACGGAAGAAAATTCAGGAGACAATTCAGTATTGGTAGTTACATTGTCGACTTCTCTTGTCCTTCAGAAAAACTTGTTATTGAACTTGACGGAGATTCCCACGGGGAATCCCATAGAATACAGGAAGACGAAAACAGGGATAAATTCATAGAGAGCTTAGGATTCACAGTATTAAGATTTGAAAACAGATTTGTATTCCGTGAACCTGAATATATAAAAAGTGAGATAAGGAAAGTTTTCAATAAAAAATAAGGAAAAAAGATCTGATAAACCACTCAACCACCCAGGCCGCAGATTGACTTTGCAATATATTAATTATCATTGCACTGCGGCCACCCCTCCTTCAAAAGGAGGGGAAACTTATACCATTCTTTCCTGCCACAAAACTTCACTTAGGTTGACGGCTATGCCCCCAGGAGGGGAACTCTCTCCTTCATCTCTTTCAAGCCCTTCAACTTTTCAACATTCTGTCGATCCTCTTCATCATCTCCATCATTGACCTTCCGTTGTGATAGGGGCATTTCCAGGGATCTATCTTCCAGTCATTCCGGTAATAAGGAGAGGGATCATCGGGTGGTTCAACAAGAAAAGGAACACCGAGCCGGTTAAGCTTTGTATACCATTCACCCCGTTCATGATCGATCAGAAAGGTGTCGATAAACTTCCATGATAATTTAACTGTATTCCAGTACTTTGCATCTTTTGTAATTTCGAATGCATTCATGAAACCTACCATGGTTTCTGCCTGCTGCCACCAGTGCTTATTTGTTTTAACATGACTTCCAAACCGGGTCGATTCAAGGAAGAGGCCACCATCTTTATCGACAGCCACTCTTTCAATGTTATCCACCATCTTAACAGCAACAGGTCGCATCCTTTTTAAAATATTCTCATTGCCAAGAATCTCAGCTGCTTCCCACAGCAGCCATGATCCTTCAATATCATGACCAAAGGAACAGATCCCTTTTGATGATTCCACCTCATTGAATGACTCATCGAAAAAAATACCAAAATGACCTTCGTCCCTTATTATCTTCCCCAGAAAGAGGATCATCAGTTCAGTCAGCCTGAGCTCAACTGCAGGATCTTTCCAGACCCTGTACAAGGCAGCATATGCTTCAAGAACATGCAGATGGGTGTTCATCGACCTTGGTTCATTATTGTCAGCCATCCTGTTTTCGCCATAGATATTCCAGTCGCGTGTAAAGGATTCGCGATAACCCGCATGATCAGGATCTTTTGCTTTCGCTTCAAGAAGGCCGAAGAATTCCCTGATCTTATACATCACTGATTCCAGTGACCTGAACTCATAATATTTGCACAGAGCATAGAGGACAAAGGCCTGGGCATATGTATGTTTTATATCGTTGGCAACCTTATTGACAGAAGATAATTCCATATAATAGCCGCCATACTCTTTATCTTCAAAATCCTCAGTTACTACCTTGTAAGCCCTGTCAGCAATGGCTGCATACTCCACGTTACCTTCAAGCATGGCTGCTGCCGAGAAGGTCCATAAGATCCTGGCATTCAGGACACTTGTCTTGTTTGCAGTGAGAACAGGATTGCCGTCAAGGTCGACGGCACCATAGAATCGATGTCCGTTTTTTTCAACTCCGTACTTCATCCAGTATGGCAGGATATCATAATGAAGTTCGTTATGGAAAAAGGTGCGGTATTGCTTTAATTCATTGATTACAGATCTCATTTACAGATTCAATTAACTAATTTATTTATTTTGCCACTAAGGCGCTAAGGCACAAAGGGTCACCAAGGTCTTAATAAATGTTACTCCAATTTAAGTTTGAAGGTCTCTATTGAGTTTTTGCCAACCTTAAGATTGAATGATTTCCCACTAAGGTTTGAAACTTTTTCTTCCTCTTCAATCAGGTTTGTCTTGTAGATTTTCGTAAGTGGCATAAACATTTCGAGTTCAATATTCTGTTCTGCACCGCTCATATCAGTCATCCTAAGAGTAATGCTGTTATCATCTTCGCTTTTCTTTAAAGCTGTAAACATCATCAATTCTCCACTGACTGAAAAGAAACTCTGTTCTTCAGGAAGAGGTCTACTACTGCCGCTGATCGGATCCATGGTCGAATATAGTTTATTCTGGCCCTGCTTCCCTGACCGGAATCCGTTTTTCCATCCCGGTTCATGTATGTAGAGGGAGAAGGAGAAGTGATGATCACCAAGCTGTATATAGTCATTGCCTTCCCAGTGACAGCTTTTACGGGAAGCAAACAGTATGGGCTGAATAAACGTTGACTGAGCAGGATCGGGAGTTGGATCCAGATAATCGAAAGCTATGACACTTGAACTTATCGTAGCTCCAAAACTATCATCAGAAGCATTGACCCAGTCGATCAATGTGCGGGGATGTATAAGCTTACATTCTGTGGTGTACATATGGCCGGCAGCTCCTTTCAGCTCATCCTTTCCCACCTCAACAACCCCCATGGGAACCTCATAAGTTACTTTTGAAGATCTCATATTCAAAGGGAATGCTGCCCTGAACTCCCTGTAAAGAATTCCTTCCCAGTTTTTAATATCTATCTCAAAATCAATTCTTTTGATCTGGTTATAGATAATAATTGTCTCTTCAACTACGGCATGTTTCACAGGCTGGCGGTATTTGAATGATGTAAACACAGGGCCCTCACTTACCTTTTCCCATTTGGTGTTATAAAATCCGATTTTGTCAAATCCTTCCATAGAAGGCTGTTGTATATCAGCAAATTCACCTGCTCCATTTCCTACTGACTGCATTGTAAAAACCTCACCCAGTGCAAATTTTGAAGCATCAATTATCTCTTTCCCGAGTGTCTTGTCATAAAGCCTTTCAATTCCTCCTTTTCCGAAACGGACTGAGAAGAACTGGTTCCCGAATACGGGGTTAAAGACTGTGGCAACAGACTTTTCAACCTGTTTAAGTGGTTCGGCGTAGAAAGTTGAGTATCCGACAGAGGGAACACCGGAGGCAATAAATGAGACAGTGGCTGATCTGAGTGAACCATCATCGTAGTACTTTTGGCTTTGCAGCTGACTGTTAATCACCTTTTTATCACTATCAATAATCTTCACCCCGAAAGCCTCGCCCTTGTTAAAACGACATTCAAAAGTTACAGGATCGTCTCTTCTCCAGTTCAGGCCATTAAATACCACCAGGGGAATACCTGACTGGATGAAATTGATCTTTGATGCAATCCGGTTGAGCGCTCCGTTAAGAAGATTTGTTGCATCCTGTTCTGCTTTAACAAATTTGCTCAGGAACAGCCGGTCAGTTATCTCCCCGCCTTTGCCTCCCCATCCATGGTCGGGATATATTTTTGCTTCCCATGCTTCATCAAAGGCAGCAACATCATAGTTCCGGAAGGTTCCCTCGAGCAGACTGTTTATTGCAGCAAATTTCTCAGCATCTGGCAACAGGATATCGGCTTCCCTGCTGGCTGTTATTGCGTAATGGTGAGAGGGTCCGTGAATATAGAGCCATACTGCAGGGCGCTCGCCTGAAATCGGTTTTATTTTTGTTGAATTTTCACGGATTGCGTTGAGACAGGTATTAAGGTTTCCGTATCTGAGCGGCGGAAGTGTAACTTTTATCTTCTCTCCCTTCTCATTTTCGATTACTTTGATGCTGTTCCACAGAGCCATGAAGGGATCACAATTTTTTACCGGCTTCTGGTCCCATATGAATTCATAATTGAGCAGAGCAGGAATAATCACTTTTTTTGATTTTGAATCATAATAATTCCCCCAGAAGAGAACCTCTTCCGCCATCTGCCTGATCCCGGCCTCACTCTCCTTGCCAAGGATGTTATAGAAATCTATATAATGCCCTGATGAGAACATTGTCACCTTTGAATTGTCAGGGCTGTACCAGTCAAAAACACCCTTCTCATGACGGCTCACAAACATATTTTTAACTCCTGACTTTGCCAGGATCTGGGACATTTGTAAAGTACGTCCGGGAACATCCGAATTATAATAGGTATCTGATTTGTAGCCGTTAAAGTTAGAAGTAAGCCATTTCTTGCCAAGGTATAACTGCCTGATAAGCGACTCCCCGCTGAACATCTCCTCGTAAGGCTGAGTATATGTTGCACCTATCAGAATCCTGCCTTCATCAAGACCTTTCTGAATCTCTGCTTTCTTATCAGGGTGGCGGTTCAGATATTCAACAATTATGGAGGTCTGTTCGATATCCATCTTGAAAGAGGGATCTTCCTTAAGCCTCTTAAGATAGGGAGTCATCCAGAGTGTATCACGCAATATCACACACTTTTCCACTTCATCAACCCAACCCAGATCCTGATGTGTAGTGATTGAGAGCAGTATTTCGCCTTTCGAAGCAACTGAAGCTGAGATTTCCTTCAGTAATTTATAAGTGTCGTTATTACACTTAAAAACAAGACCATTACTTTGAGAATAGATTGATAATGTGATTATTAATAATACTATTGATACGAGAGTTTTTTTCAGCATAACATTTTTTTTATTTTAAACACAGAGTACACAAAGATTCGCACAGAGGACACAAAGAATCCAAATCAGTTCATTCTCTGTGACCTTTGTGTATTCCTTTGTGACCTTTGCGCTAAAATAATTCATTTATCTATTTCATAAACAGCTTAATAGTCTCAATTGAATGGTGACCGATCTTCAGATTAAGTTTATTACCTGAACCCGGTATTTCGTTTCCCTCCTCTTCAATCATATTAGTAAGCTCAGCTTTTCTGAAAGTCAAAGGGATTCTGATATCAGCTTCCGAATCGATACCCTCAATATCATAGCAACGGACGATTACATTGTCATCATCTTCACATTTTTTTATAGCACTAAGGATCAGATTCTTATTCTCAACAGAAACAAAGCTCAGCGTTTCAGGCATGCTTCCGGTTTTCTTTGAAGGATCTGTAACAACAGCCTTCATTTGCTGGTTTGACTGAATTGCCTGACGGTAGCCTCCTCTCCAGTCGTAGGTATTTGAATAAAGTGAGAAAGAATAGAAATGATCTCCTGGCTGAAGGTAATAATTTCCTTCTCCATGACAGCTTTTGCGGCTTGCAAGAAGCAAGGGCTGCAGAATTGTGTATCTGACTGGATTTTCTGTAGGATCAATCCAGTCAAAAACAGCTACATCTGAACTTATAGTAACAGAATTCTTTCCATCAAATGCCGAGAACCAGTCCTGAACCTCCCGCGGATGCACCTGGGCACATGGAGTACTGTAAATCTGTGAAGCTTTTGAGAAACCGGCAGCACCGGCCATTTCATCCCTTCCAATCCTGACAACACCCATAGGTACTTCATATGCAACGTCTGAAATCGTCTGGTTAAGCGGGAAGGCCAGCCTGAACTCGCGGTATCTTTCACCATTGAAGCCCAGAAGCTCTACCTCAAAGTCGATTTTTTTCAGATCCTGGTAAAAAATAACCCTTTCAACAACAGTGACATGATTTATTGCTTTTTTAAATTCATAAACATCTCTTACCGGTCCTGAAGAAACCAGGTACCATGGCTGTTTATACTGGCTCATTTTCTCAAAGCCTTCCATTGTCGGCTGCTGTACATCAGTGAATTCACCGGCACCATTACCAACCGATTGCATGGTAAACAATTCTCCTCCAAGAAATTTATCAGTATTTAAAAGACTGGCCGACAGCTCTTTGTCAAATATTGATTTTAGTCCCCCATCTGCAAATTCAACCCTGAAGAAATTATTTTCATAAAAAGCTCCATCAATTTTTGAAGTGCTTTTGAATACAGATGGTTTCTCCTTCACCAGGTAATATGTTTTATATCCGACTGAAGGTACTTCCTTTGCCACAAAGAGAAATGTTATCACTTCATCCCTGTTACCTGTAATTTTGTGGTCATCAATCAGCTGGTAGGGTATCTCACTCCCTTTTTCATCAAGCAGCTTAAAAGTATTCATGTCATTTCCCTCAACATTCATTGTGAATCTGACAAGATCCGTACGTTTCCATGACAGAGGATTAAATACAGTTACAGGAATTCCTTTTCCTGAAAAGTTTATTCTTGAAGCAATATTCTTAATTGACTTATCCAGAACTGAGGCAGCAATATCACGACCAGTTTCATAGGCAGTGCGGAAAGCCCTGTCGGTAAGGTCGCCATGCTTTCCTCCCCATCCGTGATCGGGGTAAATGGCGTTTTCCCATGCCTTTGTCAGTTCAGCCTGGGGATAAGCGGCAAAACTGTTTTGCTGGAGAGCGTCGAAGGTGGCAAATTTCTCTGCTGCAGTCAGCAAGCGTGAACCTTCCCTTGATGCTTTCAAAGCTTTCTGGTGCGACGGGCCATGAATATACAACCATACATCCGGACGTTCTCCTTCAATTACATCAAAATTCGGTTCCCCATTCGCGGCAGCCTGCAAGAATTCTGTACCGGTGGCATATTTTATAGCAGGTTTCCCCAGTGAAACTGACTTTTTATTCCAATCGGTAAAGAATGCATCATAATCAGGCGGAGTGGCAAAATCATGTGAATATATGAACGGAAACTCCGGATTCAGCTTCCTGATCCTGAAATAACTGTTCCAGTCGGCAAGCATTGCAGTAAATACCTTTGTCAGCTGTCCTACATCAGTATTTGCCTGTCGTACAGGGATTCCAACCTCATCATACTGTCCGGGAGTGTAACATGTTATATAGCTTCCATCCGGACTGTACCATCGGTATATTCCGGGCTGGTGACGGCTGAACTGCATATATGGGATGCCTGCTTTGGATAATATCTGAGCCATCTGCAATGATCTTCCGGGAACATCTTCGTTCCAGTATGTTTTAAAATCACAGCCCGGGAGAGTTTTTCTGAGCCACTTTCTGCCAAGATAAGTCTGACGGATCAGTGATTCACCATCATACATCGATTCATAAGGTTGTTTGTAAGTGGCACCCCAGTCGAGACGTCCCTCTTTTGTATACTTAAGTATCTCGTCTCTCGAATCGGGATGACTGACAAGATATTCTCTCAGACTTAATGCATCTTCAACCGAAAATTTGAATTCCGGGTTTTCCCTGAGCCTTTTCAGAACAGGTGTAATCATCATTTTATCACGGAATTCAATACAGGCACCGATGCTGTCCATCCATGCAATATCCTGGTGAGATGAAGGAATTACACTAATGGTTCCGCCTTTAAAATATGAATAATCAGTCTTTTTTCCGGCCTCAGGTTTATTAGTCTGACCGAAAATATTTACGGACATAATAAGCAGAAAAAGAACAGGATAGATCCATTTTAGACTCCATGGAAGTGTCTTCATGTTAAGTGTTTTAAATTGAAATGCATTAAATCAATAAACTACATCAAGTGTAACAAATCCTTTAGCAGGTACTATTATTTCACTTATCACAGCTGCTCCATTAAGTTTAACCGATTGAGGCTTCAGGCTTTTCCATACCAACGTTACAGATTCAGGTTTGTCCGAAACCGAACGCAGGCGGATCTTTGATGGTTCGCTTCCGTTACCGGATTTAATTATTGTAACATAGATACTGCTGCTACCTTCCACTGTGAAAGGCTCTCCGGTGATTACATCTTTCTTAAGATTTGTGGCAATAAGAGGCTGAGCCTGTTCAAGACCAAACCTGTTTGCTGATGCAGCATCATATTTTGTGTTGTGTGGAAGAATTCGGTACCTGAAAGATACAACACCCTCCTGGTTCAGAGGGAAGTTGGTGTGCCAGTGATTGTTAAGAGCCCATGAATAGATTGTAGGTGATGACTCAAGTTTACGGATCCACCTTGGAGAATTTGTGGCTGCTCCAAGAACATTGGCCGATAATGTACCATTTTCAAACATAGGCGCATCGAGTGAACAGAAGGTAACGCCCCTCTCTTCGTTTGAGATATCGAGCCATCTCTGAAAAGCGATCCAGTTGCGGTTTGCAGCGGCAAGCTGGTCTTTCTCAAGCTCAACGATTCCCCAAGGTATGTCAAACATGGTTTTTGGGGAGGGAATGTTGAAGCCGAACCCGAAATGTATTCCCTCTTTTTCCGTTACTGCAATTTTATCTACAGTATTCTTAATTTCAAGGTGAGACCGGTCAGCTATCAGTGTAATTTCGCGGGTCAGGCTCCGGCAGCCTTCAGCCTCTGATGTCACCTGAATAGTTGCCAGTAGTGGTCCATTTTCCTTAACTGCTATTCTTACATTTTGTGCTGCCGTTGCTTTCTCAGGACGATCCTCACCATGAAGGTACCTGTAACTGTTTACCAGGGTGGCTGATTTATTGTCGGCAAATTCATAATTGCCGCTTATAAAGCTCTTAATATCACCGGTCTGCTGATCTATGACCACTTTAACTATTCCATTATCCAGAACATTACCAAAAGCGATTCCATTCACATTCTTAACTTTCCGCTCTTTAAGGATATATTTTTTTGAACCCATAGATGGAATCTGGCTAGACATGAAGACGAGCTCTCCGGTTGTAAGTTTCTGAGCCGGAACATATTTCCCCCGGCCATCCACAACCGAATTGTATTTCCCGGCTTGTCCGGGTGTAAGATAAACAAGTCCGCCGCGGCTCCATGAAAGTGTATTGAATACCCCTATCTCACTGCTCCCTTCATCTGTTACATTTTTCAGTGACCTTTCAAGGACTGATTTGCTTATATCTTCTCCCTGCTGGAAGAATTCAAACTTAACCTTAAGAATATCATTCGTGATTGGCTGTCGCTTAGGATCCATATAGCACCAGGTATGCTCAGTGCCCATAATGATGTTTCTCCATGCCTCACTGATCTCTGACCTTGGAGCAGGATCAGCAGGATTGAGCATTGACCAGAGTGTTTCAGCCTGTATCAGTCTCTCCTTTGAAGCCCTGTTCATGGCTGTCTGTTTTGCTGCAGTCCCAAGTCCGTCAGTCCAGTATTCTGTAAAATCACCTGAAAGTACGGGCAGTTTATCTCCATACTTCAGGTCGAATGCCTGCATCATCTGAGTAGCGCTGGCAATTACAAGATGAGGGTAGGCATAATCCTCGTTCCAGCTTTTTACAGCGTCCGGAAGATCGGCGTCGATGGGAGTATTATCAGCCATTGCCCATGTCATCAGGAAGATATCATAAGGATAGTAATCTGAATTTTCAAGCACAGGTAACTTATCTTCGAGATATTTATCGATGAAAAAGGCACGTGGATTATCTGTTTTGACAATCTTCAGCAGTTTTGAAGTATCTGTCTGACCCGCCATTAATGGCCAGTACTGAAATCCTTTATAAACAGCTCCCGGATTATAGCTGCCCGGCTGGAAGAAGAGAATTTTTGAATTGCCGTCGGGACTCTGCCACCAGAATGGTTTGAAACTGAAATCGGTGGAAAGACCGACCCTGTCGGATCCGTTATTCATTGCGAGACAATACTTTATCCCCAGTTCGGAGGCAACAGGGACAATTCCCCAGGTCATGCCCGGGATATCAACCTGCACAAGAGTTTCAATCTTCTTACCGGTAAGCTCTTTCATTGCTGCGCACTCACGGAAGAACTCAAATAGTTCCTCTTCGGCAGCAGCAGTAGTGTTTGTATGAACATAGCCAGCATCGAGATGCAGCCAGCCTTTCTGAACTGCTTCCACAATTGATTGTTTCTGTTCCGGAGTGGCATTCCTGAGGTATCTTTCAACAGGCCAGAGAACTTCGGGATTCCAGAGATATCTTGCATCCTTTGGGTAATCCTTTGTCTTCTTTGCCAGATCGATACCGTAAACCAGGTTTCTCTTGTGAATCAGCTCCACATTCTCGTGAGTATTTGTATATCCAATATCAACATGTGAATGAGGATAAATATAAACGGTCCACTGCCTTTTCGGAGGCACGGTTACAATACTCTTAATCTCACGTTTACCGCTACGTAGAATGAATTTTACTTCGGAAGCTGAATTAACAGCAACCCCATCCGGAAGCTGGACAGATAAACTATCAATTGGCTCAATTACGTCTAATTGAACGGTTTCTATTGCTCCCTGGCAGTCGATGTCTACAGTCCCTTTTCCGGAAAATTTACTTCCGGAAAATTTTAGCAGTACTTCCCGTCCTGGTCTTCCATCAGTTCTGTGACGGAAATAGGGTTTTACAGTACATTCAATTGATTCCGGGAAAAGAGGTCTGGATGACTTTTTCTGGGCGTCCATTATTGGTACGTCAAGGACACTCAATATTGATATAATGATAATAATCTGATACTTACGGAACATATTCATAATATTTATTTTCAATAAATATATGAATAATTATATTGCTGTGCGATGCACCTGCAAATATTACGGTTCGCTGAACCTACAAATATTGCGGTGCGATTCACCTCAAATGCTGGCGCCGATTTGTAATCGGTGCCTAAACAATATGGCACGGATTAATCAATTCAGATAATTTTTGATCAAAATTCTTTTATCAATTCCAGCATTTTACGGTCGAGCTTATGACCTTTGAAGTCTTCATATTGCACATCAGCCCTTTCGCTGTCGAGGATTCCAAAAGCACCCCTGAAATTCCACATTGCCCATCCCCATCCTGCTTCCTTCCATTGCCCCATAAGTTCCCTCATCCATGCAAGCACAACATAGTGAGGTGTTTTGCTGAAGGCACCGAATTCACCGACATGTACTCCCACTCCCATTGCCTGTACCTTTTTCCAGGGTTCGATCATCTGCAGGCGGATCCTTTCACTGTTCCATTCTGCTCCCAGCGATATTCCCCAACGTTCTATCTTATCCTTATAAGTCTGATTCATCTCATCGCTGAGATACCTCAATTCTGTGGACATTTCGGGTACAAAAGGCCATGCCGGGACAGGCCATTTATCGGCACCGTCCACCCACCCTGCGAGGTAATGTGTAATCTGTGAGGGTTCATATCCCCTGGTACTCTGGACTATATTAAGATCAGCCAGTTCCGGCATCGGGTCCCTGCCCCACCACATACCGTCAGCAAAGATCAGACGGTTCGGATCAACATCTCGTATAGCTTTTACAACTCTTCTCATAACCTTTGCATGAAGATCGACGGGGAGAGGTTTTGTCCTTTCAAAATCGAGTGATGCCGGTTCATTGACCAGGTTGAAACTCACATTTTTATTAGGTATTCCCTTATATCTCAGGGCGAAATGACTCCAGTGATAATCAAATGCCTGCTGTGCCTCCTCATCGAGCCAGAGGTTAAATGGTTCACGGAGTGATCTGTCAACAGAGAAACCAGGTGCTCTGTGAAATGCAACATTAACATGAATGCCATATTGCTTTCCGAATTCTACTGCCTGATCGACCTCCTTAAGAATCTTTTCATCAAGTTTCTTCCAGTCGGACGGATCTGCCCAGCAGCGATATGACATCGGGAGGCGGACAAAATCAAATCCCAGCTCAGCCATAAGGGCAAAATCTGACTCCCTGAAAGGATCATTACTGTTTGAAGCAATGAATTTTTCAAGGAGGTTGAAGCCCCGCCACCTCGGAATTGAGGAGGCTGTAATGTCCGGTTCAGGTTTTGGTTTACATTCGGAAGCAACTAATGCCAGACCGGTAAGTGCAGCAGTTGTCTGAATAAATTGACGACGGGTTACAGATATCTTTTTCATAGCAGAAAATATTTAGGTTACTAAAATGAAATCTTGTATGTTTCGATGGAATTTTTGCCAAGGCTGATTTCCAACTCCTTTCCCTTCTCCGTGACAACTCTTGTGAGAGGAAAGCAATATCCCCTGAAGCACGGTGTAATCAACCGATTCACGTCCGGGATCAATCCAGTCGGCAACAGCCAGGTTGGTTGACATGGTAACGCCCATGTAGTTGTCCTGCCTGTCAAGCTCCCTGTCAGTTAAAGAGGTGATGCCGCCGGGGCCTAATTTCACAGAATAAAAACGGTTCTCATAATAGTTGGTCCCTGCTTTTATCTCACTGTCAGAATGAGTCCTGCCCTTTTTCAGAAAGTATGTTTTATATCCTAACGACGGAATATTTTCCGCTTCGAATGTCACAGATCTCTCCGTTCCTTTTATAACTATCTGTGAAGGGATTACTTTACCTCCTGCATCATATACAATCCATTCCGTCCCTTTCAATCCTGAAATATCAACTGTGGCAATACCAGAGAATTCCTGGTTTACCTCACTTTTATCAAGCCAGGCCTTTACAACGGTTCTTCCATCAATTGCCTTATAATCATATGGTTTATAATAATTTACTGAAATTTCTTTCTGTGCCATCAATAAATTGCCGGAGAGCATCAGGCACACGATCAGGAGCAGGCTTACATTCCTCATAAATAACAATTAATGTTTAAAACCAGTTTAATACTTACCGGTATTCATATAGCACCAGTGTCCGGGGAGAAAGGTCTTTAATACTTACAGTATTCTTATTTCTCGACAGGACAGCTTTTCCATCGGAAGGAATGGTAAGCCTGGCCTGCACTGAAGATACCGCAGGCAGTTCAAGCCAAACATCCACCTTTTCATCATTAAAATTCTCAATTATTATAGTATTATCCCCCAGCAGATAAAGACTGACCTTGTTAGGAGCATCGAATTTCATTCCCAGGGGAGCCAACAGTTTATCCCTGATAGGTTTGAGTTCAGCCTGAGTAAGTTTCAGAAGCTTTTTGGGATCATCTCCAGTTTTGAACACCATCAGATTTTTGTTCTCCAGCAATGTCTGATCTGTAAGTCTTTTTGCAAGTTCTTCAGTAATAAGCACCTGTTTGCCGGAATTCAGAACTCCTGCAAGCTTGCCTGAAAATGAGGGATCTTTAAGTGCATGTGTTGTATATATTACAGAAGCATGATTGCTCGTAAGCTCATGTCCGGGAACAAGGGGAAGTCCGAGCATTCCGAAGTAACTAAATATATAGTTCTCCTTAATCGGCTCGCTGTTAGGAAGTTTAGGCAGATAAATACCTTTTAGCGGTTTGTCTTTTATCAGCCTTGCCAGGTCGAAAAGCAGAGGTATCTCCTTCTTCAATTTATCTACATTCTTTATTGGAGTACCATCATAGCCATCATATTTATTTGTCTCGGTCAGCAGGCTGCCATAGTGAAACAACATTATCTCCTTTCCATTTCCCAGAACAGTCTGCCGTGCCTGCTCAACATAAAACTCAGGAGTTGTTCCAAGTGCATCAATCCATCCTCCGCCAGCCTTACCTGCACCAATACCATCGAGCCATCTCATGATGAAGAACGCATTATACTGAACTGTACCTCCCGGTTTCAGATCGAAATTATAATCCCGTGTTTCTGTACCGACCCATGTGAAATCATAATCTTTAGTCTCACGAACGACCTCATATCCCCGTTCCTGGAAAAAATCATACCAGAGCGGGTATTTAATTATGACTTTAGCATTTGGATTTTCAGCCTTCGAGGGTTTCAGGATATGGTCGCGACTGAACTCAACAAGAAGATCGCTGCGGAATTTTGCCCAGGTAAGATCCCCTTTGGCAGCTATACAATCCTCGCATGTACACTCAGTAAACAGGAAATCATCAATCATTATCAGATCAAAGATTGAGGCTGTATATTTGAAAATCTTTTCAAACTCCAGAACTGTGCTTTCATTTACATAACAAGGTGTCTGCCCCCATCCGCCGACACCATTTTTACCAACCTTAACTGTTGTGACACAACCCGCCACGTCAAAACCCTCCTTTTTAAAACGGTCTCTCGCTTTAATAAGAGTTTCTTTTTCAGCATAATATCCGCCACGGAATGATTCAATAAAGACATTTGTAAGGCCTGTTTCTTTGCACCATTTTACTGCAGCTTCCAGACCTTCTGTGGTGTTTATCTTATCACGGCAATCCTGTGCCGTGAACAAAGTGGAGATTCTCAGAACATCCTTGTTCTTGTTTGCAGCATCCCATAATGGTTGGGACCAGACTGAAACTGAATAAAAAAGTGTAACCGCTGTGAACAGAACGATTCCCGACAGTCGTTTTAAACTTGTTCTCATATTATGCAATGTATTAAATAATTGATAATTATAGTTTCTTACTCAATAAGTGTGCAAAATCCGCCATTGGCTGAAATTGTTACATGCAATGTACTATCTTTTGTTACAATTTCTTTACGGATACGGAGATTTGTCATTTCTTCTCCGGGCTTGTCTTCAAAAATTTCAATCTCATATTTACCATCTTTCATAAATCCAAGATTAATGTCGATCTCTCTCTTTTCTCCCGAATTAATACCGGCGACAAACCATTTATCGCCCTTCCTGCGGGCCAGACATATATAATCTCCGGGATAACCATCAATAAACCGGGTTTCATCCCATGCAGACTCTAGTTTTTTCAGGAAATTCCTGGCTGGTGAATTAAGGTAAGCATCAGGTCGATCGGCCATAACCAGCCATCCCGATTCAATAATAACTGACAGAGCCAGCTCATGAGCATAAGTAGTTGTTCTGGGAACTTCGGGGCGGATTGTAAAAGTAACCGGGGTATAATCCATCGGACCAACCACATTGCGTGTAAAAGGCAGTGTGCAATTTTGTTCAGGTGAAGGGGAATGATTTCCTTTAAAAGTGTAATATTCTGCTCCCATAACAGCTTCGAGGGTCATAACGTTAGGATAGGTACGGCGCTGTCCTCTCGGCATTGTCTCTCCGTGAAAACTGACCATCAGATTTCTTTCGGCAGCATCCTTCATGGCATAATTCCGGAATTGCATAGCATATTGTTTATCGGAATCTATATAATCTATCTTAATCCCTTCTATTCCCAGATCAAGATATCTCCCATAAATATGATCGCGGCCTTCAGGTGTTTTTAAGATATTTATCTCATCCCAGCCATAAACACTGATATTTTTTAATCTTGCATATGAAGTAAATTCCGGAAGCCAGTCAGTTGTTTCCCATAGTTTTGATGTTCTGAAAGGTGAACCTACAAGGGAAACATCAAATTCAATCCATTCCCAGTTCATTTCAGCAGCGAGATCAACATACATCTTCAGAGTGTCGATATAGCTGTTTGCCATCCAGTTACCCCACCATGGAAATACTGCCACCCCCGGTTTGATCCAGCTCATATCAGAAATCACAGAAGGCGGATTGAGGTTCTCAACCATAATGGATCCGGTAATGGTACCAATATCAGTACCCAAAATAAACGTTCTCCATGGTGATTCCCAGACAGATTCCATTGAATAGTTTTCTTCCGGAAGCTCTATTTCCATTTCATTACCCGTGGCAATCTTCTTAAGATGACAGGCAGGCTGATTGTAGACAGATGCTTCGGTCAATAATAACCAGAAATTGTTATCAATATGCATCAGGGCAGGAAATGAAAGTGCCTTTATTCCAATGGTATCAAAAAGTCTCTCCTGATAGATATTTTCATAATGAGGAACATAATCCATTATCCAGCTCATTGTATTCAGGGGCATTCCGAATCTGGTTAATTCCTTCCTTACAGTAATGCCTGATGAACTCACAATAACATAGCGGAAAGCAACTCCGTCATCATATGCACGGCAAACAACCTGAAGAATTTTACCGTGCCTGTTTTTAAAGCTGAAGACTGCCTCATTTGCTTTGTTGATGTAAACAGAGGTTTTTCCTGTAGGCAATGAATATGTTTCATCAATTACCGATCTTACTGTCCTTTCATGTGAAAGACCTGAATTAAAATCAAAGAGGGAATCTGTTAATTCCATGCCCATCATTGATTGCATTATTGCATCTGTCCCGTGTGACAGGACGGAATAATACAATGTACCTTTTTCATTTAATTCCAGCGAAATGCTGTTTTGTTTATCAGGAGATGTAACTTTCAGATTCCTTGTACACGATGCACCTAAAGTGAGCAAAAGCACAGCTGCAACCACACTCAAAATAAATCTCATACTTCTCATAATGAGAATTTTATAATGTTTTAACAATAATCTGTTACAATTTGAAGAAATCCATAGCATTATCCCTGAATATCCTTCCTGCAATTTCGAGGGCCAGCTCTTTGGTTAACCATCCCTTATCAACTCTTTCCGAAAGAACTGTCGCAACCACTTCCTTCGCCAGCTCAAGTGATCCTATACTGTCATCGATCCAGGAAACATCGCCTCCCCACATGATCTTATTATATGGTACAGCATCAAGCATTCCATGCAAGGTACTTACAGCTTCAGTTTTAGATATCTGAGGAAGCCATACAAGGTCCAGATGGACGTTGGTAAAATTTTTCCCGATTGCAACAAAATCGCCCGTCCATGGATAGCCGCCATGGAAAAGGCTGAACCTGGCTTTGGGAAATTTAAGAAAAAGGTTAAGAAGCTTCATGGGCTGGCCGTTATCGAGACGGCTGTTATTGCCGGCCAGATAACCTGTATGGATCTGAATGGGCATATCAAGGTTAATCGACTGCCGGATAATATGATGGAAGATAAAATCCTCAAGCTTCTTCCTGTCGGCCCATTCAAGTTTAACCTTTTTGTTATAAAGCACTGAGGCCTCTTCAAAGGTGACATCTTCAAAATATATACTCCTGCTGTAAGCCAGTGTATTCTTGATAGCTACCGCCCCATTATTTTTAAATATTCCAAGTACCGAACTCACAACTGAAAGGTAGTCGTCAAGGCTTTCGGCAACAATCTCCTTCCTGTTCATCAGCTTTAGTAATCCACTTGCTGATGTTACTTTTTTGTTTTCAGCTGCTTCGCTGACAAGCATTACAAGACTATTTATATTGCAAACCAGACGGAAGTATGAAGTATCAATATCAATATTGAAGTGATCCCAGTACTGATCAAGGATCATAGTTTTAAATTTCCCTTTTTTATAAACTGAGGCAAACCACGCATCATAGTTCCTGTAATTATTTGCCAGCATTCTGTCATATAATGGTTTTATATCCTCTTTCCTGAGATATGGTTTCTCATAATCATACAGGATCCTGAGGGTATTCATGAACTGTTCATGATAACTTGTTGCGCGTGAATAGTTATAGTAACTGCCGGACAGTTCCCATAGCTTATCCGCATCGAAGCCATTTTTTTGTAATTCCCTGAATGAGGGAGCGCCGGCAGATGTCATATCTGCAGGAAAGTATGATATGCCATTAAAGAACTGAAAATCAGCTGAATCACCAGGCACCTGGATGTGCTCATGAGTATCAACTATCTCTATGGTTTCGAGATAGTTACGGATCTTATCATATGAACTCTGCTGACAGGCAGCAAAAAGCAACACGGAAAGAAAGAGCAGATATTTCTTCATGGGATTCGTTGTTTGTTTTAACTAATTTATTTGAAACCACGGAGTGACACTGGGTTACACGGAGTAAAACACGGAGTATAAAACAGTGCAACTCCGTGAAAACACCGTGTAACTCCGTGGTAATTTTTTTTGAATTCATCGCCTTCTACCTGGTAACCATTTGGATCTACCTCCTGTTTCTGCCAGGAACTTCATTGCCTGCTGATGACAAATCAGTTGTGCATCAATCAGATTATCAGGAGATTCAATTTTTCTCTCCTGAGTTACCCTGTTTCCGGAAAATGAATGGCTGGGTGATTCAACAACCACACTCAGGGCGCCGCAATGGTAATTTAAAGCCCCGTCGAGATTGTAGGTACTGGTTGCTGTACGGGAGGATTTACCCTCTTCGGCAGGATCATTTGTATACTGAAGATCTTTCAATGCAAGTTCAGAATGAACATAACTGAAAAGAGTGTCGAAGAACGGAAGCAGGGCTGGTTCACCCAAAGGTCTGTGCATAAGCATGAATACCGCACCAGTGTGCATATTTATAATAAGGTCTGGTTTCTCTCTTTCAGTCAGGTCAAACAGAGCCTGAGTTTCGGGCTGAATATCACCAAGAAAATCATCATGCTGAATATTTACTCCTGCATCATTGGGGTATCCGCCAGGAAAACCGGGTTTAGAGAAATCCATCGGAATGAACTCCTTTATCTGTGGCCAGCCTGTAATCTTTCCCTTATCATCACCACCAGTGTTAAGATACTCTGCTACAGTAAAATCGGTATCACGATACAGTTCCATCCGAAGGGGAATCCTCTCCCTCCCATCAGGATTTACAACCGGAATAAGGATAAGCCTGTCAATTTTTGTGGCTAACTCATTTATTAACGGCCATTCTTTTCCCCTGAGGTCTTTTCCTGTTTCAAGAACTGAGATCAGGTTAACAGTACCGACGATACCTTCAAATTCCCCACCGTGCACTGCCGACATTCCCATATATACAGTTTTGTCATGGTCAGGCCCTCTGTAAGCCTTAACATCACCAAAACCGAGTGACCCGGAGAAAGTTGTTGTGCCTTTTCCCTGACGGCCTGTCCCATAAAGTACAGCTTTTATCTCCCTGCCACCTGCTGATGTACCAATAACTTCAATCTTGCCTTTCTTCACAATTTTGTCAAGAAAGGCATATACTTCCTTATACTCAGATACCCAGAAAGGGGGAATATCCGGAGCCTCTCTCAGATAATCTGCCGGGATCTCAAAAGAAAATGACTGCTTTTCAGCAACGTCAGGCTGCTTACAGCAGATCAATGATATTGTGATGATTACCAATATCGCAACAGGAGTGAACAGGTGTGTTTTTTTCATGATTCAGATATTAATTATTTGTTTCGAATGATTATAAGTAAGCCTTTTTTGGCAGGAATTATAAGATTGCTAATCGCAACATTTTCTGCTGCTTCCTGGAAATCCTTTATTGCAGGAATGAAGATATCGGCTTCCGACGGATCAATACCAAGAGCCTGCCACCTGATATTCAATGAAACAGGCTGGTCCTTATCACTCCAGTTGGCAACGGCCAGAATTGATTCTTTCTCACCCTTATACAGTGAGGTGAAGATTTTGCTGCTGCTGCTTCTGACAGGGTAGTTCTCTTCCCAATAACCAATAAGAAGCATATCTGCGATTCTATATTCGTCCCAGAATTTCCATATTTCAACAGGTGTATTTCCAACCCATCCTGCGCGGTTTGTGATGCCATAAACCATTCCCCTCCATGGATTTCCGCCTCCTTCCAGCATCTGGCCCGGCAGTCCGAAGGGTATACCCGACACTTCGATCAGCCAGTGATCAGGCGAACGGTCATAATCACGTCCCTCACCTATCCAGACAAGATCAAAATATGGCAGAAGGTCCATATACAGATTGAGACAGTCAGTATAACCTGCCCAGTCGTTGAAATGGTTCCAGCTGTGAAGATCCATCCTGCCCTCCGGGCGGTACTGGTCAATAACTTTCCTTGCACGCTGAAGTGTATAACGGTCAAGAGCCGAATCGTCAATGTAAACACCGTCTATTCCGATATTTTTAACCATCCACTCAAGGCCGGCAACATAGAAGTTATTAAGGCGTCCGTCGGGTGTTGTGATGACAGACAGGTCAATCTCATCCTTGAATTTCCCCTCTTTAATAACATTATACCAGGCAGGGATATATTTCTCTCTCAGGTTTTTAACCAGCCATTCGTTGGGTCCTTTTGAGTTTATAACAGTTTTGCTTTCGTTGCCCGGGCCGGGAAAGATAATCTCACCGTCAAGACTGTAGAAGGCCCGGAATTCGGGCAGATTCTTCGTAAGTTCCCTTGTGGTATAGTAGAATTTCATCCTGATATTCTTATCATGAGCGTCGGCAACCAGGTTCTTCAGTTCAGCAACATTTGGATCGAGGTAAGGATAGTTGATGAAGGGATAGATATCCTCAGCATGGTGGATATTGATGACATTTGCCCCTGCATCAATGGCTGCAGCTACTTTCACAGAAGTATTTGTTCCGCCGCCATGGTAATATCTCTCACCGAATTTATTCTTTCTGTCAATTGTTCTGAAAGGTGTAAGAAGCAGTTCAAAATTATAATTAAGAACTTCCCCCTCGCTGATTTCTCTGCTTCCTGAAAAAGCACTTATTATTACATCATTCCCCTTTTCAGAAACATCTATGCCGCCTTTTCCTTCATTTCCCCATGATGTCGGAAGATTCAGCGGACCGAACCTGTAATAGACATTTATGAGTGGCCTCACATAATTCTCAGCTTTCAACTTAATTCTCATTCCGCCGTTAACAGATCCTATCCACAGCATATCCTGATTTTTGGAGACATCCCATTTCCACTTCCAGACAGAAGCCCGGTATCCTCCCTCATGTCCGAGGCCCATCATATATTCTGCTTTATTCTTTACTACAGGGACCTCAAGACGGATATCCCTGATCTTCAGAGTTTTTTTTGTGATAAGTTTCAGGCTGTATTCAACAAAACCGTCAAACTCAAGATGCCCGGTAACCTCGAGATCAGCCTCATCTGATGAATTGGTAACTTTCCAGTTTATACCAGCATCGGATTTATCAGTGAAAACAAGCTCCCCGGGAACAAGCCTGATAACTTCTCCCTGCTGCTTTTCAATTATAAACCTGAAAGGAGTTTTAACGACATATTCACCCTTTTCATTTATCGATTGATTTGAGGATTCAAAATAGCTGACATATGAAGCAGGAAGACCATTGTCAGCAATAGTCAGAGAACGTCCGAGGATGCTCAGTTTATTTCCTTCGGCTTTAACCGGGAGGAAACCTTTTGTGACCTCATTGTTTATGCCGGTACGCGAATTGAGCCAATTAAGCCGGGAGAGCCTGGCGCCCTCATCATAACCATGGTCAGGAACCGGTTCACCGGCGACCTTCAAGGCGATATCAAGACTCTGTTTCTCTCCTCCTGATGAGACAGTTACAGTTCCTTTGTAAGTCCCGGCAGCAGCACCTTCAAGGTCTATGCCCATCCAGAGAGCCTGCACCCGTCCGGCCGGGATATTAACAACTTTACTGAACGGATTACCCTGAATATCTATTCCACCCTTATTGAAGCAGGTTATCTTACCGGCTTCTATTTTCTTTTGACCTCCGGCAGTAAGATCTGTGAAATCGACCTGAATATCGGTGACATCGCTTTTTATTGCCCATACTCCTGCCTGGAAAACAAAGTACTCACCTGGACGTGCATTCAGCTTCAGCTGCCGGCTGTCCAATGCTTCCTTTAATCTGTTCTCAGGAATGGAATCAAACCATTTCAGTGGTTTTTCGCGATATTCAGGAAATACCATAAATGATTTATTTTCGATCTCCCTGGCATATTTTATAGAAGCCTCTGATGTTGAAATATTGTGTAAAGGCTTGTCATTGCAGCTGGTAAAAACAATCACCACTGCAATTAACAATGTGATTTTTTGAATTTTACGAAACAAGGTTTCTCTATTCATGATTCAAAACAGATAAAAGAGAGTATGATAAAAAGCTGTAATAACAGGTCCTATTTTATACAAATATAACTGATCTTTCCTGACGATTTTGATATATAGAATACTATTTCAAACATTTTCGTTTCTTTAATGTAACGTTTTTTGTATATTTGTGTTATGTTAACAACAGATAAATCACTTGAGAGGATTTTCAGCAGACGTGCCTGGTATAAGGATTCGGGCATAAACGGGTCAACAGCCCGTGTTTACAAAAAGCGTTTTATTGAACAGGGCCTTGATATGGAAACACGGATAAAAATACTGGAAGCATGCGGCTTTAAAATGGTTCAGGAGATGAAGTGGGAGGATGATAAGAAAGAGGAAAAAATAAAGGCTGACCTTTTAAAAAAGTTACAGGTTGAGAATGCATTATGGTCATTCAACAAATCCTTATTTTCACAGATCCCTGATGATTTACTGATTGAAAAGGTTCTGATTCATCTTGATATTGATTCGATCAGTTCTCTCTTAACACTGTTTCCAAAAAAGATGATCAGAAACATATGGAAAGTGAAAATGTTGTCTCAGGAGCCTATGTACCACCAGTTAAACCGGTTATACGCTTTTTTGTATTTCGATATCAGTAATCCGGACAGGTATATCCGCGATTCTATAAATAAAAAATATAAATCTATCCAATGCAGGGACTAACCAATGATACAAGGAAGATATTCAGGGCAGTTTCATTATTGCCCTGTCTGAGGAGTTATATTCTTATTGGTGGAACAGCCTTATCTTTACAGATCAATAAGCGAAAAAGCGAGGATATGGATTTTTGTACCTGGACCAAAAAACTGAAGAATGACAAGCCTACTGTCGATTGGCCAGCCATTGAAAGAGAACTGGAAACTGCAGGTAAAATTGAGTCAAGAGATATCCTGGGATTTGACCAGGTAAACTATGTTGTAAAAGGAGTAAGGGTTACATTTGTTGCCAAACAGGAAAATCTCAGTCCGGTTAAAAAACCGGTAGCTATACTCAATAATATAACAGCTGCAGACATTAGTGCAATCGGGGCTATGAAAATTGAGCTGATACTACGCAGAAGTGAATTCAGGGATTATTATGATATCTACTCAATTCTGAAGGAAGGCATCTTATTGAAAGATATTGTTAATACAGCTGTAAAATATTCAAATCACAGGCTCAAGACAAGAGACGCACTTGCCTTTTTATCAAATGGCAGCAATTTCAAACCAGATAAAAGTTTTGTTCTTTTAGAACCTGTTTACAACGTAGATCACAAGGGCATTGAAGAATATATTAAATCCGTAATAAGGAAGGAGTATATTTAGAGAAGCCTGAGCCGGAATATATATTCTTAATCAGATTTAATGACTGCCGGATTTATTTTAACGAATCAATTACCAAATTGATTTTAATTCATTTACTTCAAGTGAATGTATCTTAAGGCCTCCCTTAAAAGCAAGACCTTCATCAGATTTTTTCTCCTTAAGTACCTCGGATATGAAGAGTTTTCCATTTCCGATATACGCCTCAACGGAAGTCCTGTCAAGTATTATTTCAATATTAAATCTGAAAATTCCGGGCTTATCGCAAATATATGGGGCGCCATTAATCCTGTTGAAATTACCATCGAAAGAGACAACAGGATTCCCTCTGAAGAGGACCTCGGTTACCCAGCCATGGACAATTTCGAGATCCATTTTAACATGAAGAAGATCACTCTTAACTTCTTTCAGTTTTTCAGAAGCTTCTTCGCCTGTCAGGTCTGTCCAGAAATGTTTCTTATCATGAAGGATTGCTATTTCCTTAACAGGTTCACAGAAAAGCCTGATCCCTTCAGGAGTTGTTCTTAATGTAAGTTCGCAGGGAAACAACATCATCTGGTTAAAAGGCATGCCCTTGTGTTCAATCCTGCCCCAACCAATC
>Ga0209211_10001424_pt1 | contig 45334 bp, 45 predicted proteins | sample RifGroA2_FD_183992 | JGI IMG/M metagenome (GOLD analysis project Ga0209211, IMG submission 183992) | Groundwater microbial communities from Rifle, Colorado, USA - Groundwater A2 (SPAdes) (version 2) | ecosystem: Environmental > Aquatic > Deep subsurface > Groundwater | place: Rifle, Colorado...
ATGGGACGCACGAAGTGCGTCCCATGCTGTTTGTCCTGATTCTGCGCGGGGATTCTGAAAATTCGGCGCGCTTGCGCGCACCATTTTGTTTTGGAGGAGGAGGTTCGAGCCAAAGACTTTTTTGGCAGCAACCTTTTTGCAAAAAAGGTTGCTATCCAATGCAATTTTTTCCATACCTGTAGCCTCTGTTATCCACTTTTGCATCGGTTCGAGCCACAGTTTCTGCCTTTGTTCAGCATTGGTTATCTGCTCTTCCAGCGACTTCTTTTCAGACAGCAGTTTTGCTTTTTCAGCGCGATAGACTTCTTTTTCCACATCTTGCTCCAAATACCCGTCAAGAAGTCGCTGGAGCTTCACCACGATGTCTTGTATTCCCTTTTGATTTTTTTGAACAAAAGCAGAAACAGACTGGGCGGATTCCACTCTGTCATTTTCCAGTCGTTGGTTTAGATAATCCGCCCAATCTTGAGGTATAGAAACTTTTTGAAGAAGTGATGAGATTTGCGCGTCCAAAGATTCCTGGCGAATACAGGGTTCGGGGCATTTCATGTCGCGTCGTTTTTTCGTGCAGTGATAGTAAGTGTAATAATGTTCTTTTCCACTGACTTGTTTCTTCACCCTGTATTCGCCAGTTATCATCATTCCGCACGTGCCACAACTTAACAACCCACAGTATGCTTGAGGTTCATTTTTCATTTTGTGTCTTGGACGACCTCTTTGCTTCATCACTTCTTGCACTCTATCAAAAAGTTTCTTTGATACAATTGGCTCAAACTTTCCTTCATACACTTCGCCAGCGTAGCGGAAGTGTCCGTAGTAAAAAGGGTTAGAAAGAATAAAAGTAGCTCGCGTTCTATGGATTTTCTTTCCGTGTTTTGTCAAAAGTTGGTTTTGCGCCAAAAACATTCCAATAGTGTCGAGTGTTTGATTACCCTCTGCGTACATCTCAAATGCCCTACAAATCACAGGCGCGGACTTTTTATCTACAACAATCGTTTTTGTTCGCGAGTCGTTTATGTAACCCACTGGTGAAAGTCCGGGATATTCTCCGCGCCTGACTTTTTGGCGCAACCCCCTTTTGGTATTTTCGGAAAGAGAATCCACATAGTATTTGCTTTGCCCGAAAGCCATATTAAGCATGAACTTACCTTGTGATGTAGAATCACACCAAAAAGTTGGAAACTTGAGGCTCGCAAGTTTCCCTGTGTCGAGGAGGTAAATTATCTTTCCACCGTCAATACTATTTCTTGCGAGACGATCGGGATGCCAAGAGAGGATAGAATCTGCATCGCCCTTTTCAATACACTTCATCATTTCATTAAATATCGGACGACCTGGAATTTTAGCAGATTGTTTTTCGATAAACTCTTGGGCGATGTTCAGATTTTCTCTCTTGGCATAGTCTCGTAATTCTTGAAGCTGTGCCTCAATACTCAAAACCTGCTTGTCCTCGACATCAGTGGACTTGCGAGCATACAAAAAGAATTTTTGTTCCATAAATGGATTATAGCAAAAATTCTTTTTGAAAGAAAAGTAAAAATTGCATTGGATTTCGAACCTCCTCCTCCAAAACAAAATGGTGCGCGCAAGCGCGCCGAATTTTCAGAATCCCCGCGCAGAATCAGGACAAACAGCATGGGACGCACTTCGTGCGTCCCATGCGTTGGTTGGTGTTTCTGACGAAAGTCAGATTGTGGTGCCGAGGACCAGGTTCGAACTGGTGACCCTTCGCTCTTCCAAAAGCGATTTGGACTATATCATCACCCCAACTTTAATCGGGGTGGCGGGGGCTTCGCCTACATCACATATGTGATCGGCTACTTCCTTACGGAATAGTCTCTACACCTTCCAAGCCCCTAACTTAAAGGACAAGGCTCGGCTCGGGATTGTCCTGTCAGCGTCTGTCTGCGTTAAGTCCGCATAGTTCCGCGTCATGAGAGTTCCCCCGAATTCACCCGCTTTTCGATCCGTCTTACGGCGGAAAGGCCCGAAGATTCAGGCGAATGCTCTACCAACTGAGCTACCTCGGCATACTAACCAGTCTAGTCTAGTGTAAAAAGTTGAAAGTGTAAAGGCAAAATTTTAGAACCTATCTCATCAAACCGTCCAATAATTTCCCTAGATCGGGAATCTGAGTAGCGGTTTTTTGAACGCTATTAACCGTTCCTTTAATTTTGGCGTACTCTTGCATCAAAATGTCGATGTACGGTTGGATATAAACGTACGCCCCGTAAGAAACACCGATAATAATAGCCCAGTAAACGATTTTCCAAGCAAACCCCAGACGATTGGTACGCCGAATGCCACGGAGAATTTTGTTGTTCTCTTCACCTAAATGAACGGCTCTTTCCAGAAGTATTTTTTCTTCGGGGGTCATTTGGAAAAATTATAACAAAAAAATCAAATAAACGTAACCTCGCTTGTGCCACCGGCAGGAAATTCGACCCCTACTGGGTCAGTACCCCCGATGGATAATTTTTTCATTTGAGTACAAATTCAAAATTATGCTCATCGGGGCTTCGATTCCTGTACGGAAGCACACCCGTGCTTCCTCGCTGTCACTCTCGCTTTGCTCGTGTGTGCCACCGGCAGGAATCGAACCTGCATCTAGGAATTAGGAACTCCTCGTTCTATCCATTGAACTACGGCAGCGAATTTACGAGTGCGGGTAGCGAGAATCGAAACTTACAGTTTCAGTACCCCAATTGGATTTTTTGATCGCTCAGAAGCTCCAAAAAATACTCAATCGGGCTTCGATTCTCGCGCGCCCCAAAGCAGTTTGGGGCTTACCCGCACATTTCTAAAAACACCGGAAAACGTGTTTTTAGAAATGTGCGGGTAGCGAGAATCGAACTCGCGTCTCAACCTTGGGAAGGTCGCATTCTACCACTAAACCATACCCGCGTTTTTTAACGAATAACCCGAAGAGCTACCTGATTGTAAAGAAATTCCAGACTTTTTGCAAAAAAGTCTTTTCGGGCAACGGTAAATCGGCGATTTTTTTTGGTTCCTCAACAATAACAATCGCGCGTTCTCCGTCCTTGGCCATCTGGAAACGGTCACGAATCTCTCCCTCTATACCACTTTCGGTATTTAATTTTTCAATTCCCGCCAAAAGCGTTTCATGCCGCCCCTCCAACCTCGCCAGACGTTCCGTCGCCAGACGAAGCTCCGTCGCCGAATCTCGGTTCTTGACGTAAATATTCCACGTACCCCGTATAAGAAAAAACAAAACAATCGCAAGTGGCAGCAAAACCAAGGGTGACGATAAAATCCTTCTGATTTTTCTTTTGTGTTCAAACTCTCGCATATTTTGGGTAGATTCAAGATTTAAGAATCACGATTCAAGAAAAATCAAAAACCTTGAAAAATAAGTGTTTTAATTATATTATAAAAGGCAAAGTTATTCATTATTATTTTGGCTCTTAATTCTTGATTCATGAATCCAGATTCCTGAATCTACTAAAAGTATGTTATTCAACAAAAAACACAAGAAAAAAGTTCAGGCTATATGGTACGTGCTATGCGTACTCATTATTTTGAGTATGATACTTTTGTATTTGCCGGGACTCTACAGTTAGGTAAACATACGAAAATACGAATTGGGAAATATACGAAATAACACGAAAATTATAGCCGTATCAATAAAGTTTTCGTAAATATTTCGTATTTTCGTACCCTTTCGTATGTTCGTATTATAGGAGGAGTGTACTCACTCTGACCGCATCATCTTGATGAACACATCTTGAGGAATGTTGGCGCGGCCACGCCCAAGCTCTTTCATCTTTTTCTTGCCTTTCTTTTGTTTTTTGCGCAGTTTCATCTTACGGGTAATGTCACCGCCGTACATGTGCTGTGTCACGTCTTTTTTCATAGCACTGAGAGTTTGGGAAGACATAATGCGACCGAGGGCTTTCCCTTGAATTTTAGTCGTAAACATCTGACGCGGAAGAATATTGAAAAGTTTGTCCACGGCCGCTTCGGCTTCTTCCTCAACACGCTTGCGCGACACCACGCGAGAAAATGCCGACACCACTTCGTCAGCCACCAAAATATCGAGCTTCACCACGTCCGCCTCGCGGAGCTCTCCTATTTTGTAGGAAAGTGAAGCGAAACCCGACGACGCGCTTTTAAGCTCATCAAAAAAATTCCTCATGAGCTCCCGAAGAGGCATCTCCAGTTCAATTGACGTTCGATTGTCGTTCCACGTGGTAGTTTCCCCGACCACCGCTTCGTGTTTAAAAAGCAACTGGGTTATGGGACCGAGATAATCCGAAGGGGAAATAATGGTCACGGCCACCCACGGTTCAAACACCTTTTCAATTTCGCCGTACTCGGGAAAAAGCGTTGGCGAGTAATAAATTGAACGCTTACCTCTTTTATCAACCACCTCATAAGTAATACTTGGAGTGGTAACCACAAGTTCCAGTTGAAACTCGCGCCGCAACCTTTCGGTAATAATTTCAAGATGAAGCATACCCAAAAAACCACACCGAAATCCCCGCCCTAAAAGACCGGAGGATTCTTCTTCATAACTAAATGAGGAATCTGACAAACGTAAACGTCCCAAAGCCTGCCTTAAAAGATTAAAATCGTCGGCATTTTCGGGATACACGCTGGCCCACACCACGGGCCGTGGAGTCATGTAGCCGGCAAGTTCCGGTAAAGGTTTGCGAACCATCGTAATAGTGTCGCCGACCGAAGCGATACCCGGCTCTTTAATGCCGGTGACAATATAACCAATCTCCCCGGCTCCAAGCACTTCACACGGCGTCTCTGCCGGCATAAAAATCCCGACTTCAATCGGCGTAAACTCGCGATTTGCAACCTTAAACAATAATTTCTCACCTTTGCGTACCGAACCGTCAAAACCTCTAATGTAGACGATGACACCAGTGTGAGTGGAATACTTGAAATCAAATACCAACCCGCGAAAACTGCCGCTCTCCGGTATTTCCTCGACGGGCGGCGGCACACGGCGGACTATCTCCTCAAGTAAATGGGCAACTCCCTGCCCCGTCTTACCCGACACCTCAAGCACGTCCTCCTCCGAGCAATCAAGTAATTTCATCACTTCCTGCTTTACTTCGGCCGTGCGGGCAAGCGGCGAGTCGACTTTGTTGACTGCCGGAATAATCACAAGTCCCGCCTCTTTTGCCATCGCCAAGACCGAAAGTGTCTGAGCCTGTACGCCTTGAGTGGCATCGACGAGAAGCAACGCGCCTTCCACAGCTTTGAGCGCGCGGGAAACTTCGTAGGAGAAATCGATATGCCCTGGAGTGTCGATCAGGTTGAGTATATATGAAACCTGATTAGACACTCCCGCAGACTCACGCTGATTGGACGCAGAGGTACGCTGACCGGAAGATGCGAAAGAGTCGCGCGCAGTATCATAAACAACACGTTTTATTTCTAAATCTGTTGAGCCGTAATTAACCAAAAGAGCAAGCCGATAAGAACACCCTTTAAGATACGACCAAACCTGTTCTGTTTGCTGCCGACCAATTTCTGGCAAAGCTTTCAATTCAATAATCACTTTGTCTTCAATCACAAAATCGGGTTGATAAACACCGATGTTTTTTCCCTCGTACAAAATAGGGATATTTTTTTTACTTTCAAACTTAATCCCCGCTTTAGCAAATTCAATCTCAAGAGCGTTGTGATACACACTCTCTTTATGACCAAGACCTATTTTTTTACGCACTTCAAAAAATGCTCCGCGTAATTTATAGGTTAAATCAGAGTAGAGAAATTCCTCTCCCCCTCTTTTGTCTGCGTTTGTCTGCGTGAAGTCTGCGTTTATCTGCGGCGGATGGTACACCATTCTGACGGGCGTCATCTTTATCGTAATCCCCCGCTCACGCTCAAGCTCCATTGAATCGAGCACTTGGTCCTGCATCTTGCGCTTTTCAATCGTACCCGTAATTTCAAGCAAACGATCGGCAAGCGTGGATTTGCCGTGGTCAATGTGCGCGATAATACTGAAATTTCTGATATGTTTTAAGTCCATAAATTTACTAACGATATATTGAATGCGGGCCTACATCAAGAAATACGACTTCAGTGTGAGATTTATTTAAAAACTCGAATAAAATCCTGTCGCGATTATTTACCGAGAAACTCCACTGTTTCTTTAGCCTCCCATGTAAACGGTGCGTGTCCAGTCGTATGTTGAACGGGTCGCTCTGAAAAAGCGAGATGCTTTCTTCCGCCTGCGTTCTTATCTGCTCGTCAAGTCCACGATAGTTTCGTTGAAAACGCGGGTGGTAATAAATCGTCATAGTGAGCGGAGCGAACGGAGCACTGGCAATTTACCTGCGCGCTTCAGAGTTCGAGCTTCACGTGACCAACGCAGAACATCTTTCTCACTCACGGCGCTTTCAGCGCGCGCAACAAGCGAAATGTACTGCTTTTTGGGAATAACCACCACTTCACCCTCACGGAGCATCGCTTTTGAAAGTTTTATCGTTAACGTATTCACAATTCACATACTACCACATTTTTACAAAAAGAAAACTATACGCCCGTAAACTGTTTGAAAAAAATCCTTGACAAGAATCATACCATGATATAGAAATGGGGTAGAAAATCGAAGTGTCATCAAACCAAACAAAAGAGAGAAAAGACCTATGGAAAATGAAGACGGTTATCGATTCACGCCGCGGGCGGCACAAGTCATGCTTCTTGCGGAAAGAGAGGCGCAACGACTAAATCACAACTTTGTCGGCACCGAGCATCTGCTTCTCGGTATCGTGAGGCTGGGGGATGAGAGTTCCGCCGCTCAAGTTTTGAAAGCCCTTTGTATCGATTTGGCGCAAATCAAAACCGAAACGGAAAGTCAACTGGGGCAAGGCCCGGATCAGAAGTTGATTGGGCCACCACCACTTACGCCGCGATTCAAGAAGGTTCTGGCCTTGGCCGACAGAGAAAGAACCTCGCACGGGCACACTTACCTCGGCACCGAACACATCCTCCTCGGGATATTGCGTGAGGGTGATGGGGTGGCAGCAAGGGTTCTTAAAAAGCTGGGGGTGGACCTTCAAAAAGTTCGGGAACTGTGCCCTTCCGACCTCACTACGCCGAAAACCACCAAGGAACCAGCTCTCACCGAACTTTTCGCGGCCGCGGAAGAGCTGTTGGAAAACCCTAACTCAAGGCTTCGCACTCCTCCGCGTGTACTCGCCGCCCTCTGCGCGGTGAATGACATTGAGGACAACGAAGCGCGGGAAGACGCATTCCTTGCCGTCCTCGCGCATTTGCGGAAAAAGGTAAAGAAATAGCGTCAAATCTCAGTATCACGAGCGAAGAGTATCTTCGCTCTTTTTTATTGAATAGTGGGACTGTTTGAATTATCAACGCCAATAATTTTAGCCCGCCAAATTTTATGATGAAGTGTCCGCCATACGTCTTTAATTTCCTCGTTTTTCAAAAGCACCAGCACTAGCACTCCCGCCGCGATGCCCAAGAGTCCCGAACAAAAACCCTGAAGGAAAATGCCAACAAGTGTGTTAATGTTAAAAATATTGTCAAAGACATCCAAAAACTCGTGAGCGACGTACCCCATAATAACCGCCGCGCTGAAACTCGCAAACAAAGTCGGCATCACCTTCCGGCTGAAATCCTTAAACTCAAGCTCAAAGGAAAGCCAGTGCCACATAACGTTTATTACCGTACCGAGCGTGTACGCGAGGGGTAGCACCAGCACAATACTTCCGGATACATTGGAAACCTTGAACAACTGCTCGAGAAAATAGCGAAACACGGGCACGGTGATAAAGAGACGCAGAAACAAGTAACCGAAACCTACCACAAAAAGTGAGGACACGAGGTTTATGACGAGAGGTTTCCAAGTCTTGCCGAGAGCGTAATACCCCCTAATGAACAAGAGAAGTAGTGACTGCGGCACAACCGATAGGGTAAAAATCGCAAGACAAGCGGCTGTCAAACGAGTATCGGCCCAACTGAACGCTCCGGCACCCAAAACCGTACGCACAATTTGCGCCCTAAGCACCACGAGAATCGCCATCATGGGCAGTGACCAAAAAATAATGTGCCGCGTTGAGGTCACCATATTATCAAAAAACTTTCCCTGTTGACCCCCGGCGATAAATCTGGAAAGAGCCGGAAACACGGCTGAAGCGTAGCTGGCCCCGACAATCGAAAGCGGCACGGATTGGAGGTTCCAAGAAAAATTGAATATGGCAATCGAGCCGGCACCCATAACGGAGGCAAACGCCACGAGAAAAAAAAGCGCGATTTGGTTTGAAGAAAGCGTCAGCGTGCGAGGCAGTGAAGTCAGCACGATACTCTTAATCGACTTAAATTCAATGGGAAAACGTAATTGGGGAAATAATTTCTTCTCGCGTATAAACGGCACTTGGACCAAACAATGAAGAGCCGCCCCCAAAACAACCCCCCACGCGAGCCCTGAAATTCCCAAAGCAGGATAAAAAAACAAAACACCAATGATGATACCGATATTGTATAAAAGGGGGCTCAGAGCATAGATAAAAAATCTATTGTAAATCTGGGTGATGCTCGCGAAAAAATTTGAAATACCGAGAAAAATGGGAGACAAAAGCATTATCCTAGACAAAGTAATGAGATGGGTTTTTAAGGGCTCACTGTCAAAGCCCGGAAGGACATACGGAACAAGAATCGGAATGATAATAAACGCGGCCAAAGAAACCAAAACTATACCGATAAAGAACACGGAAAAACCGTTATCAATGAATCTCTTGCCCGTTTGCTCGCCCTCCTTTAGTTTATCGATAAAAAATGGCACCAAAACTGAAACAGACACCATTGAGGCGACCAAAACAAAAATAAGGTCCGGTATTCTGAAAGCCGCGTAATACAGGTCAAGTACTCGACTCGCGCCGAAGGTCGCGGCGAAAAGCCGGTCCCGAAGAAGCGCCAGCACCTGCGAACCAATAGCAAAAGCACCTAAAAGATAAGCGGCCTCATGGAGTCCGCTTATCTCTCGGTTTAACATGTGGAGCACCTTCTGTACCATTTAGGTTACACCGCTATGCGGCTACTATCGGGTGGTCTCTCCGGTCTTCGACTTCTCAGATGTCCCCTTTTCCTGTACCGGCAACGCGGACCGCTTCTCAGGTTTGTTGTCTATGGGTGGCGCGGCATTCGCAAACGGGTCTCGGCCGGCCGTTAAGTTCGCGAGAATAAGTTCAATCTCCTTGTTGTCGGGGTTTAGGGTCTTTAAGTCATTAAACTCTTTAATGGCTTCGTTAACTTTAGCCGTCTTTTGATAAGAAAGTCCGAGGAAGTACTTGGCGTTGGCATACGCGGGGTTTAGGTCTGTTGCTTTTTTGAAAGCGTCGACGGCACCCTGATAATTCTTGTCGTTGTAACGCAATAGACCAAGTTGGAAGAATATGCCGCTGTCATTAGGGGCCAGATAAGAGGCGGCTGAAACAGAGTCGATAGCGTCTTTAATGTTACCCTCCTGAACCTGAATTTGGGCCAAAAGGAAAATCGCATCCGTGTAGTTGTTCTTCTGTCTTAGCGCCTGACCGATATAGTCTTTGGCTTTGGCGTTATCGGCGTGAGCAGCTTCAAGTCGCCCGAGAGTCAACAAAATGGCGGGACTCTTGGGGTTTAACGCAATCGCCTGTTGGTAAGCGCCGAGAGCGCTTTCATAGGCACTAACGTTCGGAATCTTCAAGGGCACTATCGCTTCATACACTTGGCCCAAGGAAAGCCAATTTTGATAATCAGTGTTTCCAAAAAGAACCGCCTGCTCCGCGTGACCTAGGGCTGAGCTGAATAGTCCTTGGAACTGCGTACGCAAGGTGTCTTCTGAAATAGTTTTTGAATTTTGCGACAACAAGGTCGACAAACGCATCATGTCAATCTGCACCAACGAACGATAATACGACGAATCATTATCAAGTTCTATGGCTTTCTGAAGATATTTCTCGGCCTTATCGACGTTACCTTCCGTATTGAACGTTACTACCCCTTTCTGGAAATACACGGCGGCGATAAATTTCTCGACAAAAGAGTAACCCACCGCGATCGTACCGATAAGAAGCAAAATCAGAACGAGTACGGACACGAAACCTTTCCGCGGGTCCTCAATAAAAGAAATGACCTTCTCCTTCACCGCACCGCTTTGATAAAGCGAGGCGATAAAAAGACCGGTGAAAAAGAATGTCAGTGTGACAATGGTAAGACTTGGGATGTAGAAAATACTGATAATCCAAAGAAATAACGACACCAAGAATGATGAAGTGACAAGATAGCGAGAGACCTTATCCCCGATAACCGACAAAATGGCGCGGAATCCCAGATAGAGGAAGAATCCCAAAAATAAAACCCAAGAAATCGCCCCGAGAAGTCCGGTCGTCACCAAAAAGGTCGGAATGAAACCTATCCCGAAATTGAAATCAGTGTTCCAAAAAATCGTGGAATTGATACCTTCGGGTTTGTAAAGAAGCCAGTTTTCCGTAAAGCGATTGGGTCCGGCTCCCAAAAACGGGTCTTTGACAAGCACACTCTTGGCAACGGCAAACGTGGCGCCCCAAGATGGACGAGCCTCAACTTGGGCGATACTCAACTTTTCCGAAATAGCCCCACCGATAGTGTTGCCGCCTAAAATAAACACAAGCGAAATGAGAAGCACGGTGAGAGACGTTACGGGAATTTTTCTCAAGGACGGGATTGGCTCCGCGCCTGAATCGCCTTGGGAAAGTTCCAGAGACGCCTCACTTTTATCAAAAGAAATTACATAAACCAGAAAAATCAAACTGAAGAAGGCGATAACATACCACACCGGCGTAAAGTTAACGATAGCGAGAAAGAAAAGCGATACTATAAGTGCCGCGTAAGCTAAAATCTTAAATAGCTTGCTCAATGAAATGAGCTCAAGCGTAATAAGCGACAGAACTGTCCCTATACCAAAGAACACGTCGAGGTCGTTCCACTTGCCCACGGTATTGGATGTAATGTCGGTGAAAATACCCAAAGAGAGAAAGTCTGTTCCGAAAATCAGACGAAAAATCTGAAACGCCGCGATAAGGAAAAAAGCGGCAAAGAAAACAATGTAAGAGTAAAATATCCTATCCTTCGATTTGAACACAAACGGCACAAGGAACAGGAGCAAAAACAGTATGGCGGAAGACCCGGCAGTGCCCACTTCAAGCGCCTGACCCAAAAAAGCGTCCTTAGCGACTCCGGAAAAAAGCGCCGACAAAAGAGTAACCAAAAGCACACCGGCGGCCGTCAACAGAAAGGATGTTTTTGGAAAGACAAAATGCCCGTCTTTCAGACGCGCGATAATCCAAAACCCAAAAGCCACCAGTATCACGACTGAAAGAAGCAAAACTTTGCTGAACTGAAAAGGTATCAGGATTGAAGGCACAAAAAATACGGGCACGATAAAAGGTATGGCCAGTAAAAGCACGAACGTGGCGTTCTCCAAAAATCCGACACGAGCTCGGTCTGAAGATTGTTCGGAATTGTTAAGTTCAATTGTGACTTTCTGCATATTTTTTAAAAAATTTTACGCGAATAATAGCGGATAAAGAAATGTAAGCTCTATTATAATGGATACTACTCGGGATATCAAACGAAATAGACATAAAAAGGTGTATAAAAATAATATTGATTATGTAACTTTTCTATGGTATAGTCTTTAAGCCTTTGTGTCGGGTAGTTGCGCCAATTTTGTCCGCCATAGGCGGTTACAAAATTGAGCGTCCCGAGCGAAGTCGAGGGACAGCCCTTCGACTCTCGCCCGCGGTGAGCGCAGTCGAACCGCTCAGGACACTCAATCTTGCGAGCCATCTGCGGTGGGCAAGATTGGTGAGGAAAGTCCGAACATCGGTCCTTTCGGGGACAGCAGAGTAGCGGGTAACGCCCGCCTAGAGCAATCTACGAGGTGCGAACAGTGACGCCGAGGTGCGAAAGCGCCGAGGCTCCGGCAGTAATGTCGGAGAGCTTCCGCGGTAACGCGGGAGGTGCAACGGCTAAATCCTTACTTCGATGCAAGGCCGTGTCCGTCCCAAAGAAATTTGGTGCGCGGAAGTGCCGCTTGAGCCGTTTGGCAACAAACGGCCCAGATAAATAACTGCCGCCAATTTTGTTCACCACAGGTGAATACAAAATTGAGCGTCCCGCGGAGCTTTAGCGGAGTGGGACAGACCCCACTTCGCCCATAAGGGCTTCGCGGGGTACTCGATTTTGCACCACCTTCGGTGAGCAAAATCGGTACAGAATTCGGCTTATAGACACAAAGCATATGAAAGCCGCCGCCCTAACGGGCGGCGGCTTTCTCTTTCTACACAGCCATGGCAATTTTATTCGCCCTTATCAAATAATAATAATTTGGACTATAATCCCCGACAAGGCATAATTCAGTGGATTGAAAGCAAAACAAAACTGCCCGAATAGACAGTTTTGTTTTTGCAATATCAACGCCAATGGTATACTATCGATATTGGAGGTCGGATTTACAAAGCATGCCCTTGCAAAATTCTCGGTGTTGCGACGGCACGGTGTTCGGATTTCCAGATTTGAAGTTATTGCCGCAGTACGCACGCCTGAAGTAATTGACTATCGACGACTGCCGCTGCTTATCGCGCAAAAAAGTCTCGATGCGCAACGCGTCCTGCGCGTAGTCTACAAAATTGAACGAAAGGCAATAATTATTATCACATTTTATCCGGGTCGCAAATCACAATATGAAAAAAATTAAAAATGTAAAAATCGCATATGACAGAGAGGCGGACGTTTTGAGTTGGGAAGCAGACAAAACCGCGCGTATTGACCATGCGAAAGAAATGGGCAATCTTGTGGTGCATTTTACGAAAACTGGCGAACCGGTGCTTGTGGAAATGCTTGAAGCATCAAAAACATTTCGCCAAAATCGGCGATTCATTTCTCCGTTGCGCATATTAGTTGCGGCCTAGCAAACCGCAAGGAACTCCCCCTTCTTGCCAGAGCGAGGACGGGGTTGGTAGAGAGTGGAAAAAAACTGCTCGGCGAAATTAATGGTGGCTGACCCCATTTCCCTAAATCACAAAAAACGAAAGATTTAAGGGTATAGAAGCGCGTATGAGGTTTCTTTTGAAAGGGGTATAATACAATCAATACCGGCTAGAATATTATCAGAAAAGTTGCATTTCACTATTTAATTTAGGGGACGGCCGAAGAAGAATTAGACCACAAAGATGTGGAATAAATGGTGGCTGTCCCCTTTATCTTGTCCCCTTTATCTCTTCATCAAATTGCCCACGCGTTCAACAAAGAAATTCAGTTAGCTTAATCAAAATATCAAGGCCTCGCCTTGCTATGCCCTCGTCGGGCTTCTTCCCACCCAATGCGCGCACAAACCCCCGCCGTGAGGCACCCGAGGGTAACGGCGGGGGCTCCCTACAAGCTAGTCAGAACGGTAAAATCACCATTTCTGCATTTATCAAGAAAGGAATTATAAAAAGCAGATTTTTCAATATTCGCGAGCTCACTTTTTGCGCCAGGAAACAACGCGTCTAACTCCGACGGCACATCCCACAGATGATGGTTTTGTACACGAAACCAAACAGAAAAAATCAAAATCTCATAAGGTATTCTTTCATTGTTCAAGCGACAATAAAGCGACGTCGCGTCCCAAATGTAGTAAGTCGAAAGTTCGGGGTTCCAAGTGATTTTCGCTTCAGGGTCTTTGTCGGCGTGTTTAAAGAAGTTCTTTGCTTCGTTTATTTTATTAAACACCAATTTCCTTTTCTCGTCGTTAATTCCTCTCATACCCTCATATACAACACTTCTTTGAAGATTTTTATGCTCACATAGTTTATCAAAAATTTCATGTGCAGCGCGAGCCAGTGTATGTACCGAAATTTCACTTTTATTATTAAAAAATAAGTCAATCGCTGTAATTAATTGTTCCTCAGCGGCCTTAAATTTTTCGACCTCTTTCTTCATTTGCAAAAATGATTACATTCCCGTGACTGTCTGCGTTCTGCTGTGTTCCTTATTTGAATACAGCAACTAATATAGAAACAAGCAATGAGAGAAGAGAAATGCTAAGTGCGATTCTGTTCATCCACTTTTGGGAACCCTGAATATCTACGAACGTCTCAAGTTGAAAAACCTCTGCCGCGGTCATGTTGGCGTTACACTTTTTACACAGATATGTTGAAGCACCAAGATTTTGTTTGAAATTTGTGTGCTTTTCCCACTCATGCCTGCATTCACTTTTTATCATGTTCTTTTCTCTTGGCTATAATAATCATAGCTAAAAATTACTCGTTGAACAGTTAATATATGCCTGCAGGCCAACACCACCGTCACCACTCACCGTGCAGCGTGTAATTTGTGGCATCTGAATAGTAGGATATAAGTTTGGTTGGTAGTTATCATAAATTGGTCGAGTAACAGAGCTTGCGCGGAATGATTCCCGCTCAGTGTTCAATGCATCTATTTGTGCTCGATGATTAGCACTTGTTCTTGTGTCTATCGCGCCCATTATCAGGCGCATATCCGACTGGAATTTATTGGTTATTGATATAAACTCATCATAATCCTTAATCAATAATGCCCTGTATTTTTCTATAGAATTGGTATTTAATTCCTTGTAATACACTAGATAGTTTTCTGTGCTAACTGGGTTGGAAATAAAATTCTTCTCCTTTTCTTTTTTTAGATACCCAATCTCATCCTCCATCTCCTGAATAACAGAAAGACAGAACTTCTTTAATGCTTCATAGTAGTTCAGTTTTAAATTAGTTTGCGATGTTAAAAAGTCGTAAGCATTCCTAACTACAGGATCAGTTTCCGAATTACTAAGCGAAATAATTAGCGTCTTTGCATTTGTAAAATTGTTACCATAAAACTCTATAGAGGTAATCATTTCTTTAGCGTAAGTTATGTTCGCCTCGGCATTTGTGATTAGTGCATTAATAACCATGTCCAAATCTGAAAGCCTATGATTAGGAGTTGGTACTTGAGCCAGCTCAGGAATCTTATCGCTCTCTTTCGCAACTGGAGGCGTAATAGTAATTTTTGGTTGTCCAGTTGTTGGTGCTGTTAACTCAACTTTGCTTTTATCAGCAACTACAGCAGGTGGTTTCACTGGTGGAGTAACAGGAGAAGCGACTTTCTTTTTGAGTTCCTCAACTTCACTTCTTAACTTTTCAATCTCGGTTGGTTGTTTTACCTCTTGCACTTTTACTGTTGGTGTCCTGTCAAAGACTTTCCATGTTGAAGGATTCCACCATTTCGTCGCTACAGCCCCTTCTTCTGATTCGGCGACCGCCACATTCTCCGCTTTAATTTCCGGTGTCTCATCCGCCTGCGAGTTTTCGGCGATGGGAGTTCCAGTTGCGGCAACTTCCGAGACAGGCGTGTCAGCAGGCGGTTTCTGAAACCATGTCAAAGGATTCCACCATGCGGCAAATGATACCTGTGGAAATATCAAAATGCCGATAATGGCGACCAGAAATACTTTCTGAAGATTATTTTTCATCTTTATTTAACAAAGTAGGCAATATCTTTCCCATAAAGTTGCGCGAATTTTTTCACTTCAAGAATATCGAGGCGATATTCTCCGGACTCAACGCGAGAAATATAAGACTGCGGACGTTTCATTTTCTTTGCGACATCAATTTGCCGCAAACCCGAGTCCTTTCGCGCCTTTACCATTCGCCCGATGAAAACGGCATATTCCTTTGTGTGGATAGACTTAACCATAATACTAACAGTGTCTATCCGTAGAATCAAGAAAAAGTCACGCGCCGTAGACGGGCGGCTTTCTCTATAACTTTCCACTTTAGACCCCAGCACCAGAGGACATACGGGCTCGTGCTTCGCCCAACCGAGGGGTGTCCTATTCGCACCACGAGAGTACTTCCATTGTTTCTAAATGGAGTACCATTAAGAAAAATTGGTCGGACACGCACTCGCGCCTCCGATTGGTGCGGGGTTAAGAAAAATATGCTCGCCGAAATACGACTCCCTATTTTTCTAAACGACCTCACACACTCCCGCCACGCACGCCATCTCCTTCCTCACTTCGGTTTCGTCCTGCTTTTCGTAAGTGATAATTTTCGAGAAGTCAATGTGAGCAAGTCGCTTGGCCATTTCATTGTAAGTTTTTTCGTCAATCTTTTCATACGGCGCGAGCTGATACACGTGGTTGTCGCGCGGCAAGAATGAAAGCCCGCCCACAATATCCCAGTGTTCGTAAAGCCAGTTAGCCACGGCAATCCATTCGTTGTCCCCCACCGACACCGTCACCGACGGGTTATGCTCGGTATAATTCTCCTTTACCAATTTCCAGTGTTGTAGCTGGTCAAGAGCCGTCAAATCATTCTTGTAAATTGAACCACCGGGAGCTTTCACCGGAAATTCCAAAACGTAGGTCGTAGCGTTATCCGCAGGCTGCCCTACTTCGGGGTGATACGGCACACCTTGGTCCCGAAGCATTTTGAAAAGCGCGTCGGTGGCGGAAATACGAATGCGTCTGATGTAGTAGGGAGCGTGGCGCGGATGCATGCCCGACGAACAATCGACTGTTTGCGAAAGAGTACCGGAAGGCTTCACGCAAGTAATACATGTCGACGGGTTCACGCCAAATCGCTTTGAATAGAGTTGGTTTATTTTAATTGACTCATTCTTCATCTTCTGGAGTACTTTCGGGTCACGGACGGCTGGGCTATCCCACTGACCGGTAATGGAAACCCCAAGAAGCCGTTCCGCCTCGCAGTGCTCTTTCCACTCTTTAGAAAGGTAGGGAAAATTCGTCAATGTAGCTTGATATGTCCCCAAAATGCTGGCGATTCTTACCTTTTTTAACAATGATTTCTCATCATCTTCTTTACGAGCCACCACTTCGGAAAGGTTGCAAAATTGCTTTGATTGCAAAATAATCTCGCCGCACGGGTTGGTACCGATAGAACCGATAATGTTTTTACCGGAGGCGTCAAAATAACCAGCAAGCACCTTAAGCCGTCTTTCGGGCAATGTCTTAGCGAGCGAACCGCGGTTGAAAATTCCCCGTTCTCCGGAACCGCTGTTCATAAGCGCCACCCACTCGTTCATAAACTCCGCCGTGGTCGGCTTTTGAAGATAAACGGCGGAATTGTTGGCGAGTGAACGCTGGGGTTCATTGAGGTAAAACTGGCCTTTTTTGGCGTCGCGAATATCTTGGTCGTCCAAATCCGAAAGCGAAATCATGGCGCTTCTTCGGACACCTCCCGAAACCACACAGTCACCAATCATACAAATAATATCGTGTACATCAAGATTGGTAAGACGTTTACCCTGTCGTTTAAGCAGCTTTTCACGCGTGAAATTCAAAAGTCTTCGCAAGGGCTCTGGACCGGAGGATTTGCCGCCCATGGTTTTGAGACGCGCTCCGGCGGCACGCAATTGCGAGAAATCAAACTCGACGTCCGTACCATTAACCCAAGCGTTCGCGCCGAGAATCAGAGCATCACACCAACCCTCTTTGCTGTCGAGTATGACATGAACCGGTAATTTTTTGCCGGTCTGCAATTTGATTTGCGGAAACTTCTGAACGTTCTGACTTTCAACGGCCCACCCGGCACCCGTCCCGCACATGGACACATACATAATCTCGGCAATGTCGCGGAAATTTTCCGGCGCGATGAACGAACAGTTATACGCGCACACGTTTGTCGAACGAGCGGCGGCACCGGCAAATTGCAAAAGTCGCATCGACGGCATGGCTTCCTGATGAAGAATCGCTTCTCGAATTTCGGCGTACTCGGCATCTTTCAATTTCTTGCCCAGATTTTCTTTCATAAAATCGACATAACGATTGACGGTTTCAATCCACGTCTCGCGGCGACCCTCGGAATCAATCCAGCGGGAATAAGTTCTGTAGTACACAAACTCGCCGAGAGGGTTTCTGAAATATTTCTTGCTGTCGGTCGCCATCTTCTTAACCTTTTCCGGCACGTGCAAACCTTTCTCTCGAAGTTTGGAGCGTTTTTCACGGTACAAAATATAGGCTTTGGCGGTTTTAACGTACTCGCTCAAAATCAACTCTTTCTCGGCGGAATCTTGGATACCTTCAACCGTCGGCACGAAATTTTTGTGCTTCTTAACGATACGCACCAAATCGGCAAGCACTTTGTTCGCCACCAATCGAGCTTCCGCCTCCGAACCTTCGCCGGTCTGAATCATCGCCTTGTTAATCGCGAGCACAATCCGTTCAAATTGAAAAGGCACGGTTGAACCGTCACGCTTCAAAACACTCTTCACAAAAACAGTCTCTTTCTCTCCTCCCTTTTTGTTGCTGACCATACGCCTAGAGTTATTTAGATGGGTAATTAAAATTTTCGTTCTTACATTGTACTCCAGTCATAACAATAAAAAACGTGTGGACAAGGAAAAAAAAGTATTGAGCGACAAAAATAAATTTATGTAAACCCCCACACCAAACGAGTGTTTGGTGTGGGGGTAGAATCGCCCCGAAAATAGCCTAAAAAGCTAAGTGGTTTAAAAGATTTTTTAAAAAAACTGATGTGCCAATTTTGACATTATTTTCCCTCGCAAAACCGGCACGAGTTTCCAAAACGTACTTTACCGGAACATTTGGGGCGAAAACTTCCGGATATGAGGACGGCAAAACACTCTCCTTTATAAAAACGATACGCAGCGTTTCGTCAATCCAAAAAATGTCAATCGGAAACCTCATGTCCTTCATCCAGATACCGTGGAGGGCGGAATTGCCAAAAATAAAGAGCATGGCCTCATCATTTGAAATATCATCTCTCCCGCCAAGGCCTCTTTGTCGTAAAGGCCCCGTATTAGCTACAAAAGCCTTAACCTGAGCCTGTCCTATAGAAAGCGAAATGGTTTTTTCCACCTGACCTTGAGAGATAGTAATGTCCTTTTTAGAAGTGCTCAGAAAAGGTATAAAGGACAACACCGTCACAACAGCGACAAGGGGTATGAAAACTTTCCCGACGAATTCTGCTTTTTTCATGTGTAAAGTATAACATGATGAAAAATCGAAAAAAGTTGTGCCCCTGCCCTCGCAACATGATGGACATCTTCAAAAACGCGGCGTGTTTGAAAATGCCCATCATGCACAGGAAAGTGTGCAAAAGAAATCCCCGTTATAAAAACGGGGGTGGTCTACCTATTCATGGTCTGCATCACCCGGCGGACCATCGACCTCGGCCTGGGGCAGACCTAGGGAGCAAACTTTTCTAATTTCGGAGGGGACTTTAAGAAAACGGGACGTAAGTCTTGCTTCAAGACCCAAAGCCTCGCCCCCATCATCGTGGTCGTCTGTTCCATGTGGCATATAATTCGAATTTGTTCAAAACACCGTAACAACGATAACACGAAAAGCGAATCGGCAGAAAATTTTCTGGGGAGAAAACGCCAAAGTGCCTATGCCTATTGCATTTTTGCTTAAGTAATAGTAATATCAACTTTGGAAACCCGAGTGGGTAACTTCGTTTTACCAAAAGCGATTTCCGTACATCACAAAACTGAGAAAGACCGAACACTATGAGAAACTTCATCTCACTGCTCACTGCACGGTGGGCATTACTCCGATTCGTCTGCGTTGGACTTGATTCCGCACTTGAAAAAATTCCGGCATGCCTCGGACATCTGTCCGTAGCAGACCGAATACTCGAGTTCAACAAACAGATTGTTGACGCAACACACCACTTGGTTGCCGCCTACAAACCGAACCTCGCGTTTTATCTGGACGCCGGAATCGACGGCCTAATCGCCCTTAGAAAGACGATTGAATACATCAAGGAGACACACCCCGACATCGCAATTATCCTTGACGCAAAATGGGGCGACATCGACGCAACAAACGACCGTTATGTAGGGGCCATCTCAAAATTGTTTGCCGACGCAGACGCAGTCACCATTCATCCGATTCTTGGCCAGAAAAAAGGAATGCAACAATTCCTTGCCAACGGGAACCGCGGAGCTATTATTCTCTGTCGCACGTCAAACGAGGGTGGAGCTGAATTCCAAGACTTGCCCGTACTACTTTCGCAGGCAGTCTTCAACGCATTGGTAGGTGACGATAGCCGCTTGCGGGAAGTTGCAACGCAACAGTGGGAGCCTGCGGAATTTCGGGGAGAGACATGTATCGTTGCTCCGTTCTATCAACACCTCGCGGTTCGAGTTGCGCGATTTTGGAATACGAACGGTAACTGTGCACTTGTCACGGGCGCAACCTATCCTGACGAACTGGCCCTTGTTCGCGCGCTAGTTCCCGATATTCCCCTTCTGATACCCGGCGTGGGAAAACAGCAGGGAGACCTCGAAAAAACAGTGCGAGCGGCAAGGAAAAACTTCGTCGTGAATAACTCAAGCGGAATAACTTTCGCTTCAAACGGTCCCGACTTTGCCGAAGCGGCGGGGCGGGAAACGGAAAAGTTGGATAGCGAAATAACAAGGATACTGAAAGGAACGGTGACGACATGAACCCAAACAAACTTCGTGAGGTCTCGTGGATAAACTACACGAATCACCGGATGACCGAGCCGGAACTGCGGGAGATGCTTGAAGCGTCGGAAGCCTTCTGGATTCACGACGGGAACGTGGCACACCCACACGCGGAACTTACCACGGGGAAGTGCAGTGACGGTTTCGTGGACACGCTTCGCGCTCTTCGTTTCTCCAATGTGTGCTACGTAGCCGCGCAAGCCCTCGCGAAAAGCATTCGCGATTCGTACCAAGGTCCAATTGACTGGGTTATCGGCTCCGACCATGCGGGTGCAGTCTTCTCGCAGAATGTCGCCATCTGGCTTAACGCACAGCATGACTTCACCGAAAAAGGGCCCGACAAGGCGCAGGAGTGGAAACGATTCAAGATCAAGGAAGGTGAGGTGGTCGTGCAGGTGGAAGAATTGATGACAACCTCCGATACGTTCCAGCGTGTGCGCGATGGCATCAGAAAGGGAAATGGCTCGCTGGTTACCTTCGCTCCGGTGGCGGGCGTACTGATTCACCGGTCGAGCGTCCAGCAGATTGAGGACACCCTCATTGTTCCTTTCGCACACTATGACATTAAGGTCTGGGACGGCCCTGAAGTATGTCCCCTCTGCAAAGCAGGTTCGAAACGGCTACGGCCAAAGCAGAACTGGGCGGAATTGACTGGAAAAGCGTGAGGGGCTCCGGCCTCTTGCAAACAACGTGGTAACAGCGCGTTGTTTTTTATTGTTCGTAAAAACCCGCCATTTCTGCTATCATAGAACGAAATTTTGGAACTTTTCGGCAACCTCTATTTATAGGCCATTGTGCCAACACTTTATGCGTACCAAACATATATTACTTATAGTCATCGGGGTTATCCTCGCAGTCATCGCTGTTGTGGTGAGTTTTACCTTGTATCAAGCGAACCGTGAGCAACTCGCCCTCTCTCTTGACCTGCAATACCGCACTCGTTTATTGGCAGACAGCTTGAAGGAGTCGGTCGAACCGGCCTACGGCAGAAACTCGACTGCCGAGTTGCAAATACTAGTGGACAAATTCGCCAACAGGGAACATGTCGCCGGTTTTGCGATATTCGACAACAGAGGAGGAAAAGTTGCCGCTTCAGCCGACTTGCCCGCCAACTTCCTTTCCGGACTGTCTTTGATTTCAAACGTGATGGATAGCGACAAACCGGCGGGAGAGTTCTTGAGGAACAACGGTAAAAATTTTTACGTGCTGGTAGAACCCATACATCAAGTCGACAGGGTCATCGGAGCGTTTCTTGTAGCTCAAAACGCGGGTTATATTGATTCAGGAATCCGGCAAATTTGGGAAAACAATCTTCTTAGGCTTCTGCTTCAGATTATTATTTTCGGCGTTGTCATCGCTTTGCTTATAAAGTGGATTGTCATCCGACCGATATTGAGGCTGGTAGAATCCGTCAAAGCGGCCCGTCTGAGCGGCAATCCCGACCAAGCTCTCCAAAAAATTAAAGAACAGGCGTTCTTCAAGCCATTAGTCGGTGAAATATTCAAGATGACCAAAAGCCTCTCGGACGCGAGACTCAGCGCGAGCGAAGAGGCCCGCATGAGACTGGAGAAATTAGATAGCCCGTGGACAGCGGAACGCCTCAAAGAGTTTACCAAAGCGTATCTCAAAGACCGCGAGATTTTTGTCGTTTCAAACCGCGAACCGTACATTCATAACAAGGTCAAAAATAAAATAACTTACTCTATGACCGCCCACGGCATGGTAACAGCAATCGAACCCATGATGAAAGCCTGCGGTGGAGTGTGGCTCGCACACGGAAGCGGCACGGCGGACCGAGAAACAGTGAACAAAAATAACAAAATTCTCGTGCCACCGGATGAACCGAAATATACGTTGAAGCGGGTATGGCTAAACGACGCGGAAATCCAGGGCTATTATGTGGGTTTCGCCAACGAAGCGCTCTACCCATTATGCCTTCACACGCATACCCGTCCGGTTTTCAGAAAAGAAAACTGGCTCTCTTATAAGCGCGTCAACGGCATCTTTGCCGAAAACCTTCTTGCTGAAATTAAAGATGTTTCGGAGCCCCTTATTCTTATTCAAGATTTTCACTTCGCGCTCCTGCCACAGATGATTAAGACAGCGAGACCCGACGCGCGGGTGGCACTGTTCTGGCACATCACATGGCCTTCAGCCGAACAGTTCAGTATTTGTCCGTGGCGCAAAGAAATCCTCGCGGGCATGCTCGGTGCCGACCTTATTGGTTTTCACACCCAACAGCACTGCAACAACTTCATAGAAACCGTCGGAAAAGAAATCGAATCTTTAGTTGACCTTGAACGATTTTCAATCGCCCAAGGAAATCACATTTCGTACATCAAACCTTTTCCTGTCAGTGTGGCGTTCACAAACAACACGATAAACCCCGCCGAGCCGAAAATAGAAACGGCAAAACCAGAGTGGCTAAAAATAAAAACGAAACACATGGGCCTTGGTGTGGACCGTCTTGACTATACAAAGGGCATTCTGGAACGATTTAAGGGAATCGAATCTTTTTTGGACATCCACACTGAATACAAGCAAAAATTTACATTCGTTCAAGTTGCTCCGGAAAGTCGGGAAGTCGGAGAAAAAAACCAAGAATACAACAAATCGGTGACGGAAGACGCGGAACGAATCAACCGAAAATTCAAGATTGACGACTGGGAACCGATCCTACTTGAAAAAAATTACCACACGCACGAAGAACTTGACGAGCTTTATCGCTTGGCCGATTTTTGTCTTGTCACTTCCCTTCACGACGGCATGAATCTTGTGGCCAAAGAGTTCGTAGCGGCACGAAACGACGAAAGAGGGGTTGTAATTTTAAGCCAATTTACAGGAGCCTCAAAAGATTTAACGGGCTGTCTTATCGTAAATCCCTATAGTGCCGAGGAAATTGCCGAAAATATATATAAAGCCCTTACCATGTCGCCCATCGAGAAACAGCGCCGAATGAAAACCATGCGCAACAGCGTAAAGAACTACAACATCTACCGTTGGGCAGCGGAACTCATCAAAGCGTTGGCAAACTTAGGTTAAACAATAGAAAATCCGCACCGAGGTGCGGAAAGGTGAACAGACGGGTTAGAAAAATCCAGGGGTCGATTTGAATCGAAGCGGGTCGAAACCTTTTAACTTTTTGGCGGCCTTTTTCTGCACAGACGCGACCGCATCGCCCAAGATTGCCTGAGCGACAGAAGCCATCACCCGACTTCTCTCTCCCAAACGCCACAGGCACTCCTGTCGGATGTCCTCGTCGAATCCCTCGAGACCCCTGAGAAACCGCCCGCGGGTAACAAAGTGTTTTCTCTTGCCTCCCAAAAGCTCTCTCGAACTCAACCGCACAGTTTTCTTTTTCATATGTTTCGAGTTGTTCAATCTGACACTTACAAAAGTGTAGCACCGCACGCTTGCGTTGCAATATATTATGCATTTGACCTATATCCGACCTAGTGTTAATATAATTGAAGCGGTTACGAATGCGTCGCAAGCCAAGCAAAAACAAAACATACCTAATTATGCAACAAAGTATGCAGACGGTAGACTGGAGTGCACTTACGCTCCAGCCAAACACGCGGTGCCGGATCGGAACGCCGACGCTGCCTCCCACGAACGCCCTCATCACGAGGGTTACTCATCAAAGGGGTGCTATCTGGATTTTCGGTAAACCCTACGAGCGTGGGGCAACTGAAAGGCCCCTCGCCCAAATCGATACTGGGCAGAGCGAGGGGCAGATCCAAAAAACCGCGGCGGACGGCATCGTCCTCAAGTGGTTTCACCCAAAGCAAGGCAGGGGAACACTCCTAACGTTCCCTCGCCGAAACGGTCAGACCTAAACAGGTCATTTTTGTATCCCACACCCAACATTCGTTGATTTTCATTTATCTTTTTTTCACAACCGTTTCCTTTCTCGGACGAACAAACGCCGCCTGAAACGCCCACTTGGTGCACTGCGCGATTTCCTTGGCATTCATAATATTTTCCGTAAGCAAAAATTCTTCTTCTTTTACTACGCTCGTGCGGTACATTTCAGGACCATCTGTGTTGATAGTCATGCGAACGCCGTTGTCAATAAATGTACGGGTAATGGTTCGAAGTTCCGCGACGTCTTTGACCGTGCTGTTACGAAGATTCGATGTGGGGCACAACTCCAAGACAATTCCTTGTTTAACAATTTCCTTCATGATCTTCGGGTCTTTCGCCGCCGCAAGCCCGTGTCCGATTCTTTCAGGTCGTATGTGACGGACAACATAACGAAGCTCGTCGAGGTTCCCCGTCTCCCCCGCGTGAACGGTGATACCGAGCCCCGCCTTACGTGCCTTCGCGAGAAGCGGAGCGTGCGCTTCCATGGAAAAATTGCTTCGGTCGGGACCGGCAATATCAATACCGACAATACCATCGCCGGAATACCGAATCGCCTTCTCAAGCGTAATTGCATTCTGAGCCGGCGTGAAGGAACGGTCGAGGCACACAAGAAGTCCCGCGGTCACTTGCGGGTACTCAACTATGGCTCGCCGCATACCCCACAGCGCCGCTAGAATGATGAAATCGAGGTCGCGCTCGCCAGTGCGGTTCCTTTTCATCGGACTAAACCGCAACTCCTGCAACACCAGATTACATTTTCGATAACCACCGCCAATCACAGAGTGTACCGCTTCTTCTATCGCCTCGGGAGAGGACTGAATAAGCTCGGTCAAGTGGTAATACTTCTTGTCCATATCATCAACATCCTTGTTCTTCTTATCGGGACCTATCGTTATCATGTCTTCAAAATCCCAATAATCTTTGACCGGAAGACGAATACCCTGCCGATGCGCGATGGTCCACATAATCACAGGGTCAACCGCTCCGCCGAGGTGGGTGTGTAGTTCCGCGCGGGGAGTTGTAGTTCGTTGGGACATGGTTCTTAAATTATCTAATTCCTAATTCACCTAATTTCTAATAAATTTCCAATTCAAAATAGACAAACACTTCTTAATTTGACATTTTATTAGGTGAATTATGGTTCAACTTCGCTCACCATCCTGAGCCTGTCGAAGGATAAATAGACAATTAGAAATTGTAAGCTACTCCCATTCGACGGTTCCCGGCGGCTTGGAAGTGATATCGTACACTACTCGGTTAATACCCGCGACTTCATTGGTGACGCGAACCGATATTTTTTCAAGCAGGACGTGCGGGAGATACACCCAGTCGGCAGTCAGAAACTCCGCGGTTCGTACGGCTCGGAGAATAATGGCGCGTCCATACGTACGGGCGTCTCCCGCGACACCGACCGAACGAATATCGGGCAAAGCAACAAAATAAAAAAATTGCGGATCTTTCACAAATTCCGTCTTGTTCATTTCTTCCGAAACGATATGGTCGGCGTGCCTGAGCGTCTCCAATTTGTCTTCCGTGACCTCACCGATAATCCGCACAGCGAGCCCCGGTCCGGGGAAAGGCATTCTATACGTAACTGATTTAGGCAATCCCATCGCGTCCCCCACTTTTCGCACTTCATATTTGTAGAGGTCACGCAAAGGCTCAATGAGTTTGAACCCGAATTTTTCCGGAAGACCGCCGACATTGTGATGCGACTTGATGACCGCGGTGTGTTTGCCACCGGAGCTCTTACCCGAACTAACCGCGTCCGTATAGAGCGTACCCTGTACCAAAAACTTCACAGCGCCAAGCTTTTTGGCCTCACGCTCGAAAATCCGTATAAAAAGGTTGCCGATGGTTTTCCGTTTCTTTTCCGGATCAGTCACCCCTTGTAACGCCCGGAGAAACTCTGTTTTTGCGTCAACAATTTTAAGATTCAATTGAAGCGACCGGGCTAAATTTTTTCGGATACCTTCCACTTCGCCGCTTCGCATAAGCCCCGTATCGACGAAAATACAGGTTAAGCGTTTGCCGACAGTGCGGTGTACCAGTGTAGCCGCGACCGCTGAGTCCACGCCGCCGGAGAGAGCGCATACGGCTTTGCTTTCCCCCACTTGTCGCTTGATGTTCGCTACGGAATCCCCAACAAAATTTTTCATGGACCAGTTGCGGGGAACCTTGCAGAGCCGTAAAAAATTATCCAGAATTTTCTTACCATTTTTCGTGTGCAGTACCTCAGGGTGAAACTGGAGACCATAGAGCTTTCGCGCTTCGCTCGCCATAGCCGATATGGGAGCATTCCCCGACGTGGCGATTTTGGAAAAACCTTCGGGCATTTTCGTCACCTGATCACCATGAGACATCCAAGTCGTTTGTCTGGGTGCAAGTCCGGTGAATAATTTTGATTTGGATAACTCCACTTCGGTCGGACCGTATTCCCGCCTGGTACCGGCCTTCACCCTTCCACCAAGTTGGTGCGCCATAAGCTGCATACCGTAACAAATTCCAAGTACCGGCAATCCGAGCGTATAGACGCTCGGGTCGACTTTGAGCGCCCTGGACTCTGAAAGGTTTTGTGGTCCGCCCGAAAGTACGATAGCTCTGTACTTTTGTAACTTCTCCGCCGGAATTTCGGGCGGTAACAGTTCCGCATACACACCGAGCTCTCTTATCCGCCGCACGATAAGGTGGCTATATTGCGAACCGAAATCCAAAACCGCTATCGTATCGTTTTCTTGCATACCTTTTTTCATAAAAATCTCATTCTCTATTTTTTATTCGTAGCCACTCGCCCGCCCGTACCGAACGGTACGTTCGGGCGGGTAGATTCGCATTCATTCGTATATTGGTATGTCATTTATGACAAAGAATGAGGATGCGACTCCTTCAACCCCGCTCCCGTTATCTGTATAAACCTCGCCTGCTTCGACATATCATCTATCGTTCCCGCTCCGATATATCCCATGCCGGACCTGATACCACCGACAAGCTCCTCCACGATATCGGCAATCGGCCCGCGATACAACACTTTCCCGGAGACACCTTCAACCACGTGACTCTTCCTCTCCCCCTCTTTAGAGGGGGAGATGCCGGAGGCAGAGGGGGTACTACCTCCTGTGGTGTACCTATCAGTCGCATGTCGTTTGTCCAACGCCTCTTTGCTTCCCATACCGCGATAAGACTTGTAGAGCACGTTGTCGAGAGTAATAAGTTCTCCGGGAGCTTCTTCGGCTCCGGCAAACAGCGAACCGAGCATCACTGATGAAGCCCCCGCCGCGAGTGCTTTCACGATATCGCCGGAGGAACGAATGCCGCCGTCAGCGATAACCGGAATGCCTTTGGCTTTCGCGACCGAAACCACGTCCATCACCGCCGTGAGTTGCGGAACACCGACTCCGCTTACAATTCTCGTCGTGCATATAGAACCGGGACCAATGCCAACCTTGAACGCATCGGCAACAGGGGCAAAATCACGAGCGGCTTCTTTGGTCACGATATTACCGACAATAAGTTGGGCTTTCATTTTTCGCTTCATCTCCTTTGCCGCCGCCAAAATGCCCGGCGCGTGAGCGTGAGCACAATCTATAAAAATCACGCAGGCTCCCGCTTCGGAAAGCGCGACGGCACGCTCCACGTCTTTCGGACCGACAGCCGCTCCAACCAAAACTCCCGCTTTAGCAACCTCCTTAACCATCTGCACTTGTTCTTCCAATGAACAATTCCGATGGAGCACACCCATGCCGCCGAGCTTCCCCAAAGCGATGGCAAACCGTTCGTCCGACACCGTGTCGGACGCGGCGGAAAGAAGCGGAATAGCAAGACGCGCCTTTTTACAAAGGCGCGTCTCGACACTAGCATCCCGACGATTGACCGCGGTCTTCCGTGGCTCAAGGAGTACATCGTCAAAGGTTAATCCCAACCGTATCATATATGGGCGACAGTATACTCCAACATTATTTTTCTGGCAAACTAGCAAGCAGCGCGCGATTTAACTTTTCTTAAAATCCGCCCAAAGCGACAAGACTCCAAGGGCGAGAAAAAGTCCCGCTTCAAGCCATGCCTGTTTTTGTAGTGCTTCAATAAGCGCGATGCCGAAAAAAATCACAAACACCGCCAGATTAGTGAAAGGTGGGATTTTCATCACCTTATCTACTTGCTTCATCTTTTTTGCAATCCCCACATACTCCCCCCGCGCAACACGCACCGGAACCACAGCAAGATTCTTTCAAAAGAGCATACTTACCGGCGCCACCAAGTTTGAGAGCAAGTGTTGAGAAAAGAATTGAAACCGGAGTCATCATCATTTGCGCGTTGCCCCAAGTCTTATAAACAGCCACAATCATCACAACCGAAAGTAGTGCCGCCGCAATGCGCGTGTAAACGCCGAGAAGCACGGCGATACCGCCGATAAGCTCAACGAACGATACGAGGTACGCCCAAAACGGGGCGAGACCGATGGTACCGAAGAAAGCCACTGTTCCGGCAAGGTCGGAGACTTTCCCCCAACCAGCGAAAATAAAAATGGCACCGACACCGACACGAAGCACGAGCAACGCCGAATCGGCATTGCACCAAGAACATTTTTTACAAATTGCGTCGAGCATATAAATAAATGATATCTGATAACAGTGATATTATAATCTTTTCCTTACCTTTATACAAAACCCCAATTACAATTTGCACCTGTCATTCTCTCATTCGCACGAATGTGCGAATGACGGCAAAGGAACAAAGGCTGGAACTCTGAAATGAAAACTAATCAATCGTGACTGTCCCCATTTTCTTGATGATTTTGCAGAAAATGCAGCTTTCCATATACAGATAGTATATGGAGAAAAGTATCAATTATCAATTTTCAAAAGAAAAAGCCGCGGAGTAGACGCGGCAATGGAAGTTACTGGAGTGCCCTGCTTCAGGCATCCTTGAGAAGGACTCGCATTGTGTGTTCCTCACCTAGAGAGAGCAATGTGTCGTCTATTATCTTTGGAAGAGACGTCTTGCCGTCCCACCATTTTCGGTTTCTCAACCCCGTTTCAGTATTTTCTGAAATCCGCAATTGTACCCGATCCTTCCCTTTGGCACGAAGCACAAGGCCATGCTGGTGTGCTCCCCAAAATAAGAGAAGCCAAACTTGTTCCGAGGAGTTGCTCAGGTACACGAGATATTGATGTCTGGAAGATGTCAAACGTCTCCACATCTTTTCTTGAAGTTGTTTGTTTTTCGCGAGTACACTTCTCAAAGTACGGGATGCGGCGTTAAGTCGGCGTCTGCTTTCAATGGTATTCATAAAAGATCCTTTCTGTATTTTTTATATCACAAAAAGGGTAACACTACCAGTACATCATGCGTAACTCTCCACACCTCCCGCCACACTATGATATACTGTCAAAGGAATGGGGACAGTCACGATTGTTTTCCTGTAAACATGGTCTAATTATTCTTCGGCCGACCTGCGTCGCGTAGGGTAGTTTCAATAGCGAAAACTTTCGCTTCTCACCCTTTCAAACATACTAGCATTCTCTACTGCGCGGAGGGTAAGAGATTCGCCCGCGACTAAATTTTTGCCGTCGCAAAAATTTGTCCGGGCACCGGCTCCCAAAATTTTCTGCTGAAAATTTTGCTCCGCCGTTCGAACCTCTTACACCTTGCGCAATGATGAAGCCGCGCGGACTGCGTTTAGCAGTCCTTGCGGTTCATTGCGGAGGGTAAGAGATTCGAACTCTTGGTGCCTTTCGGCACACACGCTTTCCAAGCGTGCGCACTAGACCGCTATGCGAACCCTCCTCTTCTATTTCTCTTCTATTTCTTCCCCAACAAACGACGCGATTCGGAAACGGAAATCCCCGCCTGTTTGAGAATCGCGCTCAAAAGCCACCGAGGCAAGAACCCGCCATGCTGTGGCACACTTGTTTGACGTTGCGGGTCGGTCGAGTGTTCAAGCCGTACATGACTCCCCGTTTGGCGAATAATTTGAAAACCGGCTTTGAGTAAAACTTTGATAAGTTCGCGGGATTTGAGTATGGGAACAATACTCATGCGAGCGACAAGACATTGGATTTGGGGAGCTTGCCCACTATGTGACGGTTGTCATCCACAATAAGCTTGCCATCGCGAAGAGTGCAATCGCAATAAAGTTCCAGAGCGTCTGCCGCCATGCGTTTTGCTTCCACTAAAGTTTTACCAAACGTAACAACATCGGGCAACCCCACCCCTTTTACAAGATACGCCTTGTCCCGAATATCATGCCAAATAGCGACGGTAAAAAGGCCGTGTTTTGTGCGTATTTGAACTGTTTTTTCGTTCCGAGGCATACCGATAGTATAGTACAAAAACCGACAGAGAGGCAACAACCCGAATTATTTGGCTTAGAGCCTATTAATAATCTAACCGCAAAATACAAGATGAAACGTTGCTTGCCTGTCGAAATGTCCAAAATTCTGCTGCAAATCGCGTCTTCTTCGTCAGCGTATCTCGATATGCTTCCTCAAAATCCGCGATTTTCGCAACGAATTTTGGACATTTCACCTAGAGCATGTTCAAAAACCCTTGCCTAACCCGCAGATAACCGGCACAGCATGATATTCGACATGGCGATGTAAACGAACGCTTCGCTGTGGGAAGGATACCGTTCGTAGTCTTTGGCAAGCCGCCGGTAGAAACCGAACCAGCCGAAGGTGCGCTCCACCACCCAGCGTCTCGGGAGTACGCGGAACAACCTAACTTCGTTTCGTTTGATGATTTCAATCGTGAGCTTGCAGGTGCGCTTCATCGTTTCAATGAGCCTCCCCGTGTAGCCCTGGTCGGCGAAGATTTTCTTGATGCGTTTGAACTCTGCCCGCACTTTGATGAGTATCGTTTCGGCGCCAACTCGGTCCGAGAGCGATGCTTCATGCACCACTACCTTGAGGAGGAGTCCCAGCGTATCGGTAACGATATGACGCTTCCGTCCATTCACCTTCTTTGCCCCATCAAAGCCGGAATATCCAATGTTTGCAACGATTTTCACCGATTGACTGTCAATGATGCCCGCTGACGGCTCAGGGTTTCTTCCTTGATGTACCCGAACGGAAATGCGCAGTTCGGTATTCATGCGCTCAAAGACTCCCTCGTTGTGCCAGCGTACAAAGCGGGTGTATACTGTTTGCCAGTTGGGAAAGTCGTGTGGCAGAAGCCGCCACTGACAGCCGGTGCGTGAGACGTAGAGAATGGCGTTGAGGATGTCCCTCCTGTCGTAGCGGGGAGGACGACCACCTCCGCCTTTCACGCATGTATTTCTCGCTTCTGGAATGAGAATCGCGATACGTTTCCATTGACGGTCGGTGAGGTCGGAATCGTACGCAAGGCGAGACACGGGAACGAGTTGTGACATCATATGGGTATATCTTTGAACTGGTATACCCATATGATACCGCAACACAAATCAAACTCCCGCAAGGGTTTTCAGACATGCTCTAGACATTACCGGCAAAGCCAAGGTCGCGAAGGACTTTGATTTTAACAAACTTTTCAAAAGCGATAGTGGCAGGAAAAGCAAAATTATCGTTTTTCACGGCACAATAAAGGATTTGAACGGCAAGTCGGTCAGTTTCCAAAAATCGTTTATCGTTCACCGAGGCGACTTTTATCTGGGCGTGAAATCAGAACCGTCGTTCGCGCCGACCAACACGGATATAAACGTTCGAGCCAAAACTGTCGATACCAAGGGTGTCTCCGTCCCGATGGATAACATCAAATTAACCGCGAGTAAGGTTGAGTGGAAATCATCTAGACGGCAAGAAGTCGATGGCGGGTTTTACAGTAACTATGAGAGGGTCCTGATACCGGTCGAAGCAAGAAATCTTTCGACCGGCGGAAATGGGGACGGGAGTGTTAAGCTTTCGTTTAAGAATCCCGGAGAATACCAGATTAGTCTTGCTTCTACGGACAGGCGAGGTAATACAATCAGTGCGGACAGCAGCGTCTACGTTTACGGCTCTGGTTCAGCCAGCGTTCAACCGAAAAATAACGAATCCCTTGATGTAACGGCTGAAAAGACACAACTCGAAGTGGGGGAGAAAGCGAAAATCATTATCAAGTCGCCGTATACGCAAGCGAAAGCTCTCATCACTGTCGAGCGCGGACAGATATTCACTTATGACATTGTCACCGTTGACCGAAATTTTTATGAATATGAAGTGCCGATAACCGAAGCGTACGTGCCGAATGTTTTTGTGTCCGTACTACTTCTCTCTCCCGAGCCTGAAATAAAATTCGGCCAGATCGAATTTGAAATCAACACTACGCGTAAAGCTTTGAAACTTGAAGTTGTAACCGATAAACCGACATACCTACCCGGAGAAAAAGTGACGCTTTCTCTTAAAACCGCCAACTATCGGGGTGAGCCGCAACCGGCGGAAGTGTCCGTTTCGGTGGCCGACCTAAGTGTTTTGGCGCTTAAAGGCAACCCCATGAAGAACCCATTGGAATTTTTCTATCGAGGCCTGCCGCTGCGGGTGACCACCGCGAGCAATATCAAAAATATTCTGGAACAAGCCGAAATTCCCAAGGGTACCAAGGGAGGAGACGGCGGCAATCCGTCTGATTTGGCAAAAAGAAAACGTGGCGAGTTTAAAGATACCGCCTTTTGGGAGGGACAGGTAACGACTGACGCTCGCGGCATGGCCACTGTTTCTTTCACGCTTCCCGACAATTTAACCCGCTGGCAGATTGAGTCTGTGGCTATTACCCGCGGAACATTGGTGAGGGTCGATTATAAAGAGTTTGTGGCAGCTAAAAAGCTGATGGCGGTGCCTCTCGCTCCGCGCTTTGTCGTTCCGGGTGACGAATTTTCAATCGGCGCCAATGTCTTCAATCAAACCGACAGTTCACAACCTTTGAGCATTACGATTGAAAGTCCGACCTTGGCGCTTTCGGGGGACGTGAAGTACTCGACTAATTTGAAGGCCGGTGAATCGAAAACTTTTTACTTTACGGTCGTCGCGCCCAAAGAAAAGGAAACAGGCGAGCACTCGTTCACGCTTTCAGCCAAGAACGGCAATTTTGAGGATACGGTTGAACGTACAATCCTCATTAAGAGAAACGAGACCTACGAAAGCGTGGCTACCGCGGGTGTGACCAAAACCGACAAAGCCGTCGAGTATATTTTCGTTCCCGAAGAGGTTTTGAACGACCGAGGTGGCGTAACTGTTCGAGCGCAAGCGTCGCTGGCTTTCTTCCTAAAAGACGCGATTTCTTATATGGCGCAATTCCCGTACGGTTGCAGCGAACAAATGGCCAGTAAACTCGCGATGCTCGCCGTACTCCAAAAAACCAACTCACTAAAAAATATCGGTAGCCGGTTCGCCATTCCATCGGTTCAGTTTGAAGGGGTGAGCTACACGCTTGATGAAGCGGTTTCTAGAGGTCTTTCCCGCATTTACGAAAACCAAGTTACGTCAGGAGGCTTTGCCTACTATCAAGGACTAGAACCGAGTGTATCCCTTTCAACCCACATTTTGGGCGTACTTGTTGAACTTAAGGCGGCTGGCTTTAAAGTTTCGGAAGACGTTCTTTCTCGTGCGGCGGAATATGTTTCGAGCACCTTAGCAAGTCGGGGTACACTTTATTACACGCAAAATGCAACCGAAATCGACAATCTGATTACGGCAGCCTACAATCTCGCGCGGGTGCAGAAACGGCCTGCCAGTTTGAGTCAGATTACAAGTATTATTCGTACCAGAGTGTCTCCCGCGTACCTCGGCGATACCATTTCAAGCAGCGCGCTCGCGTATTTGGCGATGCTTCTGAAAAACGAACCCATTCTTGCTTCGCTTGAAAGCGGTGTTTGGAAAACCTTGGATAACAGAATTGACATTGACTCGCGTGGGGCATATTTGAAATCGAACCAGAAGAATATCTTGTGGGAGTACTATGAAACCCCCATTAAAAATACCGCTTTGCTTATCAGGGCTATTTCAGAGCGAGGCGTGGAACACACGCAGGTTGACAGCATGTTGCGCTGGCTCTTCGCCAGCCGCGACAAAGCCGGAGCGTGGGGCGGCACCAACGCGACCCTTGCCGTTATTGACGGCGTGGTGCAGTATCTTGACTGGAGCAAGGAAGGGCAGTCGCAGTTTAGTTTAAACGTACTACTCGACAACGAGCCGGTGGGGAAGCACGACTTCAAGGGTGATTCTTTGTTTGCCAAGTTTGAAAAGTTCTTGCCGATTTCCGGTTTTGAAAAGAATAAAAACCACCGTCTGTCGTTCGAGCGAAGCAATGTAGTCGGCGCGGCGACCAATTTCTACTACGATATCGGTATGACCTACTACTTGCCGGTTGAAAAGTTGCCGCCACGCGATGAGGGTGTGGCCATATTCCGTACCTATTACGCTTTAACCGATACCGAAAAAGAACACCCGCTTTCGGAAGCCAAAGTCGGTGAGGTACTACGTGGAGAGATTCGTGTCATCACGCCGAAACCTCGCTCGCTTTTCGCCATTGAGAGTTTCATTCCGGGAGGGATGGAACTGGTGAACTTTAATCTTGATACAGAAGATGAGTCAGTCTTGAATCGTGGCGAAAGTAGGGGGGTGGGTATCAACACGGGCAGCGGGGAAAATGAGCCGTCATTTTTCGCGAGATTTTTTGGCAGTAACGCCGCCGCGACAAACGCGGCCTATGACACCTCATTACCGCGAATTTTTGCGGAGGACGCGGCAAAGAAAGACGCCATCCAGAAATTGTACCCCGACTTCAAGGAGCTTCATGACGACAGGCTTTTCCTCTTTAGCCAAACATAAGAACCAGCTTTCCCACTCCCACCGAACCGGAATGTTGGGCGAACTCTGTACCCCATTTGTTCCCGGGAATTTCAATAAGGTGTCGGAGAAAGCCGGCCTCTTCCGAAGTAAGGTTACCGTAAGGGTCGAAGCGCGAGATCCTTTCATGGACGATCACCGCACCGGACTTCACTTCCAGTGGGATGTTTTTTCCTTGGAGTCCTATTACGGCCTCTCCAAATCCGTCATGGCTAACGTTGAAACTGATCTCTAAAGGAGGCAGATAATAACCAAATTTTGCCTGCGTTTGGAAAAGAAGAAATCTCGTTAAAGTTAGCATGGCAATCAGAAGATTGTCTTGCGCATTTCGGGTTTCTTCCAGTTCCTCTCTGGTTTTTCCGACGGCGAGCGAAATTAGAGTTGCAATTTCAGCGGACTCAATTGGTTTAGTAGAGGCACTCATAATATATCGGTTTTGATTCTTTGTGCGGAGGTTTAACTTGCTATGTATTAGCACTGCGGTATCTGTAAGTCAAGTTTTTTGTTGTATAATTGTAGTCAATGAATAAATGGGCGACCTTTTTGCTTTTCACTCTAACCGCTTTGGGCGGAATATTTTTTGTTGTCGCCCCGCTTTCGGTTCGAACGGTTCTCGTAAGGGCTGGCCAGACAGTGGGGTCTCAGCCGGCCTCCGTATTTTTTATCGAAAGCTCAAAACCGGAAGTTTTGAAGCAGACCGTCGCATTGGCTGGCCCGACTGGACGCAAGCTACGGATTCTTATTGTGCCGGGGCATGACGATGAATTTTCCGGTACGCAGTATAAGGGTGTGAGAGAGGCCGACATGACGCTTCCGCTTGGCAAGGAGTTGGCGCGGCTACTTTCGGAAGAGAATAAATTCGACGTCATTCTTTCGCGTGACGATAACGGTTACATGCCCGAACTCGCGTATTATTTCAGAGAACAAGAAGACGAAATTCTGGATTTCGTGGCGTCGAAGAAGAAGATTATGAACGATTTGGAAGCGGCCGGAAAAGTTTCCCTAATGATTGATGGGGTCTATCACAACGCCGCCCCCTCACCGGTCGTGGTACGGCTATACGGTATCAACAAATGGGCGAACGAGAACAATGTCGACTTGGTGGTTCACGTGCATTTCAACGATTACCCTCGTCGAAACCGCGCTTCTCCCGGCACTTATTCCGGTTTTTCGATATACGTACCCGAACATCAGTTCTCGAACGCTCGTTCAAGCAAAGGCATTGCCGAGGCGGTTTCGAAACAACTGCAAACATATTATCCTCCGAGCAACATGCCAAAAGAGGGACAGGGCGTCGGCGTGGTGGAGGACCAGGAGCTTATCGCCATCGGCGCGTTTAACACGCTTGACCCCGCTTCGATTCTCATTGAGTACGGCTATATTTACGAAACACAGTTTTTAAACCCGACCATACGGAGTAAGGTTATTGAGGACCTCGCCATTCAAACTTATATCGGTATTCATAATTTTTTTGGCGTTAGTCTTCCAAAACTCGCGGGTAAATACAATACTGCGCTTTTGCCGCACACTTGGCGAGACGTGGTTGCCGCGGGTACTCAGCACAATCCGTCGATCCTATCGCTTCAGGCGGCGTTGGTACTCGAGGGAGTTTATCCGCCGGACGAGTTTGATGACCATGCCTGTCCGCTTGCCGGAACTTACGGAGCTTGCACCAGAAAGTCGCTTATAGCTTTCCAACAAAAATATAATCTTGACGGCGCTTCCGGAAAACTGGGGCGGGAGACGATACGAAAGTTGAATGAGTTGTATGGGGAGTAATCACCTTTTTGTAATTCAAAAAGGTGAGAATTAAGAATTAGGATTTAGGAATTACGTATTTGTCGGGCTGCCGGGAATCGAACCCGGACCGCATGCACCCCATGCATGTATACTACCACTATATTACAGCCCGTTTTTTTAATTTATTTACCGCATGGCCACCATATTATCCGAACGCTCAGGTCGGGCCCCGACTTTCGACGTCGGGCAGCCTGTTTAACCGTTACATCATACACGAATTTTTACAATAAAAAAGGCGCTTATGGGCGCCCACTGAAAAGAAAGCGGTATTCAGATTGTCGTTATCAAAAATTTGTGCTCACGCTTATCGCGTTCGAATCCGGCCTGTCTAAGCTTTTCTCGCAAGCCCGAAAGGCTTCTCCATACAGTGTCTTTTTCATAGATGGTGTTGGTGTCGAGAAGCATCGCGACATTCACGATACCGCGTCGTTGTAGAAAGGCGCCGGCCTGCCGATTCAGTTTCAACTCGACTCTTCCTGCGAATGTAAAAACGTCCATCTGCTTGAGTTGCGCCCGTGTCATTTTGATTTTTTTCATAGGTCACCTATTCAGTTTCTTTTCGAAGAATAACCCAATGACTCTTTTAACGCAAGCTAGCGCTGGGCTAGCGAAAAGAAAACGCCACCCAATTTGTTTGGGTGGTAGGTTGATTATATTCACACAATCAGCCGATTGTGTGGAACGGATGCCTCGTGGAAGCCTTTGCGCCATTCTTCCGCAAGTCCCATGTTTGTGGGTGTGTTGTACAGACAGTATCCGTACGGGTTGTCATTTTCTATTCCGCCTCGAAGTCTGGCTTCGCGTCCCTCTTGATATGCGAATGCCTGTCTCCATCCTTTCTGCCATGCAAATGTTTGGCGGGCGTGTTGGAAACAAGGTCCGTCCTGAAGAGGTACATTGATTTTGTACTGGAGCGCGCCAATCGCTTCCAGTGAAGCATCCGTAAGAAGTATGCGCTTATGTTTGCGGTTTTGGGCCGTTACCAGTGATTTTATTCGGTTTCTCATAATTTCCCACCCCTGGAAATCAAACTTGTTCCATCATACACGAATTTTTGCAATAAAAAAGCGCGACATGGTGTGTCGCGCCGCGCTGGTTTTAACCAAGCTCAAAATCTGAAGTCCCACTGGTTCCCGACTCGCGCCGGCCGGACATCACCCAACTTGAGTTTGTCGGGATTGGCGACTTCTTTCGCTGGAATCCGGACGAGGACGGAGCCGCCGTTGCGTGTGAGCATAAAGTCAAAATACGCCGGTTGCCCTCCGGTATCGGTAGTAAAAGACATACCGGCAATTGCCAGTGGTCCTTGCTTCAGTATCTTGTCTGCAAGGTCGCCCTGTAGCGGCTGGCCGGGAGCGAACGACACCCCCAGAAAGAATGAAATCATGCTTATCGACAGTAGCCCCAAAGTCAGAAAATATTGGTTTGGTATTCTTTTTCCTCTGGTAACGATGCCGGCGAAGACCGAAAAAGCGACGATGGTGATAAGAGGGAACACGACTACCCAGTTATAGGTCTGCATACGGATTTCCTTTTTTTGTTGATGTTTCGGATTTGAGGTCTGGTCTATGTTTAGCCTAAATTACTTATTTTGTCAATAGACTGCGATTCGGGGTATTGGCGTATACTGTTTGGTATGTCGAAGTTTGAAGAGCTATATAAACGTTTGAATCCCGCCCAGAAAAAGGCGGTGGACGCGATTGACGGGCCGGTCATGGTTATCGCGGGGCCGGGGACGGGGAAGACCTCGATACTGACGCTTCGAATCGCCAATATTTTAAAACGCACGGATACGCCGCCGGACGCTATTTTGGCGTTGACCTTCACCGAGTCCGGCGCGTACAACATGCGTCGCAAATTGGTGGAAATTGTCGGAAGCGCCGGTTACAAAGTAAACATTTCGACTTTCCACGGATTTTGTAACGGCATCATCAAAGAATACCCCGAACGTTTTCCCCGAATTATTGGTTCGACCGCTATGACCGACATTGACCAGATTAAGACGATAGAAAAAGTTATTGCCGATTCCGAGCTTGAATTGCTGCGGCCTTACGGCGATTCGCTTTACTATGTCAGGCCGGTTCTTGGCGTCATTAAATCTTTGAAGCGTGAGGGTTATGGTACGGAGGAACTTAAGCAAAGTATTAAGCAACAGGAAAAAACTTTTGCCGCCATACCCGATTTAATTCATGAAAAGGGGGCGCATAAAGGCAAAATGAAGGGTGAGTACATCAAAGAAAAAGAACATATTGAGAAAAACAAAGAACTGCTGAAACTTTTTGAGGGTTACGAAGCGGCGATTGGGAAGAAAAAGCAGTATGACTACGAAGATATGATCGTTGAGGTGATAAAGGCTCTTCGCGCCGAGTCGGAATTTTTGCTTATTTTGCAGGAAAGCTATCAGTATATTTTGGCCGATGAACATCAAGACGCCAATAACGCGCAGAACGCTATTTTGGAGTTGCTTTCCAATTTTCACGCAAGTCCTAACCTGTTTATCGTGGGCGACGAGAAGCAGGCAATTTTTCGGTTTCAGGGCGCGTCGCTTGAAAACTTTCTGTATTTCAAAAAGCTATATCCCAAGGCGTTGTTGGTAAATTTGGAGGAAAATTATCGCTCTCAACAAGGGATTTTGGACGCCTCACACAGCTTGATAGAAAAGAACGTGGCACCCGAGGCGTTTGTCCGCGTAAAGCTTAAATCCAACAGCCAGCACAAGCCGGCGGCCGTAACCGTGCACGGATTCCGCACGGAGGATTTGGAACATTTCTTTATCGCGAGCGATATCAAAAAGAAAATTGCCTCCGGAACCAAGCCGGAAGATATCGCCGTGTTGTATCGGGACAACCGCGACGCTTTTCCAATCGCCGCTTCTTTGGAGCGCTTGGGCGTGCCGTGCAAAATTTTGTCCGACCAAGATATGCTTCGGGATACGCATATCCGAAAACTCATTTTGATTTTCCGCGGTTTTTCCAACTTGGCGGATAATGAAGCGCTCGGAAAACTTTTGTTCGTGGATTTTCTGGGGCTCCATACTTTGGAAGTGTTCAAGACTTTTCAAAAGGCCAAAGACGAACGAAAGCCGCTTCAGGAAGTGTTGCAAGACGTGTCGCCGGAATTTTTCAAAAGACTTGTCGGCTGGGCGAGTCTCGCCAAAAATAAACCCTTCGCGGAGGTTTTTGAAACGGTGGTTCGTGAGTCCGGTTTTTTGGCGGACGCTTTGAAGAGCGACCAGTCGCTTGAGCGCTTGCGGGTTCTCGAAGCTTTTTTCGTCGAAATCAGAAAGCTTTCAAGCGGTGTGAAGGAGTATTTTCTGACGGACTTTGTGGAATATCTCAATTTGGTGGACGACCACGGACTGCTTATTAAGTCCGCCGGCGCGAGTGACTTTTCAAAAGGAGTGCGGCTTATGACGGCTCACAAGTCCAAAGGGCTTGAGTTTGAGCATGTCTATATCGCGGGTTGTTTTGACGGTCACTGGGGCAACAAGAAAGATAGAAAGTATTTTCACATACCACTTTTGGGCGGTGGTGATGAATCGGGTGGCAGGATAGAAGATGAACGACGGTTGTTTTACGTGGCCTTGACCCGCGCCAAGCAGACGGCTTCCATAAGTTACGCCACGGAAGGCCGTGAGGGTAAGGAGCAGTTGCCTAGCCAGTTTATAGAAGAGATTACACCAGAACTTCGGGAGGTCGCGGACTCCGCGTCGGTTCTGAAAGCTTATGAGGCGATACCCGCCTTTAATTTTAGCGAAAAAGTTGCGTCAAAAATCTCAATTACCGATAAGGAATATATTAAAAAACTTTTTCTTGAAAAGGGAATGTCGGTGACTGACCTTAATAATTATCTCGGCTGTCCGTGGCGATACTTTTTCGTCAACCTTATTCGCGTGCCGCAATCGCAAACCAAACATCAGGTGTATGGTACCGTAGTACACGAAACACTTCAGTCGTTTTTCAATAAATATCGCGAAGAGGCGGATATGAGTCGCAAGGAACTTTTGGAGTTATTCGAGCATAACTTGGGTCGGATGCCTCTCGCTTCGGCCGATTATAAAGAGTTACATCTTAAAGGTCTCAAGTCTCTTGGTGGCTATTATGATACGTACAAAAACACGTGGTGGAGAAACGTTATTACCGAGTACAACATCAGGGGCGTGCATTTACCCGTTACAGTTGGCGACGATTTGTATGATATTTTGCTTAAAGGTAAACTCGACAAAGTTGAGTTTTTGGATGAAAGCGGGGTTCAACCCCACACCAAAACTGAAAAAAGAAAGTCTGCGAGCAAATTAGGTTTTGTGCCAGACGCGTTGTCATTTGGCATGAGTAACTCTGTTGGTTTTGGTGTGGGGGTAAATGTCGTGGACTACAAAACCGGCAAGGCGAAATCCCGAAATGAACTTGAGGGCAAAACCAAAAACGCCGACGGAAATGAAAAGCGCCAGCTTGTGTTTTATAAACTACTTCTCGGTCTTGATGAAGCAAAACGTTACGAAATGAAAAGTGCCGAGCTTGATTTCACCGAGCCGGACGGAAAAATGCGCTACAAAAAAGAGCGTTTTGAAATCACAAATGGAGAAGTGGAAGAACTGAAATCCGTCATTGCTCGGGTGGCGGGGGAAATCGTGAATCTTGAATTTTGGGATAAGACCTGCGGAGAAAAAGATTGCGAGTATTGTATTCTCAAAAATAATGTTAAGTTTGGCGAATTAGGCGAATCTGCTCAAGAGAATGATTGATGTTACGGCCATGACCATGCCGATGACTTCATAGATGTTTAATTTTTCATGAAAGTAAAGGATTCCGATGAAAACGAGCAGCACTGAGGTGGTAAGAGCGTAGATAATGCCGAGAGAGGACAGCTTGATGTGTTTCATTACGTAAAACCAGCCGAAAGCCGTTGAGGCGTAAACAATAAATCCAACGATAAACCATTTTGTCTCGATAAACTTTTGCCCGCTTCCCGAAAGCTTGATGAAAAAATCACCAATTACCCCAAGAATACTTAGAAGAACAACTATGACAATGGGATTCATCGTTTAGGAGTGACCAATAAATGGATATTGAGTTTGATTTATTTTTCCGACAATAGTAAGTCCAAAATTTCTTTCATCATGGCGTATTGGAACGCGCCGCCGATGTCCACTTTCCGTTTGCCGGAATCGATGGTCAGGACGCTCGAAGAGCCGGGGGGCAACTGTCGCATGATGTTTTGGTTTATTTCTCCAAGCTTTTGTTCCGCGGCCGGTGAGAGAGTTTTGTTTAGCACCAAGACTGTATTTGGCGTACCGTTCACGCCCGCCTTGAGACCGTCGCTATAATCCGCTTTGACTTTTTCGGTGTATTTACCGCTGTCCAGACAGGTTTGAAAAGCCTGTACGTCAAGCCCGATTTGCCCCGCGATTACGGGTAATTTTGCGGGGTCCAATCCGTTGTTAGCGGGTGTAATAGCGAAAATTCCGTTGACGTAGTCCCAAAAAGCTTTGTTACCGCCCATTTCAGCGGCGCATTCCGTTGCCTCGGCTTCTTTTGGTGCTTTAGGGTGAATGTCGAGCGGGAAGTGGCGGTAGACCCAAGCCACTTTTCCGTCCTTGCCGTATTCGTCAAGAAGAGTTTGCATGGTTTTGTGAAAAGATTTGCAGAAAGGACACTCAAGGTCGGAGTATTCAACCATGATAATCGGCGCGTTTGGGTTACCCAGTATGTGGTCGTTTAGGTCAACGGGTCGCGAAGATATGTTTGTCGTGTTTGACACGGGTGCTTGCTCCACGGGCTTTTGGAAAACGCTTTTCACTTCTCCCCCACGGGTGATAAAAATTGCTCCACCGATAATAATGCCGGCGACAACAATCGCGATAGGGACAGTCAATACGTTTTTTTCTTTTTCCATCGGTGTGAAGTTATTTAGTGTAATGATGATATTCTAGCACACAAGAGGTTTTTGTCCGTATGAAAGAAAAACACCCCATTGGGGAGTGTTTGGCAATAAGTTTGGCTGCAGGGCATACACCCATCTTTAGTCCAACACCCGTTCCGAGTAAACCACAAGCCGTTCGCTGTAGTTTTTAGTCTTGGGATTCCATACACCGTCGCAGGTGATGAGATTAAGGCGGGCGGTTGTCGTAGTTTGGTCAAAAATTCTATCAAGCGGGGCTTTCGTGTCGTCATATACCTCTTTTTTGGCGACGCGGAAATGAATTTTTCGCCCCGTCTCGTCCAATACATACACGTCGTCACCTTTTTTCAGCAGGGAAAGTTTGGCGAAAACCGCTTTGTCGTCTTGGGCCGTGTCGAGGTGCCCGGCAATAACCGCGCTTCCTCTCTCTCCCGGCCTCGGTCCGTATTTATACCAACCGACATCCACAAAGTTGGTCGGTAAGCCCATGCGGCCGTTCTTGTCGATACCGACAACCTGAACAAGGGCTGAGACATTTATTATCGGAATAGAAAGCTCTTTCGGCGCGTCAACCTTCGGTATCAGTTTCGGTTTTATAAAGTTTTTTTCAACGTAGGCAAAAGCAAAATAAGCACTGATTATTCCAGTTGCCATCACGAAAGAAAAAATCGCCGCGCGCGATTTTGAATTATGCCACCACGGTTTTTTAGCGTTACTCATTTTATCTGTCGATTTTTTTGATTACTTTCCCTCCACTTCCAGCGATGGGGAGTCTCGGCGCGGTGGGAGAGAGTGGGGCGGACGCTACGGCGCTCGCGTTGTCGGTCTTCAGGTCGTAGCCGTATACATAGTAGGGTACTGCCGTCCCCATCAAGTATGTGTCGCTTCTTGTTGAACGAATGGCGGTTGTCGCGGCGAACCCAACTACCGGTAAAATAATGACGGTGAGGGCCAAATAATATAAGATTTTTTGAAACGCAGTTTTCAAATTAAGAAACGCAAGACCTTAAAATACCACAAAAATTTAGAAAGGCAAGGTGTGGGTCATCGCCGTTTCAGTGGTTTTTTCCCAATTGGACGGGTCAAGTTTTATGTCCTTAACAACAGTACCTTCGCGATATTTTACGTGTTTGTTTTTTAGGGCGTACTCGTACAACTCTTTGGTAATTTTCACGTCCTCAAGACAGTATTTGACGACTTTATCTTTCTCGCCGTTTCTCCACCAGACTACGGCCTCAAGTCCATGAGCTGTTTTATTTTTTCCGAGAGTGGCTTCGGCAATGTCATCAAGTTTGATGCGGCGCCCTAGGCTCGCGCGGATTTCTTTTAATAGGTCGACACTTTTTATTTTCGACAAATCGCCGGGGTAGTATTTGTTGAGGAGAGGGATGTCAAAGTGGTCCGAGTTGTAGCCGATAAGCATGTCGGTTTTTTCCAAAATCGGCCAGAGTTTGCCGAGGTCTTCTTCTAGGTAACTCGAATAACTGTCGGTTTCCGAGTCGTGAACGCAGACAACTGAAAGAGCGAGTTTCGCGGGGTCGTTCGAGCCGACGTCCGAAAAAAGGTTTGAAGTTTCGATGTCGAAAGTTACTTTTCTCATGCAATACGAAAGTTATGCGAATTTATACGAAATAATACGAAAAATACAACTTAGCTCCAAAACAGTAACAGCATTATATCAGAATATAATCTTGTGAATATCGGCAAACTCATTCCTCAGTCTGCTTTTCGGGCAGTTTAGTTTACTCCGTAAATCCAGAGCGGGGGGATATTTCTCAACACGAAGGCGGTTTTTCGTATCGGGAGGTTTTTGTAAATGCGTTTTACCACCGGCGGCATGTAGGTGAAGAAACGGAAAATCGTTCCGGTGTCGGTTTGTTTTTTGATTGAAGCAAGAAGTCGGTCATTGATCGCTTCCTCGAAAAAGGGCAGTCCTGAAATAAGCAAGTCCAATTTCGAAATGCCGTGTTTCAAGAGCAGGGTATCTAAAAGTTGGGCGTTCGCGTTTTCGACGGTAACTCTCGCTCCGAATTTTCGTCGCAAATTCTCCACGTATGACTTTTCAAGTTCAACCAAAACTATTTTAGTGTTCAGGGCGCACTTCTTTACCAGTTCCGTGGTGAATACTCCCGTACCGGGACCGAGTTCCATTACCGTGTGAATTTTTGAAAAGTCAATACCCTGCATCATAGCGTGACCGGCAAAAACCGAACTCGGTGTAATCGAAGCGTTTCTGAGGGGGTTTTTGAAAAAATTTTTGGCAAACAAAAACGCGTCTTTGCGCTCGCGCTCCGGCGTTTTCGGGCAAGTGTTATTCATGGGTTGCGAGTAGTGGAAAATTAAACGGTGAGAATGAATTTCGCCACCTCGTCTTCCGCCAGTACTTTCTCTTCGGCAGTTTTTAAGTTCTTAATTTTTAGTTTTCCGCTTTCTACTTCTTCTTCGCCCACGCAGATGACGAACGGCACGCCTTGTTTGTCGGCGCGCTTAATTTG
>Ga0209211_10001425_pt1 | contig 45322 bp, 43 predicted proteins | sample RifGroA2_FD_183992 | JGI IMG/M metagenome (GOLD analysis project Ga0209211, IMG submission 183992) | Groundwater microbial communities from Rifle, Colorado, USA - Groundwater A2 (SPAdes) (version 2) | ecosystem: Environmental > Aquatic > Deep subsurface > Groundwater | place: Rifle, Colorado...
CCCGATGAATGCCCAATTGGGCAAATGAATATGAGCTGAATCAGACCTTGCGTCTGTTCAGCATGTTTCGCTGACTGGGGCCCAAAAATTCAGGGCTTGTTCAGCGTAGCCTTAAACACCAACTGTTACGTTAATCAGGCACAACTTTCAGGCGAGGCATTCGTCGAGCATAAGCGCAAAAAATCTGCGTTAATCTGCGTAATCTGCGGATAGAACTTGGGGGCTTCAGGATAAGTCTGCATTTCCCTAATCTCAGGAATTGACTCGTCGGCAGTAGCAATAGACGAACTGCTGCACCGAGCCGGACGGCGTGTGGTGCGATTCCTTCCGGTGTTGCAGCAGCGTGAACGCCTCGCCGAACTCGCCGTGCAACCCGTCTGCGCTATAGCGCATCACCGGCAGGCCGCTGCATTTCTCCGGGCCGTCCTCGGCGAACGTGGCGACGATCACGTGGCCGCCGGACTTCACCGAACGAAACACCGTCCGCACGTAGACCTCGCGCTGTTCCGGCGTGGTGAGGAAATGGAACACCGCGCGGTCGTGCCAGATGTCGTAACGATTCTCGGGCAGGTCGACCTCGGTGATGTCGGCCTCAATCCAGCGCACTTTGCTCCCCATCGCCCCCAGACGTTGGCGCACCGCGCTCAATGCGGCGGCGGAAAGGTCGAGCACCGTCAGGTCGCTATAGCCTTCAGCCACCAGATCGTCCACCAGTGTCGAAGCCCCGCCGCCGACATCGATAATGCCCGCCTCGCGCCCCGTGCCGGTCGCATGGATGAAGTCCAGCGAAGATTCTGCATGCGGCTGGAACCAGCCCAGCGCCTCGGCGGGCTTGGTTTCATAGACTTTTTCCCAATGTTGTTTCGATTGCAAGTTGCCTCCTGAACAAACAGTTTGCCGCGCATCAATTTTATCCCGGATAGCCATTGGCAAGAGCCGCGTCATACCGGCGAAGGCCGGTATCCAGATGATTAAAAACTTCCCACGCAAGTGGGACAACATCATGGCCTTGTCTGCTTCGCGGAGTATTTTTGGCTGGATTTCGGCCTTCGCCGGTATGACAATCTAGAACTTTTCCAACCGCAGGATGGCCGGCAAAAACACTTCCGTCACCAGCAGCGGCGCGCCGTACAGGGTGAACAACGAGCGACGCGCCCACAGCCGATCCGGCGCATCGCCCAGCACCGCGGCGGCGCTGCGGTACAACGGATGGCGCGCATGCAGCGCCTTGTAATGCAGCGGTTTGCGCAGCACCTGCGGATGCGAGAACAGCAACGCCCCCAGCGGCTTGCTGCCGAGGCCGCGCACCGCGCCCCATGCGCCGCGCAGGTGTTGCGGCGCACAGGCGGAGTGTGCAAACACCACAGGCTTGCCGTCGGCATACAGGAATACTTCGCGCGACCATGCGAGCCGGTGCGGCGCCAGTCCCAGCAGCGCGGATTCGTCGAACGCGATGCGCGCGAGATTGCTGCGAACCGGACGCACGGCAAAAGTTTCGCTGCGCTCGCGGATGCGTTGCGTCAGCGAGCCGCGGTCGCGCAGCCATGGCGTGAGCTTCGCGTCGCAACCGACCGCCGCGCCATACCAATATTTATCAGACATGCAAATAGTCATGTTTGTTAGCCATCCAGCGGTGCAAATGCGCACGCGCCGCTTCGGGGTGAAGTTGCAGCAACTCGTCGGCGACGAGCCGCGCCTGATCCAGCAATTCTTCGTCTTCGCCGAGGTCGGCGAAACGCAGCATCGCCACGCCGCTCTGGCGCGCGCCGAGCAATTCGCCCGGCCCGCGCAATTGTAAATCCTGCTGGGCGATCACGAAGCCGTCGTTGCTTTCGTAGATGATCTTCAGCCGCGCCCGCGCCAGCTCGGACAGCTTCTCCTGCTGGTAGAGCAGCACGCACATGCTCTCCGCCGCCCCCCGCCCGACGCGCCCGCGCAACTGGTGCAGCTGCGCCAGCCCCATGCGCTCGGCGTGGTCTATCACCATCAGGCTGGCCTTCGGCACGTCGACGCCGACCTCGATAACCGTGGTCGCAACCAGCAGCTGCAGCTCGCCCGCCTTGAATGCAGCCATGACTGCCGCTTTTTCTGCCGGGGGCAGCCTGCCATGCGCGAGACCGACGCGCAGTTCGGGAAAAGTCTGCGTCAGGATTTCGTGCGTCTCTATCGCCGTCTGCAACTGCAGCGCCTCGGATTCGTCGATCAGCGGACACACCCAGTAAGCCTGTTGCCCTGAGACACAGGCCGCGCGCACGCGCTCGAACACCTCGTCGCGGCGCGCATCGCCGACCAGCTTGGTGACCACCGGCGTGCGTCCCGGCGGCAATTCGTCGATCACCGATACATCGAGGTCGGCGTAGTAGCTCATCGCCAAAGTTCTTGGAATCGGGGTCGCGCTCATCATCAATTGGTGAGGCTCCCTCACCTGTAGGTCGGGTTTTAACCCGACATCGGTGGATTCCAGGGATTGTCGGGCTGAAGCCCGACCTACGGCTGACTTGCCTTTGTTGCGCAGCGCAAGCCGCTGCTGCACGCCGAACTTGTGCTGCTCATCGACGATGGCGAGGCCGAGATTGTGGAATTCGACGCTCTGCTGGAACAGCGCATGCGTGCCGATGGCGAGCATCGTGTCGCCCGAGGCGATGCGTTCCGCGGCGGCGGTCTTTTCCTTTTTCTTCAGGCTGCCCGACAACCACACCGGGCTGACGCCGAGCGGCTCCAGCCATTCGCGCAGCTTGAGGTAATGCTGCTCGGCGAGGATCTCGGTCGGCGCCATGAAGGCTACCTGATAGCCGTTCTCGATGGCCTGCAACGCGGCGAGTGCAGCGACGATAGTCTTGCCGCTGCCGACGTCTCCCAGCAGCAGCCGCTGCATCGGATGCGGCTGCGCGAGGTCGCGGGCGATCTCGGCATATACCTTCTGCTGCGCCCCGGTCAGCGCGAACGGCAGCTGCGCCAGCAGCGCGTCGGTCAATCGCTGCTGTGCCGCAAGCGCGGGTGCGATGCGCTTGCCGCGCTCGCGGTGATGCACCCGCATCGACAACTGCTGCGCCAGCAGTTCGTCGAACTTGATGCGCTGCCAAGCGGCGTGGCTGCGGTCTTCCAGCGTGCTAGCGAAAATGTCCGGCGTGGGGTTGTGCAGCAGCCGCAAGCTGTAATCGAAGTCGGCCAGTTTCAGTCGCTTCAGCAGCGCTTCCGGCAGCGTGTCGATGAGCGGCAGCACCTGCAGCGCGTTGTCTATGAGCTTACGCAGTACGATTTGCGACAGCCCCGCGGTGGTCGGATACACCGGCGTCAGGCTCTGCTGCAGCGGCGTGTCGTCGTCCACCGCACGGCATTTCGGATGCACCATCTCCAGCCCGAAATAGCCCATGCGCGCCTCGCCGACCGCGCGTATCTGCTTGCCTACGGCCAATTGTTTCTGCTGGCTGGGATAGAAATTCAGGAAGCGCAGATAAAGTTCGTCGTCATTGTCCTGCAGCCGGCACACCAGCGTACGGCGCGGGCGGAACGTCACCTCGCTGTGCGTGACGACACCCTGCACCTGCACCGTCTCGCCGGGCTGCACCGTGGCGATAGGCGCGAGGTGCGTCTCGTCCTCGTAGCGCAGCGGCAGATGCAGCAGCAGATCGGAACGATGACGGATACCCAGCTTGGCGAGCTTGGCCAGCGTGGCGGGTGGGATTTTGGCGGGAGCGCTCATCTGCACCAAAAAACTGCTATCCGCAGATTAAATGGATACACGCAGATTTTTGTTGTGGGGTTCAATCGGTTTAATCTGCGTAATCTGCGGACAGGTTTGATTTCTTGCGATAGAAGCTTAATCCTGCAAATACATCACGCCGTCGGCCTCGACCAGCGCGCCGCGCGGCAGCGAGGCGACGCCGACCGCGGCGCGCGCCGGGTAGGGCTGGTGGAAATAGGTCGCCATGATTTCGTTCACCTTGGCGAAGTTGCCGAGATCGGTCAGGAAGATGTTCAGCTTGACCACGTCGTCCATGCTGCCGCCCGCAGCGACGGTGACCGCGCGCAGGTTCTGGAACACGCGATGAATCTGCGCCTCGATGCCATCGACCATCTGCATGCTGCTCGGATCGAGGCCGATCTGGCCTGACAGGTAAACGGTGTGATCGACGCGCACCGCCTGAGAATAGGTGCCGATCGCGGCGGGGGCATCGGGGGTCTGGATGATGGTCTTGTTCGACATGTGATCTCCTTGAACGATAAAACCGCGCCTGTGCGGCGCGGCTCTGGGTGACAAGATTATAACGGCTCGGAGGCTCAGGTAATAACCGTAGGCGCATCGCGTCCGGTGCGCTGCCTCAGCTCGGAAATTCGCAGCGCGATGCCGATCAGCGTCGCGAGCGCTTCCTGTGCGTCGAGGTGGTGTTTGCTTGAGTCCGGTTCGTAGCTTTCCAGCGAGTAGCCCGGATGGAGCAAAGCGCAATCCGGGGATTATGGTGCGTAGCCAAAACCACCCCGGATTTCATTGCATTCCATCCGGGCTACGCTCGCTGGATTCACTATTCTGCAGGTGGATTGCTTGGTTTTAGAACTGATAGGCCAAGCATTAATTGGCCATAAGGTTGTCGTCCTGTAATCCAAGCTACCGCTTCGCGAATTGCACCATAAAGCACGCTATGCCCGGTGATTGTGACACCGCGAATAGCTTCATCCTGTTCGAGGTCCGGGTCGACATGGAATAATCCGATGCACTCCATGTCAATCAAGTACGGGTCGTCTTTGTTCTTGTCAGCATTTATTACTGTGCGCATGACTGCTTGGTAAGTGTTAGTCGCGTCATCAACCTTTGTTATATCAATTCTGTTTTCCGGTCCAGGTCTGGCGACATCATTGTCTTTGGGTTCGTGTTCCGGAACAGCAATAACGACGGAGCGCGTGAACATGACGCGCTCGAGTCTGATTGGGAATGGCTTATTTTCCATTTATGCAGCCTGTGAGAGTGCTGAATCGTTGTAACTTGTTGCTTCAGTGGAAAAAACATGGTCGGTTACGCTGAAGTCAGTAACTCGCTCTAGTTTCTTCAGCGAAGAAAAGTTGATGACCTTATTCCACTGCGTGGAGGGGGCATTGTCACTAACGATATCCAAGTCGACTGCGGTTTTCTCAACTCCCTGCCATTGATTGACCAACATTTCGATTGCAAGCCGAACAAACTCGTTTAGTGACTGATTATTTTCTCGAGCTTGCTGAGTGGCTGCTTTGTGTAACTCAGCGCCAACTCGAACATTAAATGTGCCGCTATAGGGCTTATTGGGCTCTTTCCCAATTATTTGGCAGTGTGCAAGATATTCATCAACGGCAACTTGAAAGGAAGTTTGCAATTCGGAAACGCTCTCTCCTTCATATGTGATCAGATCGTCAATATCCTGTATGCGACCATGCAAGCATTGATCTTCGATGCTGACTTGGCATGAGCCTTTGTAGCTCCTGTATGAAAATTCTGTACTCATTCTTTTCCCCTAGATTAATCGCGCACGTACTCAAGAGCTTCTTTTGCAGCGTCAATTTGATATTTCTTCAAAATCCCGCTTGGGTGTGTTTTTGAAATTTTGACTGTGTATCCGCTCGCGTGCTGGAACGTGTAATGAGAACCGCCAGTGCATGTATCGGCGAACCCGCTCCTGCGCATAACGCTCAATAGTTCTTCCCACCGAAAATCTTTGGGAGGCGGGTTTGAAAATAACCGATCTTCCTGTTTTGTCCGTTTGCTCATTTATTATGGATTCTATATCGGCAGACAGCAACTACTATTTAGTTGCATGATGAATTTGGATCAGTAATTTTGGTGGATCATGAACATCAAAGGGCACAAGCTCGGATATTCCCCTGCGCCCCCTAAAATTGCCCCGCATCCTATCCCGCCCTCATTCCCAATCGCAAGCACAAAAAAGGCCTATATATTTTTCCAGAATATATAGGCCAAATTCAGTGCTCGGTTGAGAAGGGCTCTTCTACCGCCCCACTGGTTCAGGTGATCACCGTAGGCGCTTCACGCCCGGTGCGCTGCCTCAACTCGGAGATTTGCAGTGCGATGCCGATCAGCGTAGACAAGGCTTCCTGTGCGTCGAGGTGATACCTGCTGGCATCCGGTTCGTAGCTTTCCAGATAGATGCGCAGCGTCGCGCCCTCGGTGCCGGTGCCGGACAGGCGGAACACGATGCGGGAACCATCGACGAACAGGATGCGCACGCCCTGTCCGGTGCTGACGCTGCCGTCCACCGGATCGGTGTAGCTGAAGTCGTCGCACAGCTTCACCTGCAGATGGCCGAACTGTGCGCCCTGCAGCGATGCGAAGCTGTCTTTCAGCAGTTTCATCACGCCGTTGGCGGCGTCGGTCGGGATGCCTTCGTAGTCGTGGCGCGAATAGACGTTGCGGCCGTATTTCGCCCAGTGTTCGCGCACGATGGCTTCGACCGACTGCCTGCGCGCCGCGAGGATGTTGAGCCAGAACAGCACCGCCCACAGGCCGTCCTTCTCGCGCACATGGTTCGAGCCGGTGCCGAAGCTTTCTTCGCCGCACAGCGTGACCTTGCCCGCGTCCATCAGGTTGCCGAAGAATTTCCAGCCGGTCGGCGTTTCGTAACAGGGGATGCCCAGCGCCTTGGCGACGCGGTCGGCGGCTTCGCTGGTCGGCATCGAACGCGCGATGCCCGCGAGGCCCTGCCTGTAGCCGGGCGCGAGTTGCGCATTCGCGGCGATCAGCGCGAGGCTGTCGGAAGGCGTGACGAAGAAGCCGCGGCCCAGAATCATGTTGCGGTCGCCGTCGCCGTCCGAGGCTGCGCCGAAGTCGGGCGCATTGTCGCCATAGACGATCTCGACCAGTTCATGCGCGTAGGTCAGGTTGGGATCGGGATGGCCGTTGCCGAAGTCGGGCAGCGGGATCGCATTCATCACGCTGTCCGCAGGCGCGCCGAGGCGATTGACCAGAATGTCGCGCGCATAGGGGCCGGTGACCGCATGCATCGCATCGAACTTGATGCGGAAGCCGCCGGAAAGCAGCTCGCGGATCGCATCGAAATCGAACAGCGATTCCATCAGTTCGGCATAGTCGGCAACCGGGTCGATGACCTGCACCGTCATCTGCCCCAATGCAGTCTCGCCCAGATCGTCCAGCGCCACATCGGCGGCGGCGAGGATGCGGTACTCGGCTATTGCCTTGCTCCGGGCGAAGATCGCCTCGGTGACGGTCTCGGTAGCCGGCCCGCCGTTGTTGCCGTTGTACTTGATGCCGAAATCGCCGTCAGGCCCGCCGGGATTGTGGCTGGCCGACAGAATGATGCCGCCGAAAGTGCCGTATTTGCGAATCACGCAGGAGGCGGCAGGCGTAGACAGGATGCCGCCCCTGCCCACCAGCACACGTCCGAAGCCGTTGGCCGCGGCCATTTTCAGGATGATCTGGATCGCCTCGCGATTGTAATAACGACCGTCACCACCCAGCACCAGCGTCGCCCCGGCCGGAGCGGAAATGGTGTCGAAGATGGACTGGACGAAGTTTTCCAAATAATTGGGCTGCTGAAATGCCGGGACGCGTTTGCGCAGGCCGGAAGTGCCGGGTTTCTGATCGGTGTAGGGTGTAGTTGCAACTGTAGTTACTTGCATGTTCGTTCCTCCCGTTGGCTATGATTCTTTTCAAGCATCTTACCACCGCAACTGCGTAGTTACGCCTGTTCCCCTGCACCGCAATTCCTGCAATAATCCCGGACAGAACCATATATATATTTTTCAGAGAGAGAAACACGACATGTTGAGTCAAGACGATTTGAAACGCGCGGTGGCCAAGGCTGCCATCGAGTATGTGCCGGTCGATTGCATCGTCGGCGTGGGCACCGGTTCCACCGCCAACTTCTTCATCGACGAACTGGCCAAAATCAAACACAAAATCCGCGGCGCGGTCGCCAGCTCCGAGGCTTCGGCGAAGCGTTTGCAGGGCCACGGCATCGAGGTGCTATCGCTGAACGACGCGGGCGACCTACCGGTGTACGTGGACGGTGCGGACGAAATCACCCGCCACATGCACATGGTCAAGGGCGGCGGCGGCGCGCTGACGCGCGAAAAGATCGTCGCGGCGGCCAGCAAGAAATTCATCTGCGTGTGCGATTCCAGCAAGCTGGTCGATGTGCTGGGCAAGTTCCCGCTGCCGATCGAGGTGATCCCGATGGCGCGCAGCTCGGTCGCGCGCCAGCTGGTGGCGCTGGGCGGACAGCCCAGGCTGCGCGAAGGTTTCACCACCGACAACGGCAACCTCATCCTCGATGTGCATAACCTGCAGATCATGAACCCGGTGGAACTGGAAACCACGCTAGACCACATCGCCGGCGTCGTAACCAACGGCCTGTTCGCGCGCCGCGCCGCCGACGTGCTGCTGCTGGGCACACCGGAAGGCGTGAAGACGATGACGGCGTAAAGGCCGTCAACCCTTTCCGACAGGAAAGGACCATTGCTTGGCTTCGCCCCCCTCGCTGCGCTCTCCCCGCTTGCGGGAGAGGATAGCGGGGAGGGCGATGCTGTCATCTAACGTTCACATTCGCCGCTTACACTAGCCGGTCAATTTTCAAGGAGCACCACATGCCCAGTCACGAACATATCTCCCGCCAGTTCGACGCCGAACTGGAAGCCATCCGCGCCAACGTGTTGCAGATGGGCGGCCTGGTCGAAAGCCAGATCAAAAGCGCCATCGAATCGCTGCTGACCGGCGATGTCGCGCTGATGAGCCGCGTGATCGAGGACGATCACCGCGTCAATGCGATGGAAGTGAAGATAGACGAGGCGTGCAGCCATGTGATCGCACGCCGTCAACCGACCGCAGGCGATCTGCGCCTGATCATGACGGTGGTCAAGACCATCACCGATCTGGAACGCATCGGCGACGAGGCCGAGAAGATCGCGCGCATGGCCAAGCTGCTGTCGCAGAAGCACGGCCTCGCGCTGCCGCGTTACCACGAAATCAGCCACGCCGCAGAAATCGCCGTGGACATGCTGCGCAAGTCGCTGGATGCCTTCGCGCGTCTGGACGTGGCGATGGCCGCCCAGGTGGTGCGCCAGGACGATCAGGTGGACGAGGAATTCCGCGCGATCATGCGCTATCTGATCACCTTCATGATGGAAGATCCGCGCACGATCTCCACGTCGCTGGAAATCCTGTTCGTCGCCAAGGCCATCGAACGCATCGGCGACCACGCCAAGAACATGTCCGAGTACGTGATCTATATGGTCAAGGGGCGCGACGTGCGTCATGTCACCGTGGACGAGATCGAGCGCGAAGTCCGGAAGTAGTGCAGCACCAGCCCATCCTCGCCGCAATCGACCTGGGGTCGAACAGCTTCCGCCTGCAGATCGCGCGGGCGGAAGGCGACCAACTGTACATGCTGGACGGGCTGCGCGAACCGGTGCGCCTCGCCGCCGGCCTCACCCCCGAAAAATATCTGGATGCCGAAGCGCAACAGCGCGCGCTGGCGACGCTAGGGCGCTTCGCCGAACGCCTGCGCGACCTGCCGCCCGAGGCGGTGCGCGCGGTAGGCACCAACTCCTTGCGCGTCGCGAAAAACGCTGCCGATTTCATTCCGCAGGCCGAACATGTGCTGGGCTTCCCGATCGAGGTCATCTCCGGCCTCGAAGAGGCGCGGCTGATCTACATCGGTGTCGCGCACGGTCTGCCGCCGTCGGACGACAACCGCCTGGTGATCGACATCGGCGGAGGCTCCACCGAGTTCATCATCGGCAACGGGCTCACCCCGCTGAAACTGGAGAGCCTGTATATGGGCTGCGTCAGCTACAGCAAACGCTATTTCCCGGACGGCAGGATCACCAAGCAAAACCTCAAGCAGGCCGAACTGGCGGCGCGCAACGAGTTGCAGGCCATCGCCGGCGAATACCGCGGCCAATGGCAACAGGCGTTCGGTTCCTCGGGCACCGCCAAGGCGCTCGCCGAAATACTGGAACTGAATGGCTACAGCGACGGCGGCATTACACGCGAAGGACTGGAACGGCTGCGCACCCATATGCTCAAGGTGGGCGACGTGCAAATCCTCGACCTGCAAGGGCTGCGCCCGGATCGCACGCCGGCGTTGGCCGGCGGTTTCGCGATCATGTCTGCCGTTTTCTGCGAACTGGAAATCGAACGCATGCAGTTCGCCCCTACCGCGCTGCGCGAGGGCGTGCTCTACGACCTGTGGGGACGTTTCCACCACAACGACATGCGCGACGTCACGGTACGGCAGTTTATGGCACGCTACCGCCTCGATGCCGCACAGGCCGCGCGCGTGGCAAAACTTGCCGAAGAACTGGCCCGCCAGTTCCTCGGCGACGAATTCGGCGAAACGGCGCAGCAAATGCTGTCCTGGGCCGCCAACCTGCACGAGGTCGGTATCAGCGTCGCGCACAGCGGTTACCACAAGCATACCGCCTACATCCTGAAGAACGCCGACATGCCCGGATTCTCGAAGAAGGAGCAGGCTCGCCTGAGTGCGCTGGCGCTGGCGCAGCGCGGCAGCATGGAGAAACTGCAAGGACTGCTGCTCGACACCGAAGACCTGGTGCTGTCAATGAGCCTGCGCTTGGCCGTGCTGTTCCGCCGCAACCGCAGCGATGCACCGCTGCCGGCGATGCTGGGGCGTTTCAGCGGAACCAAATTCCACCTCTCGATCGCCGCAGACTGGCTGGCGCAGAACCCATTGACCGGCACCGCGCTGCAGGAAGAGACCGGACTCTGGAAGGCACTGGATGTCAGCCTGCAGGTGCAGATGGGCTGAGCATCGGCGAGAGCCGCCGGTTTCCGCGACGGCAGCCCCCCGGTTATTCCGACAGGAACGAGCTAACGATATTCAACGCGGCATCGGTCGCGCCGCGATTGGCCGCGACAAAGCCGGCGCAGCCCTGACGCATCGCCGACAACGCATTTTCATCCCCCAGCAAGCGCTGCACTTCTGCGACCAGCCGATCGGCATCCCGAACCTGACATGCCGCGCCGGCGGCCACCGCAAGCCGGGTCGCCTCGGCGAAGTTATAGGTATGCGGGCCGACCAGCACCGGCGTGCCGACCGCGCAGGCCTCGATCAGGTTCTGCCCGCCGCAAGGCTGCAGACTGCCGCCGATGAAGGCGAGGTCGGCGGCGGCGTAATAGGCGAACATCTCGCCCATGCTGTCGCCCAGCACCACCCGGATGGACGGATCTACCGCGAGATCTTCGGAGCGGCGCTGGTACGCGATGCCGCGCTGTTCGAGCATTGCAGCGACCTCGGCGAAACGCTGCGGATGGCGCGGCACGATTACCAGCAGCCAATCTGCACCGGCGAGATAAGGCGACAGTGCGTCGAGCAGCAGCGCCTCCTCGCCCTCGCGGGTGCTGGCGGCGAGAAATACCTTGCGCCCCGCACCGAACTGCATCCGCAGCCATCGACCCAGCGTCAGCATCACCGACGGCGCCTCGATGTCGAACTTGAGGTTGCCCATCACCGATACATTTCTCGCACCCAACGCCGTCAGCCGCGCCGCATCGTCATCGGTCTGTGCGGCGACGGCGGACAGTTGCTCCAGCGCGTTTCGCGTCAACCCTGCAAATCGCGCATAGCCGCGCGCAGATTTTTCCGACATGCGCGCGTTCAGCAGCAACAGTGGCACGCCTTGCTCATGCGCAGCCCGGATCAGGTTGGGCCAGATCTCGGTTTCCATCAGGATGCCGAGCTGCGGATCGAAGTGGCGCAGGAATCGGCTCACCGAGAACGGGTAGTCGTACGGCAGATAGGCGCGTAGCACATGGTCGCCATACAGCTGTTCGCCGGTGCTGCGCCCTGTGGGTGTCGCGTGGGTGAGCAGGATACGGTGATCGGGATGCGCAGCGCGCAACCGCGCGACCAGACTCTGCGTCGCGCGCGTCTCGCCGACCGACACCGCGTGCAGCCAGATCAACGGCTTGCCGTCATGTTGCGGATAGAAGCCGAAACGCTCGCCGACATGGCTCAGGTATTCCGGCTGCTTGCGCGCGCGCCACAGCAGCCGCAGCAAAATGTAGGGCAGCAGCAGCCACAGCAATACCTTGTAAAGAAGTCTCATCGAATGTCGTCCGCAGCCTGGACCTGGCCGCCCATGGTGGTGGAGCCGCGCATGGTAGTGGCGATAGGCATGCCGCTCAAGAAAAACTTTGTTGCCGCCTGCTAGAATGCGGCCATTCGATATTCCTGCCCACCCAATCCGCGCATGAAAATTCTCGTCGTCAGACTGTCCTCGCTGGGCGACATCCTGCATCTGTTCCCGGCAATCAGCGATCTGCGCCGCCGCCATCCGGATGCGGATATCCACTGGCTGGTCGAGCCGGCATTCGCCGAAGTGGCGGGCTGGCATCAGGGCGTTAACAAGGTGATTCCCGTGCCGCTGCGGGCGCACAAGAAGACCTGGTGGAAGATACCGACCTTGTTGAGCGAACTCAAAAAACAGTTGCGTTCCGAAAACTACGACATCGTGCTCGATGCGCAGGGCCTGCTGAAGAGCGCGCTGCTGGCGCGGCTCGCCGGCAAGCCGATCTGGGGCCTGAATGCCGCCAGCGCGCGCGAATCGCTGGCGGCGAAGTTCTATCGACGCACCGCCAGCATCCCCAAGGGTCTGCACGTCATCGACAAGAACCGCCAATTGGTGGCGCAGCTGTTCGGCATCGATACATCAGACCCCGCCGACTACGGCCTGACCCAGTTCCGCCAACGGCTGCAGCAGACCGCGCTGCCCGAGGCTCTCGCCGAAGCGACCGCGCAACCCTGTCTGGTGCTGCTGCACGGCACCACATGGAACAGCAAGTACTGGCCCGAATCCTCATGGAAAGAATTGATTGCGCTGCTGACGGCCCAGGGCTGGCGCTGCCTGCTGCCCTGGGGCAACGAGCCGGAACGCCAGCGTGCCGAACGCCTGCAGGCTGTCGGCGGTGAGAATGCCGTCATCCTGCCCAGACTGAAGCTGACCGAACTGATGGGCGTGCTGTTGCGTGCCCGCGGTTTCGTCAGCGTCGAAAGCGGCATTGGCCATCTCGCCGCGGCCATCGACCTGCCGGGCGTGATGCTGCACGGCCCGACCGACCCGGCCTACAGCGGGATACTGGGCAAGTCCTGCGTCCACCTGACCAGCGGCATGGATTGCACACCCTGCTTCAGGCGCGATTGCCCGAAGATCGCGGCACCGGACGAAGCGCCGCCGTGCCAGCTGTTGATCACCCCGCAGCAGGTATGGCGGCAAAGCATCGCGTTGGCGGGTGTAAACGAAGGCGAATTGCCCCGATAAACTGCTAAAATCCGCGCCTTCGTATCCACGGTAATACCGCATGACGCATTACGCCCCGCTGGTCGCCCTGATGACGACGTTGCTGGCCGGCATGTTTGCCGGAGGGATGTTTGCTTCGCCATTCATCATCGATACAACCTTCACGCTATTCAAACGCCTGCGGCGCGGCAAAAAACTGCCACAGGCGTACCAATCCAGACCTAGAGTAACCCATGCTTAAACCGCATATGCGCACACTGCTCGCCGTGCTGCACGATGTCGCTGCAGCCGCGCTGGCATGGAGCCTGGCCTACCTATTGCGCTTCAATTTCGACCTGCCGGACGACTTCGCCGCCGAGTTGCGTCATACATTGGCATGGATCGTTCCGCTTGAACTGCTGATCTTCTGGCGCTTCGGCCTCTACCGCGGCATCTGGCGTTATGCCAGCACCGGGGATTTGCGCCGCATCGTACTGGCGGTTGCGCTTTCGGCTGCCGCAATCCCCATGCTGTTCTGGATGCTGCGCCTGGGACTGATCATTCCACGCTCGGTGCTGATCATCAACCCGCTGCTGCTGATCCTGCTGATGGGCGGCAGTCGCTTCGTCTACCGGATGTGGAAAGAGCAAAACCTGTATGGCGATATCAAGCTGAATGGCGAACCGGTGCTGGTGCTCGGCGCCGGGGATGCCGCGGCAAGCCTGGCCAAGGAACTCGCCAAGAGCAGCGACTGGCGGCTGGTCGGCTTCCTCGACGACGACAGCGCGCGCCACGGACGCACGCTGAACGGCATCCGCATCCTGGGCGGGCTGGACGATCTGCCGACCTGGGCCGAGCGGCTGGGCGTGGCACAGGTCATCATTGCAATGCCCTCCAGCTCCCACCAGCAGCGCAAGCGCGCGATCCAGTTGTGCAATCAGGCGAAGGTAAAGGCGCTGACGGTGCCGTCGTTCGACGACCTGATGAGCGGCAAGGTGTCGGTATCGCAACTGCGCCCCATCGAACTGGACGATCTGCTGGGACGCGACCCGGTGGTGCTGGACAACGCCGGCTTGCACGGACTGCTGGGCGGCAAGGTGGTGATGGTCACCGGCGCCGGCGGCTCGATCGGATCGGAACTGTGCCGCCAGATCGCGCATTTCGCACCGACCAGACTGGTGCTGTTCGAACAGGGCGAGTTCGCGCTCTACACGCTGGAGCAGGAGTTCAGACAGGCCTTTCCGGCGCTGAATTTCGTCTGCCTGGTCGGAGATGTGCGTGACGCAGCGCGGGTGAACGAGGCGATGCGGCTGCACAAGCCGGCGGTGCTGTTTCATGCCGCCGCCTACAAGCATGTGCCGCTGATGGAACAGCACAATGCCTGGCAGGCAATACGCAACAACGTGCTGGGCACGCACACGGTTGCAAGGGCGGCACAGCAGCATGGCGTCGGCAAGTTCGTGATGATCTCCACCGACAAGGCGGTGAATCCGACCAACGTGATGGGCGCCTCCAAGCGGCTGGCCGAGATGGCCTGCCAGGCCCTGCAGCCGTCGGGGACGACGCGCTTCATCTCGGTGCGTTTCGGCAACGTGCTGGGCTCGTCCGGCAGCGTGATTCCGAAGTTTAGATCGCAGATCGCACAGGGCGGGCCGATCACCGTGACCCACCCCGAGATCACCCGCTACTTCATGTCGATCCCGGAGGCGGCGCAACTGGTGCTGCAGGCCGGGCTGATGGGACAGGGCGGCGAGATCTTCGTGCTGGACATGGGCGAACCGGTCAAGATCGTCGATCTGGCCAAGGACTTGATCCGCCTGTCCGGCTATACCGAAGACGAAATCAAAATCGAATTCTCCGGCCTGCGCCCGGGCGAGAAACTGTACGAAGAGTTGCTGGCCAACGATGAGAACACGCTACCCACTCCCCACCCCAAGCTGCGCATCGCACAGGCAAGGCAGGCCGATGCGGCATGGCTGGCCCGGCTGCTGGAGTGGACAGAAATCACATCGATGGCCGATGAGCAGGTCCGCTCCGCGCTCACGGAATGGGTTCCGGAATACCAGCCAGATGGAGCTGTCGCTTCATCTCCATCTCAAAACGGAAGCGAAACGTGACTGATCCTCATACCCAAAGTGCTGCAGCGAAGCTGAGCGTATACATCATCACCTACAACGAGGCGGACAAGATCGCGGACGCAGTCGCCAGCGTGACCTGGGCCGACGAGGTGCTGGTGCTGGACTCGAACAGCAGCGACGACACCGCGAAGATCGCCGAGGGACTTGGTGCTACCGTGAAGCAGATCCCGTTCACCACCTTCGGCAAGTTGCGTAACGACGCGATCGCATCCTGCACGCACGACTGGGTGTTCAGCCTGGACGCGGACGAGCGTTGCACCAAGGCCGCGCGCGCCGAGATCGAGCGCGTGCTGGCGAACCCCGATGCCGACGCCTATTACGTGCCGCGCCGCAACTGGTTCATGGGACGCTGGATCAAACACAGCGGCTGGTATCCGGACTACCGCCAGCCGCAACTGTTCCGCAAGACCGCGCTGAAGTTCAACGACCACGACGAGGTGCATGAGTCGTATCAGGTACAAGGCAAGGTCGGCTACTTCAAAGCATCTATCATTCAGGTGCCGTTTCAGAATCTGGAACAACTGGTGCACAAGATGCAGCGCTATTCGACGCTGGGCGCGCGCAAGCTGGAGCGCAAGAACAAGCGCTTCGGCATGGGCACCGCGCTGGTTCACGCACTGTGGGCATTCTTCCGCATCTATGTGCTGAAACGCGGCTTCCTCGACGGCTGGGCCGGCTTCGTGCTGGCGCTGGGCAACTTCGAGGGCACCTTCTATCGCTATGCCAAGGCGGCGACCGCGAAAACCAACTGGACTAAACCCCCGTCGGACGATGAGACCCGATAACTTCCGCATCGCCGTCATCGTCACCACCTACAACCGGCCGGACGCGCTGGCGCTGGTGCTGGACGGCTTTCTCGCGCAGGACGACCGCAACTTCGAACTGCTGGTCGCCGACGACGGCTCGACCGCCGAGACCGCGGAACTGGTAAGTGCATATCAGGCGCGCGCGCCGTTCAAGCTGACGCATATCTGGCAGGAAGACATCGGCTTCCGCGCCGCCGCCGCACGTAACCGCGCGCTGGCACAGACCGACGCCGACTACATCGTGTTCACCGACGGCGACTGCGTTCCGCCGACCGGCTTCGTCGCCGCACAGCGAGAGCTGGCCGAACAAGGCTGGTTCCTGTCCGGCAACCGCATGCTGCTGAGCGAGAGCTTCACGCAACAAGTCATGCAGGACAGGACGCCGATCTTCCAGTGGAGCAAGCCGCAGTTGTTGCGCGCGGTGATGCGCGGCAACCTCAACCGCTGGCTGCCGCTGCTGCGCCTGCCCGACTGGGACTGGCTGCGCAAGCGCACGCCGCAGCGCTGGCAGGGCGCGAAGACCTGCAATCTCGCGGTCTGGCGCACCGACCTGCTGCGGGTGAACGGCCTCGACGAGTCCTACACCGGCTGGGGGCTGGAGGATTCGGATCTGGTGATACGGTTGCTGCGCGCCAGCGTGCAGCACAAGAGCGGGCGCTTCGCGGTGCCGGTGTTCCACCTGTGGCATCGCGAGAACGACCGCAGCAATTTGACGGAAAATCAGCAACGACTGGACATGCTGCTGGCCTCCAGCCATGTGCGCGCGAAGCTTGGCTTGGATCAATATCAATGAGCATATTGTTAGCCGCGAGTGGACCATGTAGGGCGGATAAGTCCGCAGGACGCTATCCGCCGTATGACATTGCTGTAGGCCGAATGCATCCGGCGGATAACGCTACGCTCATCCGCCCTACCAATAGCGGGGAGCGTTCCTGATGAAAATATTGCATGTCGCGCGCCGCTACGGCCCGGTCGGCGGCATGGAGCGCTATGTGTGGGAGGTGACGCGCGAACTCGCGGCACTCGGCCATCAGGTCGAGGTGGTATGCGAACGCTGCCACGCCGAACCGCCGCCCGGCATCAAGGTGCACGAACTCGGCGAGATCGCCGTACGCCCGCGCTGGCTGGCGCTGCTGCGTTTCGGCCGGCGCGTCGCGCGCTGGCTGCATGACAATCCTCGCCCGGATGCCGTGATCCACAGCCACGAACGGCTGGACTCTCATCACGTGACCACCTTCCACGGCCCGCCGTTCGCGACGGTACGCGACAGGCCCTGGTGGAAGAAGCTGTCGCTGCGCATCGCGATGCAGCTGTATCTGGAACGGCGCGAACAGCGAGTCGCGCGCGCCATCGTGCCGAACTCCGCGGTCATTTCAAAGATGCTCGCGCACTACTATCCCGAGTACGCGCACAAGCTGACCGCGCCGGTCGAGCCCGGCGTCGCATCCGGCCCGCTGCGCGAATTCCGCGCGGTCGATCCGCAAGGCGGCGTGGTCGGCTTCGTCGGCAAGGAGTGGCAGCGCAAGGGCCTGCCACTGATCGTTGATATCGTCGCCGAGCTACGCCGCACCCGCCCGCAACTCGAACTCTGTGTGGTCGGCCCCGATCCCGATGAGTTGCAGCCTCTGTTCGCCGGCTGGCAGGGCGGCTACCGCCTGCTCGGCTGGCGTAGCGACAGCGATCATCTGAAAGACTTCGACGTGCTGCTGCACCCGGCACGCGCCGAACCTTACGGCATGGTGATCGCCGAGGCGATGGCTGCACAGGTGCCGGTGGTGGTTTCGAATGTATGCGGTGCGGCGAACTCCGTCGGTATCGATTCCGGCGCAGTGCTGCCGCTGTCGGCCCCGGTCGGCGACTGGGCTGCGGCGGTCGATGCGCAACTGCGGCGCGCGAACGCGCCGCCGCGCTTCAACCGCGACTGGCACGCCGTCGCGGTCGAATATGAGACAATTTACAAAAGCTGTATGAATGGTGATAAAAAATGAATGAACAGAGATTTATGATGACCTGCCCGGTAGGCTGCAACGCCCCGCTGGAAACGACCAACCATGTACTGCCGGAAGGCGCGCTGCTGCGCTGCACGAAATGCGGGCAGCTGCTGAGCCAGTGCACCGAAGACCGCTACTGGCAGTCGATGGAAGAATTCGAGGCCCCGCAGGGGACGTTGCCCAGCGAGCGCTCGCTCGCAAGCCGCTTCCGCCGCAGCAAGAAATTCCTCGACCAGATTACGCGATTGCTCGACAAGGCCCCTAACGACATCCGGCTGCTCGACGTCGGCTGCTCCAGCGGCGCGTTCCTCGCCGATGCGGTCAAGATGGGCTTCCGTGCAGAAGGCGTCGAGCCTGCAGCCGGGCCGGTGGCGACCGCGCAGGCGGCAGGACTCTCCGTGCGCCAGGGGCTCCTGCAGGACATGGGCTATGCCGACGGCCAGTTCGATGCGGTCACATTGCTGGAAGTGATCGAGCACTTGCAGGATCCGCATGCGCTGCTGCAGGAATGCCAGCGCATCCTGCGTCCGGGCGGCATCCTGCTGGTCGGCACCGGCAACGCGGATAGCTGGACCTTCGCCGCAGAGGGCGCGCGCTGGGAATACCTGAGCATCGCCGGACACGGCGGCCATGTGAGTTTCTACAACCCGCAATCTTTGGGCTCATTGGCCAAGCGTAGCGGCTTCTCTGTCGCCGCAGTGCGCACTCGCGGCGTGCGTTTCTATGAGAAAAACGATTGCTCGAAACCGGTGTACCGCCTCGCCAAGATCGCCGGCGAGTTATTAAATGCTTTTGCCATGTTGCTCGGCAAAGGGCATGATATGGCGGCATATCTGAAGCGAAATTAATCCGGCCAAACCGACTATCGAACGATCTCTTGCGCGGCCTTCTATTTAATGCCCAATACCAATCCGACAGCCATAAATCGCATTATCTTGCTGATCCTGTTTCTTTACCCGGTACTGCTGCTCAGCGTGCAGGGAGGAGCCAATGTATTGTTTGTTGTCTTATTAGTGATATCGCTGGTCATTTGGGTGAAATTGAATCTATGGCGGAAATTTCTTAAAGAACGTTCTGCCATATTTTTTTCCGTGGCCATGACAAGCATCTTGGCGGCAACACTATTAAGCCAAACCTATCATGACACGTTTAATTCAATTCACGGAGACTCCCCCGCCAGATTTTTCGTCGCAATCTTCATTTTCTATGCGCTCAGAAGCCTCGACCTCAACATCATCCCCGCATTGAAATATGGCCTTCCATTGGGAGCCATAACTGCATTATTCGTAGCCTTGTTCATTCAATACGACGGATCCAGTGAATTCGGCTTGAGGGCAAGCAATTCATATTTGAACCCGATACATTTTGGCAATTTATCACTTCTATTAGGGATGCTTTCTGCCTGCTTCGTCACCGACATCAAGCGGACAGGCTTTTCTGCCAATAGATTGCAAATCGCAGGGCTGATTGCAGGCTTATCGGCATCGGCCTTGTCTGGCACTAGAAGCGGGTGGGTTGCAATACCCGTCGTATTGGCGTTTCTGCTATTTTCTTCCGACCGGCCTGACAAGCTAAAACGATTGGTCGGCGCGGTGGCTGTGATGACGATAACTGCGGTTATCTGTTTTTTGTCGGTAAATGTCGTTCAGCAACGGGTATACGAAACTGCGGCGGAAATCTCAGCCATAATGAACGGGGATTTCAATTCCAGCTTCGGATTGCGCATTCAGTTGTGGGTAGCCGGATTTCATATGTTCATTGATAACCCGATCTTTGGGGTGGGCCCTAGCGAGTTCTTCTCATCTATGGACAAGCTGTATGCTTCTGGCATGATTTCCTCTGTGCCCTCGTCAATATATGGGACAGAAGTGCATAGCTATTTCGTTGCATGCGCAGCAGAACTTGGCGGAGTAGGCCTACTGTCAGCGGTTTCAATCTTTCTTGTTCCGCTGGCAATGTTCGTCGATGCCGCAAAATCCAGAGTCGATACGGTCAGGATCGCAGCTATGGCGGGCATATGTCTAGTAGTCAGTTTCTTTACGTTTTGCCTGACCGCAGAAATGTTTAACATAAAAATGGTTGCTTCATTTTACGCACTGTTGGTTGCCGCACTACTTGCAGCAACGCATGTTGTGGAAAAAGCACCCGTAAAAACGTCGACAACCGGAGACAAATCATGCAACACAACGAATTGAAACCATCAAGACACTTGGACTTGGGGTGCGGGGCAAACCCGCGAAACCCCTATGGCAGAACACAGCTATATGGGATAGATGTCCGAGACGATGCACGCATTCTTCTAGAAAAGAAAAATATCGTGATGACAAAAGCCAACTTGGCTTTAGAGAAGATTCCTTACGAAAACGATTTCTTCGACAGCATTTCCGCTATCGATTTTATCGAGCACATTCCAAGGCAGCTCTACATCGATCGGGAAGCCGGCATGACGTACCCGTTCATTGAATTGATGAATGAAATCTGGCGGGTACTTGTACCCGGCGGAAAGTTTCTCGCGATAACGCCGGCATATCCATCGCCGTTTGCCTTTGCCGACCCGACGCATGTGAACTATATTTCAGCTTCAACCCATGAGTACTTTTGCGGCGAGAATCCAACAGGGAGGATTTATGGCTTCAAGGGCCGGTTCATTGCGCGAATCGCAAAACTATCGGCCCCATCAAATTATGATGAGATGCCACCAAACCGTTTCTCCTCAATATCCAGGGATGCAATACGTAAAATAACCGGCAAGGGTTTGCATCATTTGGTTTGGGAATTGGAAGCAGTTAAATAATGGATCGGTGCTGACATATGTTTACGATAGTTATCCCCAGCTGGAACAATCTGGCCTACCTGAAACTTTGCGTGGAAAGCATACGCAAGTATTCGAGCCAGTCGCACGAAATACTGGTGCATATCAACGACGGTTCGGACGGCTCGCTGGACTGGGTGAAGTCCCAGGGCATCAAGTACACCCACACCGAAAAGAATGTGGGGGTGTGCCTTGCGGTGAATCATCTGGTGTCGCTGGCCAGACACGAGTGGGTGCTGTACATGAACGACGACATGGTCGCCTGTCCGGAATGGGACATCGCCTTCGAGAAGACGATAGCCTCGGCGGACAGCGATCTGGCCCTGTATTTCGGCACGCTGATCCAGCCGGAAAATGGCGGTAGCGACACCATCATCAAACAGGATTTCGGCACAAGCCCGGCCTCGTTCGACGAGGAAAAGATGACGAAGGAATATCTCGCCGACACGCGCGGAGACATCGTCGGTGCGGCTTCGCAGCCCACGCTGGTCAGCCGCAAGTGGTGGAGCATGGTGGGCGGATACAGTCTGGAATTCAGTCCGGGCATGAGCAGCGACGACGACCTGCTGATGAAATTCTGGGTTGCGGGCTGCCGCAATTTCCGCATCGTGGGCGCCAGCCGCTTCTACCATTTCGGCTGCAAGAGCACCGGGCGCATCAAGCACAACAAGGGGGGCCGTATTTTTGTGATGAAATGGGGTATCACCCAGATCGAGTTCTACCGCTTCTATCTGGCCTCGCTCAAGCGGGCGGACGGCGGAAATACGGCCGACAATCCGGCCAACTTCGCGCGCGGCTCCTTGCTGGGCAAGCTGCGTCGTGTTGGATATGGGCTGCGTTACAACTATCCGCTTGCCGACATCGAGGCCTGGGATCCCAAACCCGGCGCTGGTCAATGGGAGCGTGGCGGGGAAGAAGAGGATTGAGATTCAAGCGCCAGCAAGTGGCGATGAACTGCATTTCCCAGCAATAAGTAGCCTGTAGTGGAGAAGTGCGTGTTGTTGCCGGGATAGAGGTCCATCGTTTTCTGCACTATCGCCTGCCGCACTTCTCTCAGGATATTGGGGGCGCCGAGTTGACGCTCGGCCTTATCCCAGAAGTGCTTTTCCGGATAGAGATAGGCGGTCGACTTGTTCGGGACGATCACCCAGATCGGCGTTATCCCGGCCAGACGCGCATTGAGCCCGGCCATGCCTTTCAGCGTTTCATCTCCCAGATCGTCGGTGCGATCCTCACCCAGAAACGGCACATCCTTGCAGCGCTGGTGGCTGAACAGGCTGCAGCCTTGCTCCAGCCGTGACATCTTTACTCCGTTCGACAGCGACCACGAGATCAGCGCGGGATCGCTGAAATCATGTTCGTACTTCAGCACGTTCAACCAGGTTCGAATGCCGACAGAAAGACGTCCGGTGTAATTCTTCTCGTTCGGGTCAAATGAGGCGACCGGCGGAGCGACCGGCCCATCCGGGGCGCTGCCGTGCGTAAGCATATGCCTGCAAGCGAGCGATTTCGGGATATCGCCTGCGAGGCTATGTTCGACCCTCTCGAATACGACATATTTTCCGGCGTACCCCTGTTTACGCAACCAGGGAACAAAATCTTCGCAGATGCCCTGAACCGAACCCCACAACTCGGTGCGTACTTTAAATCCGCGTTGAGCCAAAACGCTCTGCCAGACTCGCGGTGCCGAAAAACTGTCTCCGATGACCAGAATATCGGCCTGTTGCCATGATGCCTGCTGGAACAGTTCGGGTGCCAATGATGGCTGCGGCTGCCTCCAGCCGAACAGCGTCTCAGGCAGTTGTGCCATTCGCGTCAGGTCGCCCTGGAAGTGCGCCCATGGCAGGAAATAAAAGCCGATTGCACCGTAGGCAAGAACTGCCACGGACACCAGGATCGAGAAAAATTTCGCGTGAGCCATGGTCAGAACTGGAAATAAAGGAAAGGGCTGTAGCTTCCGAACTGGTCGATCACCAGATACAGCATCCAGATGACGATGCCTGCCTGCAGCATCGTCAACGCGGCATTCCTTCTAATGAAACGGATATGCGTGGAATTCGGCAACAGCCATATCCAGGCCAGTGCCGGAATAAGCATGCGCATCAGTTTGCTGCCGGACATGTCGACGAGGGTCAGCAAATTTCCATGCAATACGGCATCGAACGAAATAGGACGGGCAGCGATACCGAACATGGCCTTGAGCATGACGACTGCCTGAGCCATGTTTTCGGCGCGAAACACCACCCAGGCCGCGACGACGGCGACAAACGTGAACATTCCGCCGGCCAGATTGCCTAGCCATACCGGAACCCAATTCAGGAAACGTCCCGAGATCATTTCTCGCCACAGGTGGTTCAACATCAGGTAAACGCCATGCAGCGCGCCCCAGAGCACGAAGGTCCAGCCGGCGCCATGCCACAATCCGCCGAGCAGCATGGTCGCCAGCAGGTTGATGTATCTCCGCAGCTTGCCATGGCGGCTGCCGCCCAATGGAATATAGAGGTAATCGCGCAGGAATGCGGACAGCGTCATATGCCAACGCCGCCAGAACTCGATGATGCTGGTGGCCTTATAGGGCGAGTTGAAGTTAATCGGAAGGCGTATCCCGAACATCAGCGCAATGCCGAGCGCCATATCGGTATAGCCAGAAAAATCGAAATATATCTGCAGGGTATAAGCCAGCGCCCCCGCCCATGCCTCGTATATCGTCGGCAGCGCTCCCGTCGCCATGCCGTGCTGTACGCCATCGAAGACACCGCTGGCATAAGGCGCAAAGGAATCCGCCCAGAGGGTTTTCTTCGCGAGCCCCAATGTGAACAGCATCAATCCGGTGGCGATGTTGTCCCAGTTAACCCGATAAGTGGCAGCATGCGCGAACTGCGGCATCATGTCCTTATGGTGCAGCACCGGCCCGGCGATCAGATGCGGAAAATAGGTGACGAACAGCGTGTAGTGGATGAAATTGTATTCCTTCACCTTGCCCTGATAGGTGTCCACCAGAAAAGCGATTTGTGTGAAGGTAAAGAACGAAATGCCTAACGGCAGGGCGATCTCGCCCAGCGTCAGCGACGAACCCGCTACCTCGTTGAGGTTGCCGACGAAAAAATTGGCGTACTTGTAATACGCCAACAGCGCGAGGTTGGCGGTGGTCGCGACGACCAGCAACTGTTTCTTGCGCGCCTCCTCATGCCGCACACCCGCTTTGGCAATCCACATCCCGAACGCATAGTTGCAGACGATGGAACCGAGCAGCAAGCCAACATAGGCCGGATTCCAGTAGCCGTAGAAGAACAGCGAAGCCAGCGCCAGCCACCCGGCGGCGAAGACATGACTGACTCTTCCCAACCAGAAGAAACCCAGCAGCACGACAGGCAGATAAGCGAAAATGAACGCGTAAGAGTTGAACAGCATCAGGCGGAATCAGCTTGGGAATGAATGGGTTTCATCGGAACCACACGAAAATCTGATACGCTATTTTACAGACAAACAGCTTGGGAAACGCGATGGCGATTTACGCAGTAGGCGATGTGCAGGGCTGCCACACCGAACTGGTAGGGCTGCTGGAAGCAATCCGCTTCGATCCGGCGCAGGACCAGCTATGGCTGGTCGGCGACCTAGTCAACCGCGGCCCCGGCTCGCTGGAGGTGCTGCGGCTGATTAAATCACTGGGAGACAGCGCGATCACCGTGCTGGGCAACCACGACCTGCATCTGCTGGCGGTGTCCACAGGTGCTGCGGAACTGCACCGCAGCGACACGCTGAACGAGCTGCTCGCCGCTCCCGACCGCGAAGAACTGCTGCACTGGCTGCGCCACCAGCGCCTGCTGCATGCGGAAGGCAATCACGTGCTGGTGCACGCCGGCCTGCTGCCGGGCTGGACGGTCAAACAAGCCGCCAAGCTCGCGCGCGAAGTCGAGACCGTGTTGCGCGGCGACGACTACGCTACCTTCTTCGCGCGCATGTACGGCAACAATCCGCACGGCTGGGACGACAGCCTCACCGGCTACAGGCGCCTGCGCGTGATCACCAACGCACTGACGCGCATGCGCATCTGCACTCCGCAGGGCGACATGGAGTTCAAGTTCAAGGGCGAACAACACAACATTCCCGCAGGCTACCTGCCCTGGTTCGACGTTCCTGACCGCGCCAGCCGCGACGCGACCGTGATCTTCGGCCACTGGTCCGCACTGGGTCTGATGCTTCGGGACAATGCGATCGCGCTGGACACCGGCTGCCTCTGGGGCGGCCCGATGACCGCGATCCGCCTGGACGACCGCGAACTGTTTCAGGTCGAATGCAACAACCCGGTGGCGAAGCATTGGTAATACGTCGGCATTGACCCGGCAAGGTCGCATGTATAGACTCGCGTTTATACATTTTGCGTGAGGAACAAACCATGTCCGAAGCCATTCTCGATATCAAACGCTGGGGCAACAGCCTCGGTGTCCGCCTGCCTGCGGCGGTAGCACGCAAGGCGCATCTGCATGCCGACCAGCGCGTGCGCATTTCCGTCGAAGGCGACCACCTCGTTATCTCTCCGGTGGCAGACGCGCCGCTGACGCTGGAGCAGCGGCTGGCTATCTACGATCCAGAACGGCACGGCGGCGAACAGATGAGCACGGAGCAGAGCCTCGGGGCCGAGCGGTGGTAGCCGCACCAAAACCGTCGGACAGCAAGCGCAAGACCTGGTCGCCGGATCGCCAGGACATCATCTGGATCGACTGCAACCCGCAAATCGGACGAGAGATGCGCGATGTCCACCCCTTCCTCGTGCTCTCGCCGCGCGCTTTTAACGAGAAAACCTCGCTGGTGATCGGCCTGCCGATGACCACCGCGGAATACAACGCCGACAACCCCTTCGCCGTCGTAGTCGGTGCGGCGAAAGGACGCAAGTCTGGACAGACCAGCTACGTGCTGTGCCACCAGCCCAAGTCATTCGACTGGCGCTTGCGCAAAGCCAAGGCCCATCCGCTAGTCAGACTGACGGACGCGCTGTTCGTGCAGGTGTGCGAACGGCTGAACCAGATTATTCAGATCGGTTGAAAAATCCGGTGGCGAAGCATTGCCAGTGCGTGCCAAGTTACTACCCAATTCATTTTTAAGTATTCAGTCTCATGAAATTTCCACCCCTTGGGACACTTTTCTTAACGTCAATTCTCGCCGGGTGCGGCAATACATGCGAGAACAAAATCTCACAAAGTATTTCTTCCCCTTCAGGGGCATATAAGGCCGTTATCTTTTCAAGATAATTGCGGTGCCACCACTGGTTTTAACACTCAAGTCTCGATCTCACACGCCAATGAGGTCCTTCCAGATGAGGGCGGCAACACGCTCATTGCTGATGAAACCATACCCATAGTCGTGCACTGGAGTAGTGACTCTGCTTTCCAAATATCAGGAATTGGTGACACCTCACCAATTAAACAGAGTCTGCTTGTCTCTGGTGTTGCAGTTACCTATGCCAAGTAATCGCGCTCTTGAACGAAAAGGCTGCCCTCGTAGGGCATAACTATCAACGGGCATTGCGCCGTATGTAACCTATCAGCACCAATGCAAATCGGCGCCCCTGAGGACGCCGATCCGTTGCTACCCTGCCCGATACGACTAAACGATCAGTATCTCCGCCGCTGAGTCGGCACGCCCGGCGTGCGTCCCTCGATATGACGGAACGTGATGCGTCCCTTGCTCAAATCGTAGGGAGACAGCTCCAGCGAGACCTTGTCGCCGGCGATGATGCGGATGTGATTCTTGCGCATCTTGCCGGCGCTGTAGGCGATCAGCTTATGACCGTTGTCCAGCGTGACGCGGAAGCGCGAATCCGGCAGCACTTCTTCCACCACGCCGGCCATTTCGAGCAGTTCTTCCTTCGCCATCTATTTAAGCGCCTCGAATGTTCGACGCCTGCTGGCCTTTAGGACCAGTGGTGATGTCGAAATTCACGCGTTGACCTTCGGTCAGCGTCTTGAAGCCTTCGCTCTGGATCGCGGAAAAATGCGCGAACAGATCGTCGCCGCCATTTTCCGGCGTGATGAAGCCGAAGCCCTTGGAATCGTTAAACCATTTTACTGTGCCTGTTGCCATGTCTTGTATCTCCTGAAAAACAAAGGGGTCTGCCCCCGAACGGGACGAAGGTCAAGACGGCAAGGAGATGAAGGGAGAAATACCGCAGGAAGCGGGCACTGAACCAGACAGCAACGAGAGGGCTTGAAAATCGTTGGCGCGCACTATGCGCCGTATCAGGGGGAATAGCAAATGAAATTATCAATCTAGCTCGATCAGCAAGTGCTGCATCATTCCCTCCGCCTGCCTCGCATATCCGCCTCCGAACAGGTTGGCGTGATTGAGGATGTGGTACAGATTGTATAGCTCCTTGCGCACGGCATAGCCCGCATCCAGCGGATAGCTCGCGCGATAGGCTACGTAAAAATCCGCAGCATAGCCGCCGAACAGTTCAGTCATCGCGAGATCGCATTCGCGATCGCCGTAATAGCTTGCTGGATCGAAGATCACCGGGGTGCCGTCCACCAGATATGCATGGTTGCCGCCCCACAGATCGCCATGCAGCAGCGATGGCTGCGGCGCGTAGCCGTCGAAGAACGCGGGCAGCGTATCCATCAGCGTCGCTCCCAGCGTTTGCAGCTTGCCGCCATAGCCATTCTGTTTCGCTAAATGCAACTGGTAGCCCAGCCGCCGTTCGCGCCAGAACGCGACCCAGTCGTCGGTCCAGCCGTTCGGCTGCGGCGTGGCGCCGAGGAAGTTGTCGTGCGGGAAGCCGAATTGTTCTGCAACACTGCGATGCATCGCGGCGAGTTGTACGCCGAGCTGTGCGGCACGACCGCGGCCATTCATATCCAGATATTCAAGCACGAGGAAAGACTGTGTACCGCCGCATCCATGAACCACCGGCTGCGGCACGCGCACGGTATGCGTCGCGGCGATCGCCTCCAGCCCGGAGGCTTCGGCAGCGAACCCTGTCCTGAGCCAGGTCGAAGGGATCGCATCATGGCCCGCGTCGTTGAGCTTGACGAAGAAGTCGCGGCCATCGCGGCCGCGCAGACGATATGCCTGGTTGATGCAGCCGCCGCCAACCGGATCGTGGCCCGCATGCTGGAAGGGCTGGCCGGTCGTCGCAGCAATCGCGGCGGAGATGGCGGCCCAGTCGACCATCAGGGTTGGGGGGTAGCCTTCGCCGGATCGGCGGCTGGCGGCGTCTCGGCAGTAAGCAATTCGACGCGCGTCCCGTCACCCTTGCGCACGATGCGCACACGGTCGCCGACCTTGAATGTGTCCGGCTTGCCCGGCTGCATCACGTAGGCGCTCTTGCCGCTTTCGTCCAGCTTGACCCAGATCTCCAGACCGGGCTTGGTGGCGATGCCTGCCTGATGGCCCAGTGTACCGCCCAGCACCGAACCGAATATCGAGCCGACCACCGAGCCGCGTCCGCCGCCGGCATTGCCGCCGCCGACCTGACCGAACACGCCGCCAACATTCGCGCCCGCATAAGAACTGTCGTCCAGCTCGATGGGCGTGACGGCCTCGATCACGCCGAGCTGCACAACATCATTCGGCTTGTCGGCGGAGCGGCTACCGACACCCTGTGGTGTACTGGCACAACCAGCCAGCAACAGTACGATGGCGAGCAGTGCTCCTGCAGAACGAGCCAGATTCATCGATGCAGGCAGCGGCATCATGGCTTACAGCGGCAGCGCAAAACCGAAATGCTGCTCGAACTGCGCCTTCAGCTCGTCCTTGGTCGGGGCATGGTTCTGGCCGCCGCGGCTGGCGATCTTGATCGAGCCCAGTAACGACGCGAGACGGCCGGCGGTCTCCCAGTCCCAGCCGTTCTGGATGCCGTACATCAGGCCGGCGCGATAGGCATCGCCGCAGCCGGTCGGGTCGACGATGGACGCGGGCTTCGGCGTCGGGATCGCGATCTCCTTGCCGTTCGCGTAGATCATCGAGCCGTCGCCGCCCAGCGTGACGATCAGCGCCTGCACCGAGCCGGCGATCTGCTTCAGCGTCTTGCCGGTCTTGTCCTGCAGCAATTTGGCTTCGTAGTCGTTCACGGTGACGTAGGTCGCCTGATCGATGAAGCGCAGCAGGTCGTCGCCGGAGAACATCGGCATGCCCTGACCCGGATCGAACACGAATGGAATGCCCGCTTCGACGAACTGTTCGGCGTGTTCCATCATGCCCGCGCGTCCATCCGGCGACACGATGCCGAGCGTGACATCACTCGCCTCGCTCACCTTGTTCTGCTCGGAAAATCCCATCGCGCCCGGATGGAACGCGGTGATCTGGTTGTCGTCGAGGTCAGTGGTGATGAAGGCCTGGCCGGTGAAGCTGTCCGGCACATGGCGGATATGCTTCTGCGAAATGCCCAGCTTCTCCAGCCGCTTGGCGTAGGGCATGAAGTCGTCGCCGACCGTCGCCATGATCTGCGGATTGCCGCCGAGCAGCTTCAGGTTGTAGGCGATGTTGCCGGCGCAGCCGCCGTATTCGCGGCGCATCGTCGGCACCAGAAAGGCCACATTCAGGATATGCAGCTGCTCGGGCAGGATGTGCTTCTTGAAGTGGTCGGGGAACACCATGATGGTGTCGTAAGCCATGGAGCCGCAAATCAGAGTATTCATATCGTTGCCGGATCGTGATTTAAGAAAGTCGCGATTATAACTGCCTCGGACGTTTCGTCCGCAGAAGCAATCGAAAGTCGACAATCTTCAGTCACTGCCCCAAACCTAATGCTGTTCGCTTTAGGAAAAATTCCGTTCGCCTGCCGAAGAGCTCTGGTTGCGAAGCCGGTGGTTTACATGCTATTTCGCGTAATCCAGATAAATATTTACCCGCCGGTTTTCGCGCCTTCCCTCTGCGGTCCAGCTGTAGGCAACCCGCCGCGCGTGCCCGAAACCGGTTGCGGACAACCGGCTGCGCTCGATGCCGAATTTATCCGCGAGGTAATTCACCACGCTCTCCGCGCGGCGCTTCGACAGAGCCGCGTTCTCCGAAATGCCGGAGTGCCCTTCTATTGTCGCCGAGGCATCCGGATTGTCCTTCAGGAACTCCGCCACTCGGGCGAGTTCGTCGTGGTAGCGAGGTTTGATGTTGTCGCGATTCCTGTCGAACTCCATGTCCAGTCCAGCCATGGTGATGCGGCCCGGCACCGGCTTGAAACCTTCCTTGATATCCATCGCGCAATCGATGATGGAATCGATCCGCCGATTCTGCCGCTTGCCCTCATCGGTGCTGTTGTCCGCCACCGGGCGCGTCTTGCCGTATCCCTGGGCTTTCAGCCGGGAGCGGTCGATGCCGGCATGCTCGACCAGATAATCCACCACACTGTTCGCGCGGCGCTGCGACAGTTGCATGTTGTATTCATCCGTCCCGACCTCGTCGGTATGCCCCTCGATCACGGCAGTTGTGTCTGGATACTTCCTCATATAAGCGCCCAGCCGCTCGACCGATGCCTCGTATTCGTGCTGGATTGCATAACGGTCGATCTCGAACTGGATATCCAGCGTGGTGCAGTACTTGATCCGATCCGGCAGTGGGGCCGGCGAAATCTCTTTGACAGGTGCTTCCGCAACAGGCGCTGCCGCACTCGTCAGCAGATCCGGATCGCATTCCTCGATAGCCATCTTCGGCGTCCAATAACCCGTGCGCCAGCACAGCCCCGTCCCGCTCTTCACCAACTCGCCGCGACTATCGACCAGATAACCTTGCGTGCGCGGCTCGTTATGCGCCATAACTTGCACAGGAATAATGGCCGCCGCACAAACCGCTACAACCACGATGCGTTGCAGCACTTTGCATGGTTCATTGTTTGGGCTTGGATTGTTCGGGCCTGAATAGTTATTCATGACAAACTCCTTTGCGAGGACCACAGTGAAAATCGATAGTGAACATCGATATGAGCAGTGTCGCGTCAGATGAACTCAGCACACAATGGAGCAAAGTATGTAGTTTTCCCGGCAGGACTGTAGTAGCCCTATTTGCCGCCACTATGAATTTCTGTTTCAATTGCACATGACATTTTAATAATTGTTTAACAATGAAATTGTAAAATGATGAAACCGGTCCAAGTGGTGAAGGCATTGGCGGCATTGGCGCAACCGACCCGGCTGGCGGTCTTCCGCTTGTTGGTGACGGCCGGGCCGGAAGGCATGGCGGCGGGACAGATAGCCGAAAAGCTGAAGGCGTCGCCGGCGACGATGTCGTTCCACTTCAGAACATTAAACCATGCCGGACTGGTGGAAAGCAGGCAGGAAGGCCGCTTCATCTTTTACGCCGCCAATTTCACCGTGATGAACGGCATGGTGGATTACCTGACGGAAAACTGTTGCGGCGGCAATGCGGAGGCATGCAAGACGCCAGGCAAGAAATGTTGAAAACCTTAAAGGAGACTCGAATGAGTGGGAGGCAATATAACGTGCTGGTGTTGTGCACCGGCAATTCAGCGCGCAGCATACTGGGCGAAGTGTTGTTCAATACCTTGGGCAAGGGAAAGTTCAAGGCTTATAGCGCAGGCAGCAAACCGGCGGGCAAGGTCAATCCGGGCGCACTGGAATGGCTGAAAGCCAATGACCACAGCACCGAAGGGCTGCGCAGCAAAAGCTGGGACGAGTTCGCCGCACCCGGCGCGCCGGAATTCGATTTCATTTTCACCGTGTGCGACAACGCGGCAGGCGAAGCATGCCCGCTGTGGCTGGGCAAACCGGCTACGGCGCACTGGGGCATTCCTGATCCGGCTCATATCGAAGGCGACGTGGCACGCCGTGCGGCGTTCAACAAGGCCGCCGAACAATTGGCTCGTCGCATCCAGTTGTTCCTGAGCCTGCCTATCGAAAAACTGGACAAGCTGGCACTGAAAGAGAAACTCGCCGAAATCGGACGCATTCAGGACTGAGGCGAATGTAATGAACCTCTTCGAACGCTACCTCACCCTCTGGGTCTTCCTCTGCATCGTCGTCGGCGTGGTGCTGGGTCAATTCTTCCCGGCGCCGTTCCACTGGCTGGGCGAACTGGAGATCGCCAGGGTCAACCTGCCGGTCGGCCTGCTGATCTGGGTGATGATCATCCCGATGCTGTTGCGCATCGACTTCGGTGCGCTGCACGAGGTGCGCAAACACTGGCGCGGCATCGGCGTCACGCTGTTCGTCAACTGGGCGGTCAAACCGTTCTCGATGGCGTTGCTGGGCTGGCTGTTCATCCGCCATCTGTTCGCGCCCTGGCTTCCCGCCGACCAGCTCGACAGCTACATCGCCGGGCTGATCCTGCTGGCCGCCGCGCCCTGCACCGCAATGGTGTTCGTGTGGAGCCGACTGGTGAACGGCGAGCCGATGTTCACGCTGAGCCAGGTCGCGCTCAACGACGCCATCATGGTGTTCGCCTTCGCGCCGCTGGTGGCGCTGCTGCTCGGCCTCTCCGCCATCGTCGTGCCGTGGGACACGCTGCTGGTGTCGGTGGTGCTGTACATCGTGATCCCGGTCGTCATCGCGCAACTGTTGCGCAAGGCCTTGCTGCGTAAAGGTCAGGCCGAGTTCGAACAAACCTTGGAAAAGATCGGCCCGTGGTCAATCTCCGCACTGCTGCTGACGCTGGTGCTGCTGTTCGCCTTTCAGGGCAAGGCCATCGTCGAGCAACCGCTCATCATCGCGATGCTGGCCGTACCGATCACCATACAGGTGTACTTCAATTCCGCGCTAGCCTACTGGCTGAACCGCCGCGCGGGCGAAGCCCATTGCGTCGCCGGCCCGTCGGCCTTGATCGGCGCATCCAATTTCTTCGAGCTCGCGGTCGCGGCGGCGATCAGCCTGTTCGGCTTCGAATCGGGCGCGGCGCTGGCCACCGTAGTCGGCGTGTTGATCGAAGTGCCGGTGATGCTAAGCGTGGTGTATATCGTGAAGCGCAGCCAAGGGTGGTACGAGAACAAGGACGCGCGCTAATCATGCTCCCCCAGAGTAATGAGCGGATTCATTATGACCGCGCAAGCACAACTTCTAGTGCAACCTGCCGGATGGCTGACCAGTCCGGGAAGCAATCAACTTGTCTCGTGCATTCCGTGGATGACTGAGGTTATAAGGGTGACTGTAGTCATCGACTACATGGTGTCCCCTAGGGGTATTACCTGCAATCAGGTATTAAGGTAACCGGCCTATTCATCCAAACTTGGACTCTTGCCAGTTGCGCCCGAGAGACAGGGAAGAATACATGCCGGACACCATCATCTTCAGCGACCTGGATGGAACCCTGCTCGACTCGGCGGACTATTCCTTTGCGGCCGCCAGGCCCGCGCTGGGGTTGATCCGGGAGAGGGAGATTCCGCTCGTCCTGTGCTCCAGCAAGACGCGCGCGGAAATCGAAGACTATCGCTGGCGTCTGAACAACGAACACCCCTTCATTGCCGAGAATGGCGGCGGGATATTCATTCCGCGCGGGTATTTTTCGGTGCCGTTCGAAGCCGTAGCATTCGACGACTACTATCTCATCCAGCTCGGCATACCTTATATCGAAATCAGGCGCCGTTTCGTCGCGCTACGCGAGCGACTCGGGATCAAGGTGCGCGGTTTCGGCGACATGACGAACGCAGAGGTCACCGTCCTGACCGGGCTTACCCGCAAAGAGGCTGCGCTGGCGAAGCGGCGCGACTTCGACGAGGCCTTCGTGTTCGACGGCCCGCCCGACGAGTCCTTCCTCAAGGCGATAACAACCGACGGCCTGCACTGGACCCAGGGGCAGTTCTTCCACATCCTCGGCGACCACGACAAGGGCCGCGCGGTGAAGCTGCTGGAATTGCTCTACCGGCAGGAATACGGCGCGGTCGCGAGCATAGGCCTGGGCGACAGCCTGAACGACCTGCCGATGCTGCAGGCGGTGGACCGCCCGGTGCTGGTGAAAAAAGCGGACGGCGGTTTCGATGCGCGCATCGACCTGCCCGGCTTGTTGAAGACGCAGCATCCCGGTCCGTTCGGCTGGAACGACGCCGTGCTGCAACTACTCGTCGCTCCCGCACAGGCGCATGCAGACAGCGCGCGGCAGACGCTGACCGGAATATTCGACGCCGCGCTGGCCGCGGTCGATCCTTACCGTGCGGTGTTCGATGCCATGCATATCGAAGACGGACATCTGCTGGCCGGCGGCACGCCCTATGACCTCGCCGCCTGCGAGCGCATCGTCGTGGTCGGCGCGGGCAAGGCCACGGCGCGCATGGCGCTGGCCGTCGAGGAGCTGCTGGGCGAACGCATCTCGTCTGGATTGGTGATCGTGAAGCAAGGCCATAGCGCGCCGCTGCGTATCGTCGAGCAGGTCGAGTCGTCCCACCCGGTTCCCGGCGCGGCCGGCGCGGCGGCGACAGCGCGCATGCTGGACATGCTGCGCGACGCCGACGACAAGACGCTGGCGATCTGCCTGCTTTCCGGGGGCGCATCCGCGCTGCTGGTCGCACCCGTCGAGGGCGTGACGCTGCAGGACAAACAGCAGACGACGACACTGCTGCTGAATGCGGGCGCGTCCATCGCCGAACTGAACGCGGTGCGCAAGCACCTGTCGGCGGTCAAGGGCGGCCGGCTGGCACAGGCGGCCGCCCCCGCACAACTGGTCGCGCTGATCCTTTCCGACGTGATCGGCGACCGGCTGGACGTGATCGCCTCGGGGCCGACCGCGCCGGACGCCTCGACCTACGCCGACGCCTGGGCGGCGCTCGAAAAATACGGCTTGCAGGACAAGCTGCCATCGCGTGTGCTCGAACATCTGGAACGCGGGCTGGCGGGGCAGGAGGCCGAGACGCTGAAGGCCGGCGCGCCCTGCTTCGGGCGGACGCAGAACCTCATCGTCGGCAGCCTGGCCCAAGCGCTCGCCGCCGCCGCGGAAAAGGCGAGACAACTCGGCTTCGTCGCGGAGATCGTCGCCGCCGACCTGCAGGGCGAGGCGCGCGACGCCGCGCACCGGCTCGCGCGGCGCGCCCATGCCACGCTCGCCGCGATGCGCGCGGGCGAACGGCGCTGCCTGCTGTGGGGCGGCGAGACGACGGTCACGGTGCACGGCGGCGGCATGGGTGGCCGCAATCAGGAACTGGCGCTGGCCTTCGCGCTGGAGATCGATGGTATGTCCGGCATCGCCCTGCTCTCCGCAGGCACCGACGGCACCGACGGACCGACCGATGCCGCCGGCGCAACAGTGGACGGCGGGACGGCGGCAAGAGCGCGCGGCCACGGCCTCGACCCGGTCGCATATCTGGCGAACAACGACTCGTACCACTTCTTCCGTCGTCTCGACGAATCATCCGGTGGCCATAGCCATCTCAAGACCGGACCGACCGGAACCAACGTGATGGACCTGCAGGTCGTGCTGTGCGAAAAGGAGATGCCCGCATGAACGGCGCCGTCTTCAGGAACGACGTGCATGCCCAGCTGGCGCAGATAGCACGGGCCGACATCGTGGTGGGCATCCCCAGCTACAACAGCGCGCTCACCATAGGCCATGTGGTGCGCGCCGTGCAGGCCGGGCTGGCCAAGTATTTCCCGGATCGCAAGGCGGTGATCGTCAACTCGGACGGCGGCTCGACCGACGGCACCACCGACGTGGTGCAGCAATCCTCCGTCGAGGATTTCGAGTCCATCCTGCTGCATCACCGCGTCGCACCCATCGCCAAGCTGGCGTTCCCCTATTCCGGCATCCCCGGCAAGGGCAGCGCCTTCCGTTCGGTGTTCGAGATCGCCCGGACACTGGATGCGCAGGCCTGCGCGGTGGTCGATTCCGACCTGCGCAGCATCGCGCCGGAATGGATGGAGCTGCTGCTGAAGCCGGTGCTGGAAGGCGGTTTCGACTACGTCTCGCCGCTGTACCACCGCCACAAGTTCGACGGCACCATCACCAACAGCATCGTGTACCCGCTCACGCGCGCGCTCTACGGCAAGCGCGTGCGCCAGCCCATAGGCGGAGACTTCGGCTTCTCCGGCAAGCTGGCGCAGTTCTATCTGGGCCGGGACGTGTGGCAGACCGATGTCGCGCGCTTCGGCATCGACATCTGGATGACCACCACCGCGCTGGCGAACGACTTCAGGGTCGCGCAGTCCTTTCTCGGCGCGAAGATCCACGACGCCAAGGACCCCGGCGCAGACCTGTCCGACATGCTGTACCAGGTGGTCAGCGCCACCTTCGACCTGATGGAGAACTATGCCGGGGTGTGGATGCCGGTCCGCGGCTCCGAGCCGGTGCCCACGTTCGGCTTCGAGTACGGCGTCGGCCTGGAGCACGTCAACGTGAACACCGCGAGGATGCTGCACATCTTCCGTGAGGGGCTAGTGAATCTGCGCGAGATATGGCTGGAAATTCTCGGCGCCGGAGACCTGCGCGAGGTCGAGCGGCTGGGCGCGCTGGACGACGCGGCATTCCATTTTCCGCCCGGCCTGTGGAGCCGGATCGTTTACGACTATGCGCTCGCCTTCCATCGCCGGAAGATGCCCGCCGAACACCTGATCAAGTCGCTCACGCCGCTGTATGTCGGCAAGACCGCTTCTTTCGTGATGGCGGCGCAGGGCATGAGCCAGGCCGAGGCGGAAGCCGAAATCGAAAAACTCTGCATGGAGTTCGAGAGCAACAAGGACTATCTGACAACCAGCTGGAAAAAAGGAGGTGTGCCATGACGGAATTTCTGGAAATGATGTTCGAGCCTGTGCAGGAACTGTACGCGCAATTCAGGGCGTTCCTGCCCGGCCTGCTGGCGATGCTGGTGATCCTGGTCGCCGGCATCCTGCTGGCAAAGCTGCTCCGGCTGATCCTGGTCAAGTCCCTCACCGCGGTGGGATTCGACAGCTGGTCCGACCGCATGGGCTTCACCACGCTGATGCGCAAGGGCGACCTGTGGTCCAAGCCTTCCGCCGTCGTCGGCGCAACGGTGTACTGGCTGCTGATCATCGTCACGCTGATGGTCGGCCTGAGCGCGCTCAAGGTCGCCGCCATCGACCTGATGGTGGCGCAGTTCTTCGGCTATATGCCGCGCGCCTTCTCCGCCGCGATCATCCTGAGCATCGGTTATTTGCTGTCCGGCTTCGTCAGCCGCGCGGTGCTGATCGCCGCGGCGAACAGCGGCTTCCATTACGCCAAGCTGCTGGCCGAAACCGTGCGCACGCTGCTCGCGGTGCTGATCCTCGCGATGGTGATGGAACAGCTGCAGATCGCGCCCAGCATCGTGTTGGCCGCCTTCTCCATCGTCTTCGGCGGCATCGTCGCCGCGCTCGCGATTGCCTTCGGCGTGGGCGGCATAGACGCGGCAAGGCGGGTGATCGAGCGCGAGTCGGCGGAGAAGCGCGCCGAACAGGACGAGATAGAACATATCTAGGAGGCTGCCATGTCGGACTTTTATCAGACGGGAATCATCACCACGCTGCACCAGCTCGGCCAGCCCGCGCTGGATAGACTGGAGGCGGAGCTGCACGCTTTTTCCAGGGCCAAGCCGATCGCGCTGGTGCTGCCGGCGCTGTATTCGGAGTTCGAGGGGCCGGCGATGCCGGGCATCGTGCGCGAGCTGAGCAAGGTGAAATACCTGAACGAGATCGTGCTGACTCTCGATCAGGCATCGGAGCAGCAACTGAAGCAGGTGCGCGAGTTCATGTCGCCGGTCTCCACCGAAGTCAGCATCATCCACAACAACGGCAGACGCATAGGCGAGATATACGAAATGCTGGCGAGGAACGGGCTGGACGTGGGACCGCCAGGCAAGGGGCGCTCCGCATGGCTGGCCTACGGCTACGTGCTGGCGCGCGCACAGTCTGACGTGATCGCGCTGCACGATTGCGACATCGTCACCTACGGCCGCGAGCTGCTCGCGCGCCTGTGCTACCCCGTGGCCAATCCCGCGCTGGACTATGTGTTCTGCAAGGGGTATTACAGCCGCATCTCGAACAAGATGAACGGACGCGTCACGCGTCTGCTGGTGACGCCGCTGGTGCGCTCGCTGCAGCAGCTCGTGGGGCAGCATGGTTTCCTGGTGTTCCTCGACAGCTTCCGCTATCCGCTGTCGGGGGAGTTCTGCATGACTACCGATGTCGCGCGCATGAACCGCATCCCCAGTGACTGGGGACTGGAAGTAGGCTCGCTGGCCGAGGTGTACCGCAACTACTCGCCGCGCCGGATCTGCCAGGTGGACATCGCCGCGAATTACGACCACAAGCACCAGGCGCTGTCGGCCGACGACGCGGCCAAGGGCCTGATGAAAATGACGGTGGACATCTGCAAGTCCATCTTCAGGACGCTGGCCTCCGACGGCGTGGTGTTTTCGGACGGCCTGTTCAAGTCGCTGATCGTGACCTATCTGCGGCAAGCCGAGGACACGCTGACGAAATACGAGGCCGACGCGACCATCAACGGCCTCGCTTTCGACCGTCACGAAGAAGCCAAGGCAATGGAGGCGTTCAGCAAGGCCCTCTCCCTCGCCGCACAGGCCTATATCGACAACCCCATGGGCTCGCCGCTCATCCCGAACTGGAGCCGCGTGAAAGCCGCGATCCCGGACATCTTCGAGATGCTGAAGACTGCGGTGGATGCGGACAACCGCTGAGCCGTACAACGTAACAACTCCTTGCGCCGCATAGGCCGGAATGCATATGCATTCCGGCCTATGGTTTTGTGCCTAGCGGGTTGCTATAGTCGTGCGCGCCTGACGGTCTGGACGGTTATGAATCGACCTGCTACAGCCGTCGAGCGCGCGCCGCAGCGCTGGGCGCGGGCGCGAAGAGGAAGTCAGGAAGGCCTTTGAACAATGGATTCCCAGGCTACAAAACGCATTATCCGATCAGCTCTGGAATCTCATTGAATCTTATGGAAAGGCGGTCCGCGAACACCCCGAAGCCACAATTGAAAATCTCGATGAACTCTTGGCGGAGTTGAAAGAAGCTGCAAAAATTCGCAATGTGATCTGTCATGGCTCTTGGCGATCACCCAATTTGGAAGGCGCTTCAGTTCCCTTCATTAATCGCCGGTTTGAAACTGCCATTGATATTTCGTTCCTGGTCCAGCTTCAGAAGCACGTGTCAGAACTCACATGCGCTGTCATTGATACCGTTACTCGCATGGGCTGGCAGTTCCCGGGCTCCGAAGGACCAGGCACAGTTATCTGGGAGTCTCGTAAATGAACTATCCGCCTAACAAGCGCGTGGAGTCGGACTCGCTACGTCGGCGCTTCGCGCTGCCTCCGCGCACCGCCGTCTAGGCCATCTCCACTGCTCTTACTTCAAGCTCCACATTCAGCCGAGAACGCACTGCGCTGAAGATGGCGGCAAGGTTGTCCATGCTGGGGTTGCCGTGTTGCGACAGCATGCGATGCAGGCTCTTGCTGGGCTTGTCGGTCATTTTCGCCAGTTGCTCGAAGCCTATTGTCGCGTTTACAAGGTCGCGCAGGATCAGGCGGGCGGTTTCCGGTTCTCCGCTCAGGAACAGGGTTGCCGCTTCGTCGAGCAGCGCCTTAGCGAATTCGGGGTCGCGCTCTACACGTTCGACCACGGTCTGTTTGAAATTTCGAGTGAGTGCCATGACGATCACCTCTTTTTTGCTTCGGTTTGTCTTGCTTTCTTGCGCGCCTTGTATTCGGCGAGCAGCTCTTTGGCCCGGTCGATATCGCGCTGCTGTCCGCGCTTGGTGCCGCCGCCGAACAGGATGATGAGCGTGTCGCCATCCTTGGCGAGATAGATGCGGTAGCCGGGGCCCCAGTCGATGACATATTCGCCCATGCCGTCGAACCATTTCACGCGGGAAGTGTTGCCCAGTTCCATGCGCAACTTGGCCGTAACGACCTTGGCGGCGACCTGCGTGTCAAGACTGTCGAACCAGGCCTTGTACGGGTTCGAACCGTCCTCGCGAAGATACTCTTCGACCGTGATTTTCATGAAGTCATGGTAACTAGTAAGTTACTATAAGGCAAGAGGCGAATCAGGCCTGAAGAGGCCGCTTGAGCGGCCTAGACTTGTCCTTCCTTTCCGTAGAACCACTTGAGCAGGAACGGCGGCGCCATCGTGGACAGCGCGATGACGATCAGCATCGCGGCATACAACTCACCAGACAGGATGCCCTGACTGAAACCGAGTTGCGCGAAAATCAGGCCCACCTCGCCGCGCGGGGTCATCGACAGGCCGATGGCGATCTGGTTATGGCGCGGCTCCTTGATGAAGAAACCTGCCGCGAATTTTCCGACGAAGGCGACCAGCAGCAGCGAGCCCGCCAGCAGCCACACGAAGCTGGAGCTCCAGTCCACCGCGCTGAGGTTCAGCGACACGCCCACCATCACGAAGAACAGCGGGGAGAAGGTGTGGATCAGCGGGCGCATCTGCTCTTCGAGGCGGTGCGCCAGCTTCGGGCTGGGCTGGAAGATGAGCTTCGTCCTCCCCATCGGAAACTTGAAGCCGAAGTGCTGGCTGAACGCCAGACCCGCCGCGAAACCGCCCATGATCTCAGGCGCGCCGACCGCATGCGCCAGCCAGGAGAACAGCAGGATCAGCGACAGCGCCATCGTCAGCAGCAGACCGGGCGAGGCGGCGTGCTGGTCGAGACGGTCGATCACCACCGCCGCCAGTTTCGCGACGACGGGCGCGAGCACCATGAACAGCACGATGTACAGGCTCACCTCGCCCAGCGCCTGGAACGACACCTCCTGCTCCACCGCGAACTGGTACAGGAACGCCAGCGCCAGCACGCCGAGGATGTCGTCCAGCACCGCCGCGCCGATGACAATCTGCGCCTCGTCGGAATGGCGTTTGCCGAGGTCGTCGAGCACGCGCACGGTGATGCCTATGCTGGTCGCCGTCAGCGTGCCGCCGATGAACAGCGCGACCAGGTTGGGCAGGCCGAACATGAATGCGCCGACGCCGTAGCCGAGCGCGAACGGCAGCGTGAAGCCGACTATCGCGACGACATAGGGCTTGGCTCCGGAACGAGCCAGACGGGAAAGATTCGTATCCATGCCGACCTCGAACAGCAGCAGGATGATGCCGATCTCGGCCAGCAGCTTCATCGTGGTGTCGGGCGACACCCAGCCCAGCAGCGAAGGCCCGATCAGCAGGCCGGCCAGCAACTCGCCTATCACCGGCGGGATGCCGAATCGCGCGACGGTCTCGGACAGCAGGCGCGCGGCGATCAGGATGATCGCAAGAAACAGGAAGAATTGATGCAGTTCCATGACTATGCTCCAGACGAGTGAGGCGATTTAACCCAGGCGGTTGTCCGCCGGATGATACAACGGGTCTTCCAGCACATTGACCTCGACCATGCCGCGGGCCTTGTCCAGCAGTTCCAGGCAGTCCGGGCTCAGGTGGCGCAGGTGCAGCTTCTTGCCCAGTTGCGTGTAGCGTTCGGCCAGCTGGTCGATGGCTTCCAGGCCGGAATGATCCTTGACGCGCGCATTGCGGAAATCGATCACTACCTCGGCAGGATCGTCCTTGGGCGTGAACAGGTTGAGGAAATTCTGCGACGAGGCGAAGAACAGCGAGCCGTGCAGGTCGTACACCTTCCAGCCGTGCTCCTCGGTGGTGACGCGCACTTCCATGCTCTTCGCGTGCTCCCAGGCGAAGGCCAGCGCCGAGATGACGATGCCGACGATCACCGCGACGGCGAGGTCGGTCAGCACGGTCACCACGGCGACGGTGATGCCGACCACGATGTCGGTCTTCGGCACCTTGCCGAACAGGTTGAAGCTGCCCCACTCGAAGGTCTTTTCCGACACCACGAACATCAGGCCGATCAGCGCGGCGAGCGGGATCATCTCTATCCACTCCGATGCGAACAGGATGAAGCTCAGCAGGAACAGCGCGGCGGCGATGCCGGACAGGTTTTTCAGCGCGCCGTTGGTGACGTTAATCATGCTCTGGCCGATCATCGCGCAGCCGCCCATGCCGCCGAAGAAGCCGGTGACCACGTTGGCCACGCCCTGGCCGACGCAGGCGCGATTGGGTTTTCCGCGCGTGTCGGTCATGGTGTCGATCAGGTTCAGCGTCAGCAGCGATTCGATCAGGCCGATCGCGGCGAGGATCACGCTGTAGGGAAACACGATCTGCAAAGTCTCCCAGTTCAGCGGGATCTCGGGCAGATGGAAGGTCGGCAAGCCGCCCGCGATGGAAGCCATGTCGCCCACGGTCTTGGTGTCGATGCCGGCGAAGATCACCAGCGCGGAGGTGGCGGCGATGGCGGCCAGCGTGGAGGGAATGGCTTTGGTGAGCTTGGGCAGCAGGTAGATGATGACCATGGTCAGCGCGATCAGGCCCAGCATGGTGACCAGCGGCGCGCCCGTCATCCAACCGCCCTCCGGCGTCTTGAAGTGACCCATCTGCGCGAGGAAGATCACGATGGCCAGGCCGTTGACGAAGCCCAGCATCACCGGATGCGGCACCATGCGGATGAACTTGCCGAACTTCAGCAGCCCGAAACCGATCTGCAACACGCCCATCAGCACCACGGTGGCGAACAGGTATTCCACGCCATGCTGCACCACCAGCGCCACCATCACCACCGCCAGCGCGCCGGTCGCGCCCGAAATCATGCCGGGACGGCCGCCGATCAGCGAAGTGATCAGGCCGACCATGAAGGCGGCATACAGGCCGACCAGCGGATGCACCTGTGCCACGAAGGCGAAGGCGATGGCCTCGGGCACGAGGGCGAGCGCGACGGTGAGGCCGCTGAGGAGGTTGGTTTTAGCTTCGGCAAAGTTTTTGATGTTCATGGTTACTCCAGATATTCACCCGCCCCGCGAGCGGGACAGGCACAACGCAAATTCGATGATAGGCGAAGCGAACGCCGATGATGCTGTCGGCGATCATTAGAGATGAAACGGCAAGAATGGAATTACAGAATTACATCGGTCTGCTCGAACAGTCGATTCGTGCCCGAATTATAACTCGGTCGGCGGCGGCTGCTTGCCCAGCAGGCGACCATAGCTTTTTTGTATCGCGGGCAGCGGATAGAGCATCACCAGCAATGCCGTCAGCGTGATGCTGACCAGCACCACCATGTAGGTCGTGTCGCGTATCACCTCGCCCCCGGCGACGCCGTATTGCAGCGGCAATGTTGCCAGCACCGCGGCGGCCAGTCCCTTGGGGGCGAGCATCGAGGTGAACGCGGTGTCGCGCAGGCTGTAGCCCTCGCCGCGGAACACGATGCGGGTCAGGCCGATGCGCATCGCGAACACCAGCAGCACCATGGCCAGCGCCACGACAGCCAGTTCTACCGCGCCGAAGTGGATGGAGATGCCGAGATAGACGAAGAAGTAGGTCTTCAGCAGGAACACCGCTTCGCGGTAGAAGGTCAGATCCATGTCGTTCAACGGCACGATGTTGCGGTCGATGCGGTCGAACTTCGTCAGGCCGAACTTCTCGAAGTTGGTCAGCGTGACGCCCAGCGCCAGTGCGGAGATCGCGCCGGAAAAACCGAGCATCTCGGTCAGCCCGTAGACGATGAACACATAGGCAAGCGTAGAGGAGATCGTGTTCGGAAAATCGCGCACCTTGCCCAGCACCAGCAGCCAGCCTATGCCGCCCAGCACGCCGATGACCGCGGCGAAGATCAGCGCGGACAACACGCCGCCGACCAATCGGCCCGGCTCGACCCCGCCCTGGGTATAGACCTGCAACAGCGCGAACACGCCGACGATGCACAGTACGTCGGTGATGGCGGATTCGAGCACCAGCACCGTGGCGGGCTTCTCGGACAGACGCAGGGAACTGACCATGGGGATGACCACGGCGGAAGAGGTTCCGCCCAGCGTCACGCCGAGCATCGCGGCGGGAAGCCACGAAAGATCGAGCAGGTAAACGCCGAGCATCGCCACGATGAGTGCAGTCAGGACGAAGCACCACAGCGTCAGCACGCCGGTGGTCGCCAGCGACTTGCCGAGCACGCCCAGGTTCAACGAAGTGCCGCTCTCGAACAGGATCACCACCAGCGCGATAGTCGCGATCAGCGAACCGATCTTGCCGAAATCCTCCGGCGTGACGATGCCCAGCAGCGGGCCGATCGCGATGCCGACCAGCATCAGCACCAGCACGTCGGGAATGTTGGTTTTGCGGAACTGCAGCGACAGAAAGTGCGCGAAGAACACCATCAAGCCGATGACCAGGATAGTTGTGGACATATTGTTTCCTCCTGTTCGATAGGCGGCCGATTATACATGTCGTGTTTTTACGAGACGGCCGCTGTTCGGAATGCGTTTTCGATGATGCTACAATCGGTCGCTCCCTAGCGGCGTCACGGCGCCGATGTATCAATGCAGCAAAGGAGAGCAGCATGACCAATAAGATACGCGTCGGCCTCGTCGGCTACGGCAAGGCCGGCAGTGCGGTAGCCAATGTATTGAGCGGCGACCCGCGTTTCGAGTTGCGCTGGATCGCCCGCCGTTCATCCAGCCCCGAACAGTTGCACCATCCCGGAACGGAAGTCCCCATCGCCGGCATCGACCGCGCCTCTTTCCCGGAACTGTTCGACAGCATGCCGGTGGATGCGCTGGTCGACTTCTCGTCGCCCGATAGCATCCGTGCCTACGGTGAAGAGGTGCGCAAGCGGGGCATCACACTGGTCAGCGCAATCTCGGCCTACTCGGAAGACGACCTCGCGTATGCGCGCAGCCTCGGCGAAAACACGCGCGTGCTTTGCTCGCCCAACATCACACTCGGCATCAACTTCCTGATCGTCGCCTCCAGACTGTTGCGCAAGATCGCGCCGTTCGCGGATGTGGAAATACTCGAACAGCACTTCAAGGAAAAGCCGGAAGTCTCCGGCACCGCCCGCAAGATCGCCGAGACGCTGGAGGTGGACGGCGACCGCATCACTTCGCTGCGGCTGGGCGGCATCGTCGGACACCACGAAGTGATCTTCGGCTTTCCGCACCAGACCGTGCGCCTGACCCACGAATCGATACGCCGCGAAGCATTCGGCACCGGCGCGGCATTCGCACTCGTCCAGCTCGCCGATTGCGCAAACGGCTTCTACACCTTCGACGACTTGCTACTAACGTTGATGCAAACCGAGCTGTTAGATGAGGCTTCGTCAGGTCGGAAACTTTGACTTGCCGGTCGCATTTATCGGACAATGCGGCGACTGCGGATTAGAGCCCCGCAGAGAAGTAAATAGCGGACTTGAGGGTGATCCTGTTCTCTACTCACCGAGCAAGAATGGTTTCACCCTTTTTCTAATCCAAGAACGTCCAGACATTAGGGCTCGAATGGCATCCATGAAATTAAGTTACCCCCGGCAAAGCCGGGGGTTTATCTCTATTAGCCCCTCAAAGGGGCAAAAACGTGATGCGCCTAAAGGCGCTGGCTCACATGCCTAATTTGAGCTGATCATAACGGGCATCTTCTT